>Ga0189278_10063_pt1 | contig 176333 bp, 156 predicted proteins | sample N26A9minimetaG_FD_130326 | JGI IMG/M metagenome (GOLD analysis project Ga0189278, IMG submission 130326) | Marine microbial communities from the Costa Rica Dome - N26 A9 mini metaG | ecosystem: Environmental > Aquatic > Marine > Oceanic > Photic zone | place: Costa Rica: the Eastern Pacific...
AATGGTTACATCACTGAAGCTTGGCGCACAGTTGCCATTACTGATCGTCCATCTTAAAGTAGCACTATTGCCGGCTGTTACTCCAGTTACTGTTGTCGTTGGGCTGGCTGTGTTTGTTATTGTCGCTGTGCCTACAATTACTGTCCAGGTACCCGTACCTACCGTAGGTGCATTCGCGGCCATCGTAAAGGTGCTGGTGTTACACTGGTCGATGTCTGTACCGGCATTCGAGGCTGTTGGGTTCTCATAAAAGTTTACCGTGATCTCATCAAAGTCACTGCAAGTACCATTTACATCAGTCCATCTGAATACATAAGTACCGTAAGCATCTACAGTAAAGGTCTGATCAGGATCATTTGCATTTGTTCCAAAGGTTAAAGTGCCTGGACCACTCTGCTGGGTCCATGTTCCGGTACCTGTTGCAGTAGTGGCGTCTACTATATGGGTTAAGGCGCACTCATCAAAGCTGGTAGTGGCTGCTGGCTCATGTGCATCTGCGGTAGGCTGTACATCATTAGTAATGGTTACATCACTGAAGCTTGGCGCACAGTTGCCATTACTAATCGTCCATCTTAAAGTAGCACTATTGCCGGCTGTTACTCCAGTTACTGTTGTCGTTGGGCTTGTAGTGTTGGTGATCGTGGCGGTGCCTGTAATTACTGTCCAGGTACCCGTACCTACCGTAGGTACATTGGCAGCCATCGTAAAGGTGCTGTTGTTACACTGGTCGATGTCTGTACCGGCATTCGAGGCTGTTGGGTTCTCATAGAAGTTTACCGTAATCTCATCAAAGTCACTGCAAGTGCCATTTACATCAGTCCATCTGAATACGTAAGTACCGTAAGCATTTACAGATACTGTCGTGTTTTCAACATTGACATTGCCAAAGGTTGGCGTGCCCGGGCCACTGGTCATACTCCAGGTGCCTGTTCCCGTGGCAGCTGTAGCACTCAAGGTAAATGGATTACCTACTCCTATGCCACAGATATCTCCGCCTGTGCCTGCATCAGCCGTTGGTTGTACATCATTGGTAATGGTTACATCACTGAAGCTTGGCGCACAGTTGCCATTGCTGATCGTCCATCTTAAAGTAGCACTGTTGCCTGCCGTTACGCCTGTCACTGTTGTCGTTGGGCTTGTTGTGTTTGTTATTGTCGCTGTGCCTGCGATTACTGTCCAGGTACCTGTACCTACCGTAGGTACATTCGCGGCCATCGTAAAGGTGCTGTTGTTACACTGGTCGATGTCTGTACCGGCATTCGAGGCTGTTGGGTTCTCATAAAAGTTTACCGTAATCTCATCAAAGTCACTGCAAGTGCCATTTACATCAGTCCATCTGAATACATAAGTACCGTAAGCATCTACAGTAAAGGTCTGATCAGGATCATTTGCATTTGTTCCAAAGGTTAAAGTGCCTGGTCCACTTTGCTGGGTCCATGTTCCGGTACCGGTCGCTGCTAGTGCATCTACGGTGTGCGTTAAAGCACATTCATCAAAACTGGTGGTGGCGGCCGGCTCATGTGCATCTGCCGTTGGCTGTACGTCAACAGTTATTGCTTGAGCACTAAAATCAACATCGCAACTCGTTGAAGCATTTGTTGCTCTAAGTGTTAAACCGGTTTCCGAAGTAGAGAGTGCGTTAGTTTCAACATTAATATTAGCACCGGTTCCTGCTACAACTCCACTAACAGGACTTAGCGACTGATCAAAAATTTGATAATTGACTCCAGCCTCACTGCTGACAACATCTATCGTAATAGTTTCACTTTCGCAAACATTTGTTGCATCATAATTTAAAGTCAAACTATTACTCGGTATGTCGTTTACGGTAGTAGTTTCAATAGTTAGATTATCAGGAATGAAAGCAACAAAGTCATTTACCGCTGTCCAAGTAGTCTCATTTCTTCCTGTAACAGCAACACCAGCAGAACCAGTACTATTTTCAACACCCTGTACATTATTTAAACCATCAGAGTCAATATTGGTTGAGTGTACTTCAATAATATTAGTAGACTCATATAGCTGCACTTGAATAGAAACTGTGGCAGTCGTTGCTACATCTCCATTATAATATTGAACATCATTGAAATTAATTACAAATACCCGTTGAGGAGAACTTCCTGAGGTAAAGTACTCAATTGTTTCCCCTCCTCTTTCTGGATCGTAGTCAGCCCAAGCAAATGCAATGAAATTATCTGGATTTGGATTGTTCGGAATAGCATTTGGAGAAAAATCTGTTTGAGTACCACCAAATTGGAGATACCCGTTATTATCTAAATAAACCTGATTGTAGGAAGTTCCGTAAAAATCAAAATTAAAAGGAATAGAAAGGAGAAAACTTTCATTAGCCCCACCATCATCTTGCAAAGGAATAGCGGTACCAGAACCAGAAATAGGATTAAACGTTCCAGATTGATCTACAGAATATGTTGTTATGGCTCCATTAATACCATATATAGTATGGTCTCCAACCCCTGCCGAAGATGGGTCGAAATTAGTGCCCGAAACACCTGCCCCCACATAACTTGAGCAACCGGATAAACTAACGGTAGTTTCATCGACACAATAGTCTGAAGCCAAAGTAAAACATTGGCTGTAAGCAACACTACCTGTTAAAGCCCATGCCATCAAAGAGGACAGAATAAGTAAGTTCAATCTGTAAATTGTAGAATTTACCTTAGACATAGGTATTTTTTCAAATATGTGGTTCGGGTTTATCAATTCGTTAATGCAAATAATCTTATAAAAGTAACCGTGTCAAATAGTTCTAAATTGGTTTTAGCTCACCTAAAGCATTTACCTTTATCAAACACATCTTTGTTTGGCTTTCCAATTCTATTGTTCCTGATAAAATAATAGATCCATCTACACCTTCAATTACTCTGCCCGGATCGTCATCATCAATACCACCAAAGGACTGCTCCCATATCAACGAACCATCAACGCTGGCGCGCGCTAAGTATATATTGTTGGTATTATTTTCAAGTTCTCTACCGAGTAATATTAAACCACCTCGTGTAGACTCCTGAATTGAAACACCACTTAAATTTCTACCTGAGTTTAATACAGACGAACTGATAAAATCATTATTACTCCTGACCCTAGCTAAAAATATGTCGCTGTTAGAAGCTCCTGTTGAAGATGTACCGATCATAATAAACCCTCCATCGACAGTTTGTACCATTTCATTACCAGATTCGTCAGATAAAGTACCAAACAATTGTAATGAAGTTATAGACAGCGCTTCTCCATCATTTCCTGCTGGATATAAAAACATATTGAAACCATCTTTCTGACTAGATGATGGTGGGCGATCTGTGGTTCCGAAAAATAAGAACGTGCCGTCACTCTTCTCTAATATTGATGCTCCTTCTTCTATGCCGGGAAAGCCAGAAACCCTACGCCAGTTGGTTGGTGTGTACGGTATAAAATTAGCATCCAACCTTACGGAATATATATCTTTAAGATCCGTAGCAACGTTATAGTTAGGTTTACTTTGATCTACATTAGTTGTGCTACCAACCAAGATTATATCTCCTCCACTTGTAATTGTTAGGTCATGCCCTTCTTCAATAGTATCTGTTGTCCCAAATCCAATACTATCTAGCTGACTTCCATCGGGCGATACCCTAATTACTACAACATCTTTATCAGAATTGGAAACTGTATGTGTACCAAGTAATACAAAGTTTCCAGAATTATCTAATGCCAAAGCATTGGCTTCAATGGAGCTACCACCTACATTAACGCTCCATTGTTCATTGCCAACATCATCTGTTCTAACAAGAAGTAATTGACTCCCTCCTAAACTTGAAACATCTGTACCTAATAAAGCAAAACCATCAGGTAGTGATACAATATCTACACCGGTTTGATTACCATCATTTCCATAATATTTGATAAAGTAGTTTTCAAAATTAGGGTCAATAGTACTCTCCGTATCACATGCAAATATTGCCAGACAGCAGAATAGAATAATATAGTATTGGATATTAATCAATTATTTAAAAATATTTTTTATGAATCCTTTTACCTTTTTCGTTTTCTTCCTGGGCTTATAGAGGGGCTTTACCATGCCGAACGAAATACTCAAGTGGTTTAATTTTTTGTAGTCGTCAACATAAGCATATTTATATAGTAATTCATCATTACTAAACTGGTTCTCTTGATCAACAATATTTGATAAACCCATTGTAAATCTTATATCAATGAAGAAATAGTTATATCCCACACGATAATTACTTCCTATTCCAGCTAAAACTGATGTATTATAGGCATTGCGCAACTCTCCCATGTTTACATCCGGACCAGTAACTGAAAACTCGGCAACATCTTCTCCAGAGTTTGTAGCTCCAACTCTATCGATAAGTTCAACACTAGCATTTGATGTTAATATTAAATCATTTGCTATTCCAACATAAACAAATGGCATAAATTTATTTACCCGCATTCTATATTTCACATAAATAGGGGCACTTAAAACGGTGAGATTTTCTATAAAACTCTGACGGTCATTGTTAAAAAATGTGTTCGTATATGAATAACTATTTCTTATAAAATCAATTTCAAGACCCAGGCTTAATTTATCCGAAATATTTAATTCACCTCCAGCCCCTACCTGAAATCCAAGTTCGCTTTTATAAATTTCATTAGAAGTGCTCGTATTATCCGTTCCGGAATTTTGAATAGGATTAGCTGAACTAAAGTTAAACCCAGCTTTAGCAAAAAGTACAAAAATAGGTGTGGTTGTAAACTTATTGCTTAAATACACAATATCAACCGGATCAAGATCCTCGTTAATTTTATATTCAGGGTCAAGCTTTAAAAGCTTTAAGTAGCTGTCTTCAGCACTTATTGGATCGTCTATGAGAAGATAAGTTCTTGCCAGGAGGTAGTATGACTGAATTTTTTGACTTTTATCAAATCCATTATCAATGCAGGATTTAAGAGTTGAAGGTATTCCGTACAAATGACCTGCATCAAAGCTCTCTCTGGCTTTGACTAATACTTCATTGCAACTGAGTTCTTGCGCGTGCAGCCAAGACCCTGTCGTGAGTGTTATTAAAGCCAAAAAAAGACAAACTCTAAAAATCATTCAATATCAATAGTCTTCAAGTAGTAGATTAATACAAGTATTTTCAAACTCTAAGTCGTTACCCACATAAGTTTTCCATTCTTCTTCTGTTAGATTTCTTTCCAACATCATACACATATCCCTAGCCATTATTTCCGGGTTAGTTGGCCACATACGAATCTCGCCATCACCACATGCTGCAATGATATAATTGGAGTCAGGGCTAAACTCAATGTCCCAAACATATGCATCATTATCGGTCATGGTGACAGGTAACTCCTCTAGTTTACTCATCACCCACATCTGTATGGTGCGGTCTAAACTTGATGTAGCCATCAGGCTACCGTCATTACTAAATTCTATATCACTTACTCTTCCTTTATGTGCGGTAAATTCATGAATAATTTTACCTTGTGCAATATCCCAAACTTTTACGGTTCCTCTTTCATCCCCTATGACTAGTAATTTGCCGTCCGGGCTGAACTGAACAGCATGCACAGGATTGCCTTGAATGTTTACTATTGTAGTTTCACTATCTGCGTTAATTGGCATTAAAATAACTTGTCCAGATAAGGTCCCACCAGCCAGCGTCCGACCATCAGGGCTTATTGATATTGACTTTATTTCATAAGTAGCATTTTTGAGTAGTTTACTTTCCCTGGTTTCAACATCGTTTAGTCGAATTTGATTATCTCCTCCTACTGATATGAATTGAGCTGTGCCGGGTATGAATTTAACATCATTTACATATGACTGATGACCCTCCATAACAAAAATACTTTGATCTGAACCATTTATTACCTGAATGCTTGCTGAATCACTAGCATTTACAATCCATTGATCATTGTAATTAACATCTAATACTCTATTTGGATAATTATTTGATATAATATTATCAACCTGCCCTGGTGTTGAAAGAGAACTTTTCTTAATCACACCAGCAGTTCCCGTTGAATAAAACTGATCACCCGAATGTGCAAATACTAAACTTCTGATTGCATTTCGATGATTAATGGGCAATGTACTAAAGACTTTACCTCGTAGTTGATCTGTGGCATAATACAAACCATCATAAATATATGGATCATATGTACGACCTTCGTACTTCTTATTAAACATGTATGCTTGTTGTGCTAACAGCGCTTTTAGATTATTGTCTTCAATATTTAGAGACTTTACAGCCATAGACTGAGCCACAGATTGATAAAGTAACTTATTTGCCAAATTGTAATTCTTTTCAGCACGATCATACTCTTGTTCTGCTACATTTTTAGCTTCTTGAGCTGCAATTTTCTGACTTTCAGCAATATCTCGTTGCTCATTTGCAATTTCAAATTGTTGCTGAGCTATTAATCTTTGTTTATTAGCATCTTCAAGCGCTGCACGCATCCTTCTACTTGCATCTTCTGCAATCTTTCTTTGCTTTTCGGCCTCTTCAGCAGCTAATTCTGCTTCTAATTGCCTTTCTTCAGCAAGTGCACGTTGCTCTTTTGCCAACTCTTCTTGTTGCAATGCTCTTTCCAAGTTTCTTTGCGCTTCTAAATTTTGTGTAATTGCATAAACGAAGAAAAGAATTGATATAACAGCAGCTATACCAAGCACAACTGCTACTATTTTGGTTCTTTTCAGTAACCGCTTTTGGAGCATTTCCTGATTTTTCTGCTCCGCTTCATATGTAATCCTACTTGTATCTAGGAAAACAATGGCACGCTCAAAGGCCTCATCATATCTTTGAGCCCAAGCACGTGTTGGCTTTTGTTTCTTTTGCCAATTGAGTGCTAATTGTAAATCAGGAGGCCTCCAAAGACCAGTTCTTCCTATCTGATACATGGCGGCAGCTTCAGAAAGCCGTCTGTACATTTGTGCAGACTCATATTCTTCATCAACCCAGGCCTTTAACCTTGTCCAGATACGCATCAAACTCTCATGAGAAATTTCAATGATAGAGTCTTGATCTAACTCTACAGAAGCCGGTGGCATTAAAAACGATCGGCCTGGTTTTCTAAATTTCTCAACTACAGCAGCTACCTCTGCCTCATTTGCATTAGCTATTTCTGCAACATACCCAAGTCTTGCTGGTCTTCTTAGCCCAAAACTGTCACTGGTCTTCTCTGTCAGTGCCTTAAACAGCACTTCAGCTATTTCTTTCTCTCTCGAAGATAGCTCATCATACGCTTCATTGGCATGTAGTGAAAGTGCCTCAGATATTTTACCTACCGCATTGTAATGCCGAATATCTATTGGTTCATCTTCATCTCTATTCCGAATCCAATAATCCCAGGTACGCATTAATGCATGTTGGAGGATTGGCAACTGATCTTGATTGTCACCTATTTCGTTAAGTAGTCTTTTAATCAACCGCTTAGTAACCTTACCTCCGCCTACCGCGATTGGTCCTTCAATGGCTACTCGTTTTTGTTCCCTGGTCATTTGTGGCACCAGGTAATTACTTTGATTGATCAGTTGTGTTAACCCTGGAAATTTTGCGCACTCGCCAATATAATCGGAACGCATAGTAATCGCTACATAAACTGGCGCATTGGCATTGCGGCACGCATCCAAGAGCAGGTTAACATAAACTCTTGACTCTTCATATAATAAATGATCCTCACCATGCCTAAATAATTCTTCAAATTGGTCAACGAGTATGAGAGTATTTTCTCCGTACTTTTTAAATCTTTTTTCAATTGCCTCTACCAGGCCATGAGTATTACTTCTAAGTAAAGACGAAACAACTGTTTGGTTAACCATTAACTCCTCAGCCGTGTACTCTTCACTTGATGGGTCAGAAGCGATTAATGAGGATGCAAGGTTTTCTATGGGAGAAACCCCAGGCCTTGTCATTACAACATTCCAGTTGGCACCGGCATCTGTCATAAAACCACCATACAATACTGGAATAAGTCCACAATACATCAATGATGACTTACCACTACCAGAGTAACCCATTACGGTTACAAACCTATTTTCTGCTAATTTTAATAATACCTCATCTACCTGACCTTCTCTGCCAAAAAATAAATGACACTCATTAATACTAAAAGGGCGTAGGCCTGGGAAAGGGTTAGGTGATAACACATTCCCATGCATGTCATACTCCGGTGAATCACTTTCGTGCTCCTTAGATCTTATGTCGTAATTTAACATCGGAGTATTCTATAGTTAAAAAAATAGGAGTTTTTACATCCATTATGTCTCAAAACATCTAAAATAAGTGTTTTAACTGTTAAAAAACAAAGGAAATGGACTATATGTGTTGAAATATTACACAAACCTTACACGTATTCTACAATTTTTTGAGCAAGTTTAACATTATCGGACAGTAGCTCATAAAAACTATCCTTATTAAGTTTGAAAAGTGTTGTTTGTTCAACAGCAATAATCAAGTTAGATTTCATGTAGTTCGAAGACTTCATTAACTCGCCAATAAACTCCCCTTCTTTAGTTCCTCCAGACACTTTTCCATTTTCGTAAATGTTAAGAGACCCTTTATAGACAATGAAAAAATTATCATTGTAATGCTCATCAATCGTTAGCATTTCACCTTCTTCTAATACCAGGATATCAATAATATCAACAACGCGTGTTATGGATAAACCTGAAACATCTGAAAACGCATCCATTTTCTCTAAGAATAATACTTTTTCAAATGCCAATGTACTGTTCGACTCTTCATTTTTTACAACTAGTGCATCAAGATGTTTTCTCTTTTTAAATGGTAGCCTCTTGACATTCGCTTCATATTCATCTTTATCTATTTCATATAATCCCCATGCGGCCATTTCATATAAGAGCTGATCCGGGTTAAACAAATTAGCAATTAGATCGAGTTTGTAATCTTCAATTTTCATTAGACCAATTTGATATAACACACATGCTTTGGTCCATCTATTTATCTGCGAAAAATCTCTATTCAAGATAAATTTCAGTACCAATTTATTGTTTAGCCTGTCTCTTGGATAAAATATTTCTAGCTTTTTAGTTTTTTCCGAATAAGGCAGATCGTCTAAAACAGGAATCACCTTTTGCTTTAAGTCTTCAGATAAAAAGACATCTAACAACTCAATCGCATAAATTGAACCTTCGTTCGTACCACTTTCAATATTTTCCTTTACCAATTGAATCGATTGAGCATCATATAGCATTGACAGTAACATATATATATGGTCAAGGTCTGAAACAAGCTCATCCTCTAGTGCCTTTTTTATATCGTTTCCAAAATGCTCGCTAGAGACTTCACTTATGGAAGCCATATTCCAGGCTATATGCTCAACATCGGTTTCAATCGCGTATTTAATTCGTGGTATCTGAGTCATTCCTGCTCTAAAGCCAGTATTGGCCAACGCCAATAAAACTTCAGAAACTATTACCTTATCAGGAAAGTCGATTTTGCTCCATAGTTGTTGTTTCGCTTTATTGCCCCCTATTCTACCAATGACCTGTATAATTTTGATCATTGTTTGCGTACTTTGACCAGACTTATAAAATGAAGAGTCTAAAGCATTTAACGCTTTACCTCCTATGATAGTAAGTGTGTTAGAAGCCTCAACACTAAACGATGAATAGGCCAAATTATCTATTAAGGCTGTAAGTACTTCTTCTGAATATTTTTTCTGCGCTGTTTTAATCGCTGTCTTTCTGACTTTAGTATTTACGTCATTTAGTAATTCTATTAAAAAAGAAATGTTATCATCGTCAGTAGTATTGCTAATGAGTTCGGCTGCATACTGTCTGTCTTCGGGATTGTCTGACTTGCAAAGTCTATGAAGTCTGGCACGTGAAATATCACCAGATTTAAACAAATCCAGCATGTCTAAACCACTTACTATATTCCTTTTTACTTCATCCTGCCCGTTTTTTTTCTGAGAAATAACATATCGGTCACTCACTGACAACCCCTTCAGTTCATTCATTTTTAATTGCGCAAAGTCCCTTATTTCCTCAATCTCATGCGACATTAGTTTGTTGATCGACTCTGGTAACATTTGAGGCTCTACTTTTTCAAGTAGCTTAAAGGAGAAAATAACCTTGTTGGAGTTTTCATTAACTAATGATTTGCTCAAAGTTTCAACTAACTGCTGACTTGGTTCTAGTACTGTATTGGCTATTGCTCTTTGCTGTCTTTCTAACTTAATTCTTATCCTATTACGATACTCATTGTATATTTTCCCCACTATAAAGAAATAAAATACCAACACAATAAGTAAGGCATATGAGTAATGAATACGCTCAAAAAATGCCAAAAATGAAAGCCCAAGAATCAACGCTCCTGCAACAAACCTCGATGTTTCGTTAACTACTCCTTCTACTTTCGTTTGCACATCAAACCTCACCCTTGCATCCAGCGGCATAAAATAAAGTTTGAACGTTGGGTTTTCCAATGAATCTCTAAGGGAGAAATTAAACAACCGGCTAAGCGCAATAAACAGAAAAAACCAAATAAAACTAGCGCCAGCGGCTATCGTGGAACCAAAAAAAGTGCCTGCCACAATTGCTCCTATTGTAAATACGAATACAATCACAGGCAACACCATCAAAGCTATTTTAAGTCCGTACTCACCAATTATACGATCATTAACAAATGTTTGAAGTAGTAACCCAACAACTAGAATAGAGCCCTGGAAGGTAGCAATGAAATTTCTTAGTTCAGTTTCTTCTGGGTATTGCTCGGCTACTACTTCTTGAAAAGAAAACTGCACAAAAGTAAATGTGACCATACTGAAAAACAGGAAAATCGACAATAACCTCACATAGTTATCCTTTGCGAGTGCTAGTATACCAGTATCTTCCTTTTCTTCCGTATCAGTTGAGACTTCAGCCACAGAAAGGTCATACTTAGATGTAATCATTGCCAGAAATACAAACGACAATAGTAAGCTCACACCACTGATGATGAGGAAATTATATGTATTGGGAATAAAAGGCTCTAAAAAAGGAACTGTATATAGCGCTATAATGGCCGCTACCAGTTGACCAACATCAATTCCACCAATAATTCGTTTTGACTGTCTTAAGTTAAATAACCGGCCAAAGGTACCCCAGAATCCAAGAAGTGCTACTGCTAGTATAGGACCAATCATTGCAAACATCAAGAAAACGATATAGTCTTGAAATTCAGCATCGGCCCATCTAAACGTAAGGTAAATGCCTGCCGTAAAAAGAAATATACCTAGCAGGTTTCCCAGAGCAAGTTTGCTGAAGTTTATTCTACCCTGAAGGAATGCAAAAACAGAGGTGGTTATTATACCCAGAAACCCTGAGATTAATATAGCTTCTTTTAAATATTCTTGGAGGCGATTGAGAAATAGTGTCTCGGCTGTAACTTGATAAGTCGCGAGAAAAATTCCCATAAAGAATCCCTTCCCGAGCAGAAAAAGCACTTGCTTCTCTTCCCCAGGCCTAACATTTAAAGCTAAAAATAAGGCCCTTAACATTGAATAGTTTAAAAAATATTAAGACAACTATAAAACCAACATGAAAAATTATTAATAAGGTAGCTAATTTCCAATCATTTATGAATAAAAAACCCTTGCCAAAGAGGCAAGGGTTATAATCCTTAATGAAGTCTTGTCCTTAATTCTTTACAGAATCTGATGGGTTCGTTACAGTTTTCTCAGATGCATATGCGTCATTTAGACCTTTAATAACATCATTTGTAATGTTCATACTATCATTTGCGTAAAGCACATCACTACCTTGGTTATACTTCACTACAAGCTGTAGGCCATTATCTTCACTATATTCATTCAAGAAACCTGTTACGCGCTTATACAATTCCTGACTGATTCTTGCCTCTTCTTTAAGAAGTTCCTGGCTTAAGCTTTCCTGGTAAACACGAAGGTTCTGTTGCTTCTTCATTAAATCCTCTTCTAAGGCCTTTGCCTGCCCTATCGTCAAGCTATTTATATTTCTTTGATAATCATTGAATTCCTTTTGTAGACCCTGTGCTCTATTCTGATATTCTGATTCAAGCTTTTGCGATTTGGCTTGTAGCTCTTCTTGCAGCTCAGCAAAGTAGTCGTAATTCTGAAGTACAGAATCTGAATTAATATAAGCTACTGAATAGGCTGCAGAGCTCATTATACTCTTTTCTTCAGCAGGACTTTCTGGGCTTTTGAATTGAAAGTAAAATAGAATCGCTACAGCAATTATTAATACTATGTTTAAAACTAATGATAGATTTTTCACGGTTTTGTATGATTTTGCGTTAAATGTGGGCGCAAATAAAGCAAACTACTGAGATAATTGCTAATCTTTTTTTCTTTGATCGGTACGCTTATCACTTATGGTGTAGGTATAAGATGTATTAGACTCTGAATTAGGCTCTTCTTGGGACTCTTTAGTATATTGATATATGTACTCAATATGACCTCCATCAGCTTCTTCTGGCAATTTCTCACTTTCAATCGGAGCTGGGGCACTTCCTTTGAAATATATAGCACAAAATATTCCTGCTATTGCGCCCATTAAGTGAGACTCCCAGGAAACCCCTGGCTGAGATGGAAATATTCCGGTAAATAATGTTGTACCATATAAGAATAGCACAATGAATGATATGGCTAATGTTTTCGTGTCTCTTCTTAAAAAACCGCTCAAGAGCAGAAAGGAAAGTAAACCGTAAACCAAACCACTTGCGCCAATGTGGTATGCATCTCTTGCGGCTATCCAAACCCAAAAGCCTGTAATAATATAAATCAATAAAATGACAGAGAGGGCAATGCGATCATAAAAGTAAAATAATCCAACGCCCAAAACCAGGATAGGAAAAGTGTTGGATAATAAATGAAACACATCGCCATGAACCAAAGGGGCAGTTATTATTCCAACCGATCCGTGAAGTGTACGAGGCAGTATTCCAAATTCACTAAAATCTAAATGGAATATAAACTCAGCAGTCTTTACAAGCCAAATGAGAGCTACAAACGACAGCGTGAAATAAATACTCCTCCTCAATTTGACTTTATCTCTACTCATAACTTGCCCGTCAATCCATCAGCTCTTCGTCCTGAGTTTGAAACGTAAAATAGGTGTCGTCCAGTTCCAGCGTATCTTCATTATACTTTGACACAAATTTTGTAATAATATCTTCAGTAATTTCATTAACGTTAAGCGCTGCGTCCAAACCTATTCCAATATCCAGGTTTGGATCAACTTCAACGTGCTCTTTAACTTTAATTTCCCCTTCTTCTTCTAATTCCATCATCACCTCTGCCATATATAAACCTATTTCCTCTTCCTTATCATCCAGTATTTCAAGGTCTCCATTCTCATCTTCTTTGTAACGTATACTTTCAAATTCCGGGAAAAATTTGGCTGCCTTATGCTCTGCAATTTCATATAGCTCACTATGATAATGCAATCTCAATGTATAAATGGCAGCATCATATACCGCTTCTTTACCTTCATACATCCCGATAAAATAAAAGTTGACATACTCATCAGAATTATCCTCAGAGTCGATCACAACATGATTCTTTCCTGTAGAGGCCATTTCATTCTTCAGGCTCTCAATTTTAGGTGGTTCGAAGCCTTGGTTAGTGATTATCATAGCAGCGTCATTTTTATATATTTTAATATAACAGAATCAGGTCTTTTTATCAAGAATTTCTTTTTGTATTCTCCTTGCCTAATCCTTGAAACAATGCATTTACAATTGACAATATAATGCTGAATAAAAGCGCCCACCAAAATCCATCTACTTCAAAACCTGGCACAATAGCATCTGCTATCAGAATTATAACTGCATTTATTACCAATAAGAACAGGCCTAAAGTAAATATTGTTATTGGAATCGTTAACAACACCAATATAGGTCTGATTACCGTATTTAATAATGCTAGTAAGGCTGCTACTATTATGGCAACAAGAAAATCATCTACAATAACGCCACCAAGGAGATATGATGTGATAATTACTGCAACCGCAGATAAGATAAGTTTGATAAAGAAGTTCATTAGCTTTAAATTGTATTGATTTCAAAAGTAATTCTTAAAGATAGAAAACAATGGCAAAGTTTATTATTACCCTAAATATTCTTCTTGTTACTTCTCATTTATTATTTGCTCAGGATCGAATTACAGGTAAAACATTCTCCACACGCTCGGAGATAATAGCACAGCACGGAATGGCTGCTACAAGCCAACCACTAGCCACTCAGGTAGCATTAGATATTTTAAAGAAAGGCGGTAATGCAATTGATGCAGCCATTGCTGCGAATGCCATGACTGGCTTAGTTGAGCCAACTGGCTCAGGTATCGGTGGTGATTTATTTGCTATAGTTTGGGATGCTAAAACTCAAAAACTTTATGGCCTGAATGCAAGCGGTCGATCTCCAAAATCACTGACGCTGAAATATTTTAAAGAAGAAGGGTATGAGAAAATACCATCGCATGGCCCATTACCAGTCTCAGTACCCGGCTGTGTTGACGGTTGGTTTGAGCTGCATAATAAGTTTGGGTCATTACCGATGAAAGATATACTGCAACCTACAATAGATTATGCCAATAATGGATTTCCTGTAACTGAACTTATTGCCTACTACATGCAACGCTCAGCAAAATTTTTAAATAAATACCCAGGTTTTTCAGATGTCTTTATGCCCAATGGACAAGCTCCACAAAAGGGTGAAATATTTAAAAACCCAGCATTGGCAAATACATTGTCACTCGTTGCAAAAGGTGGTCGTGACACATTCTATAAAGGAGAAATTGCCAAAACTATTGATAAGTACATGCAGGAAAATGGCGGATTTTTAAGTTATGAAGACCTGGCCTCGCACACATCTGAATGGGTAACACCATTAAGTACCAACTACAGAGGGTATGATGTTTGGGAGCTCCCACCTAATGGTCAGGGAATAGCCGCACTACAAATGTTGAATATCCTGGAACAATATGATATTGCTTCCATGGGATTTGGCAGTGAGGCTTACGCTCACATTTTTACAGAAGCCAAAAAAGTCAGTTATGAAGATCGAGCAAAGTTTTATGCCGACACAGACTTCAATGATATTCCTATTCATGAATTGATCTCTAAAGAATATGCTAAAAAGCGAGCGGAACTTATTGATATCAACAAATCTGCCGACAGTTACCCAGCAGGAATGCTAAAAGACGGAGACACAATTTACCTTACAGTTGCTGATAAAGATGGAAACATGGTATCTTTAATACAGAGCAACTTCAGAGGTATGGGCTCAGGTATGACACCAACCGGATTAGGATTTGTACTACAAGATCGTGGTGAACTCTTCAATATTTCTGACCCCGATCACTTTAATGTCTACGCACCAGGCAAAAGGCCTTTTCATACAATTATCCCATCATTTATTACTAAAGAAGGCAAACCATGGGTAAGCTTTGGCCTTATGGGTGGGGCTATGCAACCTCAGGGCCACGTCCAGATAGTAGTAAACCTGATTGACTTTAACATGAACTTACAGGAAGCTGGTGATGCACCTAGAATGCAGCATCTTGGCTCCTCACAACCAACGGGATCGAAAATGACAGGTGGTGGCACATTGTATTTAGAGTCTGACTTTGACTATGAAGTCATAAGAGGACTAATGAAGAAAGGACATACTGTTGGATATATTGACGGTGCTTTTGGTGGCTACCAAGCCATCATGTGGGACGAGGAGAATAAGGTTTACTATGGTGCTTCAGAGTCTCGAAAAGATGGTCAGGCGGCAGGTTATTAATCTTCCTCCTTGTACCATTGGGCATACATAGGATAATTTCTGGCTGTCCGCTCAATAACTTCAAGCATTTCCGGGCCTGTTGATTTCACCTTCTTTGCAGGAACTCCAGCATAAATGCTGTTAGCTTCAATCCTGGTACCAGGTAATACTACAGCTCCTGCTGCTATTACAGCTCCAGATTCAACAACTGCATCATCCATGATAATGGCCCCCATTCCGATCAGCACGTTGTCATGCACAGTACAACCGTGGACAATCGCGTTGTGAGCAATTGATACCTTATTACCAATTACAGTTTTTGCTTTTTGATAAGTACAATGAATAATTGCTCCATCTTGTATATTGGTATCATTTCCTATAGTAATCGAATGAACATCTCCCCTAACTACAGCATTAAACCATACGGTACAATTGTCTCCCATTGTAACCTCTCCTACTATAGTTGCATTGTCAGCCAAAAAACAATTTTTACCAAATTGAGGTTGTTTATTATTAACGGTTTTAATTAACGTCATACAATTCAATGTTTAAACATGTAATATTGATTATTAATTACTAATTTTGTTCTACTAATATCAAATTTAAACCAACTAAAATTTACACAAATGAAAATTTTATCTTATCTGGGATTTTTAATGTTCGCAGTAGCAGTTATTGCTTGCGGACCTGGCAAACAAGGTGAGGATGCAGAAGTTTCTGAAGCTAAAGAAGTAGAGGAAGTAGTAGCATCCACGGAATATAGTATTTCCACAGATAACAGTACTGTGGGCTGGATTGGTAGCAAACCAACGGGAAAACACAATGGTAGTATCCCTATCACAAGTGGAACAATTGCTACTGAAGATGGGCAAATTGTAGGTGGTACTATCGAGCTTAGTGTTGCTGATATTCAGAACAATGACCTAGCGGAGAATCAAGAGATGCAAGACAAATTGCTTAACCATTTAAAGTCAGCTGATTTCTTCCATGCAGACAGTTTTCCTACAGCTCAGTTTGTAATTACTTCTGTAGCTGAATACACAGAAGCTGATAAGCCTGAAGGCAAAGAGCAGTTTGACACTGAAAACAAACCGGTTTCGGCTGATCAGTTTATTGTTGAGTCGCCAACTCATAAAATTACTGGCAACCTTACTATGAGAGGAAAAACACTTAGCATTACATTCCCTGCTAGTGTTGAGATGACAGATGGCCAGGTAATGGCTAAAGCTAAATTTAACATCGACAGAACCAATTGGGGTCTGATGTATAATGATGAGGCAAGTGTTGTAGATAAAGCAAAAGATAAATTCATCTACAATACAGTAAACGTTAGCTTTGACATTACTGCTAATGAGCAACAAAATATGTAATAAGCAACTACTTGCTTAAACTAAGGAAAGGGAAGTTTCGGCTTCCCTTTTTTCATGTACTTTTGCTCGAAATAAACAGATAGTGAAGCATAAGAAAAGCTATAGACATTCAGGCGATATTTTAGAAAAGTCCCTTCGGTGGGCTGATACTTTTTCCTACTGCTGTTTATTCAACAATAACAACATACTTAAATACCCATTCAAACCGTTTAATAATCTATTGGCGGTCGGCTCCAAAAATATAATTAGCAACGCTGAAGGCAGTTTTGAATCACTTCAAAGAGCAATTTCTAAAGGAAAATGGCTAATAGGTCATCTGTCATACGATCTTAAAAACCAGATCGAAACGCTGAAAAGTACACACCCCCCATCAATCGACTTCCCTCTGCTACAATTCTTTGTAGCTGACCACCTCATTCATTTTGAAAAAGAGCATGTAGTAATTGAAAGTGATAGCGATCCGGACCATATTTTTCAGCAAATTGTTGATTACAACTTACAGCATGATGGCGATAATTACATAGGTTCTATTACGAAAAGTACTACTAAGAAGTATTACCTTGAAGTTGTTGAAAAGCTTTTGCAGCATATTATCGAAGGCGACATCTATGAGATCAATTACTGTATTGAGTTTATCATCAGCAAGTTAAAAATTGATCCTGTAAGTTTTTACTTGCAGCTGTGTAACATATCTCCTACTCCTTTTTCATCTTTTTATAAAATCAAAAGCAAATATGCGCTTGGAGCAAGCCCTGAAAGGTTTCTGAAAAAAGATGGTAATATACTCATTTCACAGCCAATAAAAGGAACAGCAAAACGTGGAGCCGATACTAAGGAAGATGATGTAATAAAGACCAACCTATTTAATGATGAAAAAGAACGTGCTGAAAACATGATGATCGTAGATCTTGTGAGAAATGATCTGGCACGAAGTGCGATTAGCGGCACAGTAAAGGTTGAAGAAATGTTCGGCATCTACTCTTTCCAACATTGGCACCAAATGATTTCAACTGTGTCTGCCAAAGTAAATAAGGATAGCAGCATTATTTCTATAGTAAAAAATGCATTTCCAATGGGTAGCATGACAGGTGCGCCCAAGGTGAAAGTAATGCAGCTAATTGAGCAGTACGAAACGTTTAAGAGAGGTCTATATTCCGGGGCCATCGGCTACATCACTCCCAATGGGGATTTCGACTTCAGCGTAGTCATCAGAACACTTTTCTATGACAATGTAGAAAATAAAGGATCTTTTATGGTGGGCAGCGCAATTACCAGCGATGCAAAACCTGAAAATGAATATGAAGAATGCATTCTAAAAATAAAACCCTTACTAAGAGCGTTAGCTCAACATACCCACACTAATGAGGTTGATTTTTCAATAAAAGACTACTGACAATATGTCACTTTAAATCCTTATTATTACCTTTGCACTTTAATAAAATCGAGGAGCGAGCATGGAAAATTTAATCAGTGATCTTGATATTATTACTGAAGAAAACAAACAAGAGGCCTGCGAAACTGTAAAGGTCTCCAAAGACGATAATTCAGGTAAAGAAAGAAAGCTTTATATAGAAAGTTATGGTTGTCAAATGAATTTCAGCGATAGCGAAATTGTGACTTCTATAATGCAGAAAAATGGCTTTGATACAACTTCTGACTTTAGTGAAGCAGACGTTGTATTTTTAAATACATGCTCTATACGCGAAAAAGCAGAGCAAACAGTTAGAAAACGTCTGTCTCAATTCAACAAAGTAAAAAAAGATCGACCTGAAATGATGATCGGTGTTTTAGGTTGTATGGCAGAGCGTTTGAAAGACAAGCTACTGGAAGAAGAAAAAATAGTAGACCTGGTAGTTGGCCCAGATGCCTACAGAGACCTACCCGGCCTTGTACAGCAGGTAGACGATGGACAAAAAGCTGTTAATACATTTCTATCAAGAGAAGAGACCTACGCTGACATCAGTCCTGTAAGGCTCAACTCCAATGGTGTCACTGCTTTTATTTCAATCATGAGAGGCTGTGATAACATGTGTTCTTTTTGTGTCGTGCCTTTTACCAGAGGTCGTGAACGCAGCAGAGATCCCCATTCAATAGTCCGTGAAGCTCAAGATCTATTTGACAGAGGTTATCGTGAAGTTACTTTATTAGGACAAAACGTGGACTCTTACAAATGGTCTCCCGAAGTAAATAATAAAGCCAGATTAGAAAAAACTGAGGTCAGCGAAATAATCAATTTTGCCAATCTCATCGAAATGGTGGCTAAAGTGCATCCAGATTTAAGAGTGAGGTTCTCAACCTCTCACCCGAAAGACATTACAGATGAGGTGCTGCATACCATGAAGAAGTATGAAAACATCTGTAATTACATACACTTACCTGCCCAAAGTGGTAATACGCGTGTTCTGGAACTAATGAACAGAACTTACACTCGAGAGTGGTACATCAATCGTGTAGATGCCATAAGAGATATCATAGGTGAAGATTGTGGAATATCTAGCGACATGATTGCTGGCTTTTGTTCAGAAACAGAAGAGGAGCACCAAGATACGCTCACCCTCATGGACTATGTAAAGTACGACTTCTCCTATATGTTCTTCTACAGTGAGCGGCCGGGTACTTTGGCAGCAAAGAAGTATGAAGATGACATTCCTTTGGATGTTAAGAAAAGACGGCTTGCTGAAATTATTAAAAAGCAGCAGGGTCATGCCCTTGAGAGAAATAAACGGGATATAGGTAAAATACACAAGGTGCTCATTGAAGGCACATCAAAAAGGTCTGAAGAGGATCTTCAAGGAAGAAATACAGCAAACAAGGTGGTTATCTTCCCAAAGAAAAATTATAAAAAAGGTCAGTATGTGCAGGTGCTTGTTCATGACTGCACCCCAGCAACATTATTTGGAAATACCGTTGATTAAAAATGGCTGAAAAAGAAATTTTAAGCATTAAACAGCGATTCGGAATCATAGGAAATTCCCCGTTGCTTAACCATGCCATACAAGTAGCCGCCCAGGTGGCTGCAACTGATATGTCCGTGCTTATCACAGGTGAAAGCGGTAGTGGTAAAGAATCTTTTAGTAAAATTATTCACCACCTAAGCCCACGTAAACACAATCAGTTTATTGCAATTAATTGTGGCTCCATACCAGAAGGTACTATTGACTCAGAGTTGTTTGGGCATGAGAAAGGATCTTTTACCGGAGCACATGAATCTCGCAAGGGTTACTTTGAAGTAACGAATGGCGGAACAATCTTCTTAGATGAAATTGGAGAAATGCCACTTGGCACCCAAGCCAGATTATTACGTGTACTTGAAAATGGTGAATTCATTAAAGTTGGTTCATCAAAAGTTCTAAAAACAGACGTACGCGTGGTGGCTGCAACCAATGTAAATCTGATGAAGAATGTGGATGACGGCAAGTTTCGTGAAGATCTCTACTACAGGTTAAGCACAGTGCCAATATACGTGCCCCCATTGCGAGATCGCGGACCTGATATTGAACTACTTTTCAGAAAATTTGCGACTGACTTTGCAGAAAAATATAGAGTTAAGCCTATTTCTCTCACTGAGGATGCGAAGGAGATTTTGCTTAAATATAGATTTCCAGGAAATATTAGACAGCTAAAAAACTTAACCGAACAAATTTCGGTACTGTCTACAGAAGAAAAGACAATAGACGCTGAAAAGCTGATGAGTTATCTTCCTCAGGATAAAAACCAACTGCCGGCTATCTATAAAAACCCAGATGCTAAAGACAGTGGAATCTCTGAGAGAGACCTTTTATACAAGGTGCTCTTTGATATGAAAAAAGACATGAACGATTTAAAAAAATTCGTTCTTGACGCACTTCAACATGATGGCCCTCAGACAGAGATAATTGAAGATCACAGCAAGTTGTTTGAGGATATTGACCAGAATGATTTGAAGCCATCAAAAGAAATTTCAAAGCCTGTACTTCTCAATGTCCCGAGTAAGGATCAGCAGTCTTATGAAAACTCTGATGAAGACATTGAAGACATTACCCATGAGATGGAGGATGAATCACTTTCTTTGGAGAAGAAAGAAAAAGAATTGATAATAAAGGCTCTGAAGAAGAATAATAATAAAAGGAAGTACGCAGCCAAAGATTTAGGCATTTCGGAACGAACTTTGTATAGGAAAATCAAACAATACGAACTTGAAGAGCTTTAAATCAATAAAAACGTTAATAGCATGCTTGCCGATATTCTTGTGTGCCGGCTGCGGTGTTTATTCTTTTACCGGGGTAGCTATTACAGCCGAAACTCTATCCATACAAACCTTTTATAATGATGCTGATGGTGGGCCGCCAGATTTAGCCCAACAATTCACCAATAGGCTTACAGATTACTACCAGTCGAATACAAACCTTACGCTGGTTCAAGACAATGGAGAATTGCAGTTGGAGGGTGCGGTGACAAGGTATCGTCTATCTCCGGTGGCACCAAGTGCTGCAACAGGTGATTTTGACGATACAGCAGCACTTACAAGACTTACAATTACAGTAAGTGCGACTTATATCAATACCGAAGATGACTCTTTCAACTTTGAAAATAAGTCCTTTTCATTTTATAGTGACTTTGATAACAGCCAAAACCTTACAGCTATTGAAAGTCAACTTATAGACGAGATATATGATCAAATTATCTTGGATATATTCAATGCCTCTGTTGCCAATTGGTAATTTTTACTATATTTTTACTTATTGCATAAATTGCTAACTGAACAAAAAGCAGCTTTGAACAAACAAAAATTCTCTCAACTCGTCAAAGACTATAACAGCATTTCTACGGATGACCGCAACAAGCTGCATGAGTTGGTTTCCAACTATCCGTACAGCCAGGTACTACATACATTAATAGCTAAGGCAAACAAAGACGCCAATACTGACATTGCCAATCAAACGCTGGGCTACGCTGCCATGTATGCAGCAGATAGAAGTGTTCTAAAAGAGGTGATAGAGACAAGGCCGGCATCCGTCAAACCCATAGAATCAGTTGAAAAAACTCAGGTCAAAAGTAGCGCAAGCACTGTTCAGAAAGATCCAAAACCTGAATTGCCTCCTAAACAAAAAGGTAAAAAAATCACTGTCGATGTATCTCTATTGAACAAACAGAGTTTAAGCGACACGATAATGGCAGATTTAAGTGCGCTTAAAGAAAGCAAGGCCAATTATATGGAGTGGTTATCAATGCCAGATGAAAAACCACTAGAAGCAAAACAAAAAACACCACCCAAAAAGTCGGTACCAAAGAAAAAAACGAAAACACCTAAGCCCACAACCACATCAAAATCGACTGCTTCAGCAAAGCCTAAACCTAAAAAGGAAACAAAATCGACTGCTAAAAAAAACACCTCTGCTACAGCAGCTAAGAAGAAAACAGTAGCTAAGAAGAAGGAAACTCCTAAAAAAGAGGTCGAGAAAAAGACAAAGGCTAGCACTGAAACAAAGAAAGCTGCTCCAAAAAAAACTAAGCCCTCCCCAAAGGAAAAGTCAGCAGAGGATCAAAGCCATATCATAGATAATTTCATTTCCAAAGAGCCAAGTATTACGTCCAGGCCATCTAAAAAGGCACCTTCAAATCAGGAAGATCTATCTCAGCCAAGCACTACATTTAATGAAGATCTTATTTCTGAAAACCTTGCTAAAATTTTTATATCACAGGGTAAAGCAGACAAAGCCATTGACATTTATAAAAAATTAATTTGGAAGTTTCCACAAAAAAAGTCTTACTTTGCAACTCAAATTGAAAAACTGAAAAAATAATTTATAAATGTTAACTGTAATCTTAAGTTTAATCGTGTTGGTGGCTGTTTTGTTGGTATTAGTTATACTGGCTCAAAACTCCAAAGGTGGTGGTCTTTCTAGTCAATTTGGTGGCTCGGGTGCCAGCAATATGATCGGTGTTAAAAAGACAGGCGATTTACTTTCAAACCTTACCTGGGGGCTGATCATCGTTTTATTTGCTTTGACAATCTCTACCAACTTCATCACAGTTGAGCGTGCTCAGGCTACTGACGAATTTATTGACAGAGCCCAGGAAGAAAGTACTGTTCCAAGTTTGGATCTTGGAGATGTTGAGTCTTCAGAAGAATCTGCACCTGCAGATCAAAATGATGGATTACAAAACCTCGAGTCTGAAGAGGATAGCGAATAATTTAAAAGAATTAGCTTATAAAGGAAAGGCCTCTCGAACGAGAGGCCTTTTTTTATTTACTTCAAGCACCAATCTCTAGTGCTGTATTTTCCTATATGCCCTAATTACAGCAAAAACTAAGACACTAATGATTAAGAAGCCGATGAGAAAAACATTTCGGTTAAAAATTTCATTTTCAGTTTGTATTTCCTGAATAAGCTTTTCCTGTTGTAGTAACTCAATCTCCTTTTCTTTCTTTTCTAGCTCAAATCTAGCTTCCATCTCAGCCATTCTATTGGCACTTTCAGTGTTAAATATGCTGTCATTTAGAGAAGCATATTTTTGATGGTACTCATAGGCTAACTTATAATCATTTGTCTTTGCTTTAAGCTCCGCCAGAATTTGGTAAATAAGCCTTAAGTCATCCTTGTTACTTGATTGGATCGCTAATTCATAAGCAGTTTGAAGGTGATAATTTGCCTTATCAAAATTATCCAACAGCATAAAAGCTTCACCTATATTAAGATGAGTGGCGGCCATATCTGCTATAAAGCCTATCTCCTTCTGTATTTTCAAAGCCTTTTCGTAGTAGACAGTTGCTCGCTCTATCATACCTTGTCTAAAATAAATGATACCCATATTATTATATGAGGTTGTCATTCCTGATTTATCCTCTAGCTTCTCCTTCAATGCTAAACTTTTCTTCTGATATTCAAGAGACTTTTCGAACTGATCGAGCCGCATATATACCAATCCAATATTGTTATATGATGCAGCCATTCCGCTTTCATCATTTAATTCTTCTCTCGTTTTTAAGCTATTAGTAAAATACTCTATCGCCTTTTGATAGTTGCCTTGAAAATTATACAGGATTGCAATATTGTTATGAATGTCAGCCACACCGCTTTTATCACCGATTGATGTTTTTATTTTAAGCGCCTGAAAATAGTATTCGAGTGCATCATCTAAGATTCCAAGATAGTCATGTATTACACCCAATGTGATTAGAGTATTTGAAATCAGCATCTGATCTTCAACCTCTCTTGCCAGAGAAAGGGCTTTTTCACAATATATTTTTGCAGAGTCATATACACTTCGTGATGTATAAAGGTCGCCTATGAAATAATATGTGGCTGCTAATAGCTCAGGCTTTTCACCAGAAAGTTCGTCTTCCAGTTTTTGGGCCTCTACCAATGCCTTGCCTGAATTGATTAATGAAAGCTCTTTTATGTATGCTAATCTAACCCTCATTTTAGCATCAATTTCTGAAGTGCTTTCAATCAGATTTTTTAGACTATCCACCTTAGATTGTGTATTAGCTTGAAATGCAGTAAAAAGACAAAGGAAAAAGGCTAATTCTTTCAATGGATTAAAATTCAGGTTGAAAACTATATTTTACTCAAATATACTGATTAAACCCATTTTCTTAGTATAATACAAATTTATGTTGTCGACACATATCGCACTAAAAGACGTTTAACTATAGGTAAAAGCGTTGGTTCTGTAGGAAATCTCATTTTAGTATTAACTAAAAAAACAGCCGGATTGGGCAACTCATTAATAGTACTGATTAGTTTCATCTTCAAATTTTCATAAGTATCTCCAACACCCCTTGAAAATGATTGTATAAATGAAGTGTGTATACCTCTTAGGTTTTCGGTTGCATTCTCAAAAACAGTAATTTGATACCTATATACTGAAGCTTGGCTCCTTTCAGTCTGCTCCAAAAAGAAATAGCCTTCATCAGCATACAGAGGCATTAGGCCAATTGGTGACAGCTCACAGTTTTCTTCCACGAATTCATAAATCTCCTTCCCTTCTTCAAGATTTCTTTTAAATAGCGGCACAGCATACTCTAAAATATCTTCCACTTCTCTTAATGCCACATCATCTTCAACAAGCCTGGCATAAAACAATTCAAGCTTTTTCAAATCAACCTCTTTAAGTCGTACTGGAAATTTCTCACTTAAAAACTTCTTACTCTTTTTAAATTCTAAAATATTATTGTAGTGAAACACGAGATCCGCAAGAAATGGATAGAGCTCTACCTTGTTGAATGATGTGTTAACTTCTTTTAAATATGACAGAAGTGTATACTTCTTATATTCAAAATCAAGCAAACCATCCACAAACCAATCAGCTTTAAGTCTCTGCATAACATTTAATATTTAGATACAACTCATATAGAATTTAGTCAAATTTTACTTCTGCAACAAGACTGACATTTTGCCATCAACCGGATTGTGTAAAAATGTCATGTCAGCGCACAGAATGATGACAATTTTATTGACGCACTCTGCTAAATTGTCCGATTATATAGTATTAGCGGCATTGGCATAAAAGATGATATATGGAGTTGTACAGAAATGAATTTAAGTTAAAAATTAAACCTAATACGAAAATGTCTAAAGTAAATTTCAAACCAAACGAGGACAGAGTTCTTGTAGAAGCTGCAGCCGCAGAAGAAAAGACTGCATCAGGCATCATTATTCCTGATACTGCTAAAGAAAAACCACAACAAGGTAAAGTAGTTGCTGTTGGTCCAGGTTTTAAAGACAAGCCCGTTACAGTTAAAGAAGGCGAAACGGTATTGTACGGAAAATACTCTGGTACTGAAATTACAATCGATGGAACTGAATACCTTATCATGAGAAATTCAGATATCCTCGGTACTCTTTAATTTAAATTAATCAATTGATCGAAATTTTTTAAACAAAAAATTATACAACTATGGCTAAAGAAATAATGTTCGAAACAGCTGCTAGAGAGAAACTCAAAAAAGGAGTTGATGCTTTAGCTAATGCAGTAAAAGTAACATTAGGACCAAAAGGACGTAATGTAATCCTTGATAAAAAATTTGGTGCTCCTACAGTAACAAAAGATGGTGTATCGGTAGCGAAAGATATCGAGCTTGAAGATAACATCGAAAACATGGGTGCTCAGCTTGTAAAAGAAGTAGCATCTAAAACAGCTGACGATGCTGGTGACGGTACTACCACTGCCACAGTACTTGCTCAGTCAATATTCTCACACGGAATTAAAAACGTGGCTGCGGGTGCCAACCCTATGGACCTTAAAAGAGGTATCGACAAAGCAGTAACTGCTGTTGTTGAAAACCTTAAGAAGCAGTCTAAAACAATAAAAACTTCTCAGGAAATTGCTCAGGTGGGTACTATTTCTGCTAACAACGATCCGGAAATCGGCCAAATGATTGCTGACGCAATGGACAAAGTGGGCAAAGATGGTGTAATCACTGTTGAGGAAGCAAAAGGTACAGAAACTGAAGTAAAGACTGTAGAAGGTATGCAGTTTGACAGAGGTTACTTGTCTCCTTACTTCGTTACCAATACTGAAACAATGGAAGCTGAGTTGGAGAACCCTTACATCCTTATCTACGACAAGAAGATATCTGCAATGAAGGAGCTTCTTCCAGTACTTGAAGCAACTGCTCAAACTGGTAAGCCTTTATTGATTATTTCTGAAGATGTTGATGGTGAGGCACTAGCTACATTAGTAGTAAACAAAATCAGAGGTGCACTGAAAATTGCTGCTGTTAAAGCCCCAGGCTTTGGAGACAGAAGAAAAGCAATGTTAGAAGACATCGCTGTGTTGACAGGTGGTACTGTAATTTCTGAAGAAAGAGGCTATAAATTAGAAAACGCTACTTTGGATAATCTAGGTACTGCTGAGAAAATAAACATCGACAAAGACAATACTACCATCGTAAATGGTGCTGGTAAAAAAGCTGATATCGATGCTCGTATCAACCAAATCAAAGCGCAAATAGAAAATACTACTTCAGACTACGATAAAGAAAAGCTTCAGGAGCGTTTAGCTAAGCTTTCTGGTGGTGTTGCAATCCTTTACATAGGTGCTGCTACTGAAGTAGAAATGAAAGAGAAGAAAGATAGAGTTGATGATGCATTACATGCAACCAGAGCTGCTGTACAAGAAGGTGTAGTTGCTGGTGGTGGTGTAGCACTTATCAGAGCTATCGATGCGCTTAAGAAAATTGATACTCAAAACGAAGATCAGGAAACTGGTGTAAACATCATCAGATTGGCCATAGAATCTCCATTGAGAACAATTGTTGAGAATGCTGGTCAGGAAGGATCTGTAATCGTTCAGAAAATCAGAGAAGGAAAAGATGACTTCGGTTACAATGCCAGAGACAATAAATATGAAAACATGTTTAAGGCTGGTGTAATTGATCCAACTAAAGTAACAAGACTTGCGCTTGAAAACGCTGCATCTATTGCTTCATTGTTGTTAACAACAGAAGCTGTTGTAGCTGATCTACCAGAAGAAGATAACGGTGGTGGAATGCCAGGCGGAATGCCAGGTGGTGGAATGCCAGGTATGATGTAATCTAAATTATAGATCAAATGAAAAGGGCTTCGATATTCGAAGCCCTTTTCTATTATATATTTTTTAATACCTTATGCTACTCCCCTTTTACGACAACAAGTTCAATCGGTATACTCAACAGTTTTTTGAAATCTTCACCTGACTCCATCATATCTTCATCTTCATCCTCATAATGCCATAATACTTTCACATCACTCTGGTCTTTTATGGCTTCAAGTTTTCTTAGTATTTCAATCAAGCATTTAGACGAACTTGTATTGAAATACTCAAGGTTTACACTCAATTGGGTGGTATTGGCAGGAGAATCTATATACTTATCCAACCACTTCATAAGAGGTTTGTAAAACTCTATAGAGTTTTCTGGTATTGATCTACCCGACATCTCAAAAACACCTTTACCGGCATTAAAGTATAAACGGGGAGTTTTAGGCGTTGGTGTGAGTGTATAGTTTTCCATTTATTTGATAAGTTTTATCTCTAATTTGTAACGTTAACTTCAAGGGTAAAAAAAGAAAATTTATCATCAATTTCCTCGAATTTATAAATCAATTTTTCGCCTGATCTGCGTGCCAGATCAACGAAACCTAAGCCTGCACCCCCACCGTTTGAAACACCACCAAAATTTAAAATCCCTCTATACAATTCTTTTAACTCTTTATCAGACATGGTATTAACCATATCTATACGGGTTCTGATTCCGGGTATCTCTTTTTTTAGCAAGTAATTTCCTGTAATTACCCTGTAACCTTCTCTTGATTCATTAACTAAGAAAAACAGATGATCTTCAATCGCTTTACCGTCTTTCTCCTTATTGTAATTGTGAAGGTTTTGAGTGATTTCAATGAGTATATGGAACATCTTCTTTTTCATCAACTTAGCTTCAACATGCTTTTCGATGAACTGCTCCATGCTTTTTAAAACATCATTAAAATCTTTTTCTTGCAGGGTGCCTATATAACTATAAACAGTACTGGACTCAATGAGGGTTTCATAACGATCTCTTATATCAAATGCGCTGACATTCATTATATAACAATAAGGTTTTAAGATAACAATATTTGTATATAAATAATCCGCAAAATTGAAAAAATAATAAAAAAGCCTCTGAAACAGAGGCTTTTAATATCCTAATTAAGGCAGTTATTAATGTACATTACCCATCAATTTTCTAATCGGTTTGGAGAAAATGAGTAATATAATACCAGCTCCTACAGTTGTATAAACTATCATCATATATTGATCAGGCATTTGTTGCAACGCCTCTTCGCCATCACCCGATATTTCACCGCCAAGTCTACCAGCGATAAGATTACCTAGTGAAACAGACATAAACCATATACCCATCATTTGGCTATAAAATTTCTTAGGAGCCAACTTAGTGGTGAGACTTAAACCAACCGGGCTTAAACTTAACTCACCAAATGTATGGAACATATAGGTTAATAATAACCATGTTGGAGCAGCAAGATCTCCTGATGCGGCTACTTGTGCTGCAAACACCATTACAAAAAATCCCACACCGAGTAAAATAAGACCCAGTGAAAATTTAATCGGACTACTTGGTTCTAAGTTTTTCTTTGCCAGCCATATCCACATGGCTCCAAATACAGGAGCGAATAATACGATGAACATCGGGTTTATTGACTGGAATGTTCCCGCTGCCATATTGATACCAAATATTGTTCTATCTGTAAATCTGGAAGCAAAGAGGTTAAGCGTTGACCCTGCTTGCTCAAAACCAGACCAGAATATAGATGAGAATATAAACACAATACCTATTGCAATTACTTTCTTCTTATCATCGGCATCGAGGCCGCCCATTAGTAACACATACCCTAAAAAGCCAAAGGCTACCAATAATATAATTACTCCAGAAGAGTCGGCTAATGTAACAGCATCTATAGGAATAAATCCTCCAAAAGCCAATACAAGCAATACAACTGCTCCCCCTAGTACAATTTTCAACCATTTATTCAGGTTGTTCTTCTTTTCAATTTCTTCCGGTGTTTCATATACCGGTACATCACCGATGCCTGTCAGGTACTTATCGGTCATTTTATATTGGATAAGACCCAATACCATAAATAAACCTGCTGTACCAAACCCTAAGTGCCAGTTTACCTGCTCACCAAGTGGACTAGTGATTAATGGAGCAACAAGTGCCCCAAGGTTTATACCCGAGTAAAATATCGAAAAGCCAGCATCACGTTTGGCTCCTGAATCATTTGTATATAAATCTCCTACAATTGAGCTGATATTTGGCTTCAGCAATCCTGTACCAACTGCAATTAAAATAAGCCCCAGGAAAAAGGGAACTGTATCTGTTTGAGTAATTGTCATGGCATCATCGATGCCCAATTCTCCTAGCAGACCTGGTATTGCCATAGTAAAATGACCCAAGGCAATAATAATTCCTCCATACCAAACAGATTTTTTTAAACCAAAAAGTCTGTCTGCTAACCACCCTCCGGGTAATGCAAAAATGTATACACCCATAGTGTAAAGGCCATAAATGGCTCCTGAAGTAGAGTCGTCAAAACCTAACCCTCCTTCTACAATAGCCGTGGTCATAAAAAGTATAAGAAGCGCACGCATTCCGTAGTAGCTGAAGCGCTCAAACATTTCTGTAAAGAAGAGAGTAGCTAACCCACGCGGGTGACCGAAAAATGTTTTAGACATGCTTTTAGTGTTTATTTGGTTGTCAGATTTTAAAATAAAATTCCGCTAAAGCTAACATTGTTGAAACATATAAGCAAATAAACCCTTGTGTACAGGTCATTTGAAATGATAAGTGCAATTAAAAGCACAATCGTTTGAAATTTAAATTTGTGCTATTAGACCAATGAATAATTTGTTAATTTTGCTCACTTTAAATCTAACACGACAAGGAATAAAACATATTACTTAAATCATGGAAGAATTGGGGTTAAAATCAGACAAAGCATCTGTTGAGCAGCTGGGTATAAAAAATGCTACTGCGCACTGGAATCTTTCACCAAAAAAATTAGCGGAAATAGCAGTAGATAAAGGGCAAGCCGAAAGAACTGCGTCTGGAGCTATTACAGTAGACACCGGTGAGTTTACCGGTCGATCTCCTAAGGACAGATTTATTGTAAAAGATGATGTGACTGAAGATGCTGTTTGGTGGGGCAATATCAATATCCCATTTGATGCAGATAAGTTTGACAAACTGTATGACAAAGTAGTGGATTACTTATCAGGCAAAGAGCTCTACGTAAGAGATGCCTATGCTTGTGCAGACCCAAAATACAGAACCAACATAAGAGTTGTAAACGAATACCCCTGGTCAAACATGTTTGTTTATAACATGTTCTTAAGACCTACAGAAGACGAGGTTAAAACGTTTGATCCTGAATGGACAGTTATCAACGCACCAGGGTTTAAGGCAGATCCTGAGGTAGATGGAACCAGACAACACAATTTTGCGATCTTAAACTTTAAGAAGAAGATCGCTCTTGTTGGCGGTACAGGTTACACAGGAGAAATCAAAAAAGGTATATTCTCTGCTTTGAACTTTATACTTCCACATGAGAAGCAAACACTCTCTATGCATTGCTCAGCGAATATGGGCAAAGATGGAGATACTGCTATCTTCTTTGGGCTTTCGGGAACAGGCAAAACCACACTTTCTGCTGATCCTAACAGACAATTGATTGGAGATGATGAGCACGGTTGGTCTGATGAGAATACCGTATTTAACTTTGAGGGAGGCTGCTACGCAAAGGTTATTGACCTTTCGGCTGAAAAGGAACCAGATATCTATAACGCCATCAAAGATGGGGCACTACTAGAAAATGTTGTATTAAAAGACGACAAATCTGTAGACTATAAAAGTGGTGCAAAAACTGAAAATACACGTGTTAGTTATCCTATCTATCACATTAATAATATTGCTGAACCATCAATTGGTAAAAACCCTAAAAATATATTCTTCCTGACTTGTGATGCTTATGGAGTACTGCCTCCGATATCTAAGCTTACACCAGGTCAGGCTGCATTTCACTTTATCTCGGGGTATACTGCCAAAGTAGCTGGAACTGAAGCTGGCATTACTGAGCCTGTTACAGCATTTTCAGCGTGTTTTGGAGCTCCATTTATGCCGCTACACCCAACGAAATATGCCGAGATGCTAAGTAAGAAAATGCAGGAAGCTGGTGTTAATGTGTGGCTAGTGAACACGGGTTGGTCTGGTGGGCCTTACGGTGTGGGTAGCAGAATGAGTCTTAAGGTTACTCGTTCATTAATAACCGCAGCATTAGATGGCGATCTGGATGATGTTTCATTTATAGAGCATGATGTTTTTGGTTTAATGATGCCAACAACATGCCCTAACGTGCCGGAAGAAGTACTAAGCCCAAGAAACACTTGGGATGATAAGGAGGCTTATGATACTAAAGCAAATGCGCTTGCAAATGCTTTTAATAAAAACTTTGAAAAGTTTTCTGATTACGCCAACGATGAAATAATGGCCGCTGCTCCTACTGCTAAGGCAGGTGTGTAGTTGCCAAAAAATCTAATTAAGAAAGGTTGTCCTAAATGGACAACCTTTTTTTATTTCTTACAAATATCTAATTAATACTTTTTCATTACTGTTCTAGTGAAGTTGTAATACTTCTATTTATTTTATTTTTAATGGGTGGGATGGTTCTTAAATATTGATAAATAGCCCGGGCCTCCCTATCACTTAATTGCACATATGGCATCATTGGATATTGTATAGCTGGCTCACCTTCTTTTATCCCAAATTTGAGTGTACGAACAAATTGTTTTTCCGTCCAAAGTCCAATCCCTGTTTCTTCATCTGGAGTAAGGTTTGGAGTAACAATAATTTGACCCGACATATTCAATGGCATATTACCCCCTGCAAAATACCCTTTACTTTTTTCAGGATTTAAAAAATCATTGGTCTTGAAATCAGCAGAGTGACATGAAAAACAATCTAGGTTATGTGACAGGTATTTACCCAACTTAACCATATCCATAGTGTCGGGCATCATAATTTCATTTTCTGGCCATGGTAATGGCTTAAATGCTACATGTGTTAACAATTTTGTAAGGAAGGAAGGCTCTACCGGGCGATCAGGTACTGGAGCAGGACTCACCATTCTATCCTCAGAACGTAAAAAAGATATTATTGCTTTAATATCCTCATCTGCCATATGAGGTAACTTCGCCATATAGGGCGGTGCATAGGAGCCATCGCGTTTGATACCAGTTCTAAGCAAATAAGCTAACTCAGCATCTGTCCATTCTCCAATCCCATACTTCTCGTCTTGTGTAATATTGGGGGCATAGATATTTCCAAACTCCGGAGGAGCATCATGCATTATGCCACCGCTAAGTACACCCGTCTCTCGATTTATATGACAGTTGGCACAAAGCATAAGAACCAACTTTTTACCTCTTAATTCTCGATCTTTCGTATAATCAACAGGATAACTTATTGCTTGTATTTCATAACTGGGAATTCCTTTAAAACTGATGTAGACAGCCGCCAATAAGCTTATCATCAAAATTGAAGCAATAAAAATGGCGAAATATTTCAATATTTTTTTCATGCAACTAACTATTGATCATCGCACAATATATTAATTTATTTCAATATTTATTCATGTATAGCCCTGATAAAGAGACAGGTACAAAATTTTAATTATAGAAAAAATAATAACCAAGGACTACAACAAGCAATATAAACTGCTGCCATTTGCCAGTAATAATTAGCTACAAATAAGCCCGTCAGCGTTAAGGCATCATTGTCTATTGTTTCTGACTGCATTGAGCCTTTCCAGGAAGCACCTCTATAATCCATAATTTCGTTAGTACCAATGCTTGAAATTTTCCACCTTGAGCTAAGCACATTTTTAAACTTCCACTCGTATTCACTTCCATTGATTATAATCCTGGCCTTTGGCCACCAGCAGTTAAATTTAACTTGCCCGATACGCTGGCCAGTTAGTTTATCAGTAATTACAGCAACCTGAGTAAATGCACCCTTAACCTTGAAATGTAGCTTATGCTCATTAAGACTACCATGTGCTGAACCTATCGACCAAGGGCTTTCTTTTAATTTTCCTACCACCCTATCTTTTTCAAAAAGTTGATAGGCACATTTAAACAAACCCTTTTTCCATTGTAAAGTTGTTGTCATAATTATTTAATCTTTGTTTTCAATTTTCTCCACATCCTTAAAGGCTGAACTCACTTTTCTAAGATTTGATTTATAAAACCACATCACCAAAAACCACGAGATCGGCAATACAATTACACAGGCAAGTAAAACTTCCAATAACTCACCGGTATCGGTTGATAGATCCTTACCAATAACCAGTAATGACACAACTGGAAGTAGTATAAATGGCATGATGAAATACATAACCATGCTAAAGCGCTTATAAAAGCGTAGCATCTTTTTCAATTCCCTATAATGTGTAATTGCTTCTGTATAAGTGTCATTCAAAATATTAATCATTCGAGCCTTTCTGATTAAGAATATTGCCATTATTACAGAAATGATCAATAAAGCCACCGTTCCAGCGCCCGCTATCACATTAAACGTAGAATTAAACCTATCAAAATTTGTCAAAACATAAATGGCTGCTGCTAGCGCTACAACACTCCCCACTGATTCAGCAAAGATTATTCTGCCTAATCTTGAGTTGCTTTTCTCATGTGCCATTTTTAAAATCAGATCGCTTGTGAGCTTCTTTTGTTTATCCAACTCTACACTCATAGTCGACCATACGGATTTCATTTCTTCTAATTCCATGACTAACTATTTACCATTTTATCTCTTAATTTATTTCTGATCCTTGATAGACGCGTACCTACATTACTAGTAGAAAGCCCGATGATATGGGCAATTTCATCATGAGATTTCTGTTCGAGAAATAATAACATAATACCTTTATCTAAATCACTTAATAATTCTATGTGTTTATAAAGTGAACTCACCCTCTCTTCAAGCACCGGATCAGACACTTCGGCATAGTTTAACACCGCACGATCAATGGGTATTTCATGCCCTTTCTTTTGCGTTTTTCTTAAACTGGTAATGGCCGTATTGAGTGATACTCGATAAATCCAGGTACTTATTTTCGATTCATTTCTGAAACGATCAAATGCTACCCACAGCTGTGATACTATCTCCTGATAAAGATCTTGCTGATCAAAATTTGATTTTGCATAAATTGAGGTAATCTTATAAATAAGTCCTTCATTATCCTGTATCACTTCAGTAAACCTGGCCTCTTTACTCATTCAATCCTGTTACTTTATAACATTAGTCGTCAAGTGTAATAAAAAATCACAGTCAAATAGATATTTTTTTTTACTTTTCGGCAGCACTCACCATCCATTGAATGCCAAATTGGTCCATTAACATACCAAAGTATGAACCCCAAAAGGTATTGTCCATTGGCATAGTTTCCTTTCCTCCTTCTGCCAGGCGGCTATAAAGCTTATCAGCCTCATCGTTACTATCCGCTTCAATAGATATGGAAAAATTATTGCCTTCTACAACGGGTGGGCTAAAGGCCTCTGATGTATCACTTCCCATTAAAATACCATGCTCTCCCAGTGGCAAGCTCACATGCATAACCATATTCTTGTCTTTATCAGACACTTTATATTCTGAAGGCATCTCACTAAATCTTCCAATATAGGTGAAATCACCACCAAATACTGACCTATAAAAATTGAAAGCTTCCTCACAATTTCCATTGAATGTTAGGTAAGGGTTTAAATTTTTCATCATTAATTTATTTTAGTTAGACTACAAGATAATAAATTAGACTTGGCTCTCATCGGCCAAAAGTCTACCTTTGCAAACTTTTGCACAACCTTTACAGATCATGAGAGAGTTTATAATAAAAAGAACTACCAACGCTAAAAATGACATCTTAAGTGGCCTCACAGTAGCATTGGCCCTTGTACCGGAAGCGGTTGCCTTTGCATTCGTTGCAGGAGTAGACCCTTTGGTTGGTTTATATGCTGCGTTCATGATTGGTCTTATCACATCAGTATTTGGTGGAAGGCCAGGCATGATCAGTGGTGCTACAGGTGCGCTAGCTGTTGTAATGGTAAGCCTTGTAGCACAGGGTAATGCCATGGGAAGTGCAGATGAAAATCTTGGACTTTACTACTTGTTTGCTACCGTTATATTGATGGGGATCATTCAAATGGTTGTTGGTGTACTTAAACTCGGAAAGTTCGTAAGGTTGATACCACATCCAGTAATGATGGGATTTGTTAATGGACTCGCGATAGTAATCTTCCTTTCGCAACTGGGTATGTTTAAAGAGGTAGTTGACGGACAAAAAGTATGGCTGGGAGGATTAGACCTTTGGATAATGGTTGGTCTTGTTGGCCTTACCATGGTCATTATGCATTTCTTACCACAGATAAACAAAAAATTGCCTGAAGCACTTATTGCCATAGGTGCCGTATCTGCAATTGTAATACTTGGCGGCCTTGATGTAGCAACAGTTGGGAGCTTCATTAAAGATGGTGGCGGTGAAGGTCTTAAAGGTGGTTTACCAACTTTTCAGGCAGACATATTTAATAAAATCCCTCTAAACTGGGAAACGCTTAAGTTCATTCTGCCCTACTCAATTATACTTGCGGCCATTGGTCTCATTGAATCATTAATGACATTAAACCTTGTCGATGAGCTTACCGAAACAAGGGGTAACTCAAATCGAGAGTGTCTCGCTCAGGGCGGTGCTAATATTGTAACCGGATTTTTTGGCGGTATGGGTGGTTGTGCCATGATTGGCCAATCAATAATTAACATTAAATCGGGAGGAAGAACCAGACTCTCCGGAATTGTGGCGGCAGTTACCTTACTCCTATTTATATTATTTGCCTCTGGCCCCATTGAGCAGGTGCCAATCGCTGCTCTCGTTGGCGTAATGTTTATGGTTGTAATAGGCACGTTTGCCTGGAGTAGCTTTAGAATACTTAACAAAATACCAATTAGTGATGCTATTGTACTTATTGCCGTATCAGCATTAACCGTCATCTTCGATTTAGCGGTAGCAGTAGTTGCCGGAATTATAATGAGCGCATTGGTTTTCGCATGGGAAAACGCCAAGAAAATTAGAGCACGAAAGCACATGCTTGATGATGGCACAAAAGTATATGAAATATGGGGACCATTATTTTTTGGTAGTATACAAGCCTTCAATAGTAAGTTTGATGTGCACGGGGACCCAAATAGAGTAGTAATAGACTTCATGGAATCTCGCGTATCAGACCACTCTGCCTTAGAAGCCTTGTTTAATTTGGTTGAAAAGTATGAAGCAGCCGGTAAAGAGCTAAAAATTCAGCACTTAAGTGAAGAATGCCAACGGTTAATGATCAAAGCCTCTCCTAAGCTTGAAAGAGTGATTGAGCACAACGTGGATGATCCAAGATATCATGTGATGGCTAAGGTAATGGCTTAGAGATATCCGCAAAGAAAATTTATTTGATAAAACGAAAAAAGTCAGTGCAAGCACTGACTTTTTTTATTACTTGAAATTCTTATTAGAAATTAGCCAAACAACGCCCCCGCAATAGTAGCTGTCATCATGGTTGCTAAGGTAGCTGCTAACAAAGCTTTTAGGCCTAGTTTAGACAAGTCACTTTGTCTTGATGGTGCCATTCCTCCGATTCCTCCTATCTGGATAGCAATAGAGCTAAAGTTAGCAAAACCACATAATGCATAAGTAGAGATTACAATAGCCTTGTCACTTAACACGGCAGCTTGTTTCATATCAGCCAAACTTAGATAAGCGACAAACTCGTTGATTACAATTTTTTGCCCCAAGAGACTTCCTACATTGATGGTTTCATGCCAATCGACACCCATTACAAAAGCAAATATTCTAAATACCTGACCCAAAATGTACTCCAATGTAAATCCATCAAAGCTTCCATTGGTACTTGATATTACAAACTCATTTAGACCTGTCCAGCTGCCGATACCATCTTTTAATATCCAATTGAGAGCGAAAATGATAGCGATAAAAGCGAGAAGCATTCCTGCAATATTTATAGCAAGCTTTACACCTTCCGCTGCACCTTTAGCCAATGCATCGATTAGGTTTACACCCATGCTATCCTGAGATACTGATAGGTCCGTATTGATCTGATCTTTATGTAACTCAGGAATAATAATCTTTGACAGAACAATGGCCGCTGGAGCATTCATGATAGAGGCACTGAGTAAGTAGGCCGCATATTTTGCTCTTTCTACAGGGTCATCACCACCGAGAAAGGCTACATAACCTGCAAGTACTCCTCCTGCTATAGTAGCCATACCACCTGTCATCAAACACATCAGCTCCGATCGGGTCATGTCCTTTACAAATGGTCTAACCAACAGTGGGGCTTCCGTTTGTCCAAGGAAAATATTACCAGCAGCTGATAAACTCTCTGCGCCAGATAGTCTCATGGTACGTGCCATGATCCAGGCTATACTATAAACTATTTTTTGGAGCACACCCAAATAGTAAAGGCCAGTTGACACCGTTGAGAAGAAGATAACAGTAGGCAATACCTGAAATGCGAAAATGAAACCAAACTTACTACTATCAACAAGGTCTCCAAACAGAAATTTTGCTCCATCACCCGAAAAGCTTAAAAAGGTTACAAACTTCTCACTGATCCAGTCAAAAGCATAGGTCACGAATTCTACCTTAGTGATAAGTAGTGCAAAAACGACCTGCAGGAGAATACCAATACCTACTAATCTCCAGTCAATAGCTTTCTTGTTGCGGGAAAATAAATAGGCCACTCCTATAAGTACTCCTAACCCAAATACACCTCTTAAAATATCCATATAAAAACACAAAAAGGCCTTTCCTTTTTCAGGAAAGGCCTTTATTAAATTTCAATTTAATTTCTACGGCTCAATTCATCTCTAATTTTAGCTGCCCTCTCATAGTCTTCCTTCTCAATCGCCTTGTCCAATAACTCATTGAGTTTATCTACTGACAAGTTCTTAAGATCATCTTTCGAGCCAGATGAAGTCTTTGAAGTTTTAGATTTCTCTGCCTTTAATTCACTCTTAAGTTCAGCAATATCATCTTCTGTCTCATCAGTGAGGACGATACCCGCTTCCGCCAAAATAGCTTCATAAGTAAAAATTGGAGCTTCAAACCTTAACCCAATGGCTATAGCATCAGATGGCCTTGCATCTATTTCTACCACATCAGAACCGTTATCACAAACGATTTTAGCAAAGAAGACGCCCTCTTTTAAGTCAGAAATAACAATCTCTTTTACCTTATAATTAAAGCTATGAGCAAACGACTTAAAAAGATCGTGCGTCATAGGTCGATTAGGAATAATTTTTTCTATCTCAATGGCTATAGCCTGAGCTTCAAACATTCCTATGATAATAGGCAGCCTTCTACTTCCTTCAGTTTCACCTAAAACTAAAGCAAAAGAACCTGATTGCGATTGGCTCGATGAAAGCCCCAGTATTTCTAATTTAATTTTCTCCACAAACTATTGAGCTGCTTTTAATGCTTCTGTCAATTTTGGCACTACTTCAAATGCATCCCCAACAATACCATAATCAGCTGCCTTAAAGAAAGGTGCTTCAGGGTCTTTGTTGATCACTACTATGTATTTTGATGAGTTTACACCTGCAAGATGCTGAATAGCTCCGGAGATACCAATTGCTACATATAATTGCGGACTCACTTTTACACCTGTTTGTCCAACGTGCTCGTGGTGAGGTCTCCAACCCATATCAGATACTGGCTTACTACAACCTGTTGCGGCTCCTAAGGTTTTGGCAAGGTCTTCAATCATATTCCAGTTCTCAGGGCCTTTCATTCCTCGGCCACCAGACACTACCAACTCAGCTTCTGGAAGTAATATTTCGCCAGTCGCCTTATCCGTTGACGTTATGGTGGCAGCAAAATCTCCCTCCGCTAAATCCACACTGAATTTCTCAACTGAGGCTGCGCTTCCAGTCTCTTTCACTTCAGCGGCATTCTTTTTGATCGCCAATATCTTTTTATCAGAAGTGAGCTCTACATTGGCAAATGCTTTACCCGTGTAAATACTTCTTTTTACCTTAAATCCACTGCTTGTATCGGGCAAGTCTACCACGTTAGAAACCAAGCTAGCCCCCATTTTAACCGATACCCTCGCAGAAACTGGTGCACCTAATGAAGAGTTGGCTAATACCAGTGTATCTGCACCAGTACTCTCCATAGCTTTCGCTAACACGGTTGCATATGCCTGAATTACACCTTTATTTAATTTATCGTCATCAGCGTGTAAAACTTTACCTGCGCCATATTTCCCAAGGTTTTCAAGCTCACTTTGCTCGACATCACCAAGGGCTATTGCAGTTACATCTCCACCCATACCAGCAGCATATGCCACAGCTTCAATGGAGGTCTTTTTTACTTTGCCTTCTGCGCTTTCTACAAATACTAATGTTGCCATTTTATTCTTTTAATGTTTTAAGATCTATTTAGTTATATCACCTTAGCGTCATTCTTGAGTAGATCGACTAATTCTGAAACATTCTCAGCATCGATCATTTTTACCTCGCCTTTGGCAGGTGGTAATTCAAATTTCTCAAGACTAGTTCTGGTTGAGTCATCAACCGGATCTACAACATTTAAAGGCTTTGTCCTAGCAGACATTATTCCTCTCATATTAGGGATTTTCCACTCTGCAATAGGCTCCTGGCATCCGGCTACGAAAGGCAACTTCACTTCGAGGTGTTCTTTACCACCCTCTATTTCACGACTCATTTTAGCAGTATCACCCTCAATATCTAGTGTCATCACTGGTGAGAAAGATGGAAGGCCTAACAGCTCTCCTACCATACCATGCACCATGCCACCATTAAAATCAATGGATTCACGCCCCATAAGGATAAGGTCATAATTGCCTTCTTTAGCTACATGAGCAATTTGCTGCGCAACAAAGAATGAATCTGTCGGTTCAGCATTTACTCTTATCGCTTCATCAGCTCCAATAGCAAGGGCTTTTCTTATGGTAGGTTCAGTTTCTGCCTCACCTACATTTAATACCGTGATAGACCCGCCCGATTGCTCTTTTAATTCTACAGCTCTGGCAAGCGCATAATCATCGTAGGGGCCAATTATAAATTGAATGCCATTTGTATCAAACTTAGTATCTCCATCGGTGAATGCGATACGGGAAGTTGTATCAGGCACATGAGTTATACAGACTAATATTTTCATTTAATTTGTGAGTGTTAATTAGTTAACTGTTAAGCTTTAAATTTGCAGCGAAGATAACGAATAATGAAGCAAATAAAAATTCAATTATAGATGAATTCATCCCGATTAGAACAACTAAAAGCCTTTCTCAAAAATGATCCTAATGACCCTTTTACATTGTATGCGATCGCTACTGAATATCGAAATGAACATCCCGATAAAGCACGTGACTACTACGAAACCCTTTTAACAAAACACCCTGATTATCTGGCGACTTACTATCATGCAGCATTATTATTTGATGAATTAGACGAGACAGAATTAGCGGAATCTACTTTTAAAAAAGGTATAGCTTTAGCGCAAAAACAAGGCAATGATTTGTCGCTACGAGAGCTACAAAATGCATACAACGAATTTCTGTTTGAGGATTAGTTGGAATTTAGAAACTGGAAGTTGGAAGTTAGAACAAAGAGATTGTCTGAGGATAAAAGCCAGCTCTAAGTCATACTAATATTTTTAGTAATAGTAAATATATCTATTTATTATTCAGATATTTAACCATCCATTTATAAACTTATAGATTAACTATAATTTTACCAGTCTTTTTGTTGCTTGCCAATTCATCAAAAGCGGAAACAATCTTTTCAAATGGCTTCACTCCTGCAATTATTGGTTTGATTTTATGTTTCTCTACAAACTTGATCATCTGTTCAAACTCCTTATCACTGCCCATGGTTGAACCCTGTAATTTGATCTGATTCCAGAACATTCTGTAAAGATCCAATGTGGTAGGCAATCCGTTAGTTGCTCCGTAAAAAACAATACGTCCTCCGGGTTTCATAATCTTAATAAAGTCATTGATTTGGTCACCACCAGCACTATCAATTACCACATCAAAACCACCCTTAGTCTGCCATACTTTTTTAAACCAATCTTTTTCCTTGTAATTATATGCAGCACTCGCACCGAGCTGTACTGCCTGATCCATTTTAGATTGGTCACTTGATGTTACATATACATTGGCACCAACTGCTTTGGCAAATTGAAAGGCAAATTGAGCCACTCCCCCTCCAAAACCTGAGATGAGCACATTTTCTCCTTTTTTGATATTACCATGATGAAAGCAAGCCCTATAAGCAGTGACACCACCTAATGGCATAGCTGCAGCTTCTTCGTAAGTAAGGTGTTCTGGTTTGACAACTAACCTATCGACATTGACCACAACATACTCAGCAAAAGTACCATGGGTTGGCATACCTAATATGGAGTAATCTCTTGACTGTACTTCTCCATTGCCCCAGTGCTGATTTGGATTGATAACAACCGATTTGCCCTTCCAGGACTTACTCACTCCATCACCCAATCCTTCAACAACCCCTGCCCCATCGGAACCCAGCACGCAGTTTAATTGAATATTTGGGTATTTACCCTCTCTTATAAATTGATCGCGTTTATTGAGGGCAGCAGATTTAATCTTAACAAGAACCTGTCCTTTATCTATTTTGGGTTTATCAATTGAAACTATTTCAACCTTACCCGGAGCTGTAAGTGTAAGTGCTTTCATGAGTTTTAAAAGTAAATTCTTTACCTAAATGAAAGCTAATCAATTGCCCTTTCGGACACAATACATTGGGGTTAAAATTATTTAGAAAGGGGCATCCTCATCATCACCAGCATTCTGTTGGTCAAAATCGTCAGATGGATTGCTATCATTACCCGGACTATTAAGCTTACTGCCTAGAGTGATCGTATTTGAAGAGCCATCAAATTCTGAAGGGATACCTCCACCAGAAGGGAAGTCTCCCGCAAATCCGACATTATCAAGGTCTGCAAATTTGGTGAACTTACCGATAAACTTAAGGTTCACGTTTTCAAGTGAACCGTTTCTATGCTTGGCGATGATAACTTCACCAGTACCGGTTGTTGGCATTCCGCTTTCATCTTCAGTGATACCGTAATACTCTGGTCGATATAAGAACATTACCATATCAGCATCCTGCTCGATAGATCCCGATTCCCTCAAATCTGATAGTTGTGGGCGTTTATCACCACCTCTTGTTTCTACTGCCCTGCTTAACTGAGAAAGCGCGATTACGGGTACTTCCAGTTCTTTGGCAATACCTTTTAAAGCTCTTGATATTGAGGCAATCTCCTGTTCACGATTTCCACCACCCTTGGAAGAGTCGCCACTCATAAGCTGTAAATAGTCAATTACGATTAACTGTACATCATGCTGAGCTTTTAACCTTCTACACTTCGCTCTTAACTCAAGGATAGAAAGTGCAGGTGTATCATCAATGAATATAGGGGCTTTGCTTAGTTTGTTAGTCTTATGAATAAGCTGCTGCCACTCATAATCTGCAAGACTTCCTTTTTTAATTTTCTCACTTTCAAGTTCCGCCTCAGCAGAAATAAGCCGGTTTACAAGCTGTACTGATGACATCTCAAGTGAGAAAATAGCCACAGCATGATTAAAATCAACTGCAGCATTTCGCAAAGCAGAAACAACGAAAGCCGTTTTACCCATACCCGGGCGAGCTGCGATAATTACTAAATCTGATTTTTGCCATCCTGAAGTAACTCTATCTAACGCACTGAAACCACTAGGTACCCCGGTAAGACCGTCTTTATGATTTTTCCGCTCTTCCAGCTCATGAATAGCCTGAGCCATGAGAGACTGCATATTATCATAGTTCTTTCTGATGTTAGCCTCAGATATCTCGAACAATGACTGTTCCGTCTTATCTAAAAGGTGGAAAACATCTGTGGTATCTTCATAAGCATCGGTATGTATCTCTGATGCCACCTTGATAAGCTCTCGCTTAATAGCCATTTCAATGACTACCCTTGCGTGGTATTCGATGTTGGCAGCCGAACTTACTTTCGAGGTTAGTTCAGCAATATAATAGCTACCTCCAACAAACTCGAGTTTACCATTCTTCCGAAGACGTGCTGCCACCGTACGCATATCCACTGGCTCGGCATTATTGAAGAGCTCGGTAATGGCTAAATAAATCTCCTTGTGAGCATCGGAATAGAAGCTTTCGGGCTTTAATATATCGATAACGGTCGATAGAGCGTCTTTTTCGAGCATTAAAGCACCAAGTACAGCTTCTTCCAAATCAGTCGCCTGCGGTGGTAATTTGCCTAAGCTGTCTCCAATATCTCTGGATAATCTATTGGACTTATGCCCCACTCTTAAAGACGATGATTTGTTTTCCATGTAGTAGTTGTTGGTTAAATTCCTTGATTGATTTTCAAACCTAAAAAGAAAATAATTAGTCTACAATTCCTGTGAGTTTATACCCCATTTTTTCCTGTGCACAATCAAAAATAGCTTCAGAGGTTGTGCTCCAAAATAATGTGGATGACTGGTAAAGGTTATCAACATTTCTAAAAATTTTATTCACACAATGTGGATAATTATGTTGAAAAATCATGTAGTTATTCACAAAAAAAGTAGTTATTCACATAGTTTATTAACAATTGTGAAAGCAATAAAATTGCCTCGCATTTAACTTTTTTATTTTTACTTTTGAAGCTTAATGACATAGAATTATGGCGAAATCTTCTCAAAGAATACATTTTATAGCAATTGGAGGAAGTGTGATGCACAATATGGCCATTGCATTACACCAAATGGGTGATGTAATATCCGGATCGGATGATGAAATTTTCGAACCATCAAGGTCAAGGCTCAAAGCTCATGGTTTACTTCCAGCCAAAGAAGGATGGGACAAAGCTAATATTACATCCGATTTAGATGCAGTGATAGTAGGAATGCATGCCAGAGAGGACAACCCTGAACTACTGGAAGCTCAAAGTAAAGGAATTAAGGTCTACTCCTTTCCTGAATACATATATGAACATGCTGAAGACAAGCAACGCGTAGTCATTGCGGGTAGCCATGGTAAGACTACCATTACATCTATTATCATGCATGTGCTTAAATACTTTGATAGAAAGTTTGACTATGCCGTAGGTGCACATATCAATGGCTTTGATACCATGGTCAGGCTCTCTGATGCGCCAATAATTATTATAGAAGGTGATGAATATCTTGCCGCTCCTACTGATAGAACTCCTAAGTTTTTGAAATACCACCACCATATCGGACTAATAAGTGGCATTGCCTGGGACCACATCAATGTATTCCCTAATGAAGATGAGTACACCAAGCAATTTGAAATATTTGCTGATGCAACGCCTAAAGGGGGCTCATTGGCTTACTGCGAAGAAGATGCCATGGCAACGGTTATTGGAAATAAAGAAAGAGAGGATGTACACAGACTCACTTATCAGACACACCCTCATATGATTGAGAATGGCATTACTTATTTAACCAATGGCAACGATAAGATACATATTAAGCTTTTTGGTAAGCACAATCTACAAAACATAAGTGGCGCCAAAGAAGTATTGAAGAAAATAGGCATATCTGAAGACCAATTTTATCAGGCCATACCTAGTTTTGAAGGAGCCGACAAACGACTTGAGCTGGTGGCTGATAAACCTCGAACAACCATTTTTAAGGATTATGCTCACGCTCCATCTAAGGTAAAGGCCACAACACTTGCTGTAAAAGAGCAATACCCTGAGAGAGAACTAGTGGCTTGTTTAGAGCTACATACATTCAGCAGTTTAACTAAAGAATTTTTAAACGAATACAGTGGTACTATGAAATATGCCAACTTACCGGTTGTGTATTTCAACCCACTGACTATTGAACATAAAAATCTAGATCCTATCAGTGCTGAAGATATAAAAAGTGCTTTTGACGAGACGAGGCTTCAAGTGTTTGACAACTCTAATGAACTTATGGCCTTTTTAAAATCACAAGACTGGTCAGATAAAAACTTGCTTATGATGAGCTCTGGCACGTTTAACTCAATGGACTTCGATGACATTGCAAAATCAATAGGTTAATTTTTTGAATACATTTTAATGAAACTACACTTAAAGAACCCTCTTACCTTTTTTGATTTAGAAACTACAGGAACAAACATCGTCAAAGATAGAATTGTAGAAATCTCTGTGGTGAAGTTGATGCCAAATGGTGAGTCCATCACCAAAACAAACAAAGTAAATCCTACAGTACCGATTCCTCATGAAACCAGTCTCATTCACGGTATATACGATGAGGATGTAAAGGATTGTCCTACGTTTAAAAATATCGCTAAAAGTTTTGTCCAGTTTCTGGAAGGTTCTGATTTAGCGGGATTCAACATTTTGAAGTTTGATGTGCCCTTGCTTGTTGAAGAATTCCTCAGAGCTGATGTGGAATTTGACGTGAGTAAGAGAAAGCTTGTAGACGCGCAGAAGATTTTCCATATGATGGAGAAGCGAACGCTATCAGCTGCTTATAAATTCTATTGTGGTAAAAATCTTGACAATGCGCATAGTGCTGAGGCAGATACCAAAGCTACACTTGAAGTGCTAGAGGCACAGGTTGAGAAATATGCAGGCCAGGAAGTAGTAGATAATTTGGGTAAGAAACTTGGTATTGTGGAAAATGATGTGGAAAGTCTGCATAATCTCACAAAATCGAATATGGTTGATCTTGCCGGCCGCATTGTTTTAAACAGAGATGGTGTTGAAGTATTTAATTTCGGCAAACACAGAAATAAGCCAGTTGCAATCGTGCTTAAAACTGACCCATCTTATTACGACTGGATGATGAAAGGCGAGTTTCCACAAAACACTAAACAGGTATTGACAGGAATCAAGCTCAGGAACTTCTCGATGTAGTTAACCTTCATCTTCTTTTTGTTTGTCGATGATAGCCTTTATTTGTTTTTTAAAATTCTCGTCCTCACGAATACGATCTATTACTTGCTTGTTGCTTGTATGTGAGAATTTTTCCTGATAAGGTAGCGACTGATCTGCAGTGCCTTGAGCTTCTCCTGATTTATCTGCTTTTCTCAGTTTTATCAAACCAATAAGGATAAGAATAATTCCTATTGTCATGATAATTGATGTTATTATCTGCATATCTGTCATGTGCAAAAGATAGTAGTTCAATGTTAATATGCAACACCAATTAACGGTTTTTTATGGTACTCTTTCCTTTTTTGCGATTTGAAATTTGTGTATCAAAAAGGTAGCTGAATGAAATTTGAATTCCCTGATTTCTTGCACGCATATCATCCTGATATTCTAACAAGTTATCATATAAACCAAAGCCTTTAGCCAGATAAGAATGGCCCCATTCAAATCGTGCCTCTACAAGAAAAACTTGATTAGGAAGTGGTTCGAAAACAGCACCAACGGCAAATAATAGTCCGAGCTGCACACGATTTACATCTTCTACATACTGCACATCTTGCTCCGGGAGATCAGGATCAAAGTCAAAAGCGATATGGTATTCCAACTCTTCAATATCATTTTCATCAAGCTCGCTAGAGGTCAAATTTCCCCTTCCCTTCCACCAATAGTCTATATTAGGACCCAATCCAGCAAACCATTTAAAGTCTACTCCACTAATAGACCCCTTAAAATCTACCCTATAAATTATTGGTAAGCTTAAGTAATGATAAACAGCTTTATTAAGAAGTGCAGGATCTGCCTCACCTTTAATTTCTTTTCCTTTTCGAGTATACATTAAATCTGCATGCAAGAAAAATCGGTTTCTAACCTTAAAAGCACTTGCAAGGCCGGCACTATACCCATAAACCCACTTGGACTTTAGATCGTTGTTATTCACTTCAAAATTTACCCACGAAGCCCTGGCTCCTACTTTTGGGCCAAATAGAACCTGACCATGAGAGGAAAGATTACCTAAACTCAATAAAAGTATTAATATAAAAGTGACGAAAGAGTATGAGCTGATATTGGCCTTCTTGTTCATAAGTCGAATTGGCAAACTACAATACAAATATCTAAGCCAACTTAAGCGTCTAAATAACTAAAAGAAACCATAGTTTCCGAATTAATGGTGCTTTAAAGTTTCAATATTAAGATAAAATATACTGAAATATGATACTGAAATTGAATATATTGCAGCCTAACAGACATTATTTTTTGTACTTGATAGTTGGTTTTATCTATTTTTCAACAACTATCCTCAGGAATGAGTAATTTTTTAAATACGGTAGGTGTCTTAATCATAATCTATGCCTGTCATACCCCTATTATGGCACAGAATGGTGCTGTTTTCAATAATTTCTATGCTAACCCTTACATTCTAAATCCCGCTGAAGCTGGAAGTGGTGCATATACAAGTTTAAAACTCAATCATCGCCAACAATGGCGTGGCCTGGAAGGTGCACCGGTAGTAACCAACCTTACATTTCAGACACCTTTTGATTACAAGAAATTTGCACTTGGATTAAATGCTACAAATTTTACACGTGGTATCATTACAACAACTGATATCCTGGTAACTTATGCTTATACCTTGTACCTGACAAAAGAAACTACATTTCATTTTGGTCTTTCTATTGGAGCTACTAATAATAGTCTTGATTTATCTGAAGTCGGTGACCTCAATGATCCGGTATTATCAAATTTTCAAAACGATAATATTCAACCAATAGGCAATTTTGGATTTAAATTAAAATCTCCTTCAGGACTGAACCTTGGAGTCTCACTACCGAGGCTATTTAAGTCTAACCTTATCGCTCAACAAGACTTCCAATCCTATGAATTTTCACCAATCGATGAAGTAGTCGTAATGACCTATTTTAAAAGAAAATTAGACAAGAAAATTGTGACTCGAAGAAAAGGTGGTATCAATAGAAGAGTCGCAATCGAAGATGCATATGCACCATTACAATTGTATGTTTTATATAAGTATTCTAAAATAACTGATCAGCGTATTGAAATCGTTGGAACTCTAAATCTGGGTGAGAATCTTTTGGTTGGAGCCGCTTATCGACTTAATCATGGAATAGCAGGACTTATCGGTATCAACGCGGGTAGTTTTTCATTTAACTATACTTATGACCCTTCTGCAAATCAAGTTGAAGGCTTTACTCAAGGGACTCATGAAGTTCAGATAAGTTTAAAAATTGGTGAGAAGAAAAAATTACAAAGGTCAAAGCCTATACTTCGCACTTTAGAAAAGAAAGAAACGCATCAAGCCCGGTTCTCGCATGAAAACATCCAAACAGGCGGTAGTCAGGATGAATCCTCTGAAGGTAAAAAGTTCTATGTGGTGCTAAAGGAGTTCAGAGACTTTAATGCTGCAGACCAGTTTGTCAACCAGGTAAAAAGTGAGGAAGACCTCAATACAGACATATTCTATAACAAAAACAACAGGCGGTTTTACGTCTACATTTTTGAAACAGGCTCAAGCCGTGAGGCCACCAAGGAGAAAAAGGCAGTGGAAGACCTGACAAAGTTTAAAAATGTAAAAATCATTATAATAGATCAATAGGTTACAATTCGGAAGGTTTTATGCATAAACAGATTACTAACTATATTAATGATTAAGCGCAGTATACCATATTGTCTGTTGGTTTTTATATTGTTTATTTCAAGCAATCATTTGTTCGCACAAGTACCCGTGATAAAGTCTGTGGATATCAGATCAGGTTTTGCGGGGCAACTTGTTGGCATCAAGGGGGATAACTTTGAGGCAACTTCAAGGGTCTTTTTTGGAAACGCTGAAGCAACTGTAGTTTCAACTAGTTCACAACTCATTGAAGCCCGTGTGCCGTCCTCAACTACATTCGACTACATCACTGTACTCAACACATCATCTAATTTAAGCGGCACATCAAAAACTAAGTTTTTCCTAAGTTTTGGAGGGAGTACCGGTGTAAGTCCTACAGATTTCGATCCTCAGGTAGATGTTTTTGCAGAAAGTGGCCTTTTTGATATTTGTGTTTGTGATCTGGACGGTGGGGGGATGAATGATATTATAGGTGCGAATTCTAAAGACAACAAGGTTACGCTATTAAGAAATCTAAGTACACCTGGCAATTTAAGCTTTGTAAAAACTGCATTAAATCTAGGTATCACCACACTAAACACCAACTGTGAGGATCTTAATGGTGATGGAAAGCCAGAAGTGATCTTTTCGGAAGGTAGCGATGGTGATAGGCTATTTATTTTAGTCAACTCCAGTAGTCCGGGTTCGCTTTCGTTCAGTTTACAATCAATCACACTTACAGGTGCGGCCACTAAACGAATTGAAGTTGAAGATTTAGACCTGGATGGAAAGCCAGACCTAATTGTGACAGATCAGTCGGTAAATAATGTTTACATAATAAAGAATACAAGTACAGGAGGTACTCTGTCGTTTGACTCTAACATCACTACATTAACTGTTGCAGGGGCGGCAAGTACAGCGGGTCTTGAAATAGCTGATCTAAATAATGACGAAAGACCCGAAATAATAGTTAATCAATTTCTCACTGATGGTGGAGGGTTTTATGTAAGTGAGAATGAAAGCACGGTTGGCGACCTCTCCTTTTCAGCTTTTCAGCAATTTGAGAGCAGCGGTACTTTCGTAAATCTAAAAGCAGTGGATTTAAATAATGATGGAAAACTCGATATCGCAGCATCACTATTTTTAAGTACCTCGATTGCAATTTTTCTAAACGAAACTGCTACCGCTGGAGCTACACCTCAATTTGGCTCCTCTGAGACAATAAGTACCGATAAACGCCCTTGGGGCATAGACATTGGTGATATGGACGGGGATGGAACACAAGACATAGCTGTAGCAACAGTTGGAGAAGATTTAGCAGTCGATATCCTCCAAAAAGCCGATGCCAATTCAACTAAATTTAACACGGTGTCAATAGATGCAAACTTTATAAACCGAAATATTAAAGTAGCGGATGTTGATGGAGATGCTAAGCCTGATGTCATTTTCAGCAGTGTGGATGATGAGAGTCAAGGTATCAACTCCTCAGAGGTATCTATACTGCGGAATAACAAATGTATAATACCTATTATTACTCCCGAAGGTCCGATTACCACTTGCAGCGGCAATCCTATAACCCTGGAAAGTCAGCTAATAACGGGAGCGACCTATGAATGGCGTGACGGAGGCACTGTTGTAAAATCAGGGTCAGACCATTTCTTAGATGTAATCGCCACAGGTGATTATACTGTTACCATTATATCAGAAAACGGAGCCTGTTCTGAAGTATCACCAACCGTAAATATTGAAGTAAAAGCAGGGGGTGCTCTTCCTTCACCAAACCTCACCTCAAACAGTCCTGTGTGTATTGGAGGAACGTTAAACCTAACATCTGAAGATGTCGGAGCTGATCAATATGTTTGGAGTGGGCCTAATTCGTTTATGGACGTTGGAATATCTGTATCCATAAATGATTTTAATGTATCAAAATCTGGTCGCTATTATGTAGATATCTATTCAGGAGACTGTATCGTAGAAACTAAAAGTATTTTAATAGAGACTATTTCGTCTCCAACCTTCTTTGCAAGCCAATCTGGGACAGGAATTTATTGTAGCGGAGAGGCTATATCGCTAAGTGTTAGTCCTGTAGATGCTAATTTCACCTATCAATGGTTTGACGATTCAGGGAGTATCAGTGGAGCTACAGGAGCAAGCTTTTCTCCAACCTCTTCAGGTACTTATTATGTAGAAGCTACTGATCAAATTAATACCAGTTGCCCTCCTATCCCAACCAATGAAGTTACCATTGAGGTATTGTCGTTGCCTATTGCTGATTTTAATAATCCAAATTCCTCTTGCAGCAATACTGCTGTTTCATTCGAAAATACATCAACTATAGATGGAGCAGCCACTGCAAACTATCTATGGGATTTCGGTGATGGTAATACATCTACTGCACAAAACCCTTCGAATACTTACACTTCGGATGGCGATTTCGATGCAACACTAACAGTATCGTATGAAGGTCTGCCTTCCTGTCAGGATGATATAACCAAGTCAATCTCAATCACTGGTAATATCAATGTAGAGATTGAATCAACTGCAAGCACATTATGTGAAGGTGAGGAACTTACACTTTCAACATCCGCTGAATTTGATAGCTATTCATGGAGTAATGGTTCCACCGAACCTTCCATAACTATAGCAACTGGTGGAAGCTATTCTGTAACAGTAACTGATGAAAATGGCTGTGAAGCCAGTGATAACATTACTATTGATGAACTTGATGCACCCCAGGTTGAAATTACGTCTTCTGCCAATAATATATCTCCAGGGGACACGGTCACACTAGTAGTAACTGGCCTTACTGATGCAACCTGGTCTCCAGGTACTTCAGTATCAGATTCAACTTCCACCGAAACAACTGCATCTTTAATTGCCACAACTTTATTTACAGTAAGAGGTACGGGTGAAAACGGCTGCCCGGCAAGCAGTGAAATTGAAATAATTGTATTACAGGATCAGATAGGAAGCATTTTACAACCTAAGAAATACTTTTCTCCAAATGACGACACAGTAAATGATGTTTGGGTAATTGATAAAATTGACCAATTTCCTGATTGCTCTATTGAGATCTTTGATCAGACAGGTAATCGTATATATGAGGCACAACCCTACCTTAATGACTGGGATGGTACCTCCAAAGGAAGTGACGTACCCAATGGGGTTTATTATTTTGTAATCAAATGTGGGGGTAGTGAAATTGTCAAATCTGGAAGTATAACCTTACTAAGGAAATAGAGACAATAAATTACCTGTAATCGATGATTCGAGCGCATATAGAATGATTAAATATGGTTTTTTATAAAAAAATAAACTATATAGCAGTTTTCCTTACATCCTATGTTACCTAAGGGCTAATTATGTAATTAACGGATGTATTGGCTTTACTGGCGTCTATGGTTGTGTGATTTTTAAACTTACTTTTTACACTTATGAAAAGATTGTTATCAAACCTGCCAGCTTTATATTTTTTCTTCATAGTTGGTGTAGTTCAGGCCCAGGAGCTTTGTGATGACGGTATTGACAATGATGGGGATGGATTTATTGACTGCTTTGACTCAGATTGTGCTAACAATTCGGTCTGTGACGGTTTTTATACAGGCAATGATGCATCGTGTGAAGCTACTCCTTCCGAATTCCCGGCCTTTTCTCTAGCACTAGATTTCACCTCTGAAAATAAAACTGCCAATCATATAGGGCGTATTGCAATAGGTGATTTAGATAGGGATGGTATACCAGAAATTGCTACGCAGAACAGATATACAGATGAAGTATATTTATTGAACGGAAATGATGGGTCAGTAAAAGCTGTTGCAACCGTAAATAACCCTCGATGGAGAATCTCAATGGCCAATGTACAGGATGATAATTGTGGTGAAGTATTTGCTATCGAGCGAAGTAGTGGAAATTATAATATCGTTGCATTAGATTGCAATCTTAACATTCTCTGGACATCTGAAGATCGTGATGAGGATCCGGTACACTTGGGATATGCTGATTTTGACAGGGACGGACAACCTGAAATGTACTACAAGGATGAAATTCGTGATCCTGTAGATGGAACAAGGCTTGTTGAAGGTGATGATAATGATTGGGATGATCTTAACGCAGGACCAGTAGCTGTTGATATATTAGGTGACGAAGACCTTGAACTTGTAAGTGGCGGAAGCATCTATAGCGTGAATTTAGGGTCAAGAACTGCTGATGCTGGTTCTCTTACAGAAATTGCTACAATTCCAACAACATACAATGTAAAGCACAGCCAAAACTCTACTAGTGTTGCTGACTTTAACCTTGATGGTTTTTTAGATGTAATAACAACAGGTGAGGATGCCAGCGGAATTACTACAGTTTTCTTTTGGGATGTACAAAACAACACTGTACAAACATTTAGTGATCCTATCCCTACAGAAACGAATTATGAAAAAGGATGGCAAGGCGGAACCGGTCGTTTAAATATTGGGGACCTAGATGGTGATGGACAACTCAATGTATCATTTGTTTCTGGTAAATATCTCTATGCGCTTGACGAAAATTGGAATCTATTTTGGAGGGTAATCATCAATGAAGAAACCTCAGGGTATACAGGCTGCACATTGTTCGACTTTAATGGGGATGGAAAAATGGAGGTGGTTTACAGAGATGAGCAATGGTTATACATTATACGAGGAGATGATGGAAACATATTTACTCAGCAAAGATGTATCTCAAGAACTAATGTAGAATACCCAATCGTAGCTGATGTTGATGCCGATGGATCAACTGAAATATGTGTTCCTTGTGGTACTGATGATGACGATGCTTGGGACAACTTCTCAGACTTAAGCTACTCTGAAAACTCTCATGTAAGAGTCTTTAAATCTGGAGGAGAACCTTGGGTGCCAGCTAGAAGGCTCTGGAATCAACACGGGTATTTTAATGTTAATATCAATGATGATTTAAGTATACCAGTTAACCAACAGAAACACCACTTGGTCTGGTCATCAGGAAGCTGTACAACCGGCCCTAATCGCCCCCTCAATGGATTTTTGAACCAATCCCCATTCTTAAATTCTGATGGGTGTCCTACCTATGCAGCACCCGACCTTGCAATTATTGATAACTCACTGGTCATAGATGATCCAAATTGTCCTGATACGGATTTTACAGTAAGCTTTGATTTTGAAAATATAGGAGATGTTGAGCTCACAGGCACCGTACCAGTAAGCTTTTACAATGGCGACCCAACACAGCCTGGAGCCACCATACTTGGTACCGAAAACCTGGTTTTGACCAGCTTTGGAATAGGCCAGGTAAGTAACGCACTGAATTTACCTGTGTCTGGACCTGGCTCACCTTTAACACTTTTTGTTGTGCTTAATGACAATGGAAGCACTGTACCTACACCAATTTCTTTACCAAATACAGACTTCCTGGAGTGTGATTATGGAAATAATATTGCTTCAGGACCGGTTAACCCAATACCGTTTGCATTGTCAACAGAGAAAACGGACAATATAAGCTGTTCTAGTGGAACTACTGCTCCCAACGGTTCAGCAAGAGCATTCAGGTTGATTGGTGGTTCTGAAGAAACAGCCGACTATAACTTCAACTGGTTCGATGGAACCAGTGTTTCTGGCAGTCCAGATTATGTGGGTGCAATCTATTCAGGGCTTTCTGCTGGAACCTATACCGTTTACGCAACGCATAAAACAGCACAATGTAACTCTGATACTGTCCAAGTACAGATTGCAGATTTACCTACCGATGTAACTGCTGTGATATCATTGGAAAGAGCGTATATAAACTGTAAAAATCCAAATGGAAAACTAGAAGTATCCGTAAATGGAGGTGAGCCAACTGGTAAATTTACATACGAATGGTATGTAGGTAGTACTGTGGGTGGCGGACTTATTATTAGCAACAGTCATGTGGCAGCCAATCTTGATCCAGGTGTTTATTCAGTCTTGGTCACTGAGAAAGCTACCGGTTGTACAACAATTGAATCACTCGAGGTACCCAATCAATCTGTGAACCCGATAATAACAGCCTCTGCGACAGATATTGTTTGTTCTAGTACTAATTCAGGAAGTGTTCAAGCCAATGTGGGTGGCACAACTGCAGGTTTCTCTTTTGAATGGTTTATTGGAGCTAACGAAAAACCATCTCCTGACTTTACAAGCCCAACGGTGAATAATCTCCCTCAAGGGGATTATACCGTTAAGGCTATTGATAACAGTTCTAAGTGCGAATCTTCACTTGTAACTGTAACCGTGAATCAGACGATTGCACCAACTATCAATAGTATTTCCAGTACTGACATGAATTCTTGTGATGGTGTAAATCCTAATGGTACAGCTAGCATTTCTTTCTCTGGGGACCCTTCAGATTTTACAGTTGAATGGTATTCCGGACAAAACACGGTGCCATCCAACCTCGAAGCTACTGGAGCTACAGTCAGTAATCTTACAGGAGGAATTTATACAGCTAAACTAATTGATAATGCCACTGGCTGTTTTGATACCGATGAGGTGACAGTTAATAGCAATGTAATTGTGCCAACTTTAAGTGCCGCACCTTCACCTGTTACACAATGTTCGCCTTTTAACGGTTCTATTACAGCCGGTGTAGATATAGACAATCCGTCAGATTACACATTTTATTGGTATGATAGCACATCTGAAAAAGCCTCCCCAGACTACTCTGAAACAGGCAATATACTAAGTAGCCTCGCTCCGGGATTCTATACTGTACGTGCATTTCACAATACAAGAAATTGTGAGACTAACCTTGTGACTGTAGAGGTTTTAGATAACGCTTCTATTAATATTGTTCAAAACGCCAGCGTTACGTCATTGCCGACTAGTTGTGACACCAATGATGGAGCTCTTGGTGTGGATATTAGTTCTCCAAGCAATACGTCTGGCTTTCAGGTGGACTGGTATGCAGGAACCGTAGCTGTTGGATCATCATTCTTTAGTGAGTCTGGCGTTACAACATCTACAGCTAATAATTTAACCAGTGGTTTCTACACTGTAACTGCAACAGACCTTGACAACAATTGTTCTGATACTGAAACTTTCTTTTTGCCGTTTGCGGATTCCCATGAATTGGCAATAGTAAATATTCAAAATGCAACTACATGTATACCCAATAATGATGGTGAAATCACTTTTAGTCTTACCCCAACACCAATTGGCGGTTTTGATGAAAGTGACTATGATCTGAATCTATATGCAGGAACAGACACTGGAGTGGCACCTATCCTAAACCAATCAGGAGTAGCAGGCACAACTAATTATGTTTTTTCAGCCCTTCCTGCGGGAACTTACACCATTGAAGCTATTGAAACTGACCCAGCATTGAGTAATTGTTCGGTGTTTTTAATTGTTGAGGTTGGATTAGATGCCACAGACCCAGTATTGGTTGAAAGTCAAAATAATGATAATGTCAACTGCTCATTAGCTCAGGCAAATGGCCGAATAGAAGTAGATATTGATGCAGGAACAAGTCCTGCTAACTATACTATCAATTGGTTTGAAGGAGCCGATACTTCAGCACCTCCATTAGGTACCACTACTGGTATAACTACAGGAGTCAATGGTGAAATTGCAGATAACTTGATTGCAGGCACTTATACGGTTGAGGTGTCTAACAATGCCACGCTTTGCTCATCTGTTGCAACATATGTAATTGTAGATAACCCTCCGACTACTACAATCACTGATGCCGACCTAACACTAACGCCACAGATAAGTTGTTCAACTCCAGATGGCTCAGCAGAAGTAACAGTGGTAAGAACCAATGGCACTGCTGACATTCTTGGTAATTATACTTTTGAGTGGTTTGATGCCTCAATGAACATTTTACCTAATGCGGGTGCACCCAATACTACCAGTTCTATAAACAACTTAACATCTGGCCAATATTTCGTAAGAGCAACCAACACAACAACAGATTGTGCTACCACCCTTAGAAGTTTTGAAATAGAAAATGGCGCTGTAAATGACCCTTTTATTTCATTGGTAGATTTTGATAATCCGACACGATGTGTACAAGATAATGATGGAAATAACACTGACAACGACAATGCAGTTGGGTTTCTGGAAATCGCCATAAGTGGCTCAAGCACGAGCGGATATGACGTGGTATGGAGGGAAGATTCCAGCACAGGAACCATTGTAGCTTCAGGCATTGATGTCACCAGAATTGACAATCTTGCATTTCTCAGCAGTACGAAAGATTACTATGTAGATGTTACTAACAGAGACACAGGCTGCTCTATTAACCAGACGTTTACCATGGAATTAGACGTTAGGTCTTTTAATGTCAGTACATCAACGACTCCGGTTACTAACTGCGATGCTCCTAATGGCAGTGTTTTCGCCACTGTTACATCTGGAGGAAGTAATAATTACTCCTACGTTTGGACCGATGCCGGAGGAAATAATGTTGGAACAGGTAAAGAGATTATGAATTTACCTGAGGGTGACTATACAGTAAGTGTCACAGACCTTCAAGATGGTTTTTGTAGCCAAACCTTTAACGTCACCATTGACAATGAACAAGTAATACCCGCCTTGGTTGTAGATGAAATTGCACCTCTTACTGTCTGTGACATGACTTTAGCAGATGGAGTGGCAAGGGCGTCAGTTGACGGTGGTTTTGTAGGTTATACATTCGAGTGGTTCCAGGGAAATTCGGTCTCTGGCACACCAGACTATGTTGGAGCTGAGTATTCAGGCTTGCAAGATATTGCTTACACAGTACGAGTAACTGACAATCTTACTCAATGTATCAATACCAGTACAATTACTATTACCAATGCAGCTCAAAATCCTCCAGCACCAACTGCAATAGTTTTAGCACATGACACGCACTGCGTAATTGATAATGGCGAGCTTGGAGTTCACGTGAATGGTAATACCAGCAATTATGTATTTGACTGGTATATAGGTACTCAGCCATCTGGCACACCTGATTTTACTGGTGAGTTCTTTATCGATTTGGCTGCTGGTCAGTATACTGTAACTGCAACAAGCTTACTAACTGGATGTGTTTCAGAGCCAGTTGGTGTTGAAGTTTTAGAAATTTTAGATTTCCCTGAAATGGAATTTGAAATTGGCGACGCCACATGTAATGAATCCAATGGTTTTGCACTCATGCGTCTAACCAATAGTGTTGATGTTAAAAGTATTGTATGGACAGATGAGGCGACTGGAGCAACAACCCTAGGACCAAATCTAACAGAAAAACCAGAAGGCCTTTATTCGGTAATCGCAACCACAAGTCAGGGATGTACTGCTGAGGCAGAGGTATTCATAGCTACAGAAGTCAATCCATTTAATGGTATATCGAGAAACGGAGATCAAGAAAACTCATTCTTCAAAATTGAATGTATAACAAGCTACCCTAATAATATGGTTAAGATATTCAATAGAGCAGGGACACTTGTGTATGAAACTGAAGGCTATGATAATAGTAATAAATTGTTTGATGGAGTTTCAAATAAAGGCATTAGCCCTATCGGAACTAACTTACCTGACGGTACTTACTTCTACGTTATTGACAAAAACGATGGGTCTAAGCCACTTTCAGGTTATTTAGAAATTGTTAATTAATTTTTCATGACAGCAAAAGCTCGCAGGCTTCTAAGTCTATTTTTTGGCATTGTAATTTTAATGGCGATATCTGCTGGGTCGACTTCGGCCCAACAGTACCCCATTTATTCCCAGTATATTTTTAACGGATTGGTTTTAAATCCCGCCTATGCTGGTAGTCATGTACAGGTGAGTGCAACGGCTATGTATCGAAACCAATGGGTAAACTTTGAAGGCGCACCAAAGACCTTGTCTTTCAGTGCACATACATCACTCCTTAAGGAAAGAATTGGAGTTGGTCTGCTCATTACAGACGATCAAATAGGAAGCTATTCCAATCAAAATATTTATGGAAGTTATGCTTATATCTTAAAAACACCCGTTGGAAAGCTTTCAATGGGTTTACAAGCAGGCATTAATATTATTTCAGCAGATTTTAGCGACCTAAACCTGGATAGCCCAGGTGATGTCTCATTTGCCAGTATAAATGGGAAAGTCAAACCAAATTTTGGTGCAGGTGCTTATTTTCATAACGACAATTTTTTTGCAGGATTTTCTGTTCCATTTTTACTTAACAGCGGATTTGACGATGCGAGTGTAGAGGGTGCAATAAATGAAATAAGAGCAGCTCGGTATTATTATTTACATGGCGGTATTACCCTACCGCTCAACCGCATGAAGACGGTGCAGCTAATTCCCTCGGCTCTTATCAGAGCACAGGAAGGTTCTCCTTTGAGTATCGACATTAACGCAGGAGTAGTTTTTTATGAGTTGTTAAGCGTGGGGGCCTCTTATCGAAATATTGATGCGCTTGTTACTTATATTGATTTAAAACTAAGTGACCAATTCCACTTTGGTTATTCCTACGACTGGACCACCTCTGATATCAATCAGTTTTCCAATGGTACACATGAGTTTATGCTTAACTATAGATTCAGAGTTCGTAAAATTCATGGAAATATAGAATGCCCAAATTACTACAACCTTTAATTGAAAATTAATTAGATTCAAACTTGAGGATCAGATATATAGCAAAAGATCGGTGTCGCTCAAAGGAAAAACGCTCAATAAATTAGGTAAAAATCCCTAGTGGTTAAAGCAAGTTTTTTATATTCAATCTACTATATTTACGCATTGTCAATATTTAATTCAACCAATCTACCAAACCACCACATATGTCAACAAAAAATGATCCTTTGATGGCCAAGGTTGAGCTCATCATGGAGTCTCCCAGCGAAAGAAATAAGTATCTCGGTCTGGAGACTTTTGAGGACAAAATCAACTTCCTCAAGAATCATTTTATTCTTAAAGATGTGGAGATCAGAATGCTGGAAAGAAAATACCTCCTTTCTCCATCTAAAAGAGAAGAGCTTATTGAGGAAGTAAATGATCTAATTAAAAGGATGGATCTCTGAATAATCTCCTATTCTACAAATCTATTTTCTATAATACTTCAACGCCTCAGGCATTTGCTTTTTCAGGTCGCTGATTCGTGTTTCCGGATGTGGGTGCGTTGATAAAAACTCAGGGGGTCTTTGTCCTCCTCCACTTGCGTCCATTCTTTCCCAAAACTTAGGTGCCTCTCTTGGGTCATAGCCTGCTAAAGCCATAAATATTAGGCCTATTCTGTCCGCTTCTGACTCATGCGTTCTTGAAAATTTCAACATTCCTAGTTGTGTCCCCATCCCAACAGATTGTAATAAGAGTTCCTGAGTCATGGTCGGGTTTTGACCCATTGCAAGACTTACAGAACTTAGCCCCATATTAGCGGCCAACCCCTGGCTCATTCTCTCTCTACCGTGATTAGCGATGGCATGTGCTACTTCATGCCCCATGACCACTGCCACACCTGCTTCATCTTTACAAATAGGCATGATGCCGGTATAAAATGCCACTTTACCGCCAGGCATACACCACGCATTGACGATTTCATCTTCAATTAAATTAAACTCCCAGGCATAACCTTCCAGCTGGTCTTCCCAGCCATTTTGCTTCATATACTGTTCTGTAGCCGTTTTAATTTTACGACCTACATTTTTCACCATACTTACCCACTCACTGTTATCAGAAAGCTTATTTTCTTTCAACACCTGTTGATATTGATCAAAGCTTAAAGGCAAAATTTCCGAATTAGATACCAGGCTTAGCTGTCTCCTACCAGTAACAGGCACAGTCGCACAGCTGTAGATGAATAAACCGGTTATAAAAAGTATTATGATTTTCTTAAACATGGTCAAAGTATTTTCTACGTTTGAAAAAGATTTATCAAATTTGGCAATTGAGTAGAGAATTTCCGCTGAATTGTTGAATAAACTAAATTAAGGATTTCTTATCCAGAAAAATATAAGCAATGAAAATATTTGCAGTAGGCCGTAATTACACCGAACATATTGCTGAACTGAATAATGAACGGCCAGATGAGCCCGTTATTTTTACTAAGCCAGATACTGCCCTACTCAAAAATAATCACCCCTTTTATTACCCTGATTTTAGTAAAGATGTACACTATGAGGTTGAACTGGTCCTGAAAATTGGCAGGGAAGGAAAAAACATTCAGGAAAAATTTGCCCATAAGTATTATGACCAAATTGGCTTAGGAGTTGATTTTACAGCGCGTGATTTACAACAAAAAGCCAAAGAAAAAGGCTTACCATGGGATTTAGCTAAGGGCTTTAATGGTTCAGCACCGATTTCAGTATTCAAACCTATCGGTGACTTTTCTGACTTACAGGATATTAACTTTAGATTAGAAGTAAATGGAGAAAAACGGCAAGTGGGTAACACCTCACTCATGCTATTCTCTTTTGATTATATAGTATCATATTTGTCTAGGTTTTTTACACTTAAAAAGGGTGACCTCATATTTACCGGAACCCCAAAAGGTGTTGGCGCTGTTAATGTTGAAGATAGACTTGAAGGATTTATAGAAGATGAGAAACTGTTGGACTTTGTGGTTAAGTAAATTTATAGTTGCGCTTTTATTAATAGTGCCGGTTGTGGTTCAAGCTCAGCTTGAAGAGTCATACAAACATGACGAGCCTTACTACCTATTCCCCATTAAACCAGGCGAAAGAAACACTTTGGCCGGCACCATGGGTGAGTTAAGGTCCTCTCATTTTCATACTGGGCTTGATATACGTACAGAAGGTCGCATCGGGCTACCAGTTGTTGCATCTGCGGAAGGTTATATTTCAAGAGTTGCTGTTTCTACTTCAGGTTATGGCAATGCGCTTTATATTACACATCCAAATGGACACACAACTGTTTATGCTCATTTGGATCAATTCAAGGGACCCATTGCAGACTATGTGAAAAAAGAGCAATACCGCAGACAATCGGCCTCCGTAAATCTCTATTTTCATAAGGATCGATTTAAAGTAAACAGAGGCGAAGTCATAGCTTTGTCAGGAAATAGTGGCTCATCAGGCGGCCCTCATTTACATTACGATATAAGGGATAAGAATAACAACCCAATCAACCCACTGTATTACGGATTTTCAGAAATATTAGACAGGACACCACCTGTAGCACAACAACTAGCTATTAAGACCCTGGATAAATACTCCAGAGTAAATGATCAGTTTGGCTTAGCAACATTTGATGTAAGAAGAATTGGTAATGATTACGTAATTGATCAGCCAATTAATGTATATGGTAACATTGGTTTAGAGCTTTATGCCTATGATAAATTAGATAATTCAAGGTTTAGGTGCGGTATAGTCACTATAGCTGTGGAAGTTGATGGAGAATTGCTGTTTGAGCAAACCATAGAGGAACTTTCATTTGCCAAACAACGAAATATTCTAGCCCACATGAACTACTCGCAACTTGTGAGTACCGGTAGACGCTACCATAAACTTTATGTTGATGATGGCAATGAACTTGATTTCTATAAAGCAACAAACAAAGGTCATTTAAATCTTTCAGGCGATTGTGAAAAACAAGTTAAGGTCACTATGATTGATAGCTACAAAAACAAAAGTCATTTAACTTTCAGCCTTACATGTAAAACACCAGACCATAAACTAACAGACAGCCCCTCTATAAATAAAAACCAGACACTCATAGACAATACTTTGGTAATACCTGCGCCATTAAAAGAAGGTGAAAATACTATCGAGTTGTATATACCAGAGAAAACAACTTTAAGCCCCGCTTATATAGCTAATAACAAAGCCATTTACCTCTGGGATATGCATAAGGGCCTGCCCCACTCTGCTCGTATTGCGAATACAACGGAGCTTTTTAATTATCAAAACGTTGTTTCCCCAATCAGTGACTACAACTTTTATAGCGAGTATATAGACATCACCTTTCCGCGATCATCTCTATTTGATACGCTATACATGCAAACAGCATATCACTATGATTCAATAATTGAGAAAGAGGTTTTTAGTATAGGCAACCAATTCACTCCACTGAAAAAACACATAAAAGTAACACTTAAGCCTAAAAAGGAATATGACGAAAAATATGCTGTTTATTCAGTAAACAACGGCAACTATAACTACCAGGGTGGCACTTACGCTGATCAAAAATTTACTTTTTACACACGAGATTTTGGGAGTTACACCTTTTTAAAAGACACCATTCCACCTAAAGCCACTGTAATTAAAACAAACCCCAACGATCTTGTGTTTAAAATCCAGGATGAGTTATCAGGCATAAAATCTTATGAATGCACAATTAACGATCAATGGGTACTTATGCATTATGACTATAAAAGAAACCTGATTTGGTCTGAAAAATATGCTGATGAAAAATACTCTGGAAAAGTAACATTAATTGTGACCGATAATGCCGGTAATCAATCAGAAACAATTATTAACATCTAAAACGTAGCTATTATGTCATTATCAGTTGGTGATAAAGCACCAGACTTCAAAGTAAAAGATCAAGACGGGAACGAAATCAAGCTTTCTGACTATGAAGGAAAGAAAGTGGTATTATACTTTTATCCGAGAGACAATACTCCAGGGTGTACCACAGAAGCGTGTAATCTAAGAGACAACTATGAAGCTTTGCAAAAAGCAGGTTATGAAATTTTGGGAGTAAGCACTGATGATGAAAAGTCTCATAAGAAATTTATCGAGAAGCAGTCTTTACCCTTCAAACTACTTGCCGATACCGAGAAAGATATTCATGAGAAATACGGCACGTGGGTTGAGAAAAACATGTATGGCCGAAAATACATGGGCACAGCGCGTAAAACCTTTCTCATTGATGAGGAAGGTAAAATTGAAGAGGTAATCGGTAAAGTAAAAACCAAAGAACACACCGCCCAAATATTAAAATAATTTACTGGTGCTGTTTCGATCGAAACAGCACCTTCCTTTTTCTATCTTCCAAAAAACTTCTTTATCTTCGCAGCTTTATTACTTCCCAATTTATTACTATGAGCAACCAACCCAGCATCGAAGAATTAAAGAACATTTGTAGTCAGGTAAGAAGAGACATTGTAAGAATGGTACATGCAGTGCAATCAGGCCATCCCGGTGGTTCTCTTGGTTGTACAGAGTACTTCGTTGCCATGTATTTTCATATCATGCAACACGATAAGTCTTTCAATGCTGATGCAAAAAATGAAGACCTATTCTTCTTATCAAATGGCCATATATCACCCGTTTGGTATAGTACTTTGGCTAGATATGGATATTTCGATACTGAAGAGCTCAATACATTTAGAAAATTAGATTCCAGATTGCAAGGTCACCCCGCTACAGAGGAAGGTTTGCCAGGCATTAGAGTGGCATCTGGTTCTTTAGGTCAGGGCCTATCAGTAGCATTAGGTGCTGCGCAAGCCAAGAAATTAAACAATGACGATCGCTTGGTTTATGTACTCATGGGTGATGGAGAGCAAAACGAAGGTCAGGTTTGGGAAGCTGCCATGTATGGTGCTCATCACAAAGTTGATAACATAGTTGCTACTATTGACTATAACAGACAGCAAATAGACGGACCTATCGAAGAAGTAATGGATCTAAAAGACTTAAAGGCCAAATGGGAAGCCTTTGGCTGGACAGTGATAGAAAGTGATGGAAATGACATAAATGCTTTGATTGCCAAAATCGAAGAAGCCAAATCACTAACAGGAAAAGAAAAGCCAGTATTAAATCTCATGAAAACAGAGATGGGCTATGGTGTTGACTTTATGGTAGGCACACACAAATGGCATGGTATCGCACCTAGTGATGAGGAGCTGGCTAATGCACTTGGTCAATTAGAAGAAACTTTGGGAGATTATTAAAACTTAGAACTCATAAGAATTTCAAGGACGCCCATCTAAGGCGTCCTTTTTTTGTGTAAATATCTACACAATTTAGGCTCAAATTCCCCAAAAATACCTCTTCTCTGGCGGCTCCCAAAAAACGTTTAATCCATAAAATAGTGACTTTAATGTGATCTAAAGTACATTTTTAAGCACTCATCCCGTAAATTTTAATTAGTCCCATAGTTTTTGGTTACAAACATGCATAAGGATATATGCATAATTGAAAACAATTGATAATTAAACTAAAAACTTATTAAGATTATGAAATTGACGAGAATGAATATTGTGAAGTTGTCTATGGCTTTTTTAGTATCAATTATATTTTTTGCATGTAGTGACGATGATAGCGAAACTCCTATGACAAAAGGTAACGCTTCAATCGAAATGACAGATGCTCCTATTGATGATGCAAATATTGAAGGTGTGTTTGTTACGGTTACTGATGTAAAAGTAGACGGTGAAACCTTTGCTGGATTCACTGGTAAGCAAACGTTTAACCTGATGGCATTACAAAATGGTAACACCAAAGTATTAGGTAGTGGTGAACTAGACGCCAGAGCTTATTCTAATATAACTTTTGTATTAGACTATGAATCTGACGCCAGTGGAAACGCTCCGGGGTGTTATATCATGACAGCCAACGGAACCAAGCAAGAGCTTGAAAGTAGTGCAGGATCAACTGGTGAAATAGTTGTAAACAATGCATATGAAGTAAAAAGCTCTACACAATCTAGAATTATTGCCGACTTTGATTTAAGAAAAGCAGTAAAGTATTCAGATAACGCTGAAAGAGACTTTGAGTTTGTTAGTGATGCTGAATTGAGAAGTGCTGTTAGAGTAATGAATGAAAGCAACACAGGGTCAATCAAAGGTAACTATAGTGAAGATATGACTTCTGAAACTGGTAAAGTTGTTGTGTTCGCATATGAGGAAGGTACCTTTAATGCCAACACAGAGAGTCAACCAAGTGGTGAAGCAAACATTAGATTTGCTAACGCTGTAAGTAGTTCTGTAGTAACTGAAGGATCAGGAGAATATGAGCTTTCATTCCTTAACGAAGGAAACTACGAACTGAAATTTGCTTCATACAAGGATACTGATAATGATGGTGAATTTACATTTGATGCTATGCTTGAGTCTGAAACACAAATAGATGGAAGCATATCTGATGTGATATCAGTAGACGCTGAATCACAAGTAATTGTAAGTACAACCATTACAGGAATACTTAACTAATACATTGAAATAGAAAACAACGAAAAGAGTTGCTCATCACTGAGCAACTCTTTTTTATTTGTAGTAACCGATTTAACAATTAGCTGGATTGAATCAATGATTTCTTCAATAACTATATTAAATTTGCCACTTCAATTTCAATACTATACAGTATAAACCATCAGCTTCGTGACTAAACTTACTTTCACAGAAAAAAAAGATACTCGCTCTGGATTTGGAGCCGGATTATTAGAACTAGGTAGAAATAATGACAAAGTAGTTGGCCTATGTGCTGACCTTACCGGCTCATTGAAAATGGGAGATTTCAAAAAGGAGTTTCCAGATCGTTTTTTCCAGGTAGGGATCGCTGAAGCTAATATGATGGGCTTGGCAGCTGGATTAACAATTGGAGGTAAAATTCCTTTCACTGGCACTTTCGCCAACTTTTCTACTGGTAGAGTATATGATCAAATAAGACAATCAATCGCCTACAGTGGTAAAAATGTAAAAATATGCGCATCACATGCTGGTCTAACACTTGGCGAAGATGGTGCTACTCACCAGATCCTTGAAGACCTGGGCATGATGAAGATGTTGCCTCATATGACAGTAATCAACCCATGTGATTACAATCAAACAAAGGCAGCGACTCTCGCCATTGCTGAGCATGATGGGCCTGTTTATTTGAGATTTGGCAGACCTAAGTGGCCTGTATTTACTCCTGAAAATCAAAAATTTGAAATTGGTAAAGCAATAACACTAGTAGAGGGAGCTGATGTCTCCATTTTCGCTACAGGACACATGGTATGGCAAGCCATTGAGGCCGAAGCCTTACTTGCAAAAGAAGGTATCAATGCAGAAATTATTGACATTCACACAATAAAACCATTGGATGCTGAGGCCATAATAAACTCTGCAAAGAAAACAGGTTGTGTTGTTACGGCTGAAGAGCACCAGATTAATGGTGGCCTGGGAGATAGCGTGGCACAGTGTCTTGCTTTAAACTTACCTACCCCACAAGAGTATGTAGCCGTTAATGATAGTTTTGGTGAAAGTGGAAAGCCAGAAGATCTTCTCACAAAATATGGCTTAAGTCCGCAGGATATTGTTAAAGCTGCAAAAAAGGCTATTAGCAGAAAATGAATTTAGCTGTAATTGCACATGACGGAAAAAAGCCAGAGATGGTAGCCTTTTTATTAAACAATAAATCGCTATTAAATCAGGTTAACTTATTTGCAACCGGTACTACAGGTGGCCATGTGGAAAAGGCAGGCCTCAATGTGACGAAACTACTATCCGGACCAAAGGGAGGAGATGCTCAAATTGCATCAATGGCGGCCGAAGGTAAAATTGATCTTGTTATTTTTTTCAGAGACCCGCTAGACAAACACCCACACGAGCCAGACATACAAATGTTGATGCGCATCTGTGATGTACACAACATTCCTTTGGCTACTAACCCGGCTACCGCTGAGCTACTATTAAAAGGTTCATCGATTGAATAGTTATTGCTTTAGGTGATGATATTGCTACATTGCTGAATATACTCACATGAAAATTCTTTACTACACGCTCCTACTACCTATTAGTTTCTTACCATTCTGGGCATTATATCTCATATCTGACTTCATGTATTTGTTACTTTACAAAGTAGCAGGTTATCGAAAAAAAGTAGTAAACACTAACATTTCAAACTCCTTCCCCTCTTTGTCTAAAAAAGAGGTGCTAAACATTGAAAAAGAGTTCTTCAGACATTTTTTTGACATTATTGTAGAAGCAATCAAAGCTTTCTCCATATCAAAAGCGCAGGTAGAAAAACGCTTTGTACATTACAATACAGAAATATTTGAAAAATATAAAGGGCAACACATAACGTTGGTGGGTGGTCATAATGGCAATTGGGAGTTGTATGCTGTTAGCATTGGCATGCATATGATTCATAAACCTGTGGCCTTATATACACCATTGAGTAATAAATTTATCAACGAAAAAATTCTTAAAAGTCGCTCTAAATATGGTTTGATGATGCGAGCCTACAAGAAAGTAAAAGCTTTGATTCAACAAACTGATACAGAACCCCTGGCCGTAATTTTTGGATCTGATCAATGCCCAAAGCTTACTCAAAAACCTTACTTTATGGAGTTTCTCAATCAGGAAACCGCGGTACAGTTTGGTACAGAGAAGTTTGCGTGTGACTACAATACTCCTGTGATCTACGGAGTAATCAAAAAGCTCAAACGAGGACATTATGCCGCAGATTATAGACTAGTTACCGATGCTCCTAGGGATCTTCCATTCGGTGAAATTACTGAAAAGCACACGCGAATGCTGGAAGAGGATATAAATAAAGCCCCTGCCTATTGGTTATGGACGCACAAGCGTTGGAAAAGAACCAAAAAGGACTTTGAGGCATATGCAGCAAAGCAAGAAAAAGAAGTGATGTGAAATCAAAATTGATCCTACCTGTCATTGTCCTTTCACAGTTTTGCTGTACTTCACTATGGTTTGCCGGCAATGCAGTAGTCCCTGATCTTACTTCATTATATGCTTTAGATAGTAGCGCTACAGGTCATTTAACCTCTGCCGTACAGTTTGGCTTCATCATAGGAACACTTGTTTTTGCTGTTTTTACAATAGCTGACAGGCATTCACCTTCTAAAGTGTTTTTCGCTTGTGCTATAGTGGGTGCACTATTTAACCTGACCCTCATTGTCGATTATGGGTATTTTTCGATACCACTGACTTTGCGTTTTCTTACTGGCTTTTTCCTTGCGGGTATCTACCCTGTCGGTATGAAAATAGCAGCTGATTATTATAAAAAAGGGTTGGGAAAAAGCCTTGGGTTTCTAGTCGGTGCATTGGTGCTTGGAACAGCCTTTCCACATTTAATTAAAAATTTCACATCTGACCTACCCTGGAAAAGTGTAATTATTGTCACATCTATCAGCGCAGTTTTAGGTGGTATTCTAATTTACCTATTTGTACCTGATGGCCCCTATCGCTCAAAAAGCAAAGCACCCAATTTCTCAAGTTGGCTTTCCATTTTTAAAGTAGTTCCGTTTAGAAAAGCAGCATTTGGGTATTTTGGACACATGTGGGAATTGTACACCTTTTGGGCATTTGTACCATTGATGCTCATAGGTTATAACCAACTACACAATCAAGACCTAAATGTATCATTATATTCATTCATTATAATTGGAGGAGGCAGCATGGCTTGTGCCGTAGGAGGTATATTATCAAAACAATTTGGCGCAAAAAGTCTGGCTACACTCTTTATTAGTTTATCTGGAATCTGTTGCCTTTTATCTCCTGTTTTTTTCATCTATGCTGATAGCCCGTTTTTTGTCAGCTTCTTAATTTTTTGGGGGCTCGTAGTAATTGCAGACTCACCACTATTTTCAAGTCTTGTTGCCAACAGCGCCCCTGATGAACAAAAAGCTACCGCTTTGACAATCACCAATTGCATAGGGTTTGCTATTACAATTGTAAGTATACAACTCATAACTGTGCTAAATGGTGTTATCGCATTGCCGTACCTATTTATGATTTTATCAATAGGCCCACTCTTTGGGCTGATGAATTTTAAAACCTCTTAATTAAATAGAAAGTCTATAAGGTTTGCTTAGTGTGTCTTTTACACTATCTTAATATAAAGTTTGCAAACATGGCTTCTAAACATACCTACAACTTAGGGCTGATTGGTAACTGTTCGTACCAGGCTCATATACATACTAACACCAATATTGAGTGGATGTGTTGGCCCAGATTTGATAGTAGTTTTATTTTTGGTGGCTTGTTGGACACTGAAAAAGGAGGCCAATTCACAATCACCCCAAGTAGCAAGATTACAAACAGCGAGCAGACTTATCTGGAAAACACAAATATCCTCTGCACTGACATAACTTGCCCTGAAGGTAAATACAGAATTACAGATTACGCACCACGGTTTTCTCAGTACGATAGATACTTTAAGCCATTAATGCTCATAAGAAAAGTGGAACCCCTCGAAGGAACTCCACAAGTGAAGGTATCATGTCACCCAAAAGGTGATTATGGTGCTCTTAGCCCAAAACATTATGAAGCAAGCAACCACCTGGAGTTTCTCGGACTAGAGAAAGAACTTAGGCTTACTACAGATTTTCCTATTTCATACATTGTTAGGGAAGAATCAATTGTATTAAACGAAACACGCTATCTGGTCTTAACATATGGTGCCCCTCTTGAAGCACCAATTAAATCGACATGTGAAAACTTTCTGGAGAAAACGAAGCTTTATTGGAGAGCTTGGGTGAAGAATATGAGCATCAGCCACTTTCACCAGGCCGCCATAAATCGCTCAGCTTTAGCATTGAAAATACACCAATACGAAGATACGGGAGCCATTATTGCAGCTGGAACTACCAGCCTACCAGAGTCTGATGGTAGTGGGCGCACATGGGACTATCGCTATTGTTGGATGCGAGATGCTTATTATACATTAACGGCTTTCAACAACATAGGTCATTTCGAAGAACTGGAGAGATATTTTACCTATATCATGAATATCTCTGTAAAAGCTAAAGACCGATTTCAACCTTTGTACGGTATCTCTGGAGAAAAAGAACTGATTGAAAAAGAGCTGCCCTTAAGTGGGTATTTAGGCAATAAACCTGTCCGAATTGGTAATCAGGCCTATACACATATACAAAACGATGTTTATGGTCAGGTATTAGTATCGCTTTTACCCTTATTTACAGATAAACGATTCATCAATCGAGAGCGATCCGATGCTTTAGGCTTGATTTATGAGCTACTGACCAAAATAGATCAGCTCATGGAGGAGCCAGATGCAGGTTTATGGGAATTTAGAAACTTTGCACAATTCCATTCATACACCTATCTGTTTCATTGGGCAGGAGCCTCTGCAGCCTACAAAATAGGCCATACATTTGAAGACAAAAAGATTGAAAATTTAGCACAGAAACTTATTGCTAAATCAAAAGAAAAAATCGACTCTTGCTTCGACAAAGAACGAGGCGTTTATACCCAGGCTATCGGATCAAAAAATCTCGATGCAAGCAATTTGCAGATGATTATGATGAGCTACCTTGATGCCAATGAAGATGTAGCCAAAACTCACTTAGAAGCACTGGAAAAAGAGTTGAAAACTAAAGAGGGTCTGTTTTACCGCTATAAACATGCAGATGATTTTGGGGAACCTGAAACCACTTTTCTTATATGTGCCTTTTGGTACGTAGAGGCTCTTACTTGTGTCGGTCGAGTCGATGAAGCCATTAAGACATTTGAGCAACTGCTCACCTATAGCAACCACCTTGGACTCTTAAGTGAAGATGTTGATGCTACCAATGGCAGTCAATGGGGAAACTTTCCACAGGCTTACAGTCATGTAGGTCTGGTAAATGCTGCCTACAGGATCAGTAGAAAGCTTGATAAGCCTAACTTTTTGTAAGCTCAGACAACAGGCTCCTTACAAAAGTATGATCCTTTACACTGTAGTTGGCCGCTGAGTGTACGTCCCCTACCTTGATGTTGTAAGCCTCTTCCGGCATTGCTTTGAAGGTGTCTTCATCTGTCCAGTCGTCTCCAATGGCCATAATGAAGTCGGGCTTACCTTTCTGCACCCATCTGCTTGCGGCCTTACCCTTATTCACCTCTATATTTTTGATTTCAACCACCTTATTCCCCTCCAGCACCTGAAGGTTCATATTTACAGCTAAGTACTTCAGGTGGCTAATGATCTCTCTGGCTCGTAATTCCCCAAGACCGGTTTCCACCTTTCGATAATGCCATACCAGCGAATAGTCTTTCTCTTCTATAAAAGAGCCTGGGGTTTTATTTACATACATTTCAAATATTGGGTGTATCTCCGCCTTCCAGCTACTATCAAGTCCCTCAGCCATATACCAATCTCCTTTTTGCTCTTTAAGCCAAACACCATGTTCAGCAATAAAGTCAAGCTTCTCATGGCCTAGCCAATTTTGCAATGTGGTTTTATCTCTACCGCTAATGATGACAACGTTGTTATTTGTATCACTACTTAAGTTTTTAAGTACTTCTTTCAACTCTTTATCTGGCTTTACAGCCTTTGGGTCATTATCAAAAGGCATTAAAGTACCATCGTAGTCCAGAAATAACATTCTGTTTTTAGCCTTAGCATAGGCCTTTTTAATTTCAGATATAGTATCGCTATCAAGCACTTTGGTTGCTAACTCGTCTCGCTTCAATGTAATTTGGTCTAATCGTGACAAAAACATATTTACCCAGTGGTGGATGTTGTACTTCTTTAATGTCTCCTGCATCACGGCCATATGTTTCTTTTGCTCAGCTTCATCCATAGTTAAAGCCTTGTAAAGCGCGTCCCTCACCTGGTGTTTGTCATTCGGGTTTACAATCAACGCATCTGACAATTCCTTAGATGCTCCGGCCATTTCACTTAATATCAAAACACCCTTTTGATCCAACTTACTGGCAACAAATTCTTTGCAGACCAGATTCATACCATCTCGCATGGGTGTAACCATAGCAACATCAGCCATGCGATAAAATGCCGATAAATCTTCAAGAGGAAAAGATCTGTAGAAATAATGAATAGGTGTCCAGTTTACTGTACCATACTTACCGTTGATACGACCCACTAACGTATCAACCTGTTCTTTTAAGTCCTTGTATTTCTCTACCTGATCTCTGGATGGCACCACTACCATGAGTAAAGAAACCTTGTCTTGATATTGAGGGTATTTTTCAAGAAACAAATCAAATATTTGAAGCCTGGCTGGGATTCCTTTTGAATAATCTAAGCGATCGATACTTAAAACCAGCTTTTGTTGGCCTAATGAAGTGCGGTACTCCACCTCTTTGGAAATAGTGTCTGGATGGGCTGCCTGATTGGCATATTTGTCATAGTCAATGCCTATTGGGAATGAGTCAGTCACTACAAACCTACGGTCTTTCTGTATTTCCCCATGATGGTTACTGATGTAGCAAATCCGACTTACAGCACTCAGGAAGTGACGCATATCGTCATAGGTATGAAAACCTACAAGATCGGCACCTAAAACACCATCGAGCAGTTCACGTCTCCAGGGTAGAAGTCTAAAAACTTCAAATGATGGAAATGGTATGTGTAAGAAGAACCCTACACTCACATCTGGTTGTACATCCCTAATCATTCTGGCCACAAGCATCAATTGATAGTCATGCACCCACACTTTATCACCGGGATTTAGGTGTGTTAGTAATTCATCGCAAAACTTTTGATTTACCTTTTCATAAGATTTCCAATATGACTTTCTATAGAGCGCATTTTGATTAAAATAATGAAAAGTAGGCCAAAGTGTTTCATTGCTAAACCCCTCGTAATAAAGCTTAATTTCCTCTTCTGTAAGAAACACAGGGCTCATGTGTTGCTCAGATAACGCTTGTATTGCCTCTTTTTTCTTACGCTCCTCGGTGAAATACATGCCGGGCCAGCCAATCCATAGGTTGTCTCCTTCCTGATAGACAGAACTGAGACCAGTTGCCAGACCACCAGCACTGGGCTGATAATTTAAGTTACCATCTTTATCTTTAGAAACATTTACAGGCAGGCGGTTAGATACAATTATGGTGCGAGACATGAAGTATGGTAATTTGAAAGAACTATTAAATTACCAACACTTTAAGGTCTAACAAAATTTTAATGTGTCCTTAACCTAATATTAATTATGTTTGAAGATAACTATGAAATCAAAAATTCTATTATTTCTTATTGTCACCATAACTGTGACAAGCTGTGATGACGCAGATGAAATACCTTTATCACCTATCCCTGAAATCGAATTTCAGAAGATAGAGTTTAATCATGGAGATGGTTCTATTAGGTTTGACACATTGTCCATACTATTATCATTTAAAGATGGAGACTCTGACCTTGGGTTACATTATGATAGCAATGAAGAACCTTTTCATATATTTAATTATTATACCTCTCATGGTGAACGTATGACCGTATTGGATACAGCGAAATTTAATTACCTTAAATTGGGTGATAATGATACTTTGCCTGATTTTCCGAGTTGCAAGTATGAAGTGTATAACCAGGACACCATATATAGACAGTTCAACAGATTCCATAATAACCTTCATGTTGATATCTATACTGAATCTAATGGTAGATATGAAAAGTTTGACTTTGAAGAAATTGGTTCTTGTGGAGGCTTAAGTATTAGGTTTCCAAGAATTGATCAGAAAGGTAGAATTATAAAAGGTCATTGGATAGTTATCAACTCTAATAAGTATGAAGGAACAATTGAATATAAAATAGCTTCTCCCGCGTGGTATGACAGATTTGAGGAAAGTCGTCTTAAATTTAAATTAAGGATAAATGATCGAGCTCTTAATATGAGCAATTGGATTGAAACTCCCTCTTTTACGTTAAATGAACTTGCTAATAACTAAGCTCTCTCTAAGACTTTTCTTGGCTCATATTTCGCTGCCACATCAGCAATTGCTTTAATATGCTCTGGGGTAGTACCGCAACAGCCTCCGATGATGTTGATTAGGCCTTCCTCTAAAAACACTTTAATCTGATCTATCATGTCATCTGGTGATTGGTCATATTCACCAAATTCATTAGGCAACCCTGCATTGGGGTGAGCGCTCACAAAGAAAGGAGCCTCTTTAGCCAAAACCTGCAAGTAAGGCCTTAAGTCTTTAGCACCGAGTGCGCAATTTAAGCCTATACTCATTAACGGAAAATGCTCTAATGAGATTAAAAATGCTCCTGTAGTTTGTCCACTCAACGTACGGCCGCTGGCATCGGTAATTGTACCAGAAACCATGATAGGCACTGATACATCGCATTCTTCAAAAAGTTCTGTGATAGCAAATAAGGCTGCTTTTGCGTTAAGTGTATCAAAAACTGTTTCTACCAACAACATATCCACACCTCCATCTAAAAGGGCGCCAGCCTGATGTTTATAGGCCTCCGCCAACTGATCAAATGTAATGGCTCTAAAGCCAGGGTTGTTTACGTCTGGTGATATAGACGCTGTTCTGTTAGTTGGCCCCATCGAGCCTGCCACAAATCTTGGCTTAGAAGGGTTGTCTTTAGTTATTTCTAAGGCAACCTCCTTTGCAATTTTAGCCGATTCAAAATTGATGTCATACACAGCATCCTCCAGGTGATAGTCTGCCTGAGCGATGGTAGTACCACTAAATGTATTGGTTTCTACAATATCCGCCCCTGCCTCGAAGTACGCTCTATGAATATCTTTGATAATATCTGGTCTGGTAATCGAAAGTAAATCATTATTGCCTTTGAGTGAGTGTGTGTGGTCTTTAAACCTATCTCCTCTAAAGTCACCCTCATCTAGGGAATGGCGTTGAATCATAGTACCCATAGCACCATCAAGTACTAATATTTTCTCCTCAAGGATTTTGTGAATATCTACCATTACTTTCTCCAGTTAATATTAAAATGGAAAATTACCAATTACTTGTGAATTGCACCATGATGTTTGTTATTTTAGGTTGCAAACAAACAGTTTAGATAATTTGAAGCTCGCAGCCATAGATATCGGTTCCAACGCCATCAGACTACAGGTGACCACTACAATTCATACCAAAGGTCAGCTCAATTTCAAGAAATTGGAATATGTAAGGTTTCCATTACGACTTGGACAGGACGTATTTAATACTGGTTCCATCAGTCCGGGTAAAAAAACTAAGTTTAAAAAGCTTATGCGGGCATTTAAATTACTCATTGACTTGTATGAAGTTGATGACTACATGGCCTGTGCCACCTCTGCTATGCGAGAGTCTACTAATGGCAGAGATATTATTAAAGAAGTTGAAGAGGATATTAAGCTTAAGATTAAAATTATTGATGGGTCCAGTGAAGCTCAAATTATCAACAATGCCATCAACTCTTTTCTGGATAAAAAGAAAAATTACCTACATATTGATGTGGGTGGCGGTAGTACCGAACTCACTTTAATTAAAGGTGGTAAAAAGGTAAATTCCAAATCATTTAAAATTGGATCTGTAAGAAGATTGGGTCATCATGACTCACCTATTATATGGAACAACATGAAAAAGTGGGTGTCATCCATAATGGCCATAGAAGATAAAATTATTGCCGTAGGAACTGGAGGAAATATCAATAAGCTTTTTGAGCTTGCGGGCAAAGCCGCTGGTGATAAACTTACGATAACTAAGCTCAAAGAAGTACAGGCTTTTGTGAGTGATATGACCATTGATGACCGTATCAATGAACTGCAACTTAATCCTGATCGCGCGGATGTTATTATCCCAGCCTCAGAAATCTACATATCTGTAATGGAATGGGCCAATTCAAGAAATATTTTAGTGCCAAATGTTGGCCTCAAAGATGGTATGATGCAGCATCTGTATGAAAAAAATAAGAACAAGGAAAAGGTGAAGTTTTCTTAAGACTCCGTTTCCTCCACTGATTCCTCCACATGTTGACCATTATTGGAAGCCTTTTCAATATGATCAAAAGTAAGGTCAAGCTCTTCAAGGTTCTCTTTTGTCACATTATAAAACTCTTTATGAATATTAAAAAGAGGATCTCCATTGGCTTGCTTTTTCACATAAGTGCCATCCTCCTGCATTACATAGGCATTTACATTATCCTTTAAGTTGTACTGCAATATGTTTTTCACCTGCTTTTTTAGCAAATCATCCGTCAATAAGAAAAGTGACTCAAGTCTTCTCTCAAAGCTACGTACCATCATGTCGGCACTGCCAGTATATAGTTTATAATCACCTGCATTGTGGAAGTAATAGATGCGGCTGTGCTCCAAATAATGTCCAACAATGGAGATCACCTGAATATTTTCGCTGAGTCCTTTTCTACCAGGCCTTAAGCAACACATGCCTCTTACTATTAATTTGATAGGTACGCCAGCCTGTGAGGCTGCATACAACTCATCGATCACTTCTTTGTCTTGCAATGAGTTGATTTTAATTACAATTCCTGAATCTATCCCATTATTGGCATTTTCAGTTTCAGTCCTGATCATGTCAATCAACTGCTGTCGCATGTCCTTTGGCGCAGTAATCAGATTGCGATAAACGCTAGGCATCGAATGCCCCGTAATTACATTGAAAAACTCTGATACATCATGTGCATACACTTCATCTGTTGTTAGCAACCCAAGGTCTGTATATAATTTTGATGTGGACTCATTATAGTTACCACTACTAAGGTGGACGTACCTCGTTACCTTATCTCCTTCTTTACGGACGATAAGCATCAACTTGGTATGAGTTTTAAAACTACTTATGCCATAAATCACAAAACAACCTGCTTTCTGAAGTCTTTGAGCTTCTCTTAGGTTGTTTTCTTCATCAAAACGGGCTTTCACTTCAAAGAGCACAGATATGTGCTTGCCATTCTCAGCCGCTTTTAACAAAGCAGAGGTGACTCTACTGTCTTTGGCTAATCTGTAAATAGTGATTTTAATAGCCAATACATCTGAATCCTCAGCGGCTTTTTCAAGAAGATCAATAACAGGCTCCATGTTATTATATGGATGGTGCATGAGTACATCCTTCTCCTGCAACACCTCGAAAATATCATCGTCTTTTATCTCTGGGTGTGCCACAGGCGGCACCTCCACAGGCATTTCAGAAAGCATGTCTTTGAATTCAGGGTGTTTTATGATCTCCCACAGCCCTGTAAAATCAAGCATGCTCTTTTTAGGTACGCTATAGATGTTGTCGTGGTCAATCTCCCACCTCGTTTTCAACACTTTTAAAACCCAGTTATCAAGACGGCCCATGACTTCCAGCCGCACTACCCTACCCGACCTCCTGGTTTTAAGCTTCTTTTTTAGCTCATCAAGAAAGTTAGCCTCAATATCATCACTTTCATCTAAGGTAAAATCTCCATTTCTGGTAATCCTAAAAAGACTGATGGAAACAGGTTTTACATTTCTAAAAAGATGCTCAATGTTGTGCTTTATGATGTCTTCGATATAAACAAAGTGGATTTCATCACCTATTTCAATTTCATAAAATCGAGGTAGGTTTGATGGCACCTGTATGAAGGAAAGCTTTTTATTTTCAACGTTATATTCATTTCCTTCAGTAACTACACCAAAGACTAGACGGTTGGTATTAAGCATCGGAAACGTATGATAGCTATCATACACCATGGGTGTAAGCATTGGGTATATGGTAGTCTGGAAGTATTTATCTACTACTTCCTTATATTCATTAGATAGCTTTTTGTAAGTGCTAATTCTAAAGCCATTACCCTTGAAGTGAGGTATCAATTCTTTGACAAACAACTTGTGTTGCTCTGCAGTAAATTGCTCTGCCTTGGCCAGGAGGATTTTTCTAAAAGGCATCTCTCTAAGGCCCGAGTAGTCTATGCGTTGCTTCTTATAATCTATGTAATTGTAGAGACTACCAACCCTTATCGTGAAAAACTCATCCAGGTTAGAGGAAGTGATAGCCAGGAATTTAAGTCTTTCAATAAGGCTTTTATTCGTGTCCTTTACCTGGTCGAGCACACGATAGTTAAAGTTTAGCCAGCTTAGGTCACGGCTTATATAATCACTTTTTGATATTTGATTTCGGGTTCTCTCAGTAACTACCATAGTGTAAAAATAAGAAAAGGGTTCCTTTCAGAACCCTTTTATATATTACGGATTCGTTTAGTTTATACGTCTACATTAGCGTACTTGGCATTCTTCTCAATAAATTCTCTACGAGGAGCAACTTCATCACCCATCAGCATTGAGAATAAATGATCAGCCTCAGCTGCAGATTCAATAGTAACTTGTTTAAGACTTCTGTGTTCCGGATCCATCGTGGTCGTCCACAGCTGCTCCGGGTTCATCTCACCAAGACCTTTGTATCGCTGTTGAGACACAGATTCAATCTTGCCATCTCCGGCCAATTCTTCTACAATCTTAATTCTTTGCTCTTCCGTCCAGCAATAACGCTCCGTTTTACCTTTCTTAAGTAAGTACAACGGAGGAAGTGCAATATATAGATAGCCTTTTTCTATAAGGGCATGCATATATCTAAAGAAGAAAGTAAGAATCAGTGTTCTAATGTGGCTACCATCTACATCAGCATCCGTCATAATCACTATTTTATGATAACGTAGCTTCTGAAGGTTCAGTGCCTTATCATCTTCTTCTGTACCAAAACTAACACCTAATGCAGTGATCATGTTTTTGATCTCTTCATTTTCGTAAATCTTGTGTTCTTGAGCCTTTTCCACATTCAAAATCTTACCTCTTAAAGGTAAAATAGCCTGGAAATTTCTGTCTCGACCCTGTTTGGCCGAACCACCTGCAGAATCACCCTCCACAAGGTATAGTTCACAGATTTTAGGATCATTGTTAGAGCAGTCAGCCAACTTACCTGGCAAACCACTACCGCTCATTACATTCTTACGCTGTACCATTTCACGTGCCTTACGGGCAGCATGTCTGGCCTGAGCGGCTACTATAACCTTAGATACGATTTGTCTGGCTTGCTTAGGGTTTTCTTCCAGGAAATTATTAAGCATCTCCCCCACCGTGGTATCTACAGCACCCATTACGTCTGAGTTACCCAGCTTGGTTTTAGTTTGACCTTCAAATTGCGGCTCAGCTACTTTAACAGAAACTACCGCAGTAAGTCCTTCTCTAAAGTCATCTCCACTGATCTCAACTTTTACCTTATCAAGCAAGCCTGATTTGTCAGCATAAGACTTCAAGGTCCTCGTTAGTGCTCTTCTGAATCCTGAAACATGCGTACCACCTTCAATGGTGTTAATGTTATTGACATAAGAAACTACATTCTCAGTGTAAGAAGTATTGTAGCTCATTGCTACCTGCACAGGTATCTCACCTTTTTCGTTATCCATGAAGATTGGCTCCGGAATAAGGTTTTCTCTTGTACTATCTAAATACTCAACAAATTCCTTAAGTCCACCTTCTGAAAAGAAATCTTCAGATTTAGGCTTTCCATCGTCTTCAATTTCACGAAGATCTTCTAAATGTATTTTTATTCCAGCATTAAGATAGGCAAGCTCTCTTAATCTGGATGCTACAGTATCAAAAGTATATGTGGTTACATTGAAGATATCCGGGTCAGGCAAAAAGTGAATAACCGTTCCATTCTTATCGGTTTTACCAATTTCCTTAATTGGTTCTTTTGGAACACCTCTTTCGTACTCTTGCTCATATATTTTACCATCACGATATACAGTGGCTTTTAGATTTATCGAAAGTGCATTCACACACGATACTCCTACACCGTGCAAACCACCTGACACCTTGTAGGTATCTTTATCAAATTTACCACCTGCATGAAGTACCGTCATTACTACCTCTAGAGCCGAGCGGCCTTCTTTCTTATGAATATCGACCGGAATACCACGACCATTGTCATTTACCGTAATCGAATTATTCTCATTAATCGTGACAGCAATTTCATCACAATACCCTGCCAAAGCCTCATCAATAGAGTTATCTACAACCTCCCAGATCAGGTGGTGCAGACCCTTAATACCAACGTCACCAATGTACATGGCAGGCCTCTTTCTTACTGCTTCTAATCCTTCTAATACCTGAATATTACCAGCTGAATATTCTTTCTTCTTATTTTCTTTATTATCACTCATAAGCTCAATTCAAAGTCCCCCAAAACTACAATATTAAATGGTTTTTTACATGCTTATTTCTTGCATTATTATCAACTAATCATTTAGTTTGAGGAATGCTGAAACATACCCTTTTTCTGCTATTTTTTTTGACCACAATTAACATCGATACAAGTGGTCAGATTAGGTATAGTATCATCAATGGCAAACCGGCTACAGCCGCTCAGTTAGACTCATTAAATGCCCTTAGATATCAAAGAAGACATCTCGCTGCATTAGAGCGTTTTGAAACGTATAAGCAAATTGAAAATAAAGACACCATAACCTGGCTTAATCTTTCTTATGGAAATTTTGAGTCGATTCCTGATTGGCTTTTTGAGTTTAACAATGTAAAAACCCTTGATTTATCTCATAACCGAATCAATAAGATTGATAAACGCATAAAAAAACTTGACTCTTTAAAATCCATCAATCTTTCTTTCAATAAACTGTCATCAAAAAAATTGAAAGTAAAAAAGAATCATAATGTTCAAAGGTTGTATTTAAATGACAACAACCTTAGTTGCTTACCAAAGCATGTTCGAAAGTTTAAGTCTCTTAAAGAAATCAACTTAAGCAGTAATGACTTCCAGGGCATACCGACTTATTTAAAAAAGAACAAAATGCTCACCGCGTTGACCATGAATGACAACTGCATGGTTTTAGATAATCAGAAACTGCATAGACTGAAGCAACTGGAAAAATTGAGGCTGAGCAAAACGGGTATGAATTATATCCCTGAAAACTTTCAAAGTCTCACAAACCTTAAAGAACTGCAGTTAAATAGTAACGACATTAAATACTTGCCCGACTGGATCGATACACTCCAGCAATTAGAGACCATTGCTATTTACAAAAATAGTATTGATTCAATTCCAGAGGCTTTCTACAACTTAAAAGAGTTAAGAGAAATTGATATCTATTTTAACAGCATAGAAAGAATATCACCTAAAATCAAGGAATTAAAAAACTTGGAAATTTTATATTTATCGAACAACCTACTCTATTCTCTACCAGAGGAACTTTCTCAACTATATAAACTAAAAAAGCTTTACCTACACCATAATAGGCTCAGTGAGTTACCCGCGCTTACAAATTTTGAAGATCTGAGGATATTAAGAGTTAATGATAACTATATCACAAACTTTCCGGATGAAATTCTACAACTTACTCAATTGGAAAACCTCGATGTCTCGAACAACAAGATCACTCAAATACCTGAAGGTCTTTTAAAGTTAGAAAAGCTCGACCTATTCTTCTTTAAGGAAAACCCTATCGACTATAATAGCACCCAAAATGCACACATTGTAGAAACTGTAAATAGCCTGGTCGAACGTGGCGCGGTAGTCAACCCACACTCCTTTGAAAGAGTGAGACGCTAAGCCTAATAATTTCCTAACCGTAGCATGACCAAGGTGCAGGCCTCTAATGTCTCTACACCCTTATCTTGTGCTTTTTGCACAAGCTCTCTGTTCTCAGTGCCGGGGTTAAATATGATCCTTTTAGGGTTCAGGCTTAATAAATAATCGTACCACTCCGGTTGGTTTTGAGCCCCTAAGTACAATGTAATCGTATCAATGCCTTTTATAGCTGGCTTTTGGCGTATATCCAAAATCTCTTCATCAGCAACTTTCCCCTTTTTTATCCCAATGGGCACTATTTCATGACCATACTCCTTTAGCAACTCCGCTGCAAAATAAGCATATCTCGAAGGATTGGTTGTAGCTCCAATTATTGCTGTTTTCTTCATATGGTTAAATTAGACAATTTGATTAAACTTGAATCTGAAGAATTCTACTTTATCTTTAAGCCGGCTAATATTAAAGCATTGTCAAAAACTAATGAAACATATCAGGTATCATTGACTAATGAACAACCAATTATTGATAACGATTGTTCGTTTTTCTTTCATTCCAATACTTTTATTGAACGAGACGATTCGGTTGACACGAAATACCTGAATCTTTATAAACGCAATAACCCAGTAGCCACATTTCCTTTCGTTTGTAGAAACAACACTGTCTCGAGTTTACCGAAAAGTCCGTTTGGCGGAATCAATGCAACTAAAGATGCAACTAAGAAGGAGCTCATTTATATCACTGAGCAACTGATTAAACACTGTCAAACAGAAGGCGTACAAACAATAAGCATTACTTCTTACCCAAGGGTATACAGCCCTATAGCATTTAATAAAATGCAAAAGGTTTTCTTTGATGTTGGGTTTGAAATCAGCACTGCAGATACAAGTCAATACTTACCTATTGATAAAGAATTTAGAAAGAAGATAAAGCCCAGCGAAAGACGATACTTAAACCATGCAACAAAGGAAGGTTATGTGTTTAGCGAATTGTCAATAGATAATCTTAGCCAAGCCTATAAACTGATCAAAGACTCCCGGGAAAATAAGGGTTACCCTGTAACCATGAACGTTACAGACTTAAAGACAACCATTGCACAATTCCCTACCAACTATTTTATTTTTGGCCTTTTTCACAACAATATATTGATTGCTACTAGTGTTTGTATTCGTGTCAACAGTAAAATCTTGTACAACTTTTACCTTGGTGACAACATTGGTTACAGAAAAAGGAGCCCGGCCGTACCTTTACTAAAAGAAATTTATAATTATGCCCGAGGTAATAACTATAGCACTTTGGATCTAGGGCTTTCTACCGAAAATGGTGTGATCAATAAGGGCTTATTTAACTTTAAAGAAAGTCTTGGGGCTCTTACAACGGAGAAGCCAACCTATATACTGTCTTTATAATTTTTGGCAAAGCATTTTTTAACTAGCGCTTCAGCGCAACGTTCACCATCCATGGCAGCACTCACTATGCCACCTGCATAACCTGCACCTTCTCCACAAGGAAACAATTTTTTCACTTCCACATGCTCCAGAGACTCTTTATTCCTGGGTATTCTTACCGGAGAAGAAGTACGACTTTCTACACCAACTATTTGAGCCTCATTGGTATAATACCCCTTCATTTTCTTACCGAATTGTTTGAATCCCTGCTTAAGACTTTCTGAAATGAATTGAGGTAATACTTCTCCCATTTGTACTGAACAAAGGCCAGGCTGGTATGAGGTATCTGGCAGAGAAGTTGATACTTTATTGTTCACAAAATCAACAAGCCTTTGTGCTGGTGCGGCCTGAGTATTACCTGCAATTTTGCAGGCAGCCTGTTCAACATCGGCCTGGAACTGTAGGGCTGCAAGAGGTCCTAATTGATGATAGTCCTTTAGGTCATCCTCATTGACGGCAACAACGATACCTGAGTTGGCATACTTAGAGTCTCTTCTGGAAGGACTCATACCATTTACCACTACTTCTCCGGGACTGGTAGCTGCAGGTACAATAAACCCACCCGGACACATACAAAATGAGAAAACTCCTCTTTGTACTTGCTGATAAACCGATTGGTTTACCAAGGCATAGGATGATGCGGGCAAATAATCTCCTCTACTTGAACCGCAATTGTATTGTATCTGGTCAATCAATTGCTGAGGGTGTTCAATACGTACGCCTAGCGCAAATGGCTTAGACTCTATTTTAACCTTTTTTTCGTGAAGCAAATGAAAGATATCTCTGGCAGAGTGACCTGTAGCTAAAATCACTCCCTCACCTTTGACCTCCAGCCCATCAGATAACTTAACGCCTTTAATTTCATCTCCATTAATAAGGACATCTACTACCCTACTTTCAAACATCACTTCGCCACCGGCAGCAATAATTGAGTCACGCAATGCGGCTACGACTTTTGGCAATTTATTAGTACCAATGTGAGGGTGTGCATCATACAATATTTGATCAGTAGCCCCATGTGTTACAAGGATTTCTAAAACTCGCTGGATATCTCCACGCTTTTTTGATCTTGTATAAAGTTTACCATCGGAGTAAGTTCCGGCACCACCTTCGCCAAAGCAATAATTTGAGTCCTCATTTACTACATGATCCTTGTTAATGGCGGCCAGATCTCTCCTGCGCGCTCTCACATCTTTACCACGCTCAATGACTATGGGCTTTATTCCGTATTCTATGAGTCGCAACGCTGCAAAAAGCCCAGCAGGTCCCGAGCCCACCACAATGGCCTGGTTGGCATTGGCAACATTATTTTGAGGAATAGTATAGGTGACTTTATCAGGTATGGCTCCTTCAAATATTTCAACGAGCACATTTACTTTGACTTGCTTTTTACGTGCATCAATTGAACGTCTTTTAATACGATAATTAGCACCAGCACCAATTTTCTGATCAATCGTATGCATTAAACGCTCTTCATCCAGAGCCTCTTCAGGCTTTAGCTTCAATTCTAATGATCTCATAGTAAGGTATTTATCCTTAAATAATTATCGCCCTCTTTTACCGAACGAAATGGTATAGCCAAAGTTAAGTCCGAAACTTGGACGAAAAGTTATAGAAGACTGATTTAATTCATCAAATGAATTTTCAAAGTTACTTCCAACATTAAAACTACGGTATCCTGTACCAATGCCCACGTGCGCATCAATTGTAAATCCTTTGGCATCAGTATTTTCCATCAGTCTATAACCAAGCAAAACTGAATACTCTACTTTTTGCTCTGCGGCACTAACCTTTACTTCATTTCCTGGCACCTGCATACTTTCAATATTGGCAAAATGACTCAGGTTAGTAAACCTAATTTCATGACCAAAATACCATAATCCAAAGCGACCATCACCGTTATAAAATTTTTGTTTAATGGCTATTGAATACCCACGCGAAAATGTGTCATTTAAAGGCACGTCATTATCGCTTGTAAAAAAAGGGTCCCTCATACCTTCAAACTCGAACTCATGACCCAACCGCTCCTGCATATAGAACTCAACTGCAAATGGTACCCTTCCTATAAATGAGGAAAGTGGGTTAAAACTGACAATTACCCCTTGGAATTCATTAATCTTCGCCCTGAAGTATCGCATGTTACGACCCTTAAAACGATAGTCTGCCACACCATATTCGGGCTTAGACTTAGGTCTTGCGGCTTCAGACTCCTCTTCATCAGTCAGGTATTCATCGTAAATGGGTTTATAATACCCGGTGAGCTCACCATTTCTATTGTACAACTCCCATTTGCCAACTCTTTGACCATCTTCTATAGTACCTTTGGTTTGCATTGTACCATCGGGATAATACCCATAATAAGTGCCTTTACCCTCTACAAACTCACATTCACCTTCTAAATCACCTCCTTTATAGTAATAGTTCCAGGCTCCATGGCTTACGCCATCCACCACAGGTCCTTTTACCTTGAGTTTTCCGTTGTCATAGTATTCTCTATAAATACCATCTCCGTCAACAAAAGTGGTTTCTCCTTTGAGGCTTCCATCTTCATAAAAAACACCCCAATAACCCGACTTTTCTCCATCAACAAAAGCCCCTCTTGAATTTACCTCACCATCTTCATAGTAGTAGGTCCACTCTCCATGGGCTTCACCATTTTTAAACTCACCATACGCTGAGATATTTCCATTTCTGTGATAATAATACCACTCCCCGACTTTCCTACTATTTTCATAAGACCCCTCGGCTTGTAAGTTTCCATCCTTATAATAATATTTCCAGTCACCCACGTTTTTTGTGCCCGATTTTGGGCCGACTGCACGCTTCTCTCCTGTCTGAAAGTACTCCGTGATGATACCTTTTCCATAGGTGTAATCTATGTCACCTTTCACTTTACCATCTTCATAATAGTAGGTCCAGGCACCTTCTCTCTTGTTATTTCTGAAATTACCACTGGCCTTTAGCTCTCCGCTTTCATAATATATCTTCCAATCACCACGCCTTTTGTTATTGCTAATTTCACCTTCCATGCTCTTATTACCATTCTCATAGTAATACTCCCAAAATCCATCATTAGAATTGGGTTTCAATGTTCCGGTCATTTTCAGTTTGCCGGTTTCATAATAAAATTTCCAGCTACCTACTGTCTCATTATTAGAAAACTGGCCTTGAGATTCCATATTACCATTGAGGTAATAAGATATGTACTTGCCCTCTAAAATATTATTAATAGTATCCTTGACTTGATAAACTTCCTTCAGATGCTTTTTGGCATCATCATGATAGGTATACCGCGTGACTTGTGCTTGAGACACAAACACCCAGATAGAAAAAAGGATTACTATATGTATTCTGATAGACTTCATGGTCTATACTAATATACGTAGAATGGAATTAATTTAGCTTGTCTTAAGACTGACCGAAGACTTCCCTGACTACCCATGTCTTTCCCCACTCTTCTTTCTCTTTTTCTGACCACAACTCCGGGAAAAATATAATCTTTTGAAATTTAGGGGGAAGAAATTTTTGCCAATTAGTGCCACCGGTTGCGGCAATATCTTCCGGGTCTTTTTGTAAATAACGTACGGCCGACTTGTAATGCGCCAATGGCCATGAAATATTAGCTAATGCATCGTATTGCCTTAATTTTTCAACTAAAGCATCACTGGGGCTATTACCGAAATGCTTTTGATATAACTTCAATAAATTATTATCCTTCAAATCAGTAGCCGTCTCAAAAAATTTAGACATATACTTATCTTCGAATTGTTTCAACGTCAGCGTCTTCTTCCCTGAAGAAAGTTCGGTAGCACCATTTTTCCAATAAATATTGTCAAGTAAATCACTTACACTTCCATTAGGAGAAAACTTAGACCGTTCCTTTATGTCTACCAGGTTATATAAATCGGTGGATGAAATTTCAATCAACCGATACTGAGCAGATTGAAAACCACTAGCTGGCAACAACGACATACGAAATTTTAAAAACTGGTCTCTCTCCATACCATCTACCATAACTTCGAATGAGTAAGTGAGAATTTCAAAATATCGAATGAGTCTGTCGAGTTTAGCTATAAAGAAGGCTTCATCTAAATCCTCTTTATTTGTGAGTTGATCAATTTCATGCAATACCAACTTGAAAAACAACTCTGTGTGCTGGTGATAGGTTATGAATATTAACTCGTCTTCAAATTGAGTTTTAGGGTTTTGTAGACTTAACAATGTATCTAAATGCACATAATCCCAATAGGTTAGATAATCTGCATAAAGTAAGCCATCCAGGTAGGAAGATATATCCTGCCCCATCACTTCAAACTTTGCGTCCAGTTTCTTGATTTGTTCTATAATCTTCGGATCTATCTCAGACTTCTTCATGTGGTGATGAGTATTTAATTAAATCTAAAAAATAAATTGAGGCAATTTTAGGTCAATATTCTAAAAACCTGAATAGTAAATTCCTAATGTTGCGTAAATTTGAAATTTAATACGAATTAACCCAAATAATAGATGTCTACCAATATTACAGATGAAAAAAAGGCTACTAAAAAAGCTGCAAACGACATGTTTGAATCACCTGATTTTTATCAAATAGATGATCTGCTTACTGAAGAGCATAAACTTATTAGAAGCTCGATTAGAGACTTTGTGAAAAAGGAAATTAGCCCATATATCGAAGACTGGTGTCAAAATGCGCACTTCCCGTCTGAAATTGTGCCAAAATTTGGTGAAATAGGTGCGTTTGGTCCTACTATACCCACTGAATATGGCGGTGGTGGTTTAGACTACATCAGCTATGGTCTGATTATGCAAGAAGTAGAAAGGGGCGACTCAGGCATGAGAAGTACTGCTTCCGTACAGGGTTCATTAGTCATGTACCCTATTTATAAATTCGGATCTGAAGAGCAAAGAAAAAAATACTTGCCAAAACTAGCCTCAGGGGAATACCTGGGATGTTTTGGTTTAACAGAACCTGACCATGGCTCAAACCCAAGTGGGATGGTGACAAACTTCAAAGATGAAGGTGATCACTACCTGTTAAATGGGGCTAAAATGTGGATCTCAAACTCTCCCGAGTGTGACGTTGCCGTTGTTTGGGCTAAAAGTGAAGAAGGTCGAATACATGGACTCATCGTAGAAAGAGGAATGGAAGGGTTTTCTACTCCGGAGACTCACGACAAATGGTCGCTAAGAGCTAGCTGCACAGGTGAACTGGTTTTCGATAACGTAAAAGTTCCAAAAGAAAATTTACTCCCTGGAAAAAGTGGTTTGGGTGCTCCAATGATGTGTCTTGACTCAGCGCGATTTGGAATCGCATGGGGTGCTATAGGAGCAGCTATGGATTGTTATGACAGCGCCAGACGTTATGCAACAGAAAGAGAGCAGTTTGGTAAACCAATAGGCTCATTTCAGTTGCAACAAAAGAAACTTTCTGAAATGCTCACTGAAATAACCAAAGCACAATTACTCAATTGGAAGCTTGGCAAAATGATGGATGAAGGCAAAGCAACTACTGCTCAAATATCGCTGGCTAAAAGAAATTCTGTCGAAGTGGCATTGAACATCGCAAGAGAAGCACGTCAAATGCATGGCGGAATGGGTATTACTGGAGAGTATCCTATGATGAGACACATGATGAACTTAGAGTCTGTTGTGACTTATGAAGGTACGCATGACATTCATTTACTTATCCTTGGAGCCGAAATCACAGGTATTCCAGCATTTAAATAAGCAAAAAACACTTTCATAAAAAAGGCTGAGCAACATGTTCAGCCTTTTTTATTGGTATTTTTTTAAGTTTATATTGAATGCTAAATAGTATATTTCTATTTTGAGCATTAATCAATAAAAAAGAAAATGAAAAATATTTACCACGTACTATTAATACTCGCTTTGCTGTCCTTTGGGTGTAACTCTAATAAAACTGAGACCCAATCAGATGAAACTGAATCAACGGCCTCTACAAATGTCGAAAGTCATGATATCGAAGGTTTTGACACTATTGCAGAACTTGCTGCTTCAGTCTTAAAATCTTTAAAAGACCGTGATCATGATTCTTATTTTATTCATGTAATGGACGAGAAAATGGAATTGGAACAGGCAGAAATGATTAAGGATAGCACTATTAGAAAGGAGTTTTTACATGAATATGGCTTCAGTCTACATGAAGAAAAAGAGTATTTCGACAACCTATTACACTTTTACGACACCAAGGATATTGATCTTGATAAGGCCGTTTTAGCAGATTTAGAGTACGTTGAATATAAGGGTGGAGAATATCAACCCCTGGAGCTCTATGAAGTGTTTATTCCAATCGAAATGGAGTATGAACTGTTAATCGATTTCACTGCAATAAAGGTGGATGACAAATATTACCTTACCTCAGAATTAGGCATATAAAAAAGAGGTCGTCTCAAAAGCAATTCAATAATAGATGTCACATTGAGGTTCTCGAAATTTGTATTTCTATAACAATAATAGACTTCGAGAGCCTCAGTCTGACACCTCATTTGAGACGGCCTCTTTTTTACTCTACAATGTAGGCTTTCAATGTAACTCTTTGCACAGAATTTCGAGGATCATTTGAGTAAATGGTCACGGATTTTTGCTGATTTCCTCTTCGACCGGTCGAGTCAAAAGTGACTTCCATATCAATGCTTTTACCAGGCTTAATCTCTTCTTTGTCCAAATTGGCTATTGTACAATCACAATTCGCAGCTGCTTTTCTGATTTTCAGAATCGACTCACCTTCATTTGTCAATTTAAAAGTAGCTTGTACTTTTTGATCCTTGCTAATTCTACCAAAATCATGAGTAGTCTCTTCAATTGCCAATTTTGGGGCTTTAGCCAAATCTTCTGAGGTCATGGGAGGAAAATATTCTAGTACCGTTGCAAAGATAGTTATGTCTTTAGCCGCAAGATTTTCATCCTGATCTGTAAAGAACTTGATGCTCTGATTAGAAAAACCCAAATCGTTGTATTTATCACCACTAAAAACAACTTTAATCTCACCTTTTTCCTTAGGCTGAAGTGATTTTGGCTCAAACTCTAACGTAATGTGATTAGGCGCCTCCAACTTATCAATGAAAGAAATCACAGAATCGAATGCGTTATACACTTCAAAAGATTTTACAGTGGGCTCCGTTGTTGTGAGCACTTTACCCATATTAAATGAGCGGTATTTAACTCTCAGTCCACCAATGTCTGTAGGCAACTCCTCGTCTATTGACTTTGGTTTAGGAATCACATTTCCTTTAATATATAACCTAATGGGTAAGTCGGAGTAGTCGGTAGTTATTGTCAAACTTTTATTAAACTGACCCGGTCTGTTTTTTGGATTGTATTGCGCTTGTACAAATCCAGAGGCACCAGGCTCAACAGCTTCTCTCGTCCAGGCAGGTGTTGTACAGCCACAAGAGGCTTTTACATTCAATATTTTTATGGCCTTATCGCTATTGTTGATAAACTTAAACTCATGAATGATCGGTCCGGCTTCTTCTTTCACAGTACCAAAATCATACTGCTTTTCAGAAAAGGTTATTTCTTCTGCCAGTTGTGCCTGAGCAACACTTGACACCAGACAGCATAAGATAATTAATTGTTTCATAAAGGAATTCAGTTTTCTGCTACAACAAAAATAATAAAAACGGTCTCGAATTTAGGCCATTAGTACTTTTTAACAAGTTAATAACAATTATAAATCTTTATCATTGCACAGATTTTAAGTTTATTTGCGCTTAACACCAAATAATATTATGGCAAGGATACTTACAGGAATACAGAGCAGTGGAAGACCGCATCTTGGAAATATATTAGGAGCAATAATTCCAGCGATAGAGTTGTCAAAAGATGAGAAGAACGAGTCTTTCTTTTTTATTGCTGATCTGCACTCTCTTACAACAATTAAAGATGCAGAGGTAAGAAAAGAGAACATCAATGCTACTGCAGCAGCTTGGTTAGCATTTGGATTTGACACGTCAAAAAATCTTTTTTATCGCCAATCAAGGCTTCCTGAAGTTTGCGAACTTACCTGGTATCTTAACTGCTTTACGCCATTTCCTATGTTGGCCAATGCACACTCATTTAAAGAAAAATCTGATAAGTTGGCTGATGTAAATGCCGGGCTATTCACTTACCCTGTGTTAATGGCTTCTGACATCTTACTTTATGATGCTGATATTGTTCCCGTTGGCAAAGATCAAAAGCAGCATCTGGAAATGACGCGAGACATTGCCAGTACATTTAATCATAAGTATGGGGACACATTTATTCTTCCTGAGTCAAGAATTGATGAGAATGTGATGACCATACCAGGCACTGATGGTCAAAAAATGAGTAAATCGTATGGTAATACCATCGATATATTTTTATCAGATAAGAAGCTTAGAAAGCAGGTAATGTCTATTGTGACTGACAGCACACCAATGGAAGATCCGAAAGACCCTGATGTTTGTAATGTGTTTTCAATATATAAATTACTTGCAGACGAAAGCCAGACTAAAGCAATGAGAGCCAACTATACAGGAGGTAATTATGGTTATGGTCACGCCAAACAGGCACTATATGAACTCATTATTGAAAAATTTGAGGAACCAAGGAAGATTTTTAATCACTACATGCAAAACCCTGCAGAACTCGATCAGAAATTAAAACAAGGTGAAGAAAAAGCGAGGTTTATTGCTCACAGTGTACTAGAGCGTGTAAGAGTTAAAATAGGTTATAAATAGTTGAAGTACTTTTAATTATCAGCCTTCCAAACGATTTCTCGTTGGTTGCTGTCAATTTGTAATAGTATACGTGTGGGCTTGGGAAGCAACACTAGTTTAGTTTCCTTTCCTACATAGTCATCAACTTCCACATACACGCCTTCCTTAAAATCAACATCATACCCATCTTCTAACTTGTTTATCCTTTTTGGTAAGTAGGCTATGGGTAATAGCACATCACTATCAGGGCAGTACTCATCATGCACTTCATGCAAAGCATCCTCAAGGTAATCTCCATACTTTTCCAGAAAATCATCTTCCAGATCATGAAGTTGTTCTTCGAGGGTATCATATTCTTCATTGCTATAGTCTAACTGACTAAGTCTGATCTTATTTTCAATAATGGTTGTTAGATCGCCATCTAGCGCCTTATTGTCTATCATTTGCCCTTTTAGTTATTAGTATGCCTACAAATGTGTTCTGTAGTGTGTAAACATCCAAAAATATTGGCTTAAATATCTAACCCTCTCAAACATTTTTTTAATCTTCTCAAAGGCGTAATTTTACATTGATAAACCAATCAATTACAAAAGAAAATGGATCAAGACTTTTTACCTATAAACGGCACCGACTACGTAGAATTTTATGTTGGCAATGCGAAGCAATCAGCGATGTATTACCAAACAGCATTTGGATATGAATTGATAGCCTATGCCGGACCAGAAACAGGAATAAAAGACAGAGTAAGTTATGTGCTAAAGCAAGATAAAATCAGACTTGTTCTTACCACCGCGTTGCATCAGGATAGCCCGATAGCGGAGCATGTCAAAAAGCACGGAGATGGAGTAAAAGTATTGGCATTATGGGTAGATGATTCAAAAAAATCTTTTGAAGAGACTACCAAAAGGGGTGCAACTGCTGCAGAAGAACCTAATGTCTTAAAAGATGATAACGGTGAAGTTGTGGTTTCTGCGATAGAAACTTATGGCGAAACCATCCATAGGTTTGTGGAAAGAAAGAACTATAATGGTCCATTCTTACCTGGTTATGAAGCTAAGTCCAGTGAATTAGAAGTAAGCTCCATTGGGTTAAAATATATCGACCACTGTGTGGGAAATGTAGGTTGGGGAGAAATGAACAAGTGGGTAGAGTTCTATGAGAAAGTGATGGGCTTTAGTTTACTCATTACATTTGATGACAAGGATATTTCTACCGATTACACAGCCTTAATGTCTAAGGTAGTTTCTAATGGAAACGGTTATATAAAATTCCCTATTAACGAACCTGCCGAAGGAAAGAAGAAATCTCAGATCGAAGAATATATTGATTTTTACAACGGAGCAGGCGTACAACATATCGCTATCGCTACCGATGATATTATTCACACGGTTTCTGAATTAAGAAAAAGAGGAGTTGATTTTCTAAGAGTGCCAGACACCTATTACGATGATTTATTAGAGCGTGTTGGAGAAATTGACGAAGATATACAACCATTAAGAGATCTGAACATCCTTGTAGATCGCGATGATGAAGGATATTTATTGCAAATCTTTACAAAGCCTGTACAAGATCGCCCTACCCTATTTTATGAGATCATTCAAAGAAAAGGTGCAAAATCATTTGGGAAAGGCAATTTCAAGGCCTTGTTCGAAGCCATTGAAAGGGAACAAGAGCTCAGAGGTAACTTATAATAATATACGCTAAAAGCAACAACTAGATGGATCAAGTGATTTTGGATAAGGCACAGGTATGGCTCAACAGTAATATCGATCAAGCTGCCAAAGATGAGATTAAGTCTTTGATGAGCGATGAAGAGGCTTTAACTGATGCCTTTTATAAGGACTTAGAGTTTGGCACCGGTGGCATGCGTGGAGTAATGGGTGTAGGTTCGAACCGAATCAATAAATACACCATAGGCATGGCCACTCAAGGTCTGAGTAACTATTTAAGAAAGGTGTATACAAATGAGCAGATAAAAGTAGCTATTGCCCACGATAGTAGAAATAACAGTCGCTTTTTCGCTGAGTCTGTTGCTACCGTGTTTTCTGCTAACGACATCAAAGTCTATCTATTTGAAGATTTAAGACCAACGCCTGAATTATCTTTTGCCATTCGAGAACTTGGGTGTCATAGCGGAGTTGTACTTACAGCTTCACACAACCCAAGAGAGTATAACGGATATAAAGCCTACTGGAATGATGGTGCTCAAATAGTTGCCCCGCATGACAAAAACATCATTGATGAAGTCAATAATATATCATCAATAGACGATATCAAATTTGATAAAAACGAACAGTTGATCGAGTCTCTGGGTGAGGATATGGATAACAAATATCTTCAGCAGATTAAGAATTTATCCTTAAGTAGAGATGCAGTAGAAACTCATAAAGACCTTAAAATTGTTTACTCACCAATACATGGAACCGGAGTTACTTTGGTGCCACAATGTCTTAAGTCTTTTGGTTTTACCAATGTCACTGTGGTTGAGGAGCAAAGTGAACCAAACGGTGATTTTCCAACTGTAGAATATCCAAATCCTGAAGAAGCTGAAGCTATGAAAATTGGCTTGCAAAAAGCCCGGGAAATAGATGCTGATATTGTAATGGCCACTGACCCCGATGCTGATCGTGTAGGTATTGCTGTGAAAAATAATAAAGGAGAGTTTGAACTCCTTAACGGCAACCAAACCGGGAGTTTATTGATGTACTATGTTTTACAACAATGGCAGCAACTCAATAAATACAAAGGCAATGAGTACGTTGTAAAAACTATCGTTACCAGTGATTTAATGGATAAAATTGCAGCTCATTTCAATGTAACATGTTACAATACGCTTACTGGTTTTAAACATATTGCCAGCATTATACACAAACTGGAAGGCAAAGACACCTTTATTGTGGGAGGTGAAGAAAGCTATGGCTATATGATTGGTGAATTTGTTAGAGACAAAGATGCTGTTGCCTCGTGTGCTATGATAGCGGAAATGGTCGCTCATGCCAAATCTAATAACAAGTCGTTATACGACATGCTAATTGAAATGTATTGCACATTTGGTTTTTATCGTGAGCATTTAATCTCAATCACCAAAAAAGGCAAAAAGGGATCAGAAGAGATCGCTGAAATGATGACAGCTTTCCGACAAAATCCACCAACTTCTTTTGCCGGATCGAGGGTGGTTGAGGTGCTGGATTATCAAACCAGCATTGCCACCAATACAAAAACCAATGCTACACCTCCTATTGATTTACCCACTTCAAACGTGCTTCAATTTATTACAGAAGATGGATATAAAATTTCAGCGAGGCCATCTGGTACGGAACCCAAGATTAAGTTCTACATAAGTGTAAACCAAAAGCTCGAAGATTCTTCTAAATTTGATGAGGTCAATAGTTTGTTAAAAGATCTAATAGCTTCTATTGAGCAGGATTTAAATGTTTTTGCTTAAAGCAATAGCTAAAATTTATTTTATAGGTGATTTATAAGTAACTTTTGATAATTCTATAGTCCTTTTAAGATTAGAAATATGATAAAGTCACTTATCCATTTATTTAACCGTGATCTAGATAAATTAATCAGCGAAATAGAGTTAACAGATGATAATAAGCTGTGGATTAAAAAACCTGGTATTACAAATACTATTGGAAATTTAGCGCTTCACCTATGTGGCAATTTAAACCATTTCATAGGTGCCACTCTTGGAAGTTCGGGGTATGTAAGGCAACGAGACAAAGAATTCTCCGACAAAAACGTCAGTAAAGAAGTGATTATTGATCGAATTGAAGCTGTAAAGATCATTATTGCAAATACACTAAATAAGTTAACCTCAGATCAGATAGCATCCTCTTACCCTATTAATGTTTTTGATAAAACTGTAACCACTGAGTATTTCCTTATCCACCTTCACTCACATCTCAACTATCATTTAGGGCAAATCAATTATCTAAGAAGGATATTAACAGCTTCCTAAAATGAAGGCGTTGGGTGAAGAAAATTTTTACCTTGGTTCAATCGTAGACGCTAGTCTCTAAATTTTCAATTAAATATCTTAAATTTGCAGCCCCAATGAAAAAGGTTGCTTTTTATACGCTCGGATGCAAATTAAACTTCTCTGAAACATCTACGATTTCGCGGATGTTTGAAGATAAAGGATACAAAAAGGTGTCATTTACTGATACACCTGACATATTCATTATCAATACTTGCTCTGTAACGGAAAACGCAGATAAAAAATGCCGGAAAATAGTCAGAGAGGCTCGCAAAATTTCACCCAGAGCATATATAACGATCATTGGTTGCTATGCCCAACTAAAACCTAAAGAGATTGCTGAAATTCCAGGTGTTGATGCTGTTTTGGGTGCAGCAGAAAAATTCAGACTTATAGAGTTATTAGACGGATTTGTACATACAGATGAAACGAAAGTTTTGGCCTCTGAAATTGATGAAGCCACAACTTTTAACAATGCCTTCTCAATAAATGATCGCACCAGGACATTTCTTAAAGTTCAAGACGGCTGCGATTATAGCTGTACTTTTTGCACCATACCCCTAGCCAGAGGTAAGAGTAGAAGCGATACCATTCCTAATATTATTGAATCTGCTGAGAAAATTGGAGGTTCTGGTGTAAAAGAGATTGTTTTAACTGGAGTAAATACCGGTGACTTTGGTATAAGAAATGGTAAACGAGAAGATCGATTTATCGACCTAGTTCATGAGCTAGATAAAGTTGAAAGTATCGACAGACTTAGAATTTCATCAATAGAGCCTAACCTGCTTCATGATGAAATTATAGAATTTGTGGCTCAGTCTAAGAAATTTGTTCCTCATTTTCACATCCCTTTACAATCGGGCTCAGATAAGGTTTTGAAACAAATGAAAAGGCGCTATATGAGCGACCTATACACGGCAAGAGTTGATAAGATAAAGTCTATAATGCCTCATTGCTGTATTGGCGTAGATGTAATAGTGGGTTTTCCTGGTGAAACTGAGGAAGATTTTCTAACCACTTACAACTTTCTCAACGAACTTGATATTTCATATTTACATGTATTTACATATTCAGAGCGAGCTAACACCCCAGCTGCAGAAATGGATGAGGTCGTACCTATGAAGGTGAGAAATAAGCGGTCCAAAATGTTAAGAAGTCTCTCTGAAAAGAAGAAAAGAAAATTCTATGAAGAGAATTTAGGCAACACATCAGAAGTGCTCTTTGAGGAAGATATTGAAAACGGCATGATGCACGGTTTTACAGAAAACTACGTGCGCGTTGAAGCTAAGTATGATCCCGTTTTAATCAATGAAACAAAAAAGGTGCAATTGACATCAATCGCACCTTCTGGTTACGTGGCCATTGAAGAAGTTAATGACAGTGTTCTAGTTCATTAATCAAAATGCTGTTCCCATTCACCTAAAAACAGTATCTCATTTAAATTTTTTCTTTTCCTTTCTGCGAGCTCAGACTTTTTATGATCTTCCGGGAGTTCATCAGGACTACCAAGATAACCAATTGCAGCTGCCGTTATTGGCTTAAAACCTTCAGGCACATTCAGTTCACTCTGTGCTCTCTCTGGAAGTATACCTGCCATTTGATGGACATATAAGCCCTCCTCTGTTGCTTGCATACATAGATTACTCATGGCAGCTCCACAGTCATACATATGATGAGCATTAGGCTTATTGTTATGACTAAATGTTTCTTTTGCGCAGACAAACAATAAAACTGGTGCAGCTTTGGCCCATTTTTGATTAAATTCATTTAAACCTTCAAATAGTTTGTCATAAGTATCTCCTTTTCCTTTAATGCCTACGACAAACCTCCATGGTTGCTCATTAAACGATGAAGCTGCCCAACGAGCCGCTTCAAATAATGACATAAGTATTTCTTTTTCTGGTATCTTATCGCTAAATGCTCTCGGGCTCCATCTTTTTGCCAGATTTGAATTAATTGAATATTTAGTATTTGCTTTTTTATCCATTGTTTTCCTGTTTGTTAATCAACAATTTACTTTGCTAATCGTTTAGCTAAAGTCCATCTTAATCAAGTTGTAATTTATGCTACCACTAAATCAAAAAGCACCTGAATTTACACTACCCTCCACTTCTGGTGAAAATTTCAAATTAAGCGATTTTATAGGAGAAGTCATTGTATTATACTTTTACCCGAAAGATAATACCAGAGTTTGTACGGCAGAGGCGTGTCATTTCCGGGATAACTTCGATTTATTGCGCAAAGTTGATATCAGGGTGGTCGGTATTAGCACAGATTCAATCACAAAACACTTGAAATTTAAATCTCGGCACAACCTGCCCTTTGAACTACTGGCTGACACAGATGGCAAGGTTTCGAAACTTTACAAAGCCCATATTCCCTTTTTAAATTTAAGCAAACGAATCACCTACCTGTTAAACACGCAGCATAAAATAGTAGCAGCGATCAGTGATTTATTTAATTCGGAAATACACTTAAAAAGGATTATTGATCAACTTGATAAAGTCAGGGAATAATCATTCCATCCTTAATTTCTAATTTTCTATCGGCCATATCAGCTAATTCTTCATTGTGAGTTACAATTACAAAAGTTTGCTGGAAATCGTCTCGAAGGGTAAAGAATAAGTCATGAAGTTCTTTTGCATTTTTAGAGTCAAGGTTTCCACTTGGTTCATCGGCAAAAATTATTGCCGGATCATTAATAAGCGCTCTTGCCACGGCCACTCTTTGTTGCTCACCACCTGATAACTCTGAAGGCTTATGATCTTTACGTGAGGCAATACCTAATCGGTCTAATAACTCTTTAGCTTTGGCTTCAGCTTTTGAATTCTTTCCTATATAACCCGGTATACATACATTTTCAAAAGCGGTAAACTCTGGTAGCAAATTGTGAAATTGAAAGACAAAGCCAATTTGTTGATTTCTAAAATTAGCCTTAGAACGTGCACCCAGTTTACTTATTGACTTACCACCTATGTTTATTGTTCCACCATCAGCTTCATCTAAAGTTCCCAGGATATGTAAAAGAGTGCTTTTACCTGCTCCGGATGCACCTACTATAGAAACGACCTCCTCTTTCTTAATATGTAAATCAATCCCCTTTAGTACAGGTAATTGGCCGTATGATTTTTTTACACCTTTAGCTTCAAGCATAGTCACAACAATTTGAACTGCTCAAACTTACTAAAATGGCATTGATTAATAACTCTAGGTAATGATTTTAAGCAAGCCATTTCTTGAAATATATCAGCAAAACATCTACTTTCGTGCAAAAATTTTCTAAGCATGAACATACACGAATATCAAGCAAAAGACATATTAAAAAAGTACGGAGTTAATGTTCAAAGAGGTATTGTTACTGACAATCCTGAGAAGGCATTGAGTGCTGCAAAAGAACTTCACAACGAAACCGGTACTGATTGGTACGTTTTGAAAGCTCAAATACACGCAGGCGGTAGAGGAAAAGGGACAGTTAAAGAAACAGGGTCCAACGGTGTGGTATTGGCTAAATCTCAGGAAGAAGTAATTGAAAAAGCCAAAGGTATTTTGGGTGGCGTTCTTGTTACTCACCAAACTGGTGAAGAAGGTAAGAAAGTAAATAAGCTTCTTGTAGCTGAAGATGTTTATTACCCGGGTGACTCAGAGCCTAAGGAATTTTATCTAAGTATTTTGCTTGATAGAGCTAAGAAGTGTAATGTGATCATGGCCTCTACTGAAGGAGGTATGGACATTGAAGAAGTGGCAGAAAATACTCCTGAAAAAATTGTTAAAGAATGGATTGATCCTTCTGTAGGTCTTCAGGGGTTTCAGGCAAGAAAAATTGCTTTCGCACTTGGTCTTGAAGGCAATGCCTTTAAAGAAATGGTAAGGTTCATCCACTCTTTATACAAAGCATATGAGGCTACAGATTCATCAATGTTTGAAATCAACCCTGTATTGAAAACATCAGACAACAAAATTTTAGCTGTTGATGCTAAGGTTAATCTTGATGACAATGCATTGTTTAGACATAAAGACTTGCTTGAACTAAGAGATATCTCTGAAGAAGATCCTGCAGAAGTTGAAGCTGGAAAGTCCGGTCTTAGCTATGTGAAGCTAGATGGAAATGTTGGGTGTATGGTAAATGGCGCTGGCCTTGCAATGGCAACAATGGATATTATTAAACTTTCTGGTGGTGAGCCTGCAAACTTCTTAGATGTTGGTGGTGGAGCAAATGCAGAAACCGTTGAAGCAGGCTTTAGAATTATTCTTAAAGACCAGAATGTTAAAGCTATTTTGATCAACATTTTTGGTGGTATTGTAAGGTGTGATAGAGTTGCTAATGGTGTAGTTGAAGCTTACAAGAAAATCGGTGATATAAATATTCCTATTATCGTAAGACTTCAGGGAACAAACGCTGAAGAAGGAGCCAAAATAATAGAAGAATCTGGACTAAAAGTTACTTCAGCTATTCTTTTAAAAGATGCTGCGGACAAAGTAAAAGAAGTTTTAGCCTAGAGGGTAAAGGTAGGCACTCGTAGTTCAACTGGATAGAATACCAGATTTCGGCTCTGGGGGTTGAGGGTTCGAATCCTTCCGAGTGCACTTAAAGCGTCTTGTTTAGCAAGGCGCTTTTTTATTGAATATGAATTTATTTAGAAAAAAAACTGTAATTTGTTAAATTGCTAGTAGCATTTAACTTAAGATATGAGATCATTTATAATTTTAGTGCTCATTACATGCTGTTGTCTGGAGATATTCGGCCAAAGCTTTTATAATTCTCGAAAAGGCAGAGATGTTATATTGAGCGCTGGCACTGGAGTTTCATCCTACTTTGGTGATTTAAATGACCCAGGTGATATCATCGACACTAAGCTAAATGCAAATATTGGGGTGCAGTATTTCTTCAATAACAGAATCGCTGCCAGAGCCGAATTCCAATGGTTTCAATTAAGTGGTGATGATGCTAAGTCAGACACAGATGGTAGAGTCAAGCGAAATTTATCATTCACATCTAATAATTATGAATTCAATGCGGTAGGTATTATTAACGCATTCGAATACGGTCCACGTTTTTATCAAAGACCTCAATTTAACATCTATGGTTTTGCAGGTGTTGGAGTGATTTACTTTAATCCAAAGGCAGAATTAGATGGAGAGAAACATGCTTTGCAACCACTGCAAACAGAAGGAGTAGACTATTCAAGAGTTGCACCAGTAATAATTTATGGTGGCGGTATAAAATATATGGTCAACCCTTTCTTCAATGTAGCTCTTGAAGCTGGCTATCGTCTAACATTTACTGATTACCTTGATGATGTTAGTACTACTTATAAAGATAATAGCAGTTTTGAAGCCGGTTCAGTGGCTCAAAGACTTGCGGATCGTAGACCAGAAATAGGGCTTTCATTAAAAGAGGCAGGTAGTAAAAGAGGTGAACCATCAAACAACGATGGGTACTTAATATTCAACTTAAAAGTTGAGTTCTACTTACCTCCGGACATTTTTAGCTTAAGTACAGATCGTAGAAGGAAGGCTCCTAAAAGGAATATACAACGAAGGAGAAGAAGGTAAGCTACAACCTTTTTCTTTCATCATCAATTGCAGTAAAACGAGAGCTATTACTAATAAATTCAGGTACAATATCTTTCATTATACTCACAACTCTATACTCAACAGAGCTTTCACTCTTTTGATTTTCAAGATTATACTCTAGAGCTTTAATTTGTAAATTGATTTTTTCAAAATCATATTTTTTTACTTTAGCAATAAGTATTTTTTCGTGGTGAGTAGGTATTGTATCCTCCTTATTTGCTAATAGCTCTTCATACAATTTTTCGCCAGTCCTTAAACCTGTATATACAATTTCAATGTCTTGAAAAGGCTCGTAGCCCGATAACTTGATCATTTTCTTTGCTAAGTCCACAATTTTTACAGACTTTCCCATATCGAACAAGAATATTTCCCCTCCATTACCCATTGCTCCAGCCTCGATAACAAGTTCACAGGCCTCACTAATAGTCATAAAATATCGTGTTATATCAGGGTGGGTAACCGTAACAGGACCTCCTTGAGCTATTTGTTTCTTGAAATAAGGTATTACAGAACCGTTTGAACCAAGCACGTTCCCAAAACGGGTAGTTACAAACTTAGTTGCATTCGTTGAATTATGATAATTTAAACTCTGCACATATATCTCTGCAATTCGCTTAGAGCACCCCATTACGTTTGTTGGATTAACTGCTTTGTCAGTCGAAACCATTACAAATTTTTGAACTCCAGACTGTAGCGCCTTATCAGCTAAATACTTAGTTCCTATAATATTACACTTCACCGCCTCAGTAACATTATCTTCCATAAAAGGCACATGTTTATATGCAGCAGCATGATAAATGATTTCAGGCTTATGGTTATCTATTATAGATTTAATTCTTATTTTATCAGTGATATCCGCCACATACGGCTTTATCTTAACAATTCCACCTTGACTGGCTGCCAATTCCATGGACGAGGACCAATAAATGACATTTCACCATTAAGTATATTTATCAATTGTGGCAGCTCATCCAATGAGGTTTTACGGATAAGCTTACCTATCCAAGTGAGTCGCTTTTCATCTGGCAATAAATTACCATCCACATCGCACTGATCAGTCATTGTTTTAAACTTTATGACTTTGAAAAGCTGTTCATTTTTACCTGGACGTAGTTGGGTAAATAAAACCTGCCCCTTTTGAAAGAAGGCTAGCAATATTGCAACTATGACTACTACAGGGCTGCTAATGATCAACAGCACAAGGGCAGCGAGTTTATCGAAAAGGGGTTTAATTAGGTCTTTGTACACCGTGTAAGATTAATAACCTTTTATATTCTTTCAAAATTGCCTTCCAGACGATCTGCTGATCATAATTCGAAACAATCTGCTTTCTAGCTACTTGCCCCATTCGCTTCCTGAGCATACTATCATTGCCTAGCTTCATCATGGCAGCTCTAAGCTCTTCAACTTCTTTAGGAGAAACTATCAGTCCGTTATAACCATCTTTAATAATTTCATTGGACCCATTAATATCAGTAACAATACATGGCAAATTGAAACAGCCGGCTTGCATGACTACATTCGGAAACCCCTCTCGGTAACTAGGAAAAACAAATATATCAGCTGCTGCTAGGAATGGTCGAATGTCAGTTTTAAACCCCACGGCATGAATCTGTTTGTCAGTTTCAATATGATCCTTTATCCCTTTCTCAACCGGTTCACGCTCATTTTCGTATTCTCCAAGAAGTAGTAGGTGTAACTGTTTGTCTTTAATTATGGAAAAAGCTTTAACAAGTTCGCTTATACCTTTGTCATGAACCAATCGGCCAACAAACACATAAACCACATCATAAGTTTTTATATTCAGTTCATTCCTCACCCTGACACCTTTTGCAATGAGGTCAGTGTTTGAATTAAAATGCTCAGTATCAATACCATTTGAGCTACCACTACCGATGACTTTCACCTTGCTTTTATCCGGCTTCAGGTGGGTATTAATCCATTTTTCAAGGTTTCTGGAATTAGGGTAGACTTGTGTAGCAAACCTATAAGTGAGTTTTTCTGTACACCTCAGTATTATTTTGGAAATACCATTAGCTTCCATGAGTGGCATACCCGCCACGGTGTGAAGTCTATGAGGCACACCCACATACCAACTTGCCAACATACCAATGAGTCCAGCCTTAGGGGTATGGGTATGTATAATATCTGGTTTTATGTGCCTTATTAGTCGGATGGTGTTTATTAAGCACACCAAATCACGCCAAGGACTAATAATCCGGGTAAATGGTAAAGGGTAGTGGTTTACTCCTTCCCTATTCACAAGCTCTTCCACCTCCGGGCCGGGGGCACTGGCCGTTATCACCTCCAAACCATGTTCCCTCATAAATTTTAACTGACCTTTGAGCAGGATGTTGAGAGAAATAGGAACTGTTGTCATTCGAAGAAGCCTAGGCATTGTTTAATTGGTCTACAATTTCACCCATATTCAAACTCTGCATGCCATATTCATTATTAAGTTCTTGGTAGTGGTTTAATATGTCTACAAGGCCACTCATATTTTGTTGTGTATAACGACCAAAGTTGTGTGGGTGCCACCATAAATGATAGCATTCATTATTCTGCGCTGCAATTGTCATCTCTCTTTTAATTCGATTAATCTTCAAGTCATTTAAAAAAAGCTCTTTCGGACGAAATGGTCTGAGCAAACGACTTGCTGGTAATAGCCAAACACCCTTCTTCTTATCAATTTTACTTAAATCAAAAGAAGTCTTTCCACCCAAATTCACATAAGCATCCAACCCTCGATTTAGTTGTTTCCACCCCGATTCATTTTGTGTACTGTCGATTTGCCACCACCAATCTACAGGGTTTGCTCTGACAATTTCGATTCCAACGTTTCTACAAACTTCCAGATAGTTATCATTAAATTGATTTCGAGGAAACACTAATGACTTGGCCGTTACCCCATATTTTTCAGCAGCTCTATTCCAGGCTTTAGCATCAGCCTCAAACTGCTGTAGAGTTTGACCAGGCTCATTACAATAGAAGTGAGCAAAAGAGTGTGAACTTAATTCCTGGCCTGATGCATCAATGATTTGCCTTACTAATGAATCTGCAAAATGATAAGGGTCTTCCTTTTCATTCTCTCCTATTCCTACTTCCTCAATATACTTATAGGCTGATAAATGATGTTCTGTGTAAGTAGGTTTTATTTTTGGAATTGAGCTGATGAGCTCTTTCTTTGTTTGATGTAGTAGAAGGCCAACTGTTGCCCAGCTACAATGGACTTCAGTTCTTTCAAAAGCTTTTAATACCTGATGTATAACCTCTCTTGTTTTATCAAAATAGTCTTTATAACCATCAATTGGCCATTTCTCAAATCCACCCCAGTGAAGCTCAAAGTCAAGACTTATGGTGAAAATTGATCTGCTCATCATTTTGATCTCTCTATTGAAGCCAATTGACTTTCTTTTTTTCTTTTAAGCACTAATTTGTTCCTAAATTGACTTAGTTTCTTCTCGTCTAAAAACTGAACAATCACAAAAAGAAACAAAAGCATCACCTGGCTTTTTTGGCGTATTGCTATACCAAGATTTCCTGAGATTTGCGCCAAAGCAATCGATACTGTGATAAAGCTAAAAAAAGCAGTTTTCACAAGAAAATCAGACCTGATGATATACCAAATTCCTCCTTTGTAGAGAAAATAGATAGTTACCAACAATAAAAAAACGTTTTCGAAGGAAACAATTATACCAAGTAAACCAGGTGCATCAAAAAATAAGGGGCGATAAAGAAACGTAAAGAGTTGCTCTGGTAATGAATAGGACGTGATGTCAATACCAGATGTAGCTTTTGAGAGTTCGGTAGCACGATGCGTTAAATTCAATCCTTCTGTAAATTCTTCTCCCTGTTCAATACCAACAATTGTCAATACATCTTGATAAATGAAGAAGAAAGCTGTGAAAGAAATGCTTATCATTAAAAGCTTAAGTCCCCAATTTAGTCCTTTGGTACTAAATGTAAATCCTACAATAGATGATACCACGATAACAAACATAATATGAGGTCTTATATGATAAGTGATCAATGAACCAACTATGAGAAGTATCCACCTAGTCTGAATTCTATTTAAGGCATAAAAAATCAGGGCTATCCCTAGAAATATTAATGAACCCTTACCAAATGAACCAGACCAGAAATGTAAATTTGGTAACAGGAGAAACATTGTAACCAAATTATACCCAAATATTTTGTTATTGAAGTATATTCTCTCCTTAAAAAATTTGTAAAAAAAAATAAAGCCAACAAATCCGAAAAATGCAAATAGCGCCATGATGGCTTCATAACTAAATCCAAAATACTTGATAAATGGATAACCAATCCATTCAATAAATGGAGTACTAGTTCCATAATAATCTCCCCAGGACGAACCCCTGCTTCCAGTTAACGTGCGATTATAGTATGCAATGGAATCCGAAGGATTAGAAAGTGCATATATATAATAGACAATTGATAGAAAGAAATGATAATAAAATAACCTATTTATAAAAATACTGTCCTTCTTTGTTACGTTTTCAAATAATGACTTAACAAGAAATTGACTAAAAATGTACGACAGGGTTATTATAACTAATCCATATATCACGGTACAACTTAAATTAAAAAACTTCTAAATCCCCTATAGTAGGTGTCCACCTCGAAAAGTCTACAAATTCACTGTTTTTTTTACGTAGTTCATTTACAGTTACAGAAGGTCCTATTTTTGACTTTAATTTTATCAGTGAAGGTAACAAATTCATATTGAAACCATCTATTGACATAAAGTCGAATTCTTTGAATTTAAACAAGTTTTTAAGTACCTGTTTTAAGTGAATTTTTTTTCCAAAAACATCAACCACCCTTAGTTCAGTCCCCCCGCGACCTTTTATCAATCGGAAAACCACCCATGCTTTTTGATTTGAGACACTATAGTAATTTATAAATGGAATCTTTTCATACCTCCACTTAAAATAATCTAAAGAGCAATTTGTACTGTATTTGTTGCGATCACAATTCATTGCAAATGATGCCGGTATATTAAGACCAAATGATTCAGAACTTATAAATTCTTTATGTCTTCTCGACCCAATAATTGCCTGAAAAAAGACTGATAAAGGCTTCTTAATAGCCACCCCAATAGGAAATCGCCCTGCCTCCAGCCAGCCTATTTTTAAATACCCGGGTTCGCTTTTTTCATTTGGCGTATTAAAAATTATATCAACTCCTTCCTTTTTGCATTCTTCGACTAAGGAAAGAGTAAGCTTTTTAAATATCCCTTCTCCTTGGTAATCAGGATGTGTAGCTGTATCAACTGCTCTTACAGCCTTTTTGATTTGGTTTCCTCTTCTCCATTCCCAACGCATAAAAGCTCGTACACCGACTAACTTATTTCCATCCATAGCAAGCAATACTGGAGATGGGCCAAATGGGTTGTTGACATGTTTCCATCGCCAATACTCTTCCGATTTAGGCATCAATGACTCACCTAGGCTTAATTTAAGTAATTTAACAATCTCTGGTATATCCGCTTCAGTGGCTGGTCTGAAAATTAATTTTTCTAAGTGCATTTTACTGTATTAATGTAAACATCCTCTAGTTGGCTAACCATTCGATTAATACTAAAATGATTCACAACTTCATTTCGGCCAGCCTTACCAAGTTGTTTTACCTTATCAGAATTCCTTAAAAGTTGAATTACGCCTTCGGAAATCTGCCCCACTTTATCGACCGGAACCAACCAACCATTCTCCTTGTGTCTTATCACTTCCTTAATTCCTCCAGCATCTGTTGAAACAACAGGTAATCCCATGCTCATAGCCTCAAGCAATGCAATGGGAAGACCTTCGAATTCGGAGCTGACCATAAATATATCCATAGTAGCCAGCCACGGCCTCACATCCTCTAATCTACCTGGTAGGTGTACACATTCCCTGAGACCAAACTCTTCTATCTTTTCTAAAACCATGGATTCTAAAGGCCCATCACCGACTAAAATGAAATGAGCAAGTGGAAATGTTTTTTTAATAATAGCAGCCTGTTCAAGCCAAACATCCAATCGCTTTTGTGCTCTAAAAACTGCTACATTTCCTAAAACAGGAGCATTTTGAGGGATACTTAATTTAGTTCTGACATCTTTAGAATTAACACTAATTGGGTTAAACTTCATCGTATTCACTCCATTAAGAATCGTCTTTACCTTTATCAATGGCTTTATGTTAGAAATAATAGAATCATTTACATCTTCAGAAACCGCAATGACTATAGACTGCCAATTGTAAGTGAATTTATTTATGTGCCTTGTGAGCCAATGATATCGTTCTTGTTTGTTGTGTTCTGAATAGATCACAGGGACACCATATTTCTTAAAGATTATCCTACTAACGAAGCCAGCCCATGGTAAGTGCGAATGGATAATATCAATTTTATGCTGACTAATATATTTTATAATCTTATTAAATTGAGCAATCAACACAATATTGTTATCTGCTGCAAAACAGACTACTGTTCCACCCGCTTTCTTAATAGGTTGAACTAATTGATCTTTCCAGGGCAAAAAATAGATATAATGAAACTCAAATTGAACTTGATCATGTAAAGATAGTGTTTCAGGCAATAGCATCTCTGCACCCCCTCGACCCAGTGATTTGATAATGTGAAGAATTCTAATCTTTCTCACAGTCCCGTTAACTATTTAAATCTAGTGTAAAATTCTGAAAATCGTTGAGCTATTTGCTCATTTGTGTATTTTTCAAGAACCAAAGAATAGGCATTATTTATAATCTGTTTTGTTTGTGATTTATTTTCTAGTAGTTGTATTACTGAACTAACAAACCTATTCTTATCATTTAAGGGTACCAGTTTACCTGAAAAATTTTCTGTAATTAATTCTGAAATACCACCTACATTGAAAGCTACCACAGGGGTTTTACAATAAAATGATTCTAATATGACTGCTGGGAAACCCTCAATTATACTCGGCAAAAGCAATATATTAGACGAAGCTATGCGACTCAGTTGATCATCCTTATAACCATGGAACGTAACTTTATCATTTATCTGCATTTCTTTTACTATTTTTTCAATCTCACTTCTTAACGGGCCATCTCCAACAAGAGATAAATGGGCCATAGGATATTTTTCTAATAAATTCTTATAAATTCTTATTAGACCTAAATGATTTTTTTCAAAAGAAAATCCTCCTACATGAATAAAGTGTGGGTAGTGATTCCTTCTCAATAAACTAACCTCTACTTTTTCAATACCAACAGGAATCACAATTGACTTGTACTTAGTGTGTGGAAAAAGCTTATTAATATCCCTTCGAGATGCTTCGCTTACAGAAACAACTGCCGATATTTTTTGGTACAAAAGACTGTTCAGTGCTTTAACTAAAGGGTTCTTTATATATAGGCTAACCATGCTTGCATTTCTAAATACAATGGGCACCTTCCACCTAAAGACTATTTTAGATAATACTGCGTATTTCAAAGTATCACCTGAGTTAGCCTGTACAACATCTGGTTTCTCTCTATGTACGAGTCTGGCAATCGACCTATAGCCAACAAAGTCTAACCATCTATTTATAGGCTTAAGCTTTAAATGTACTTGTTTACCAGCAAAAGGAAGGTTAGTCGTTCCAGCAAACAGTGATACCATTACTATTTCATGATTTAAAGTTTGTAAGTGATTACTCAATTGACTTGTGAAAATTTCTGCTCCCCTTAATTGAGGTCTCTGGATCAGTTGTAAGATTTTCATAAAATTTGCCTATAGAAATTGAGGGTTTCCAAGTGAATAATATCGATTCTAAACTTGTCGTTGAAGTGATTTAAACTAAACTGACTCATTTTTTTCCTACGTTTATTGTCAAACATTTTGATTATTTGATCAGCCAGTTTCCGAAAATCACCTCTTTCAAAAACCAAAGCATTTACATTTTTCAAAACCACCTCGTCAAATACCGGTAAATCTGTACAAATAATGGGTAATCCCGCTGATTGCGCTTCAATTAACGCCCCTCCTAAACCCTCATACAATGAAGGAAAAACAAAAACATCTGCTATCAATAATAATTTTTCAATATCATTTCTATGCCCAAGAAACCTCAAATCAAATTGCCAGTCAGTTACTTCGACAAGTCTCTTTATATCGTTAGAGCAATTACCTTTTCTACCACAAAATAGTATTGTAATTTCTATGTCCAGATTTTCATCATTCAATAATTTTAGTGCTTTAAGAAAGGTGTTGTGATCTTTCTGATATTCCTGTCTACCAACATGAACTAATATAAAGTTGCTCTCAGAAATAGATAAATCTTTTAAATAATTTCGTTTGATAGAATGACGGCTTTCTATGAAAGAGTTCATATGCCTACCTCTATTAATAACTTTGATTTTTTTTGAATTAATTTTAATGTGTTCTATATAATGCTTTTTAACTTCATTTGTTATGGCTATAAAATTATTAACACTTAAAGCTGTAATCCTATCGACTAATTTGTAAAGAAACAGACCAAGATGATTTACTCTTTTATCTTCTAATCTAACACTAGAATATGTGCAGTTTACCAAATGTTCTATACTTTTAAATGAGACGAATAAACTTGCTAATCGCGTTCTAATACATGCTTTAAAAAGAACTGAATGTACAATATCTGGCTTTTCTCTTTTTATAAACCTAACAATGTCTAGCACTTGTCCTGGAAGACTTTTATTAAGTAGAATGGTAACATTAAATCCCAAAGACAATACTTCTTCTTCAATACCTTCTTCTCTACTTTCCAAGACAATTATAAGCGGTTCTACGTTTTGGCTTCTTAAATATTTCCATAGTTCGAAATTAGATCTTTCAGCCCCTCCTGTTCCTAAACTGTCTTGTACAAAAAGAATTTTCAAGTTTTATAGAATTTTATAGTTGTACTGATGCAGTTTTTCACCTGCGATATCTGAAATAACATTTATTTGATCTTTTGTTAAGCTATCAAAACTAGTTTTATTCATATTCATCACCGGACTGTTCTTCTCATGAACCTTAAAATTGTGATTCTCAAATTGGTAATTGGTTTTACGCAAACCTATAAAGGCAAAGATAGAATTGAGAGTTGCAGGTGTGTCATTAACTAAATTTTCATATGAAACCTCTATGAAGTGCCTTAGACTTCCTTTGCTATTTTCAACTAATTGAATGCTTCTCGTCCATTGTTCAGCACAATATGCCATTGGATACCGTTCTCCTAAATGACAATTTTGCTTCATGACATAAGCCTTTCTATGTATTCCTTCAGCAACAGCATATCCATTTCTTACTAAATGGATAAAGTAAGGTGAGTCAAAATTCTCCTCAAAAAATTGTATCCTGCATATATTAGCAATTGATTTTTCTAGCAGATAATGCTTCTGAGTATCAAAAAAGTGTGACCAATGTCTCTTAATTACATCAGCTTTTTGGACATCACTATTATCAATTTTCATATTTTCTTCGCATTTGAACCACATTCTTCTCCATCCATAATCTTCTGGTCTAGGAAGTTGATTGGTCAGCATAACGCCTTCTTCATCTAGTCCCGCTATTTCCGGATGAGTCGATAGTAATTTATCAAGTAATGTGGTACCAGAGTTATAGCAGCCAAGAATTATAATCCACTTCTTATCTTGTAAAGTATTCCCTGTTAACTGCAATGCTATTGAATACAGTTTATTTTTTCTGAATCTAGCAGTTACCCTTTTAAATAATGATTTAGACATTTAAAATCGAATGTATTTTTTTTCTAATTGGCAGTATATTACTATGGATGCCACTCATAATAAGATATAGCTTCCAAATAGATGTTGAATCATTGACTCTTAGTCTGGATATTTTTAATGGGTTTTTCTCACCTTTATTTATTCTATGATCGAATAAAAATGCATATTTTATTCCTTCATCACGAATAATACTTTCAACCTTATTATTGTGGTTTCCATTTGGGTATGCAAATAGGTCAAATCCCGATAAATTGTTCTTTTCGAAAAACTCCTTTGATTCTAAGAGTTCATTTTTAATTTCAGAAGGAATGCACATATCCAACAGAGGGTGTGTATGGGTATGATTTCCTATCACTATACCACTCGATTGCATTTCTCTAAGCTGTTCTGATGTCAATTGACATACCTCTAGTTTACTTCTTTTGCTGCTTTCTTTCAATTTTTTAATAAATGCTTCCCGCGACTTGTTGGATATTTTTTTCAAGTCCCAAACTTTTTTCTCTCCTTCAATTTCTCCAAGATGATATTTTACCTCATCCCACCAAAAAGGTTTACTCGTATCTATTAGAGAAGTGATAATAAACAAAATTGTTGGAATTTTGAACTCCCGGACAATAGGAAAAACATTCTTATAAAAGCTTACATCACCATCGTCAAACGTTAAAATCACATTCCTTTCTTTATATAACTTGAGATGTTGCAAGAATTTATTTACATTTTTCACCTCATGATATGCCATTACATATAGTTTGGTACCTTGAGAAGGTATTTCTTTTAACAGTTTATATACGTCCATCGTCCTGAAGTTTTGCATATAACATCATTACAGGAAAGGAAATTATTATTGCCGTGATTTTATATAGCAATGGAAGCTTACTCTTCCATTTAAAATCCTCTTTTATACTAATAGCAGTAGCCCCGATACGGTTTCGGTTGCCCCAAAAAGTATGATTTGCCGGTAATGTAAAACTGTTAGTCTCGTTTATTCTATAGTTCATTCCCAAATAATGAGATATTTTTTCTAATACATAATTAGGTCTTTTCGAAAACTCTTCATATTTAACAATCAGGTACTCATTCCTTCTTTTGTATGCTTTTAAATAAAAAATATTCCAATCAATAATATCCTTAATCGCATGTATAAAAGTGGAAATAGGGTTGAGGTTGTATTTATTTCTAGAAAACGTCTTGTGAAGCCTAGAATTCAATACTCCCCGAATATCTCTGATAATTAATATTCCTTTAATTTCAACAAATGATTCTTCTCTTAAAAAATTATATAGAGAAAAACTCTTGGATGAGTCGATTATTCTGTCAGCCTCTAAACTACGAAATAGCTCAACATATACTTCTTTAATCCTATCGGATTCTTTATTGGAGATATATTTATATGAAATCGTATTAGATTCAAACTTTACACGTGAAGTATGTAACTCTTCATAGTATCGTGCATTTACCAAATCTTTAAGCGGCTTGCCGTTAGAATTTGTAATACGTTTTAAAAGCGCATTCCAGTGTTTACATTCTAAAATTGAATCCCCACAACCGCACTTATGATGATCATCAAGTTTTTTTATCCAAAGTTTATCAATCTCTCCAATATGAGGTGCATTAATCGCTGAAGAAAGGACATTTGCAAATACGGTACTTCCAGACCGTGGGAAGCTTTGAATATAGATAATAGAATGACTCATTATTTCTCCTTATCAAACCAATCACTGTAAGTTGCTTTTGTTAACTGCTCTAATACACTTACATCCTCCTTAAGCTTATCTTTAATCAAGAGATTAACCTCTGGAGTTAAAACAGGCCTTGGAATTTTATAGTTGATAAAATAAAATAACAGATGATATGCCTTACTTAGAAAAGGTAAATAACGATGTATTTTGTCATGGTACTTAATTAAGTACTTACTATTCGTTGAATTATATTGTTTTTGATCTTCAAAGTTATAGTTGTCTACACCTATAAAATTCAATATATCACTCATAACTTTTTGAAAGTTAACCTCCAGTTGTTCAAAAGTCACAAAATGAAACTGTTCTATATCATAGTATTTTAAATAATTTTCTAGCTGCCAACCGTAAGAGCTTGTTTTTATGTAATCCTCATTTTCTAAAACCACATTATTGATTTCTTTATAAGAAATTCTATCTCGATATAAATCATGATGCAAATGAGAAAGAAGTCTTTCCATTGGGTCTCGTAAAATAAATATAAGTTTTAGCTTAGGAAGCACTTTATACATGTATTTTGGTGTATCGGGATATAAATGAATCCTGGCATAGTTAGGAGATGCCTCACCATAAAATTGTTTCCCTAATAAAAATTGTTGTTTGTACCAACTTGTCCCTTTATCAAAGTTAGCATTAAAAAAATTCACCTCTTTCTTTTTAGACATTCCAACTGAAGGATGACTTTGCAAACTATAGTGCAATGTTGAGGTGCCAGCTTTCATTGCACCAATTATTAGAAAATCAGGTAGCATTAGGTTTAGCTATTATCATAGTATTTGACTCCAATCGATAAGATGGGCTAATTCTTTTAATCTCTGAACCTCTCTGACGGTGGTCAATAATCAAATCTAAAGAATAGTCAAAATTATTCAAGTAACACAATAATTCGGAAGCATTAGTATTAAAGTCAAATAATTTTACAGGATGCACTTCAATAAATAATATGCAACCTCTGTTTAAGAGCTTTGTCATACCCTTTAAAACTTGTAATTCAGCTCCTTCCACATCAATTTTCAAGATATCAGGTTTTAGATTATTATCAATGCAATATCGATCTATTGTTAACGAGGGTATTTCTAACTTTTTATTATTTCCTTTTCTAATCTGGCCTCCAGGGTTTGGAATTTCAGGATCTTGAATACTAATCAATCCATCTTTGTCAGAAATAGCAGCATTAATCACATGCACATTTTTAAATTTATTTTCTTCTATATTATTTTTAATTTGAACAATGCTATATGGGTTCATTTCAAATGAGTACACACGTCTTTCAGGGTATCCAACGGCTAGCATACAACTAAAATACCCCAAATGTGAACCTACATCAAAGAATACTGAATCTTGCTGCATATATTGTTCAATTTCTCTTAATAGACCAGGTTCATGGATTCTCACCTTTCCAACCCTAGGAAAAAACCACTTTTTTGAATATTTATTTGATGTATCAAAATAAACTGTGTTATCCCTTACAGAAACTGTAAATTCATTCTTGTTTTTATATAATAATTGCCATATAATTTTCTTAAAAAATTTCATTTTATAATTCTCTTCAAAGGATTTGAAAAAACTCTCTTTTTGGACCACACAATGTTCCGAAACAGTGGAAGACCTACAATTATTAAGCGAAATAAAGTCAGTAGATGAAAAGGGTGTATTTTAATTGACTTTAAAAGTAAGGATTTGGCAATCTTGTATTTGTTTAGTTTCGCAGCAGAAACAGCTGCTACATTTAAGTAATTAACTGCTCTGTCTTTATTCTTTATAAATTTTGACTCATGCTTTTTGAACGTTCGCAAAGAACCCAGTAACTTTGATCTTGGGTTTGTTGTTATCCGGTCTTCGGAATGTAAAACGAAGTTTAGTAAATATTTATTTATGTTGAATATTTGTAATCCCATATGATTTAATAGTGGAATAAACCTATATGACAGTTCTGTATGCTGACCAGAATTCAATTTTTCATCGAACCCACCCGCTTTGAAGAAAATATCTTTTCTAATTAAATAAACCCCACCATTCGTAAACTTACCAACTTGGTTATTGAACATTTGTCCCAATGAACCGGGTAATGACGTGCTGATTTCATTACCTCTGGCATCCAGCCTTCTTACTCCACAACAAACAACACCAATCGTACTTCTTAACGGCCTTAGCATTTCCTCCACCCAGTTACTGTCCAAAAAATCATCACTGTCTAAAAATGCTATATAATCAGCTTTTGCCTTTAATGCTCCTAAATTTCTGGCAGACGGTGCCCCTTCATTACGTTTTTTGATATACTTAATTTTGTTACTTAAGTAAGGCTCTACCAGATGAGGAGTATCATCAGTCGAACCGTCATCAACAATAATTAGCTCCCAGTTTTGACTAGTTTGACTAAGAACACTATTAACTGCTTTAAGCAAAAAGGCTTCGCGATTATAAGTTGGAATTATAATAGATACATTTTTGTCCATTGTCACCTCACACATTTGATCGCTACTATTGAATTAGTTTGCCGTCTTCAAACAGGTTGAATAAATATTAATCAGTTTATTATTCCAATGCTCAATATCATAGTCTTCTTTTACCTTTGCATAAGCTGCGTCAGTTATTCCCTTGACATCCAATTTCCCATTAGAATATTGTTTTATTTTTTCTACAAAGCAGTCTACATCAAACTCTTTACACAATACTCCATGGACACCATCTTCGATCAGCTCAGGTATTCCGCTATGATACGAACTAACCACAAATAATCCGAGGTACATTGCCTCTTTTAAAACATTTGGAATTCCTTCCTGATCTCCTGATTCAGTGGTCATCGCTGGAAGTAAGAATAAATCTGACTTCAGCATTTTAACAAACACTTCATTTTGAGGAATAGCTGGCATCATTATTACATTGTTCAATTGACAGGTAGAAATAATCCTTTCCATGTATTCTCGAAGGGGTCCGTTCCCAACAATTGTGTACTTCACATCACAACCTAGTTCATTTAACCTTGCAACGATTTTCAAAGAATTGATATAGCCTTTTTTTTCAACAAGACGTCCCACCGTCAATATTTTTAATGGTCGCGAAGGTTTATGGCTCTGTTCTAAAGATTTAAATTCAGATAAAATAGATGTATCCAAAGCAGACCGCATAATACTTATTCTAGCTGACGCAACACCTAATTCAATAAGTCTTTTTTCAAAGTTCCTGGATACAGGTAAAAACATACCAACTTGTAACTGATGTTTATTGAAATAGGTCTTTACACTTGGTAGCCTTTTTGTAATATCTGCACCTCTCACAGACATTACAATTTTCTTATCAAGCATAGCCAAAACTGATATTACAGGGCTATACTTTTTAAAATGAGTAAAATATTGGAAATGAACTAGGTCGCAGTTTTCAAAGTCAAAATTATAGAGATACTGCCAGGGAGTCTTGCCAAATAAGTTTCTATGCTCAGTCCACAAAAGTTTAATAAAAGACATGAAGCCTATAGTTCTGATAAGCCCAAGTGATGTTAATACTATAAGGCCAAAAATATTCACCCTCTTTTTTAAGCATTCTGTTATTTCAATATCCTGGTTTATATCAATTTTCTGAGCCAAGGAACTATTATATTTATCACAAACAATTCTACAGTTCACCCCACTTTTCGCTAAGTAATTTACTTGCAAACGGATGAACTGTTCAGAATATTTGGGGAATTCCCTTACAACATGAACTATTTGATGTTTCAAGTTTGAATGCTTAATAATCTGACATCTTTTTACCCAGTGCGCTTAAAATGCTACCTATTTTTCTTCTAACTCTACTAAACAAGTTAAATCTTAAAAACGGTTTGGTCCTCTTGGGCAATTGCTTTTTCTTTAAACCTTTTAAGCCTTGTACTTTTAAATGATCATTTATAATACGATCTACAAATGTCCCATTCCATTGGTTTGATTTTAAATAGTCTTTTTCCTCTATTGAATGTACTGATGCAATTTTATTGCTTATCTTTTCGAAAAATTCAGCATCCACTTCTAGTTTGCCATTATAAAACAACCCATACGTTAATCCTAGAAAAGCCATTTTATAATCACAATCATCCCTAAAGTTGTCTAACCAGTGCAATAGAAATTCTTTCACTAATTTAGGTTTGTCGTGTTTTTTGCTGTGAAAAAAAGCTTTCCTAATTATATCTAGATTGTATTGCTCATAATCATGTAAGCCATAAATTTGGGTGTCTACATGATAGGAATATCCTTGTTCTGCCATAATCCTATATGTATAAGATTCTGGCCGTAATGAATCTGGTTGACTCTCTAATATCCTCAGGGCTTTGTCAAGGTGCCTTGTTGCATACAAATGAGGGCCTCCTTCTCTACATCTACCAAAAAGTTTATCCAATACATAACCTTGATAAATAAATAAATCACCTTTTAATGACCCTGCTCGCCTTATCATTTCTTCGATGGCATTCGATTTCAATAGTAAGTCAGCATCCACAGTTAGCGTCCATTTCTTTTGCTGCTCCATGCCTACCTTGAAACCTTTGATTACTGCATTATAAAATGGTTTTTCGTTTAATACGAAAATATTTTTAAAGTGAACCTGCTTTTCGATAATAGCGTAACATGCAGCCTCTGTTCTCTCGTTTGAAGATCTGATTATTACAGTTATGTCATCAATCATAGAAGCTTTTGATTCGTCTTAGGATCCTATTGTACAAGGACTTTTTTCGTTTTTTGAATTTGATGAATTCTAAATTGGATATTGCATGACAACCTATCCAACTATCAAAGCCATCCCCTGCATCATACTTATCTTCATAACTATATTGATTTACTATTTTACCGGCCCATTTATCTGAATGCTTCGAGCCAATAGCAAAAATGTAAACCGAGGCGTTGGCATGTGAATTAAAACTTAGGTAGAGCAACTTTAAGCCATTTTCTTCAAACATTTTTTTAATAGTAGATGGCGTAAACCTCCAATAATCACCATAATCACCATGCATTTGTTGCAGAAATGGAACTACTATAATCACTATATCTTTTGATAAAAGGCACAAATTTTCAAACGCCTTTGATACATTATAAATATGTTCTAAAACTGTATGATTAAAAACAACGTCAAACTTCTTAACCAAACTATCAGGTATTTCATTCGTTAGATCCAAGTATATTTCACCCTCTTTCCCCTGAAAACCGCGTGCTTCGGTTTTATAATTTGTGACCATATATGTTTCAGCATTTAGGAAGTATTCTTTATAACTACCGCCCTCTTTATCCTGGTCTTTCCAGCCACTTACGTTTACCACATGCCCTTTAAACAAAGAAGCAAATTTTCTTAACTCGATATTACTCCACAGTCTCGGAAGTCTAAATTTTCTATCAATAGATTTATTATTCATAATGTGCTCGGTACCATAGTTCCAAAACCAAGAAATGAAATTTGACTTTATTATTTGATTTTTTTAATTGCTGCAAGTTATCAATAATCCCTAATTGCATTAGCATGCCATCATTAAGCAACTTCATATTATCATTATTGACAAGTGTGGCTAAATGTTGAAAGCTAAATCCTCGCTTTGGTAAATTAAGAATAGATGAGTCAATGTGCTTCTTCAGGTTTTCATATAATAGATATTTTTTAATATTAGGCTTAAAATATACCGATGGGTGTAATGAGAAGGTAAATTCAAATATCTCGTGGTCAAGAAATGGCACTCTCACTTCTAGTGAATTAGCCATGCTTGATCTGTCAGCCCGAGTTAAGCAGGGTTCTGGGATGAAAGTATTAAAATCAAGATACTGCAGTTTTTTAATTAACTCATCATCAATCAAATAATTTCGATAATTAAAATATCCCCTTTCTCTAACTCTTAAAGCTATATCTTTAGAAATAATGGAGCTATTGTAAACCTCTCTTGATATCCCGGTCATAGCCTTGGCATATAATTCAATGAGCAATTCATTCTTAGACCGAAAAATATTCTTTACCCTATTCAAGCTCCAGCTGCTGAAATAATCATTTATGCTATAGTGCCATTTATAACCTGCAAAGGCTTCATCTCCTCCATCACCAACCAATACCACTTTATTATGCTTCGATGCAAGCTTTGATACTTGGTAATACGGTATCATTGATGATATGGCAAATGGTTCGTCATAAAAGTAAGACAGCTGTTTTAGTAGCTCAAAGTTATTTTGATCTTTATGAAATAACTCTTCATGGTGTTTTGTATTGAATTCACTAGCTATTCGTGAAGCCACTAGATGTTCACTCTTTTTTGAGTCAGCAAAACCTATGGAGAATGAGGATATCTCTTTTTCTCGGCCTATATGAGAAAGCACCGTACTAGAATCATAACCTCCACTTAAAAAAATCCCTACAGGCACGTCACTCAATAAATGCTCATTAACCGAGTGTTTAATTAAATGATCCGCCTGTTCAACTGCCTCTGCTGAACTGATAATATCATTTGCTAAAGATAAACTCCAGTACTTTACTGGTGAATCTCTATCGCAACCGTTTAAATCTCTGGTCAGGTACGTAGCCGGAGGCAGTTTCTTAATATCTTCCCAAATACTACTTGGATGAGGCACATAAGAATAGGTAAAATAATCAGCCAAACTAGACTTATCAAGTGTTCTTTTTACATTTGGATTATCATTTATAGCTTTTATTTCAGATGCGAAAATAAACGATTTCTCATCTTCGTAATAATAAAAGGGTTTTATTCCAAACCTATCCCTCGCAGCAACCAAACGTTGTTTATGAGCATCCCACAGTCCGAAAGCAAACATCCCTTTCAGCTTTTGAAGTAACCCTTGTATACCCCATTGTTCATAGCCATGAATGATTACCTCAGAATCAGTATTTGATTTGAATTTATGACCTTGTTGTTCTAAAGTTTTTTTTAAGTGGACGAAATTATAAATCTCACCATTGAACGTAAGCCAAATACTTTTATCCTCATTACACATAGGTTGTCGCCCATTTTCGGATAAATCAATAATTGACAATCTTCTATGACCTAATGCAACCTTCCCCTCTTCTAATATTTGCGTTCCTTCTCCATCAGGACCTCGATGAATGAGTTTATCTCTCATTCGATTAAACACTGTTGGATCAATTGGATAGGTTTTATTTATCTGGCCTAATATTCCACACATATTAAACCCTTTTTACACGTTGCGCTGTCAGGTAAATTGGGGAACCATTTGGGTTGGGATGTGAAAAAAGTATTTTAAACCCATTTTCCTCTACGATACTTTTCAGTTCATTCCATGTCATTGGCAAATCATATGAAGGAGTTAAGGCATCGAATGTCACCAACTTTTCAAGTTCAATCAGCTCTTTTTCATTAAAATCAGCAAATGATTCATAGTACTCAAATGGGACAAGGCGATATGAAATATTGTTTAAATATCTTTTATTGTGAAGTACTTTTTTTAACCTATGCATCATTGGTCCGAATTTCTCAACATAAAATTCCACCCATTTGTACGGTATTCTTTTTGTAATGAATCTATATTTATACTTGTAGTTCTTCAAATATTTTTCAGAAGCATGGTAACTATGAACAAACAAATATCCACCTTCTTTTACTTTCTTCATGATAGAAATTAGTGCCCTCGTAGGGTCGGGAGTATGCTGCAGTACACGGTGACAATAAACAAAATCGAATGAAAGGTCGTCAACAGGAATATCAAATATTGAGGCTTGAAACAACCTCAATCTTTCATTTTTGCCAAGGTATCTCTGAGCTCTGTCAATAGCATTGCTCAGATCGAAGGCATACACTTTTGAAAAAGGTAGTTTAAGAAGTACTTCGGTATCATCACCACCGCCACAACCACATTCTAAAATACTTTTACCTCTAGTATCCAACTTATCAAAGTTGGTTCTTTTAAGGATCTCATTGTATTTGAAATCAGACAGGTTTCTTTCATCACTTAGTAAGCTATCCCATTTATTCCATTGATAGCCAAAATTTTTAGCATAGTCGCTATCATATTTAACAAATCTAGGTATCCCATTTACTATTGGAGCTACAACTTTGAGGTCTTTTCTTCGTTTTAGGCTCCCTTCTTCCTCACAAAGAAAGTCTCCACTTACTGGATCAGTAAAATTCATTTATTTTATTATCTTATACTAAAAATCAAAACCTGTCACAGTGTTGTCTATGTTACGCTTCTCTTCTTGAGTGAGCTCACTTTTCCACCTTTCATCTTTTTTAATACCTTTTAAATTGGAATAATAGCTTAATTGATCGGCCGATGTCTTAAAATCAATGAGACTATCAAGTTTTTTTGCTTTTTTTGTACCCTTCTGGATTACACCTGATTGATTTCCTCCGCAAATATGATGTGGCATGCTTTCAAAGTTGAGCATATCACTTTCGTAGCTCAGATTCAGAAAATCGCAAATATGCTTTAACGATCCCTCGGGTTTTTCAACTAACTCATCATAGCTTACAGCTACTTTCAGTTCAGCACTTAAAGATCGGTAAAAGTCATTTATTTTGCTTATACTCTTGTTTAAATAAGGAAGTCGGTCACCAACATTCTGATTATAACCTCGTTTGTATGATGCAAATACTGCCTTCACATCTCTTTTCAAGAATATGAATCTATACTGGAACTTTTTTTTACAATTATTGACATTGTATTTGCTCCATGAGATATTTTTAGAACTATCAATCAATACACTTTTAGCCGGGTATGCATACAAAATGCGGTCGTAAATAATATTTTTTCTTCGCAGAGGCAATAATTTGTAAGCTTTTGATATTATGTCTTTACCAACAAAATCTGAATAATTTTTCTCTAAATCTTTTTGTGTAATTAAACTTCCCCAAATAGGACATGGATCATCAATACACTCCATACACACCAACCGTCTTTTTTTAGTAACTGGTGAAATAAGCTCACCAGCATGGATACACTTACTGTGAGAATCCAAAATATTGCCAAGCAAAGTCGAACCCGAATGACCTAAGCTTATTATATATAGTACTTTAAGACTCACCTTAGTAACCAAATACAGGATGTAAGTCGCTTGAAATCTTACCTTTCAAATAATCAATTTCACTCTTGACAAGATATTCAGAGTACCCTCCAATTTTACCTTTTCTTGCTTTAAATGACTCCTTATCATCTTTATTGCCTGGTTGAAGAGCATAAGACTCATACTTTTTTGACTTTTCTTCTTTCTGCATATTTTGGAAAGTGGTTTCATCCACTACTCGAGTTAAAATTTCATTTTTAATTGGAATACTTAAAAAGGACAGCACCCCATATAACACTTGACTGGTATTAGCGTGTAGTTCTTCGTATTTCACAATTTTAAAGTTCTTTGGTATTTTACTTTGTTCAACCCAATTATTATAAAACTTGATTATGGTATCTATTCCCCCCTTCCGTTCATACACATATTCACTTATTGTTCCATTAAAAGGTTCTAAGTAAGGGTCAGTTATACCAGACATATCCATTCTAGCTGGGACTCTTTTATTCTTCTCAAAATAAGATGAAACAATAATATCAATTGGGTTCCTTACCAATAAAATAACACTTGATCTTTTGTATTTATCTTTTCTTAGTTCTACCTCCTCAGGCCTTTGCCAAAAAGTATAACCATCATGATGAATTTTAATATTTGGAATGTGCATTTTTACTAATTCCTTACTAATTGTGGAAAGTTCTTTAGCAATATTATAGTTGTCTAAAGTAAGGTTATAATAGTATACCAAATATTTCCCTACCATTACACTTAGCCAAGTTCTGCCTGATTTTGGAAAGGATATAATCTCTACTCTTCTTTGATTTTTTTTAGAAAAATTCAGTTTAATCATAGGTCGTCATTTGCCATTTTTGATCAACATAAAACAATGGGTTATTCTTCGGGATATAGCTACTCCTATAAAAATCACCAGATGAAACCTCAAATCTCATGAATTCATCTTCCTTTAGAACCAAATCATAATTAAGCCTCATCCAAATACCAATAATGTAAATGTTTGGAGTAAGAGGTAAATGAGGTATGATAAGAGATATCATGCCATTTTTATTAATGTTTCGGAACTCTTGTAGTGTGAATTTTGGATTACATACCAACAACCTATTACCCTTAAGGTCATAAATGTGGTAGGAAATAGATAAATCATTAATTAATTGACCAGGCTTTATTTCATACCTAAAACTAATCTCGATATTATGACCTGATCTGATAACATTATCTCCATTAGTACTCCTTAGGATAACATTTTGGAGATGAATGTATTTGTTATTGTTAATTTCAAGCAAATCTGTTTTTTCATTAGACTTAGAAAAACTTAGATATTTCCTAATTGTATCTTCAGTATTCCCAACGAATTTAATTGCACCGTCTTGAAGTTGCAAAGCCTTTGAACACAGCCCTTCAACTGCTGCCATATTATGACTTACAAATAATACTGTGCGACCTTGGCTTGCAACACTTTCCATTTTACCTAAACATTTCTTTTGAAAATCTGCATCTCCCACCGCCAAAACTTCATCAATAACTAATATTTCCGGTTCCAAATGAGCTGCGACACTAAAAGCAAGTCGAACTTTCATTCCTGAAGAATAAAACTTCACCGGAGTATAAATATGTTTTTCAACGCCAGAAAAAGCTACTATCTCATCATACTTGGCATCTATTTCTTTTTTTGTCATGCCTAAAATAGTGCCATTCATATAGATATTATCTTTACCAGTTAATTCTGGATGAAAGCCAGTGCCCACTTCCAATAAGGCTGAAACCCTGCCTTTAATAGCCACTTGCCCTGAAGTTGGCTCTGTAATGCGACTTAGTATCTTTAACAGAGTACTCTTACCTGCGCCATTATGACCAATAATACCCAGCACCTCACCTTTTTTTACCTCAAAATTGATATCTCGAAGTGCCCAGAAAATAGACTCATCATCTTCTTCACCAAAGTTGGTTAAATTCGCTAACCTTTTAAAGTTTCTCCAGGGATAGCTAAGAGAATGTCTTATCTGTTGGGCGAAAGTCTCAGGTTGTTGCTGGGTTCCTATTCGGTACCGCTTAGACAAATTTTCTACTCTAATTACTGTTTCTGACATGCTGTTTCAAGCTTAAGCAATATCTGCAAATCTTCTTTCCATTCGTTTAAAATAGAAAGCTCCAAAGATAAAAAGAAGCAACGCCACCACACCTCCGATAAGTATAATATCCCATGGTATATCTTTAGTGTTCAAAAAGGAAGCTCTCATTCCTTCTATCACTCCCACCATAGGGTTTAGGGCATATAAGTATTGATACTGGGTGGGAATTATACTGATTGAATATACAACCGGGGCCGAATACATCAAAATACGAACAAGAAAGGTCATGGCATATTTAACATCCCTGTATTGTACGGCCATTGCTGATAAAATCATTCCAGTTCCCAATGAAGTGAGAATTAAAATCAACATGAGCAATGGAAAGATATAAATCGTTTCAATGGCGGGTGAGAATTGGTAATAAATAAAGAAAATAATCAAGACAACCAGGCCTATTACAAAATCCAACAGTTTTGATAAAACCGCGGAAAAAGGTAGCACCAACCGCGGAAAATATACTTTACTTAACATATTGCGGTTTTGAACTAAACTATTCGAACTTTCAGTTAAAATGTCACTAAAATAATTCCAGGGAACCATTGCTGTAAAACTAAATAATACATATGGAACACCGTCTGAACTTAATTTCGCTAAATTTCCAAAAATAACTGTAAACACAATGGTTTGTATCAATGGCTGTAATATTGCCCATCCGACTCCCAAAACTGATTGAGCATATTTAGCTTTGATGCCCCTTACCGTAAGAAAGTAAAGTAAGTCCTTATATCTATAAAGCTCCTTAACATCAATTACTTTCCAACCTGTGGAAGACCTAATATATGTTATCCTATCTGATGAATAATTCATGGATTAGTCAGTATAATATCCGTACCCCTTACTGTTTTTATCACTGTAGCCATAACCATAACCATAGCCATAACCATAACCGTAACCGTAACCACTTCCATAACCATACCCAGGACCTACTCTTTTAATGTCATTAAAAAGTATACTTACTTTTTTAATTTTACCGTTTTCATAAAATTCTTGTACAGTTTTAATTGCTTGTTTTGGAGTATAATCTTGCCTAACCAGAAATAGGGTATGATCCGAATATCTTGACAAAATAAAAGCATCTGTTACAAGGCCTATTGGTGGTGTATCCAATATTACAAAATCAAAATTACCCAACGCGTCCCCAATAAACTGTTCCATTTTATCACTCATCAATAATTCACTTGGATTTGGAGGGACCGGTCCACCACTAATTAAAGTTAAGTTTTCGATTTCAGTACCTTGCATAATTTCATTAAATCCCGACTGACCCGAAAGGTAATTACTCAATCCCAAATCATTGTTTAATCCAAAATCACCATAAAGTCTAGGTTTACGTAAATCAGCCCCAACAATCAAAGTCTTTTTACCACTAAACGCCAGAACGGTTGCCAGATTGATGGTTGTAAAAGTCTTTCCTTCTCCGCTGATCGAAGAAGTTATAAGAAATATTTTTTTATCCTTACCCTCGGTAAAAAAATTTAGATTAGAACGTAATGCCCTGAAAGATTCTGATACCCCCGACTTTGGCTTTTTAAATACAATTAAGTTATGATTTATAATATTGTGGCCAATACCTCCAACAATAGGAATATTGCTAACATTCTCAATATCTTCTTTCGACTGAACCTTATCATTGAATAGTTCAAGAATTATAAAAAACAATATTGGAAGTATTAGACCTAACCCACCAGCGATAGAATAGTTTTGAATTGGTTTTGGAGAAATTGCTCCCCCATGTTGTCTAGCAGGATTAACTACTACGATATCAGAGGTGGTCGAAGCCTTAGATATGCCTGCCTCTGCTCTTTTTTGCATTAAATAGATATATAAGTTTTCGCTTAAAGAATAGTTACGCTGTAGGTTAACCAATCTTCTCTCTGATGCTGGAAGTTTGGCAAGTTGATTATCTACCAATGCTATCTGCTGTTTAATGAAAGTTTCATTAATTTCTTGAGCTTCCAATGAACTTCTTACACTTTCGGCAATGTCGGCTTTAATTTTATTTATTTGTTCCCTTTTTCTTTGAACTAATGATGTTTCCTCCTTTCCACTGCTAGTTTGAAGGTTTACTTCTCTCTGAAGTCTAACTAATTCAGTAATTAAGTTAGTCATAATTGGGTCCTCAACACCAACACTTGAAGGAGGTACAACCTGATTTAGGTTATCTTCTTTTGAAAGATATTTTGTGAGGTATTGAAAATAATTCCTTTGTAACCTTAATTGCGCTAAGCTGGATTCAAAGCCTTCTACACGTTGATATAACCTTAGTGCCTCTCCCTCAAGATTCGTAATCACATTACGCTGCTTAAAAGTCTCAACCTCTTGCTCAAAGTACTGTAGAGAATCTTTTATATCCTTCAACTGGGAGTCTATAAACTCAATACTTTGCTTTGCAGTCTGATTCTTCTTATCAAGGTCGTATTGTTGATACTGTCTAATCAGCTCATTAACAAAATCTATTTCTTTTATTGGTACGGCACCATTAATTTCAAGATTTACTACTGATGCCCCCTGCTCTTGCCAAGAGGTTGTTAATCTGTTGATATAGCTACTCGCTATTGATTCTACAGAGCTAAAGGTAATAACAATCCTACGCTCAAAGTAATTTTGAGCGCTCCCATTCGACTCATTGGTCACTACGAAATGATAACCATTTAATTTTACGGTATCACCAAAATTGTGTAGTTCTGTTTGTGTAATGGGGGTGCTCTCTTTTAACAGGCTTAAACTGTAACTTTTATCATCGATTTGAGTGAAAGACACACTTTTATCCAGGGGTCTTTGATCACCTAAAAAGTGAAAAGAAAATGGCATATCCGGGTCGTAGATCTCACTAGTCTTTATCTCACCTTCTCTGTAATATCTAATATCGAGACCTAGGCTTTCGACCACGGAGGACATAAGCGGCAAAGACCTGATGATATATAATTCGTTGTAAAAATTTCTGTAGGGATTAACTAATGGGTTGTTATAAAGCAACTTAGCCCCTACATTTTCCTGATTTTCCTTAATTATTATCGAGGCTTTTATTGGGTATATTTTCGTACTATATCTATTGACTGAGTAAGCAATTGCCAGAGCAACAGATAATGTAAGAATAACTACATACCAGTATCGAATGGCTCTATAAATAACCCTCTTGTAGTCAATTAGGTTACTTCCCGAATCTCTTGATGCTTCAAACTGCATCAAATCTCGTTCGAATGGATAGCCAGAATCCTTAATGCTCATTAGTTCGTAAGTAGATTAATTGTCAATAAAACAACAGAAACTGTCGAAACAAAGAGGCTTAAATTTTGACCAAAATACTTTCGGAAGGGTCGTTGCTTTAGTGGTGGCACAACAATAATGTCATTTGGGTGTAAGAAAAAGCTATTATAATTTAGATAGTTTTCCTCTAGTAAGTTTACATACAAGATTTCTGCTCTACCGTTATTTTGTCTGATAATTTTCACTTGAGACCTGTCTGCCATTTCACTTAAACCACCGTTGCTGGATATTGCTTCCATAATTGTTACACGGTTATCAAATGAATTAAATACACCTACGCTATTTACCTCACCAATAATCGAAACACGAAAATTCAACAGCCTTACCTTAGAAGCTGGTTCAGTTATATACCTTCTGGCTATTACGTTTATTTTTTCTTCAATTTCATGGATTGTCAATCCCCCCACACGAACTTTGCCAACTTCTGGAAACTGAATTTCTCCATTTTTATCAACCAAATAACCTCCTAATGCTTGATTATTCTGGTTTGCCCCTATGTTTGATCGTTGACTGGCAAATATATTATATTCATCTTCAGTCAAGCTCTCTATCCTAATCGATAAAATATCCTCAGGCTGTATCCTATACTCATAATTAGCCAAGTCGTAATACCGTAATACCGTATCTGTTGGAAAATCTCGCCTCATTTCATCCTCAGACTGCAGAAACACAATCTTTTTATTAGGAACGCATGCTCCAAATATCAAACACGAAATAATTAAAAAATATAAAGCCTTCATGAGCTTAAAAAATTATATACTAATTAACGTATTGCTTTCCAGTGCTCCAAACACCTTTCAACATCTTTAAAAATCCTTCCATCTCATGTAAAGGAATCATATTGGGCCCATCGCTTTTGGCTTTTGACGGATCAGGGTGGGTTTCAATAAAGAAACCATCAACACCAACAGCAGCTGCCGCTCTACCCAAATAAGGAGCAAATTGCCTTTGCCCTCCTGATGTGCCTCCTTCACCACCAGGCTGCTGCACACTATGGGTTACATCAAATACCACTGGTGCATATTGCCTCATAGTTGGTAAAGCCCTCATATCTACTACTAAATTATTGTAGCCAAATGATACACCACGCTCGGTAAGACAGACATTTTCGTTACCACTTTCTCTCACCTTAGTAACGGCATACTGCATACTATCAGGTGACATGAATTGTCCTCTTTTTACCTTTACCAACCTTCCGGTTTGTGCTGCTGCGACTAATAAATCTGTCTGCCTACATAAAAATGCCGGGATCTGTAAAACATCTGCGACTGCCGCCACCTCTTTAGCCTGTTGACTTTCGTGTATATCTGTTACAACCGGTACATTCAATTTATTTTTCACTTCTTCCAACAATTGAAGTCCCTTCTCAAGTCCAGGACCCCGATAGGAATTTATAGAAGTGCGATTGGCTTTATCAAACGATGCCTTAAACACATAATCTATATCTAAATCATTACATATAGCTTTAATTTTCTCACCCACTTCCATGCAAATATCCAAGCTCTCAGCAGCACAAGGGCCTGAAAACAACACCATTCGCTCGCCTCCCAGGCTGATATTTTCGTTTACGGCTACTTTATTTTTGAAAACTTCCATTAATCCAAATAATAGTTTACTACTTGCTCTAATTTACCTTTGGAAGCAAGAATCATATCTGCAATCTCTCTCAAAACGCCTTCCCCTCCATTTTTAGTACTTACAAAATCAACCTGATCCTTCACATAAGGCAAAGCATCTTGTGGAGCAGCACTAAATCCTGCATGTTTAAGAATATACAAATCAATGATATCATCCCCAATGTATGCTACGTCACTATCAGCCAAAGAATAATCTTTCTTTATTTGCTCGTACTTTTCTTGCTTAGATTCGGTCCCCTGGTAATAAAAATCCAGTTTTAACTCTTCACTCCTTCTTGCCACAATTTCTGACTTTCTACCTGTAATTGCTCCAACAATTATCCCATTTTCTTTTAAAAATCTTATGATCTGTCCATCCTTCACATTAAAAGATTTTAGCTCATCTCCATTTTCTGTGTATGTAATACGACCATCAGTCAACACACCATCCACATCAAAGATTAGAGCCTTTACCTCTCTAGCCTTTGCAATCTGTTTTTCAGAAAAGTTTGTGAGAATTTTATCCATTTGTCAATTAAAGCGATCAAATATAAAACGATTATTTGGGTTCACCTTGATAATATGAGCATTTATGATCACAAGAGCTTATATAATTCTATAGGTATTTGTATAAAAAAAGTACTATCTTTTCGCCATGTCAATATTGATTATAAGTTTAGAATGAGAATCATAAAATTTCTTATTACTCTGTCTATCACATTGGGTTTAATTTATACTTTAAATAACCAATTGGTAATCAACAATCAACCTATTCCACCGCTAGGCAAATTCCTGGATCCTTTTCAAGGTTTTTGGCAAAATGCAACTTCTGATCCCGTGCCGTATAGTAGTGAAGAAGGTCTTGAAGGACTTACGGCTCCTGTAAAAATTCAATATGATTCAGCTTTTGTTCCACACATATTTGCTAAAAACAAGGAAGATTTATTCTTCGCACAGGGATTTATAATTGCACAGCATCGGCTGTGGCAAATGGACTTTCAAACATATGCTGCTTCAGGCAGAATTTCTGAGCTTATCGGCAAGCAAGCCTTACAGTTTGATCAACTTCAAAGAAGGAAAGGAATGGTTTATGGTGCTGAAAAAGCACTTGAGGCTATGGCCAATGATCCCGAATTATATGCTTACATACTAAAATATACTGAAGGAGTAAACAGTTATATCGATGGCTTAAAGTACAAAGACTTGCCCGTTGAGTACAAACTGCTAGACTATACACCAGAGCCATGGACACCATTAAAATCCGCATTATTACTTCAATATATGATCGATAATCTCACTGGGTGGGATCAGGATATTGAAAAAACGAACGCGTACAACCTTTTTGGAGAAGAAATTTTCAATCAATTATACCCAAATTATAGCGCTGATATTGACCCGATAGCGCCAACACCAGATGATGGATGGAAGTTTGACAGCGTAAAAACTACCAAGGGCCCTGACAGCTTAATTTTTAATAAAGATTTTGTGAGCTCAACTACAGATATGCCTGATCCCGACAATGGAAGTAACAATTGGGTAGTAGCCGGTTGGAAAACCAAAAGTGGTAACCCTATCTTGAGCAGTGATATGCATTTGGGCCTCAATTTACCTTCACTATGGTTTTTAATAGAATTAAGTGCCCCAGATTACAACACCATGGGTTTTGCTCTCGCTGGTAATGTAGGAGTAGTTGCAGGCTTTAACCAATACAACGCCTGGGCATTTACTGATGTATCACGTGACGAACGTGATTGGTATAAAATCACATTTACTGACGACAATAAGGAAGAGTATCTTTTTGATGGCACAAATATCAAAACCAGCAAAGTAGTTGAAGAGATAAAAGTCAGAGGAGCAGAAACAGTCTACGACACTGTTATTTATACACATCATGGGCCTATTGTCTATGACGAAAGCTTTCCATCTAGCGAAGGAACTGATTATTATGCATTAAAGTGGATTGGACATTACCCATCCAGAGTTCAAAAAGCTCTAATTGAGTTAAACCGGAGTAAAAATTACACTGATTATTTAAAAGCTTTAGAGAATTGGGACGCACCAGCTCAGCATGTCGCATTTGCCAGTGTTTCTGGTGACATAGCCATTCGTGTACAAGGTTTATGGCCCAACAAGTGGAAGAATCAAGGCCTTTTTATAATGGATGGCTCTCAGAAATCAATGGAATGGCCTGAGTTTATACCAACCGACCATTATGCGTTCCAACACAACCCCGATCGTGGTTTTATAAGCTCTGCAAACCAACATTCAGTTGACCAAAACTATCCATATTGGCAAGGCTGGGCTAGCCCGGATAATTATAGAGGACGAAGAATCAATAGTATACTATCTGAGTATGACAGTGCCTCAATTACATCAAAACACATGATGGAGCTACAGCAAGATGATTATGGCATTTTACCTTCAGAGGTGTTGCCTTTACTCCTGGATTCCATGAGAAATGTACGTTCGGATATTGCAACTGATTCAATATTCACTTCTCTAAGCAGCTGGGATTACCATTACAATGCAGATTACTTTGCTCCAGTAGCATTTTTATCATGGTGGCGAAATATTAAAAGTCTACTCTGGGATGAAATGAGAGATGAAGAGATCGCATTAAACTCTCCTACTGATTACCAAACTATATATTTATTCAAGAATGGTATCCCTTCAGATTTGGTTGACAATAAGAACACGGCTATGTCTGAAACTTTAAACGACATTATTAGCATGGGTTATGACTCCATGAAGCACGATTTACAAATTTGGAATAAGAAAAATAAGAAGGAATTAAATTGGGGCAATTACAAATCAACTTCAATTATTCATTTGGCAAGAATACCAGCGTTAAGCACAATGAATATTCATGTAAATGGCGAAGATGATGCCGTGAATTCTACCAAGCGTAATCATGGGCCCTCTCAAAGAATTGTAGTTGAAATGAGTAATCCTCCACAAGCCTGGGCAGTTATTCCTGGTGGTCAGTCTGGGAACCCCGGAAACCCGGCTTATGATAACATGATAGAAGCGTGGAGAGAAGGAAGCTACCTTAAAATGCACTTCCTGCAAGAGCCTGTTGATTCCAATATAATATTATTAAACCAAACATTATCACCTGATAAACAATGAAATTCGTAGTAAAACTTATCTTAATCATTGGGTTGTGTTATTTACTGCAGCTCCTTCTACCCTTTTGGATTGTTGCTGTAGCGGCATTTCTAGTGAACCTGGTGATTAAAACTAATGGTTGGTCATCATTTTTTAGTGGCTTTTTTGCTGTAGCCATTCTATGGTTTATCGTTGCATCGGGTATAGACAATCGTACAGACTCCATTTTAACTGAAAGGATAGCGCAACTATTTTCACTCAGCAGTTTTTTGCTTACTGTAATAACTGCTGTAGTTGGGGGGTTAGTAGCAGGAATGGGTGGCTTGACAGCTCGTATGTTACACACCCAATCCAAGAAATCTAAATCAAAATATTACTCCTGAGAATCTTCAATCGCCACTCCTGTGGCTATAAATGTAATTTCTTCTTTAGGCTCAGTGATAGACGCTATTTCTTCAGGTGACTTACCAGCATCTTCAGCGAAATGTTTGAGTGTTTCAACATCCGTTATTGTCTTCTTTGCCACACCCTGCGCTATAAAAGTTTTGCCTTCAACACCATCTTTCGGCACAAAAAAACCGTAGTCTTTAAAAGTGACTCTCATATCGCTACCATCATTCATTTTGGCAGTCATCCAACAACCTTTCTTTTCACAAGTCTCAACAATTACTCCTTCAAGTTTTACATTGGCGGAGTCTCTACCGTTCATTTCAGACTCCAAATTGGCTATGGCAACTGAGTTTTCTATTTCAATTTGTTCTCCATAATAGCTGTACTGCTTATTAGGCTCACATGAGATTAAAGTAAAGAACAGTGATGCAAAGAGAATAATATATTTCATATCAGTGATTAGTTGTTTATTGATAATGCGAAAATAGTAATATTTTATTTCTACTAATTCAAAAATACCTGAGAATCTAACTGAGCCATTGACAGGATGGCCACACTTAGGGCGTTACGACCTTCAAATCCATTCTATATAACAAATAAAAAGCCTGAGATAGTAGTCTCAGGCTTGTCGGGGTGGTCACGCTTAGGACGTGACGACCTCCTCGTCCCTTTAAATCCTCCTATATAACAAATAAAAAAGCCTGAGACTAATGTCTCAGGCTTGTCGGGGTGGCAGGATTCGAACCTGCGACCTCCTCGTCCCAAACGAGGCGCGATGACCGGGCTACGCTACACCCCGATTATAGTAATCAATAAATCGTTTTGCTCCTCTCTTCTTAATTTTCCTTTCCAAAATCATTGCTTCCGACCTGGATGAAACTTCAAGTTGCAAAACTTAATAAAATAAAAACCGCCCACTTGAGGGCGGTTTAGGATAGTGATCCCGCAGGGACTCGAACCCCGAACCTACTGCTTAGAAGGCAGTTGCTCTATCCAGTTGAGCTACGGAACCATAAGTCGGAGATGCTCACACCTAAGGCGTGACTTCTCCAATGTTGGGGTGGTCACGCTTTTAGGCGTGACGACCTCCACTGTCGGGGTGGCAGGATTCGAACCTGCGACCTCCTCGTCCCAAACGAGGCGCGATGACCGGGCTACGCTACACCCCGTAGCTTTAATAATATTCTAATTAAATATCGCGGAGAGAGGGGGATTCGAACCCCCGGTACGCTTTAACACGTACGCATGTTTAGCAAACATGTGGTTTCAGCCACTCACCCACCTCTCCGTAGGTCTCAAATCAATTCTAAATCACGTTTGACTTAGATTTTCCAACGGTATTTTGTTACCCCGTTTCCGAAATGAGAGTGCAAATATAAATGAACTCATATTACTAATCCAAAAACAATTCTTCATTTTTCTTAAAGTTTAAACTAACCCATCATTTTTACCGTTCAAGAAAGGGATTTTATTTTATTCGTTACTCGCTTATGGACTCCTTTTATATATTTGCTTGCATTAAAAAATTGCTGGTATGAATTGGTTATACGGGTTCACCTCTTTTGAAATTACACTCATGATAATATTTGCAGTAGTTTACATTGCTTATATCATCAGAGTTGTAAATATTGCCAATAAACTTAAAACTAGTTTTAGTAATGTATTGATAAAACTAGTACCCAGATCATTATTCTTTATTTTGCTATTGGTTGCTATTATGGGGCCATCTTTTGGCGAATCTAAGCGGGAAGTAAAGTCAAAAGGTAAAGACATCTTTGTATTAGTTGACCTCTCTCAGTCAATGAATGCCAATGACATTCAACCATCACGGCTTGAAAAAGTAAAATTTGAGCTCAAGAACATAATTTCAGCTTTTAATTCTGACAGACTAGGGCTTATTATATTTTCATCTGAGGCTTTTATGCAATGCCCACTCACTTATGACCAAAATGCACTAAATTTATTCGTAGAATCATTAAGCACTTCTCTTGTACCAAACGCAGGAACTGACTTTGGGCCACCTCTTAAGATGGCCCTTGAAAAATTAAACGAAGAAGAATCTCCTGTAACTCGTCAAAAGTCAAAAATAATCGTTTTGATAAGTGATGGTGAAGACTTTGGTGAGGAGACAAATGACGTGACTCAGGAAATTGAAGATGAAGGCATTAAGCTCTTTACATTGGGAGTAGGAACAGATCGAGGTAGTCGCATCCTCACGCCTAATGGATACAAAACAGATAAAAGTGGCAAGGAAGTCATTACTAAATTAGAAAGTTCTTCTTTAAGGAGGATTGCATCAGAAACTGACGGAAAATATTTTGAAATAAATGGAACAAATAATGATGTGGAACGCTTAATAAATACAATAGGAAAGATTGAAGGAGAGCTGAGGGACTCTCGACAGGTTGATGTTTCCGCCAATCGCTATTATTATTTCCTTCTTGCTGCCATCGTATTATTTGGTTTTGAGGTATTGACTAGTTTTAGAACTATTAAAATATGAAGTATTTAATCGCTTTACTTTTACTTATAAATCCGCTTACCGATTTAGATAAGATTGCTCAAGTCAATAAGCTTAAAAAAGACGCTAAAACCGCCTTTAATAAGGGTGACTATAGCACTGCCATTGACAAATACAATTACCTTCTAGATAGCATGCAGGTAGAAGATGATAATATTAAGTTAAATCTTGCCAATGCTTATTACAAAACTAATGACAGTACAAGTGCAGCAAACAGTTATAACAACTTATTGTCCTCAAAAGACAAAGTCGTAAAATCCGTAGCTCATCAACAGCTTGGTATTATGACTGATCGAGCCAAAAAATTTGATGAAGCCCTCAATCATTTTAAGAATGCTATAAAGACAAACCCTGCTAATGATGAAGCAAGGTATAACTATGAAATGCTGAAAAAGATGCTTGAAGAGCAAGAGAAAAATCAGCAAAACCAAAAGAATAAAGACCAAGAAAACAAAGATCAGGAGAAACAAGACCAGGAAAACAAGGATCAGCAAAATAAAGACCAGCAACAACAGAAGGAAAAACAAGATCAGGAAAACAAGGAACAGCAAGAACAACAAAATCAGGAGGGTAAAGAAGGAGAGCAAAAAGACGAAGACCAACAGCAGAAAGATCAAAAAGAAAAAGAAGGAGAGAAAGAGAAGAAGGAAGAACAAAAACCTCAGGAGGGTGAAGAAAGTAAAGATAAGAAAGGTGAAGAGGAGCAGATGAATTCTATCTCCGATAAACTCAAAGAAATGAAAATCTCAGAAGAGAAGGCTAAGATGATACTGGAAGCCTTGAAAAATAATGAGATTCAATACTATCAGCAAAATAAAAGAAAGCCAACTAAACGTAAAGATCCTGATAAACCAGATTGGTAGTCGCACTACCATTTTTGCCTTATTTTGGCTAGTTTTGCACCGCAATCGTTTGAACAAAATCTATAAAATAATTTTATGAAAGAAGTATATATCGTTTCTGCCGTAAGAACACCTATTGGTAGCTTTGGAGGCAGCCTTGCTAACATTCCAGCAACAAAATTAGGATCAATCGCAGTAAAAGGCGCTCTGGAGAGAGCCGGAGTAGATGCTAAAGAAGTAAATGAAGTAATATTAGGTAATGTGGTTTCAGCTGGATTAGGACAAGCGCCAGCCAGACAAGCAGCAATTGGTGCTGGCATTAGTCATAATGTACCTTGCACTACTGTAAATAAGGTTTGTTCTTCAGGAATGAAAACGGTAATGCTTGGAGCACAATCAATCATGCTTGGCCAAAATGATGTAGTAGTTACTGGCGGATTTGAAAACATGTCAAGTGTACCCTATTACCTGCCAAAAGCAAGATTTGGATATAAATACGGTCATGGTCAGATGATTGATGGCCTAATGCATGACGGCCTCTGGGAAGTATACAACGGTTTCCCAATGGGTAATTGTGCAGACAATACAGCCAAAGAAATGGGAATCACACGCGAGCAACAAGATGAGTATGCGATCAACTCTTACAAAAGATCAGCAGCTTCTTGGGAGGCGGGTAAATTTGCAGATGAAATCATTCCTGTAGAAATTCCGCAAAGAAAAGGAGACCCTATCCTGTTCAGTGAAGACGAAGAATATAAAAATGTAAGGTTCGAAAAGATCCCTTCATTGAGGCCAGTATTTGCAAAAGACGGAACAGTGACTGCTGCCAATGCATCAACAATTAATGATGGTGCTTCTTCAATTATTTTGATGAGCGAAGAAAAAGTTAAAGAATTGGGTGTAACTCCAATTGCAAAGATCAGAGGTTTTGCAGATGCTGCTCAAGACCCTATCTGGTTTACAACATCTCCTTCTCTTGCAATACCAAAGGCAATGAAAAATGCAGGTGTAGACAAGTCAGATGTTGATTTTTATGAAATTAATGAAGCATTCTCTGCTGTGGCATTAGCCAACAATATTAAATTAGAATTAGATGCTAGCAAAGTAAATGTAAATGGTGGTGCAGTATCATTGGGTCACCCGCTTGGAGCATCTGGAGCGAGAATTATAGCAACACTTAATGGTGTACTTAAGCAAAACAGTGGTACTATAGGTGTTGCTGGTATTTGCAATGGCGGTGGCGGAGCCTCTGCAATTGTAATAGAAAGAGTTTAAAAGAATAATCATAATATTGAATAGAGCCTTGCGTTTAAAGCGCAAGGCTTTTTATTTTTGTAACATGCGCAATTTCCTATTAGTCATCATATTAGTTTTGTCTTACTCAGTCATAAATGCCCAGCAAGAGGTACGCACTTTTTATGATGACAGAAAAGAGGTCTTAAAAGAGGTCTATTTTGTAAGCCCTTCAGACCCTAATCTCATTGTAGGTGAGTATAAAAAGTTCCATCCCAACCAACAGGTGGCAACAATTGGCCAGTTTGATAATGGATACAAACAAGGTGTTTTCAAAGAGTACTACGACAACGGACAACTACAGCGTGTTATTGGATTTGATGATGGCGTCAAAGATGGACCTGTTACGGTCTACAACAATCGCGGCACCTTAATACAGGAAGCTAAATTTGCAGATGGAGAGTTGACAGACAGCTTGCATATTTATTATGATGATGGTAAGCTACGCAGTAAAGGCTATTTTATTAATGGCAAACCCGAAGGGCTTTTAGTTGAGTTTTACCCTAGTGGCACTTTAAAAAGACACATAAATTACAGTGACGGGCAGCAAACCGGTATCACTAAAACTTTCTATCAGACTGGGCAACTCTGGACAGAGGGTAACTATAAGAATGGGATTCTACATGGATATTACAACACCTATTACGAAAACGGTCAATTAGACACTACCTCTAAAATGGAGAAAGGAAGCAAAACAGGTGAATTCAGAAATTATGATGAGAATGGCAACCTGCTCTTAGTGGGGCATTATAAAAATGGAATGCTTGACGGCACCAACACGGCCTACTATTCAAATGGTGAATTAAAACATGAATTTTTCTATGAAGCAGGTCAATTCATCAATACCAATAAGGAGTACTATCCAAATGGCAAGGTAAAACGTCAGATTGAAGTTGAATTTGAAAAGAAAGAACGTAAGCAAACAACCTCAACTTATGACAGCCTTGGAAAAATACAGTCAATAAAAGTATTGGTAGATGATAAGCCCAATGAGGTTTGGAAAACATTTTACAGTAACGGACAATTAAAAACCTTAACGCCTTATGAAAATGGGGCAATTAACGGGCAGGTAGTATCATATCACCCCAACGGAAATATTGCTAAAGAAACTCCCTATAAGTATGGAGCAATCTATGGTGTGGTAAAATCGTATAATTTAGATAATCAACTGATTAGTGTTACCAACTATCATAACGACAAAATACATGGTGCATACAAAGAATACTTTGAAGATGGTACTTTAAAACTTGAAGGCCAATACACTGGTAACCGCAAAGTAGGCGAATGGAATCATTACAACGAAGCCTCAGAAAAAATCCAAATAGATACATACAAGAACAATAAGCTGGTCAATTCTGAAAAGATTGAAGTTGAAGAATAATAAAATTGAGTCAGAAGCTTTTTATCTATTAGGGGGTGATTATTTTTGCTAACCATGGAGGCAATAAAGGAAACCAATTTTCATTTCGACAGTCAGACAGACTTCTATAGAGGTAAAGTACGAGACATTTATTTTTTTGGAGATAAGTTAGCTATGGTAGCATCTGATCGTATCAGTGCATTTGACGTTATTCTGCCCAGAGCGATACCCTATAAAGGGCAGGTGCTCAATCAAATAGCCACTAAAAACCTCCTAGCTACTCAGGATATCTGCAAAAACTGGCTGTTAAGCACTCCAGATCCCAATGTAGCCATAGGCTTTACATGTAAAACTTACCCTGTAGAAATGGTAATCCGAGGATACCTGGCCGGTCATGCATGGAGGGAATATAAAGCCGGTAAACGATCAGTATGCGGAGTACCATTGCCTGAAGGCCTAAAGGAAAATGATAAACTACCTGAGCCAATAATCACACCCACAACTAAAGCACATGAGGGACATGATGAAGATATTTCTCGCGAAGAAATAATAAAACAAGGCTTAGTTTCAGAGAATGAATATCAACAACTTGCAATACTGACCAAACAATTATTTGAGCGTGGTACAGAAATAGCCGCTGCCCAAGGTCTTATTTTAGTAGATACAAAATACGAATTTGGGCACCTTGATGGTGATATTTACCTCATCGATGAAATTCATACACCAGATTCCTCGCGTTACTTCTATGCTGAAGGTTTCAATGAGCGACAGGCTGCTGGCGAAGCACAAAAACAACTCTCTAAAGAGTTTGTTAGACAATGGCTTATCAGTGAAGGATTTCAAGGCAAAGACGGTCAGCAGGTTCCTGAAATGACTGATAGTGTTGTAAAATCAATTTCTGATAGGTATCTTGAACTTTACCAGAAATTTGTTGGCGAACCTCTGCAACCACAAGACTACTCCAACGTACACAAAAGGATAGAACATAACATTACCAAAGCGATCAATTAGAATCATGAAATATACTATAGACAAGCAAGAGAAATACAGTACACTTAAGTTGCATGAAGAAAAACTTGACTCAAGCGTAGCCCCGAAACTAAAGTCGGAGTTGATTACCATTCATGCTGAAGGGGTTAAAAATATCATATTAGATTTATCAGGAGTAAAGTATACAGATTCATCAGGTCTGAGTGCATTGCTTGTAGGCAATCGTGTGGTGCAGGAAGATGGTGGCATTTTTGTACTATCTGGCCTCTCAGATCACACCACCAAGTTGATTAAAATCTCACAACTAGATAGCGTACTTAATATTCTGCCTACAGTTGAAGAGGCGGTTGATGCTGTTTTTATGAATGAGATTGAAAATGATTTAAAAAGCGATGAAGCAGAATCGTAAATAAAACTTGTCGTTTAGTTTAACAATACTCGGCTCAAACTCTGCCACGCCTGCCTATGGCAGGCACCATACTGCCCAATATTTACAAATTCAAAAAAACACTTTCCTCGTTGATTGTGGAGAAAGCACGCAATTGCAGCTTTCTAAATTTAAGTGTAAAACCCAGAAGATAGACCATATTTTCATTAGCCACCTGCATGGCGACCATTACCTGGGGTTAATGGGGTTACTCTTTACTATGCATTTACTTAAGCGTGATAAAGAGCTCCATATTTATGGGCCTAAAGGATTATCCGAGATTATTACCATCCAACTTAAGTATTCAGACTCAACTCTCAATTATGATATAATTTTTCATGAACTGAACAGTTCTGAAAAGCAATTAGTATTTGAAGATGCATCGGTAGAAGTCTATAGCTTTCCATTAAACCACAGGATACCTTGCACTGGATTTCTTTTTAAAGAAAAAACTAAGCCTATACGAATTAATAAAGACAAGTTACCCCCTAACCTTCCTCTGCTTCAGATTGCAATGCTTAAAAAAGGAGAAGACATCATTGATAAAAACGGCAAGCTACTTTATAGCAATAGTGATCTGACATTACCTCCAAAAAAATCACGCTCCTATGCCTACTGTTCTGACACCAAATATGATGAGTCGATTATTGAACATGTAAAAAATGTAGACCTACTTTATCACGAAGCTACATTTTTGGAAGGCAAAGCCATATGGGCAGAAAAAACATTTCACAGCACAACTGACCAAGCAGGTAAAATCGCTGAAGCCGCTAACGTAGGTAAATTACTCATAGGCCATTATTCAGCACGCTATAAAGACCTAACTCCATTTATCGAAGAAACGAAGAATTATTTCTCTAATGCTGAATTGGCCATAGAAGGAGAAGTTATTGATATACCTGAATAAAGCATGGCAAAAACTTTAAATAAGAGAACTAACCTTTTCATAGTACTTAGCGGTATATTTCTTACAAATGCACTTCTCGCAGAGCTTGTGGGCACTAAGATTTTTTCTCTTGAAGGCACATTTGGCTTTGAGCCAGCTCAAATAAAATTACTTGGTGATTGGGTGCTTGATTTCAATCTGACTGCAGGTGTAGTATTATGGCCTGTTGTATTCGTGACCACAGATATCATTAATGAATACTTTGGGAAAGCCGGGGTGAAGAAGATAAGTTACCTCACGGTCATATTTATAAGTTTTGCATTTGTAATTATATCTGTTGTAACCTGGTTGGAACCAGCGAGTTTTTGGCTGGATGTAAACAATACTGATGAAAATGGTAAACCTTTCAATATCGACTATGCATTTGATACCGTTTTCCTACAGGGTGCACGTATAATTGTTGGTAGTTTAGCAGCTTTCTTAATTGGGCAGCTTTTAGATGTTTTTGTATTTCACAAACTGCGAAAAATTACTGGTACAAAATTTTTATGGCTTCGTGCCACCGGCTCAACATTGGTCTCTCAACTAATAGATAGCTTTGTAGTACTATTTTTAGCATTCTATTTATTGGCACCGGCAGACGCGCAATGGAGTTTGACACAAGTCGCATCTGTAGGTATTATAAACTATATCTACAAATTTATAGTAGCTGTTGCCCTCACTCCGTTACTCTATATAGCACATTACATTATAGATCGATACCTGGGCGAGCAGGATGCCTCAGAAATGATGTCGGAAGCTGCGGAACAAAGTGAAACCTTCCTTTAGGAAATCTCTTCTTTTTTAGACTTTTCTACTTTCTTAGAATCAGCTTCTTCAGGGTCACACGGGTAGTCAAATAAACATCTGGCTTTAATTGCCTGAGATACCTTTCTAGGAACCATTTTCTCCCAGCCATCTTCACCTGACTTGATCATATCTAACACCTTATCTGAGATAATATGAAGGTTTTTGGTATCTGCATTTTCAACACTTACCAGTTTCTTGTTATCAGTTAGATATTTAAATAAGCCCGCTTCGTTTTCAGGAAGTTGAAAATTGTCCAGCGTATACAATCCATCTCCTTTGTATTTGTTAGAAGGGTACACATATAACGTAACGTTATGACCAAATAAAACCCCGAAGGCTTCAAGCACACCACCCCTTAAGTGCGTATAGTACTTTTCATCGAACACTCTTTGTAGGTTGTATATACCTAAAATGATTCCAATTTTTCTACCTTTTGTAATCACTGAGAGGTAGTCAACCAGCCTGTAATATTCAGGGTAGTTAGATATCATCACATTTTGTCCCAATGAACATATGATATCGACACGATTTAGAAAATCCTTTTCATCGATCTCTCCTTCTGTGCGTAAATCATTTAAAGTGATCTCTGTAAGCACAACAATTTTATCGCGATCTACATCTGGCTCATGCTTAAATATTCGCCTGGATGCCAATAGCATATCGACATTGACATGAGTTACCGGCCTAAACCGACCTCTTAGTACCAGTACATTCTTCTTATATAACGCTTCTGAAGGCTGTAATACCTTCCCATCTGGGCCAAACATGGCCGCATGTGTCAATCCACTCTTTACAAGCTTTAAGCTCATTAAACGGTTATCTACATGCTCAAAATCAGGCCCGTTGACTCTAAACATATCAATTTCTATCCGACCAGGAGCTAACCCATCGACCAGACTTGCCAGCAGTTCATCAGGATCTTTGATAAAGAAACAGCCAAATATCAGATTGACACCAATAATACCTAATGCCTGTTGTTGCAGTAGCGCATCATTGTCCTTCATTTTAACGTGTAACACACACTCGTTAAACTCTCCCCCAGGTGATCCCTGGAATCTTAATCCTATCCAACCGTGGGGTTGATTGGTGCGTTCGTAATTAAGTGCCTCGACCGTATTAGAAAATGAGAAAAACTGCGTGTGATCAGCCACATGACCTAACCGCTCAAGTAACAAGCCATACTCATGCTCAAGCATCATCATCAGTCTTGGCTCGCAAACATACCGGTCGCATGCACCATAAATGGCATCACTAAAACTCATGTCGTAGGCCGACATTGTTTTGGCAATAGTACCTGAAGCACCCCCTGCCTTAAAAAAATTTGCTGCTACTTCCTGGCCGGCACCTATTTCTGCAAAAGAACCATAAATATCTTTTCTTAGATTGATCTGAAGCGCCTTTTCCTTGGTGGTGAGTTTTCTATAATCGTCCATAAATAATCGAAATCACTTGGCTGATTGCTTTGATACTTTAAATGTAAAACTTTTTAACAGCCTCTCATTCTATTATACAATCTTTCTATCACTAAAGTTTAAATACACAATTGAGCTTTTAATTAATGTCTCACTTTTATAAATTAAGCGTTTCGTTATGACTTTATTGACCTGAAATTTCACCAAACCAAGTAACTATGGAAGTATTGGATTTTATAACGCTGCTCATCATCATGGCAGCTGTATTTACATTGATTAATGTAAAGTACCTTAAATTACCATCAACAATCGGGCTCATGCTATTGGCATTGGGCCTTTCTTTATTCATCATTTTAGGAGAGTGGGTGTTCAGAACTCTCAATGAACTTGCCACTAACCTGATGACTGAATATGATTTCTCTAAAGTTTTGTTCCAGGTCATGTTGAGTTTCCTGCTTTTTGCAGGTGCACTGGAGCTGGACCTACGAAAACTCGGTGAAGAAAAATGGCCAATACTTATCCTGGCAACGGTAGGCGTACTTATTTCGACTTTTGTCGCTGGCACAGCGATCTTTTACCTGTTGCCATTAATTGGATTACCACTTGATTATATTTATTGTCTATTATTTGGGGCGCTGATCTCTCCCACCGACCCCATTGCTGTTTTGGCCATGATCAAGAAAACCACGGTTTCTAAAAACCTTGAATCTCAGATAGCCGGTGAGTCATTGTTTAATGATGGAATCGGTGTAGTTGTATTCTTAACTATTCTGGCAATCGCCACTAAAGGCGTAGAAAATGTAGAAGCACTCAACGTAATTGAGCTATTTGGGGTTGAAGTATTTGGTGGTTTGCTACTGGGTTCATTGATAGGCTATTTTGGTTTGCATCTTCTTAAGATTATAGACAATGAGCATACCGAAATTGAGGTACTCGTAACGTTATCAATGGTATTGGGTGGGGCGAGTATTGCAGAGATGCTTCATGTTTCAGGTCCACTAGCGATGGTAACCATGGGGCTCTTTGTTGGTAGAAAAGGTAGAAATAAAGAACTGGAAGATGCGGCTGGAGAATATGTCTACAAATTTTGGCATTTGATGGATGAGGCGATGAATGCCATTCTCTTTATCCTTATCGGTTTACAAATAATAGTAATCAATTATGAAATCGATTACTTCTTCGCGGCTGGGTTTGCCATTGTAATTGTTCTAATCGCCCGCTTTATTGGAGTAAGCATTCCTATTTCAATTATGCGTCTAAAGCGGCACTTTCCGAAATACACCATCCGGATACTCACATGGAGTGGTCTTCGAGGTGGTATATCCGTTGCATTGGCATTATCATTATATGAAACCACAAACTTTGATACACGCATCGTAGATATCATTATTACGATGACTTACTGCGTTGTATTATTCTCAATTGTAGTGCAAGGACTTACCGTTAAAAAGTTATTTGAGAAGTCAAATCAGGCTTCAGACTAGTTATTAAATGATCATATTAAAATCTTTGGTAATAATTGCACCACAGAAAGATAATGTACCGTTAAAATTATATTAAGTGAAGGTGCTGGAATAATCTTTTTGATTAGTCGAAAAATGTATATACTTTCAGCGCTTCAAATTAAAAATGACTATGGCAAACAGAGGCGGATTCTCGAGTAAATTAGGTTTTATTTTAGCAGCAGCAGGCTCAGCGGTTGGACTTGGAAATATATGGGCTTTCCCATTTGAAGTTGGCGCAGGTGGAGGTGCTGCATTTTTGGTGACTTACCTCATATTCTGTTTTATACTCTGTTTTCCAGTAATGGTAACAGAAATTGCGATAGGAAGAAAAACACAGCTTAATCCTGTTGGAGCATACAAGAAGCTTGGTTTTAAAAAATGGAGTATACTTGGATTACTGGGAATCATCAGTGGCTTTGTAATTCTTTCATTTTACAATGTAGTTGCCGGCTGGGCCTTTGGGTACTTTTTGGAAATGGTTTCTGGTAACTTTTCTATTGGTGAGCAATTTTCAACTTTTACTAATAACGCACTTAGAGTAGGCCTCTATGCCATTGTATTTATGGCTGCTACAGCCTTTATAGTTTCAAAGGGTATATCTGGCGGTATTGAAAAAGCCTCTAAGATTTTAATGCCAACCTTAATCATAATGATTCTAGGTATTGTCATCTACTCTCTTACCCTTGAGAATGCTTTCAAAGGCCTTGAATTTTATCTTATCCCTGATTTCTCTAAACTAACGCTAGGAGTAATGGGTAATGCCATGGGACAAGCCTTTTTCTCATTGTCGTTAGGTATGGGGGCACTTATCACTTATGGTAGTTATGTAGGTAGAGATGATAATATTGTTTCATCGGCAGCCTTTATCACTCTATTTGATGTGGGTATTGCATTTATTGCTGGCCTTATGATGTTCCCGCTTGTAGCATATTTAACAGACGGTACCATGGAAGGTGCTGGTCAGGGTGCAGGATTAATATTTACAGTTTTACCTGGGGCTTTTGAAAGCTTAGGACCAACACTCGGAGTCGTTGTTGGATCAGCATTTTTCTTGCTACTATCTTTTGCAGCACTAACTTCGACAGTTTCTTTACTTGAGGTGCCAGTAGCATTTGTTGTTGATGAAATGGGTGTAAGGAGGAAAAGAGCGGTATGGGGTATAGCTATCGTAATATTTGTTTTAGGAATTCCTTCTTTATTGTCACAAGGTGCAAGTGATTTCTTTAGCAACTTTATAACCTACCTCGGTGCTGAAAGTGCTACCAGTTTCATGGACTTTGCACAGAATGTTGCTAATGATACCTTCTTACCATTAGGAGGTGCATTAACCTCTATTTTCGCAGCTTTTGTTTGGAAAAAGCACAACCTAAATGAAGAAATCAGTAAAGGCTACAGTGGCTTTGAAGGGTCTTTGGTGCAGAAGTATATCAATTTTGCCATCACAGTTCTTTGCCCATTGGTTCTTGGCACAATGTTTATTTTAACCTTGTTCCAAACATTCTTCGGAGTAAACCTTGGAGAAAAGATATTATCTATATTCTAACTTAGAATATGTGTAACAAAAAAGGTCTGGTTGAAAATTCAACCAGACCTTTTTTGTTTAAATATGTCCTTAATTATTATTTGGTAAATTTCGCACCTTCCTCAATTAATGCACCCCAATCATTGGGTGCAGGGGGATTAGCCTCATCAAACTTATCGATCAGCCAGTTGACAATCTCTTTCTTGAACCCGAATTCTTCCATTAACTCCTCGCAGAAATCCACTTCACTTTTCTCAACAACACCATCAGCATACACCATCATGACCAGGTCATACAACTGATTCATTTTTTGCTCATGGGTCTCAGGTATCTGTAGATCCGTTTTTTTATTACTTCTTATAAGTGAGGCAATCTGCCGATCTTTCAGGCCATACTTCTCCCCCATCCTGTAGAGCATCTTTTCTTCTTCTTTGTGTAAATGCCCATCAGCCTTTGCCAGGGCAATAAGATTTCTCAAGTGGTTCTTCTTAAACGATAAATATTGGTGTTCAAAAAAGCCTATCATATCACAGATTCAAATAATATATATACTAATATAATATAAAAAATAAATTTGCTCCACACCATTTACATGTAGGTATTATTTGATGGACAATATTTATCATAATACTTAACAATATTTTACTAAATTAGAAGCGAACAATCTACGATAACCACCCGTGAAACAACTACAACTACTCCTAACCATATTTTTTATCTGTGCTGCTCTTTCAGCCCAGGCTCAAACCATATTTACAGATAGGCCCAATGTTACTGATGCGGTTGATCCTATTCCTAAAGGTAGGTTTCAAACTGAAATTGGCTTTCTATTTTCGGAGGATGATGAAAGTGGCATAAAATCTATGCAGCTACCAAATTTAAGCTTCAAATATGGTATCGTTGATTGGTTAGAAATGAGAGTAATCACATCATACAATAGATTTTCAGATATTCCACCAAGTGATGGCTCACTGACGGGTCTATCTCCTATCACTTTTAGTCCTAAAATGGCATTGACGGAGCAAAATGGAATTGTTCCAAACTCAGCTTTGGTGGCTAATTTTACTTTTCCAAATCTTGGTTCAGAAGCTTTTGATGTTCCGGAGTTTCAAGGTGGGCTTACAGGCCTTTTCGAATATACCTGGGGCAAAGTAACCTGGACGAACTCGCTAGGAAGACTTTATACTTGCGACTGTGATTGGTCATACACCACGGTAGTAGGCACTTCATTTACTGATAAATTAGGAGGGTTTGTAGAATTTTATGGAAACCTCACTGGTAATGCCACCCTAAATTATGATGTTGGAGTCACATACCTGGTATCTGATAACTTACAAGTCGATGCTATTTATGGCAACACAGCCGAAGATCCTGGCTTCTACTTTTTTGGTTTCGGACTTGCCTGGAAAACTGAACTTAAATAAACTCAATTTTATAGATATAGTTGGTTTCTTCTTTATGAACCCGCGGGTTTAGCAAATGTAAAAACTTGTCAAAATAAGAGGGAGTAACTTCCTTTTGCCTCACTAGCTTCTTGTCGTTAAATATTGAAAGCACATTAGCCTTACGTTTTTCAAGATCTTTAGATCGTTTGAATATAACATAATTAGGCACTGTGCCTGTCTTTTCATATTCAACTCTAATATCATCAATGTTTTTCCAAGCTGGCTTTGTGTGTATAACTACAACTGGCTCATCAAGCTTAGCTTTAGTTAAACCAAACTTAACAACCTCAAGTTGATCAAAGGTTGCTGCTACACCACCTAAATAATAATCAGGAATATGTTTAATACTGTTGCTTGAACTCTCAATCAGCACGGCTTTTACATCCTTTTTATGAGAAAGATAGCTAAGTGGCTCTATGCGATCTTTTTTAGAATATGTGATAGCCAAAGCCAGGGTAGCAAAAATATTAACTCCCCAAAAAAACCACCAACTACCACGAATTAGTGTTTTGAACTTGTCCTTGTTGCCAATTAATTGATTCCAACCAATAACACCTAGAATAATGTAAAACGGGAAAAATGGAATTATAAATCGCTCCTGTTTATTTGGGAATAGAGAGTGAATAATAAAAAACAAAGTTGCCGCCAGCATTAATTCTTTTGAGACTTTCCAACCTTTCATATAGCCAACCAACAAAAACAAACTTATTGGAACTACAGTAAATCCAATTACTGTAAGGAAAAAGCGATAGAATGGTCCTGTGCTGTAATTGTAAGCGTTTTCCGTATTGTATTGAAAGTAACTTATTATTGATTGTAAGGGATATTCCCAAAACATCATATCGATCATACCAATTATAACAAATGCAGAAATGAGAAAACCAATGCTAAATATAATAGCAGGAACAAACTGCTTTCTAAATAACATAACTATACCAAGACCGCCTGCAAAAATGACCACGTGATAACGAAAAGTAAATGAAAGACCTACAAGTAAACCAGCGATTAACCAATCATAGTAATTAACTTCTGATTTGATGACCCGGTAAAATGCAGCCATTAATGGCGGTATGCACACCATTTCTACCAAATTTTTCACTCCAAGGTATGGCATAAACCAAAGTAATGACAACATTAATGCTGCTGTAATTGCATCTTCAGGTCTTTTGGTCAATCTAAAAGTGATTTTATAGCCATAATAGACTATCAACAGTGAGTAAATGGCATGAATAAGCCTTATAAATACCATTTTGAGTTGCGGGTCTGTAATACCAAGACCCTCTGCGATATAAATAAAAAATGCGTTAATAGCCGCATAGAACATGCTATGGTTAGGTGGAATCGAATCTGCCACCCAATGAGGGATTCCGTCTACCCAATCCTGAGCTACTCTTATTACATCGAAATGATCGTCATGGAAGGCATATCCCTTTGAAAAGAACGCGGCTAACACCCTTACAACCAGAGCAATAATTAAAATAACATTAAGCGGTTGATCATTCCATGCCTTTCGCCACCATGGAACTTGCACCTCAAGTACATTCATATTTCGTTGATTGAATTAGAAGTGCGAAGTTATCAAGCTGACTCCGCTTCTCTTAATTCTCGTCTTAAAATTTTACCTACATTAGACTTAGGTAACTCTTCTTTAAACTCTATATACTTAGGCGTTTTGTAGGCCGTAAGATTTTCATCACAATAGGCATTGAGTTCATCCACGGTTAGTGATTCATCAGACTTTACAACAAAGATTTTTACGGCTTCTGTCGAACGCTTATCAGGCACCCCTATTGCAGCTACTTCCAAAACTTTTGGATGGTTCGCCACCACATTTTCTATTTCGTTGGGGTATACATTAAAGCCAGATACATTAATCATATCTTTCTTACGATCGACTATTTTGAAAAAGCCATTCTCATCCATTTGCCCCATATCACCCGTACGGAACCAATCGCCTTCAAAAAACACATTATCATTAGACCTACCCCAATAACCATTCATGACCTGCGGGCCACGAGCGCATATCTCCCCTACTTCTCCATCAGCCAATTTATTTCCATTTTCATCGAAAACAGCCATCTCAGTGGACGGAGTAGGCAATCCAATAGACCCCATGTTATGTGAGCCATCAAGTGGGTTGCAAGAAAGCACAGGTGAGGTTTCGCTAAGCCCATACCCCTCTACCAGTGGGCTTTTGGTAATATCCTCCCATTTCTTAGCCACAAAATCCTGAACCGCCATTCCTCCACCAATGGAGCCCTTCAGTTTGCTGAAATCAACGTTTTTAAAATCTGCCTGATTTAATAAGCCATTGAAGAGTGTATTTACACCAGTCATTAATGTAAATGCATGCTTTTTGAGTTCTTTAACAAAGCCTGGCATATCTCTTGGGTTGGTAATCAAGATATTTTTGGCTCCTATTCTTAACATGAAAATGCCATTTACAGCTAAAGCAAAAATATGATAGAGAGGAATAGCTGTTATCATTGTCTCGGTAACTCCCTTTTGAAGCAATGGCTTAAACCACAGGTTAATTTGCTGTGTATGCGCCACCATATTCTTATGAGAAAGCTGAGCCCCTTTTGAAACTCCTGTAGTACCTCCGGTATATTGTAAAAATGCAAGATCGCTTTCTCCTACATGAGGGCGATTATAATCTAGCTCATTACCCTGACTAAGAACTTTATTAAATTTCACCGCACTAGGTAGATTGTAAGCCGGCACCATTTTTTTAATGTATTTCACTACAAAATTTACAAGAGGTTTTTTTAAACCACCCAGCATATCGCCCAAGTCTGTAATGATGATATTTTCTATTCCTGTTTGCTCCTTAATCTTCTCGAGGTTACAAGCAAAATTCGAGACTATTACTATAGCTTTCACTTTAGCATCAGTGAATTGATGTGCCATCTCTCTAGGCGTATACAACGGATTGGTATTTACAACAATAAGTCCGGATCGAAGTGCTCCTAATAAAGCAATAGGATACTGCAACAAGTTTGGCATTTGTATAGCAATAGTATCACCCTTTTGCAGGCCAAATTTATTTTGTAGAAATGCCGCGAAGTTTCTTGAGTATATATCCAGCTCCCTATAAGTAATGGTTTTACCCATATTTACATATGCTACTTGATCAGCATACTTATCAAAACAATCTTCAAACAACTCTAAGAGTGATGGGTACTCTATTTTGCCAATTTCGGCAGGTATGCCTTCCGGGTATCTCTTTACCCATGGAAACTCATTCATATTCGCGATTTTTAAAATTCAAGCCACCAAATATTGTAAAATTTCGGGACATACGAGGTATGGTTCTTCCTAAAATTATAAATAACGCAGGTGCATTTATCATTTATATGTTGTAAATTATAGTAGTATCAAACCTTTATAGCTATGGATCTATTTAACAAAATTCAAATGTGGGGGAATTCTCACCGCATTGCCGTTTTGGATTATTTCAGAATTATAGTTGGTCTTTTTATTACCTACAAGGGTATCATGTTCATGATCAATTTAGATACCCTGAGATCAATGACTGCTAATATGGACTTGGTGTTTGCCTCAGCAGGATTGGCTCATTATGTTATTTTTGCGCACATCTTAGGAGGGCCACTACTCACTGCTGGCCTTTACACACGTATCATGGCAATTATCCAAATACCAATTTTACTAGGTGCCATTTTCTTTGTTAATTATCAACAAGGCTTCCTATCGGTGGGTAATCATATGGAATTAGAATTATCAATTGTAGTATTAATTGCCCTGTGTGTATTTACTGTATTTGGTTCCGGACGATTCTCCATTGATCATCTTAGAAGAAAGGATGAGGCATTACACCAACATCATTAAAGAATAATTAAAAGCAAAAAAGGCTGTATCAAAATCATGATACAACCTTTTTTTATAACCTAAACCTCCAAAGATTGCTGTAGAGGGAGGATTCGAACCTCCACGGAGCAGTTAGATCTTAGTTGCTATTGGATGCGCTTAAGATTTTATCCCTTTCCTCCACCCTCGAGACCGGAGGGCATGTCTGCCTGTTTCATCACCCTACATTGTTAATACAAACCTACTTAAAACAGGTATTAATTCAAATTATATCAATGTTTAGGCTTTATTTTTACATTATTTTTATTTTTATAACTTAATTATTATTAATTACATAATTTAGATTTATGAAAAGAGATGAAAATTATGAAATTGACAATGTTGATCTTCAAATACTTGAGCTATTGCTTAAAAATGCCAAAAAGCCTTACACTGAAGTAGCTAAACAGGTATATGTTTCTGGGGGTACAGTGCATGTTAGAATGCGTAAACTTGAAGAAGCTGGCATTGTGCAAGGCACTACCCTACAAATTGATTATGCAAAACTAGGATATGACATCACAGCATTCATTGGCATATTTCTATCTAAAAGTGAGCTGTATGATGAAGTGATTGAAAAACTCAAACAAATACCTGAAATCACAAATGTGCATTATACCACAGGTAACTACAGCATGTTTGCCAAGATGCACTGTAAGGATACCCGACACTTAAAAAATATACTCCATGACAAAATACAAAAAGTGGAAGGTATTACCAGAACAGACACCATGATATCATTAGAAGAAAGTATCAATCGAGAGCCTAAACTAGGATAGCAATATTCATGTGAAATGTAATTGAAAAGACACAATTATTGTTGGCTACTAGAACTATTAACCTGAACTTCACAAACTCACTCCATTGGTATTGAGGCCATAAATTTTGATTATGATATCATCACGTTTGAGTATCTCAAAAATCCAATTCGGGGAACATTAAAGTATAATAATTGTTGTACCTTTGCAGTGTAATTTGAAATTAGTCTAAATAACAGTGAATGAGTAAAGACAATCAAATTTTAGAGGAGTTTACCTCCAAAGAATACGAACACGGTTGGAACATTGATATGGAAGCCGATCAGGCTCCTAAAGGCCTCAGTGAGGAAATTGTTCGCTTTATTTCTGCCAAAAAAGAAGAGCCGGAATGGCTACTCGAATGGCGACTTAAGGCTTACGAAAAATGGACTCAAATGGAAGAGCCTAACTGGGCTAATGTCGAGTTTCCAAGAATCAACTATCAGGACATCATTTACTACTCCGCTCCAAAGCAAAAGGCAAAGCCTAAAAGTTTGGATGAAGTGGACCCTGAAATGCTTGAGACATTTAAGAAACTGGGTATTTCACTGGAAGAGCAAAAGCGTTTAACCGGAGTAGCTGTGGATGCTGTTTTTGATAGTGTCTCAGTGGCTACAACGTTTAAAGATAAGCTCGGTGAGTTAGGCATTATTTTCTGCTCTTTTAGCGAAGCAGTAAAAAATCATCCTGAGCTGGTTAAAAAATATATTGGGTCAGTGGTGCCCGTAAATGACAACTACTTTGCAGCGCTCAATTCTGCAGTGTTTTCAGATGGATCCTTCTGTTACATTCCAAAGGGAGTGAGATGTCCTATGGAACTCTCCACATACTTTAGAATAAATGCCGCTAATACAGGTCAGTTTGAGCGTACGCTCATTGTAGCTGAAGAAGGCTCCTACGTGAGCTACCTGGAAGGTTGTACTGCACCTCAAAGAGATGAGAACCAATTGCATGCTGCTGTAGTAGAAATTTATGCCAAGGCAGATGCAGAAGTTAAATACTCTACTGTTCAAAACTGGTACCCTGGAGATGAAAATGGTAAAGGTGGTATTTACAACTTTGTAACCAAGCGCGGTATTTGTGCTGGAGACAGATCCAAAATCTCCTGGACACAGGTAGAAACCGGGTCGGCCATCACATGGAAATATCCTTCATGTATCCTTAAAGGGAATGACTCCGTTGGAGAGTTTTATTCTGTTGCCGTTACAAATAAAATGCAGCAAGCAGATACTGGCACCAAGATGATACATATCGGTAAAAACACACGCTCGCGCGTGGTATCAAAAGGTGTATCTGCCGGCAAATCACAAAATAGCTACAGAGGTCAGGTTAAGATAATGAAACGGGCAGAAAATGCACGTAACTTCTCGCAATGTGACTCATTGCTTATGGGCAACCTTTGTGGAGCACACACTTTTCCATACATAGATATCGAAAACAGTACTGCTCAGGTAGAACATGAGGCTACTACTTCAAAAATTGGAGAGGACCAAATTTTCTACTGTACACAAAGAGGAATTGACGAAGAGAGCGCAACAGCCCTTATCATCAATGGGTACTGCAAAGAGGTACTTAACCAATTGCCAATGGAGTTTGCAGTAGAAGCTCAAAAGCTACTGGCACTTACACTTGAGGGATCCGTAGGGTAATTCGAAATTTGACATTTATAATTCGAAATTGATGGCAACAATTCAGCAATTTGAAGACTTAACCTTTTGGATAGAAGCGAGAGACTTAAACAATCGAATTTTTGCCGCAATCATTAATAATGTCAAAATAAAAGATCAAGCCTTAAAGGATCAGATAAATAGATCAGCTGGATCGATAATGGATAATATAGCCGAAGGGTTTGAGAGACAAGGAAATAAAGAGTTTCGTCAAATGCTTACAATTGCACGAGGATCATGTGGAGAAGTAAAATCTCAGTTGATAAGAGCATTGGACAGAAGTTATATTTCTAACGATCAGTTTAAAGAAATGAACACTCATTGTGTCAATATTTCAAAAATGATCAATGGATTTGTTAATTATCTTAATAAAAGTGAATTCAAAGGCTCAAAATTTAAAGAGCCCATTGAGATTTACAACAATTACGAACAATCATATTAAATTTTAAATCTGGAATTTGGAATTAAAAGCATGCTTAAAATAGAAAACTTACACGCATCGATAAATGGAAAAGAAATACTCAAGGGAATCAACCTTGAGGTAAAGGCTGGTGAAGTACATGCCATTATGGGACCTAATGGTTCTGGTAAAAGTACTTTGGCTTCAGTATTAGCCGGTAGAGAGGATTATGAAGTAACACAAGGTAGTATTACTTATAAAGATCAGGATGTGCTTGAACTTGCTCCGGAAGAGAGAGCTCGTGAAGGTATTTTTCTTGCTTTCCAATACCCGGTTGAAATACCAGGCGTAAGTACTACCAACTTTTTAAAAACAGCCATTAACCAAATCAGAGAGCACAAAGGCCTTGAGGCACTTGATGCGGTTTCATTCTTAAAAGAAATGAAAACCAAAATGAAATTGGTTGACATTGACCAGGCCCTTTTGAGCCGATCGCTTAATGAAGGTTTTTCAGGTGGTGAGAAAAAGAGAAATGAAATTTTTCAGATGGCCATGTTAGAGCCTACGCTTTCTATTTTGGATGAAACAGACTCAGGCCTTGACATTGATGCTTTACGGATTGTTTCTGACGGAGTAAATAAACTCAAGACAAAAGATAATGCCACTATCGTGGTTACTCACTACCAAAGATTGTTAGAATACATTGTGCCTGACTATGTGCATGTACTTTACAATGGTCGTATTGTTAAATCCGGCACGAAGGAACTAGCCTTAGAACTAGAAGAAAAAGGCTACGACTGGGTAAAAGAAGAAAAAGTAGCATAATCGAAAACGGCAAAATCGCTGACGTAATGAGTTTACAAGAAAAATTAGTAACTAATTTTGAGGCCTTTGAAGCAAGACTAAATGGTCATGCTTCATTACCTATTCACAGTGTGAGAAAAGAAGCTATTGAAGCTTTTAAAGCATTGGGAGTGCCCGGGCCGAAGAATGAAGAATATAAGTATACCAACCTTGGTAAGGCATTAGAGACAGCTTTTGATTTCAGTAAAGCTCCTCAGAAAAGTGAGCTAACATCTGAGCAGGTCGCTAAATACTACATCCCTGAATTAGATGCCAATCAGCTGATCTTCATAAATGGAAAGTTTTCTCAAGAGCTTTCAAACATTAAAAGTCCTAAAGATCAATTGGTGATTAAAAATTTGGCTGATGCCTTTGCTGAAGATCAGGATACTATCGATCAGTTTTTCAGCAAGCAGGCAGATTTTAAAAAGGATGCTTTTGTGGCATTGAACACTGCGTTCAGTCATGATGGTTGCTTTATCCATGTACCAAAAAATACGGTCGTAGATAAGCCCATAGCCATGTATTTTATCAATGATAGTTCAGCTGGACAGTCTTTTAACAACCCCCGTAATCTGTTTCTGATAGAGCAAAGTAGTGAAGTTACATTTTTGGAAGACTTTAATACCGAAGGTGACAATGAAAGCTTGACAAACATCGTGACGGAAATAGTGGTAGAGAAAAATGCCAACGTGGAGTATTACAAGCTGCAAAACAATAAGGATACAGCTTACCATATTGGCACTACACAAGTTTACCAGGCCAGAGATAGTAGGTTTAGTGCATATACCTTTACTCTCAATGGTGCCATGATTAGAAATAATTTAAACATCGTAGTAGATGGTGAAGGTTGTGAATCAAACATGTACGGATTGTACCTATTAAATGGCAACACGCATGTAGATAACCACACGGAAGTAGATCATGTAAAGCCAAATTGTGTAAGCAATGAACTTTATAAGGGTATACTCGATGATAAATCGCATGGTGTATTTAACGGAAAGGTATTTGTAAGACAAGAAGCGCAAAAAACCAACGCATTTCAGTCGAACAAAAATATTCTGATGTCAGATAATACCATCATGAACTCTAAGCCGCAATTGGAAATTTGGGCTGATGATGTAAAATGTTCGCACGGCTGTACTACCGGACAACTTGATGAAGAAGGACTTTTCTACCTAAGGACTCGTGGTCTTAGCGAAGAGTCAGCCAGAGCTATGATGTTGTATGCTTTTGCAGTAGATGTACTATCTACAGTGAAGCTTGATCCGTTAAAAACATTTTTAGAAGACCTTATTTCAGAAAGACTACAGAAAGACTTCTAGCATGAGCGAAGTTAAAACAGGCATAAAAGACCAGCTTGATATCGAAGCTATAAGAAAAGAGTTTCCTGTCCTCCACCAGGAGGTCAATGGCAAACCTCTGGCCTATTTTGACAATGCCGCTACTACACAAAAGCCACTTGCAGTAATCAATGCACTTAACGATTATTACAAAGGTTACAATGCCAACATTCACCGTGGCATTCATACCTTGGCGGAGCGTGCAACCAAGGCATTTGAGGTAACTCGCGAAAGCATCAGAGCTTTTATCAATGCCAAGGAGCGTGAGGAAATAATCTTCACGAAAGGTACTACAGAAAGCATAAACCTTGTGGCTGCCACATTTGGCAGACAAGAGATAAAAGCGGGAGATGAGATTATTGTCTCTGAACTTGAGCATCATAGCAATATCGTTCCGTGGCAGATTTTAGCGGAAGAAAAGGGTGCTGATATTTTGGTGATCCCTGTTTTTGAAAATGGGGAATTGGACATGGAGAGCTACAAAAAGCTTTTGTCTGAAAAGACAAAGTTGGTAGCTGTAAATCATGCCTCAAATAGCCTGGGTACGATTAACCCAATCAAAGAAATTATCACAGCTGCACATGCTGTTGGTGCTAAAGTGTTGATCGATGGCGCGCAGGCATCTGCTCACTTGCCGATTGATGTACAAGAGCTAAACTGTGACTTTTATGCTATATCTGCGCATAAATTTTATGGGCCAACTGGAACAGGTGCTTTATATGGAAAGCGGGAGCTATTGGAAAACATGCCACCCTATCAAGGTGGTGGAGAAATGATCAAAGATGTAAGTTTTAAGAAAACTACATTTAACGACATACCATACAAGTTTGAAGCAGGTACGCCCAACATTGGGGATGTCATCGCTTTCAACGAAGCCATCAATTTTGTAAACAAACATGGCAAGTCTGCTATGGCGGCCTATGAAAATGAGTTGTTAAACTATGCAACAGAAAAACTCTCTGCCATTGACGGATTGGATATTATAGGTACCTCCAAAGCAAAAGTTAGCGTTATATCATTTTTAATTGAAGCGATTCATCCTTTTGATATCGGTCAGATGCTCGATGCACGTGGAGTGGCCGTAAGAACGGGTCACCACTGCACACAACCTTTGATGGAGCGACTTGGAATTGAAGGAACCGTGAGGGCTTCTTTTGCTGTTTACAACACAAAAGATGAGATCGACCGAATGGTAGAAGGTCTCGATCGCATTGTAAAATTTATGAAGTAATATGCCTGAAAGCATTAAAGACATACAAAATAGCATTGTTGAAGAATTTAGTATTCTCGATGGCGATCAGGAAATGACCAATTTCTATATCATGGAATTAGGTCAGAAGCTTGATGCCATGGACGAGCATCTAAAAACTGAAGAAAACATTGTAAAAGGTTGCCAGTCGAAAGTATGGCTTACCGCTGATGTAGATGGAGATGCTGTGGTTTTTAAAGCAGATAGCAACACTGCCATAACAAAAGGGCTGGTAAGCTTGCTGGTAAGAATTTTGTCAGGCCAAAAAGCTGATGATATCGTAAATGCGGAGTTGTTCTTCCCACAAGAAATTGGGATGGACAGGTTTATAGGTACACAGCGGTCTAATGGCTTTGCGGCCATGATCAAGCAAATGAAAATGTATGCTTTCGCACTTAAAAGTAAAATAGAAGCTTAGTTATGAGTGAAGAAACAAAAACAAACGAGCCTCAATTATCCCTTAGAGATAAGGTAGTTGAAGCTATTAAAACAGTTTATGACCCGGAAATACCGGTTGACATATATGAGCTTGGACTGATATACGAAATCAATGTATATCCTGTCAACAATGTCTTTGTTTTAATGACATTAACATCGCCAAACTGCCCGGCAGCAGAAACGATTCCTGCTGAGGTAGAAATGGCCATTAAGGAAGTTGACGAGATCAACGAAGTGAATGTAGAGATTACATTTGATCCTCCTTTCACCCAAGACATGATGTCGGAAACAGCTAAATTGGAATTAGGATTCCTTTAATTCCAGATTTGAGATTTAAAATTTAATATTACCAGTTTAGAATTTAGAATTTAAAATATAGAATAAATGTATCCAGAAGAACTAGTAGCACCTATGAGAACTGATTTGACATCAGTTGGGTTTACAGAATTAAAAACAGGAGAAGAGGTAGATAACCACTTCGAGGAGCATAAGGGCACCACTTTAATGGTGATCAACTCGGTATGCGGGTGTGCTGCAGGTGCAGCAAGACCTGGCGTAAAGTGGGCTGTAGAAAACAGTGCTGCTAAACCAGATCATTTGACAACTGTATTTGCTGGGGTTGATAAAGAGGCCGTAGATGCCGCCAGAGAACTCACACTTCCCTACCCTCCATCGTCACCATCAATTGCTTTATTTAAAAATGGTGAATTGGTACACTTTGTAGAGAGACACCACATAGAAGGCAGAACTGCCGAAATGATTGGACAGCACCTAGTTGAAGTATTCAAAGAATACTGTTAATACCAGCTCATTTAAAAAAATCAAAAGCCATTATCTAGTGTATAGATAATGGCTTTTTTCATTTTAACTGTGGCACTATTCTATAACAAGAAATATTTCCTACGTTTAGGAAAAGCACACTCTTTCTCAGCAAATTATTCAATTGATTAGGTGCCGTTTCTGGCCTATCAACAATCGCCTCGTAAAGCAAATCTAACTTCTCGTCATACACTCGAAAATAATTGATGTTGTTATTCATTATTTTGATGCTTTTGAATATTGTTATGTTGACCTGTAATAGTCTATTCAAAAGCTGTGCCGATATGATATAATGCTGTTTTACAGCATCTTGAGCATTATTAATAAACCCTAAGTGTCCTTTTATGAACAGTTTAAGGTCAATTAAGGACATCTAACAAGCTGAGTAATCTGTTATAGAGGAGTCAAATAGCGACTTAAAAGCTAAATTTTGATTTGAACTCAAGCATTTCATCAGCAAAGGTTAGTCCATTTTCAATACCCAATTGGGCATTCAAATCATGGTTAGGTTTTACGATAAGCTCTCTTAATTTCAGATGCTGGTTGATGAAGATAAACTCAAGTTCAGGAATGTGTTCCTTAAGCACATCAACAATATCCAGCACTTGTAAATCCCGATCTACCAGATTGTATAAACCCGGACTAGCATTGCCATCTAGCAGTTTTGATAAAGCCTTACTCACATGACTTATGTGAATAAATGATCGGTGCTGTTTACCATCACCATGAATAGCGATTTGTTTGTTAAAATTGGCCTCGAAAACAAACTTATTAATTACAGCATCGAATCGCATGCTCTTGCTGTAACCGTACACATTACCACACCTCAAAATGTACGTGTCGATTTTATCTGCCAGTCGGCTTACATGCTCCTCTCCTCTTAGTTTCGATATGCCATAAAACGTTTTAGGGTTAGGCACCGTCTGTTCATCTACTGGCTCGTTGGCCGAACCGTAAACACCTGTACTGCTGGTAAATATCAGCTTCTTAACATCGCTATCCTCTAAGGCATAAATGAGCTCAGCTGTTCCCCAATGATTTACCTGCTCATAAAAATGAGGATCCGTATTTGCAAATGGGGTAGTCACTTTGGCTGCCAGGTGATAAACTACTTCAACGCCTTTTAAGTGTTTTTTAAGGCTTCTAGAATCTAACAACTCACCTTGTACAAACTTTATTTTCGCGGCATGATCGTCCAGAGATTTGCCCAAGAATAAGTTATAATTAGATCTACTTAGGTTATCATAAACAATTACCTGACTTATGTCATTTCTCTGTACCAGCTGATTTACCAACTCAGTACCTATATATCCGGCCCCACCGGTGACTAATACTTTCATCTAAATATTATTGATTATTTGGCAACTAAATCTGTATGAAGGCCACACTCGGTTTTATTCATTCCATACCAGCGAGCTTCTCTTTCTATCATTTCCGGATCTACTTTTCGAGTACATGGTTCGCATCCAATACTCAAATATCCATTTGACTCTAAGGGGTGTTTTGGCAATTTATACTCCTTTTGATATTGATAGATCATTTTAGCATTCCAATCAAGCATGGGGTGAAATCTAATCGTGCCATGAGGCGCTGGTTGCTCCACTTTCATGGCACTGCGGGTAGCACTTTGATCTGCCCTTACTCCGTTAATCCATACATCATGTCTTAACAAAAGCGAATCAACCGGTTGTGTTTTATTAAGGTAACAGCAATGATCGGGATCGCTTGTAAAAAGCAGTCGACCTTGGGCGTCCTTTTGCATAAATTTTGGAGTATCTGGTTTCAAATCAACGAGATTTTTCAACCCAAACTGATCGGCCACCTGATCTCTAAATTCAACCGTTTCTGGAAAGTGGTATCCCGTATTAATAAAAACTACTGGAATTTCATTGTCTATCCTGCTCAATATATGTAGCAGCACCAAACTATGTGACTGAAACGAAGATGTAGTGAACAGCCTCTTTCCGGTTTTTTGATACTTATTTAATTGATTTTTTATTGATAAAAACTCCATAATACCGATCGCAATGATACAAAATATTCATACGGATTATACATCTAAGCGTTGGCAAATTACCCCTGTTAGTTTCGTATATTTCTGAATCATTATTTTTTATAATGAAATTTACTTTATTTGATAGTTGATAAGCAAAGCAATATGTCAAAACCCTTACCACCTTTTTCGTGTACACACTCTCCCAATATACCAGAGTTGCTGGCTCAACTTAATTGCACGCTGGCCATATCAACATATCAGGCTGGCAAAGTGATCTTAATAAGTGCCAAAGACAACAATAACTTAATTCAGTTACCTCGCAACTTTCAAAAGCCAATGGGTATGGCACTGGACGGTAATAAATTAGCCATCGCAACAAAAGATGAAGTTGTGGTTTTAGCTAACTCCCCTCAAATGGCTCCAAATTACCCAAAGCAGCCAAAAACTTATGACGCTTTATTTCTCCCTCGTGCCACCTATTATACCGGTGCAATCGATATTCATGACCTGGAGTGGGTCGATGGTAAGTTATGGGCAGTGAATACACTCTTTTCATGTATTGTGACACTTGATGACAACCATAGCTTTCGCCCTGTTTGGAAACCTGGTTTTGTGCCAAATTACACACCGGCTGACTATTGTCACCTTAATGGTGTGGCCATGGAAGCTGGCAAACCCAAATATGCCACAGCGCTGGGTCAAACCACCAAACCTGAGGGATGGAGAGAGACAAAAGGCAGCGGAGGAATATTAATTGATATTACCAATGATGAAATAATAGCAAGGGATTTACCCATGCCGCACTCTCCAAGGATTATCAATGGCAAACTTTATGTTTTGCTATCAGCTACAGGTGAATTGGCGCAGGTTGATTTGCAAACAGGGAAGTATAATGTAGTAAAAGAACTGAATGGTTTCGTAAGAGGTATGAGTATTTATCAAGATTACATATTCATTGGGCTTTCGAAATTGCGTGAAAATACTTCTGCTTTCAGAGATTTACCGATAGCCAAAAAATCTATATTTAGTGGTGTGGCGGTACTCCACGAACCAACTTCGAGCATTGTCGGCTACATTAAATACGAGAACAGTGTTGAGGAAATCTATGATGTAAAAGTGCTGCCTGACATGACTCGCCCAGGGCTGCTAAATCATGAAAAACCGGATCATAAAGTAGCTTTGGTATCTCCTGTAGGTGATTTCTGGGCCGTAGAAGAAAAAGAGCAACCACATGCCTAAACAAAGTGAAATTGCATATTTCATTACATCCTTGATTGCAAAGGAAACTGGTCTGAAAGAAACTGATATTACCGCTGATGGCTCTTTTTTTGAGTATGGACTCGATTCTATCAGTGCTATCTTTTTATTAGAACAAGTCTGTGAGCGTTATAACATCGAGTTAAGTCCGCTCTACTTTTGGGATTACCCCACGGTCGATGCTTTCTCCAAACAGATCTACAAAGAAAACTTTGCACTATGAGTCTCTGGAAGCCGCTGGACCCCGAAAATATCGCCAACCCGTATGAAATGTACCGGGTTTTACGTGAAACCGCTCCAATCTATAAGGCGCAAACAGGAGAGTGGATATTGACTGGATATGAGGATGTGCGGCACGTGCTTACCAGTAAATTATTTCTGTCGGGTAATCGAATGAATTGGATTAAAAAAGAACAGTCTTACCTTGCCAATAAAGGTATTGACCTCAAAGCCATTATTGCTGCTATGGATAAGTTTATCCTACAGCTCGACCCTCCTGCTCATACAAAACTCAGAAAATTCATTTTAGAAAACTGGAAAAATAAGGATGTAGAACATATTATTAATCAAAACATCGAAAGGGCAACCAATGACTTTTCAGGTAATACCATCGACTTGCAAGAAGAGCTAACAGGCAAGCTACCTGCCATGAATGCAGCTGCAATTTTAGGTCTCCCAAGTAATGACTATGCTAAGCTGCACGAGATGGCATCACATATGATCATTGCACTGGATCTTTATGTAAATCTGAAAGACCTGGTAAGACTCAATGAAGCTGCACAGGAATTTATCGACTATTTCAAGCAGCTGATTAGGTCAAAGCAATATAATGATGGACTTCTCGCCAGTCTCATTGAGGCCAATGAACACAGCGCTGAACCATTAAATGAAAGAGAATTAATATCACTTGCTATATTCATATTTGTAGCTGGTGAAGAGACAAGTGTAAGCTTTGTAAGTAGTGGTCTTTATAATCTGCTTAAATATGACATGTTTAAAGAAGTGGCGAGTTTTGACAACTATCCTGCCGTTGTTGAAGAGTTGCTCCGCTACGACCCACCGGTACAGCTGTTGGGTAGGTTGGCCAGTAAAGACTGCGTAATCAATGGCACGCAAATAACTGCCGGTGATACTTTGACTTTGGCTATTGCAGCTGCTAATCGTGATCCTGCACATTGCGATCAACCCGATAAAATTAATTTTCATCGCGATCCGAACCGGCATCTGGCTTTTGGACAGGGCATACATTATTGTCTGGGTGATTGGCTGGCGCGCCAAACTTCACAGCTTGCATTTCGACATTGTGTTGTACACTACCCAAATATGCGATTAACTGAGCAGTCAGTTGAGTGGAATAAAAATCTGGCCATCAGAAGCTTAAAATCACTAAAAGTGCAGCTTACTTAAATACTGGCACCCTTAAAATATCTAACCCTTATTTGGAAACCCTTTTTACTAAAGCCAATAAAAACAAAGCCCGTTGTTGGATAAACAGGTTCTCTTCTATGCTGGTTTAGAGCCATATTTTCAACTAAAGTAATAAGTCCTATACATGCAGAATTACCTGTCTGAAACTCTTCCTCAAGTCGCTGTATAGTGAGTAACGACAGTTTATCAACCAAGCCCGGAATTCTGTGTGACGGGTGGATGAGCATTCTAAAATTGTAAAATGAATTCTTATTGAGCATCGGAATAACTTTTGGCTGTGCCGTAGTCACCCCAATTATTTGATTTTGATGTTTTGCGACTGTTACAAGATGTTGTGCACGATCCTGTCTATCAAATTTTGCATGAGGTACTACTTCGTTCCAAAAGTTAATCACCTCACTATGATGAGATTTCTCTTTAAATACATTGACAAATTCTATATTTTGGTCACTCGCTTTATTCATATGAACACTCAAAAGGAAATTGAAGAATACATTAAGCTACTTATTTCAAAAGAAATAAACACACCAGTGGCTGAAATTGCTGCTGATGAGCCGTTTATGCATTTTGGGATTGACTCAATGAGAGCAGTAGCATTTTTATATGCTTTGGAAAAGCAGTACTCGCTCGAACTCAACCCTCTTATGTTTTGGGATTACCCCACTGCCGCCACTTTAAGTAAACACCTACTCCAACGTATACAGGAAGCTAAACCTTAACATTACTAAAATAGCGTATACGCAAATGATCGCCATTGGGAAGCTCACCAATATATATCATCTCCGTATCAGGCCAGATAGCTTTATTCCAGTTCTTTTTAATTAACTCATTTTGAACTACCATCAACAGTCCTATGGCTTTATCTGTTCTTTCAGAATCAATCGATGCGTCAAGGACATTAAAAGTTTTTAAAACTAACTGGGTGTCAAGGGCTGGAGCTCGGTGCGATTGGGCTATAAAACATCTAAAGACGTAGACCTCATTTCTTAGTTGCTCAATGGGTGACTTAAAAACTGTTGAAGCCCCAATTAACTTACTATCCTTATTCCTACAGATCATCACCACCTCTTCAATCCTTTGTTCAATTCGCCCCTTTTTGAGCACATCATTAGCTAACCAAAACGCCACGAGTTCATCTTTAATATCAGATTTGTCTTTTTGCCAATAAGAGTGGAAAGAAAAGTGATTATCCAAAATATGATAATTTAAATATTAATTTTAACTCTTAACGATAATTTAACTTGTTTATAAATAAATTAATGTCGACATTTATATCTGGTGCTTAGATATTTAACTGCATGAATAACAATTTACGACTTCTCTATAAAAACACCCTATCCAAATATAGGAAGTTTAAATCGCGCTACGACAAAAACTTAAAAACTGGCCGATTTTACGAAATATCTTCTCGCAAGCAACATCAAATAGTAGCTCGATTAAAGAAATTACATCATAGACTGATGCAGCTGCGATGGCAATTGAAGTTAGCTGCTGCCACCGGAGTGTTGGCTTTGTCGCTTCAAGTAAGCCCTGTTCAATCACAGCAACTTGGGCCATTCGTTCAAAACGATTTAAATAATCCTTTCTTTAGGACTGTAAATTACGATGGAAACAAAAAAATAACCTTTGCTGACTTAGACAATGATGGCGACTTAGACGCTGCCATTGGTGTGGATACCGGAGAGATTATTTATTATGAAAATCGTGGTACCGCAACAAGTGGTAGATTTGTGATACGCACAGGCTCTGATTCCCCATTTAACTCCATCACTTCGCCTTATTCTCAAGCAGCACCAGAATTTGTAGACTTCGATGGCGATGGCGACCAGGATATGATCTTGGGAGATTTTAATGGATATTTCAATCCGGGTATATATTACTATGAAAATACAGACTTTGAAGATGATGGCATCATCGGTAATGGGCCCAATTTCGTAGAGATTACCTCTCCTGGAAGTCCAATTGATAATATCTCTGCCTCAAAATATGATGTGAAACCGGCTATTGTTGACATAGATGGAGACGGAGACTTAGATGTATTCCTGGGGCAAGATGGAGGTTTTCCAACTTATGAATCTTTATTGTTTTTTGAAAACAATAGTGGTTTTTCATCCCAACCACTACCTTCAGGATTGGCCGAATTTGAATTTGACACGAGTAATGGAAATATTGCTCCTACCTTTCATGATTATGATGGTGATGGAGACCAGGATTTATTTATTGGTGATATCAGTGGTGCAATACGTTATTTTAAAAACACCGATCTGGATCCATCTAAACCCTCAGACACAACGATAGGTGATGACATAGCCTTTGTGGAAGAAACAGGTGCCAATAACCCATTTGACACTTTTATTGCAAGTTCTGATGCTGTCATTTCCTTTGTAGATATTGATGCTGATGGAGATACAGATGCATTTATAGGGTCGGGAAGCTGTTGCAGCATAGACTTTTTAGAAAATGATGGTGCCGGAGGGTTCACATTAATCAATGGTTCAAAAAACCCATTTGACAGAATAGATATTGATAATGACCCTTCTCCAACACAACTTGACTTTGACAATGATGGTGATTATGATATTGTAATAGGTGCAAAGTATAACAATGATGGAGGTATATTTATATTCGAAAACAATGGAGACGGTACTGTAACCGAAGTTGACTCAACTAATAACCCGTTCTTTCGATTAGTTGATGATAGTTATGGAGCCTTAGTACCTGAGTTCGTGGATATTGATAATGACGGTGACATGGACTTATTTGTTGCTAATGAAGAGATTGGAACAGGAGATGGTCTTATAGATTTCTTTAGAAATGATGGAAGTAATAATTTCATAGAAGAAGCTACCACTCTTGGGCCAGCTACCAATTACAATCGTATAGCACAGACATTTGGAGACTTTGATGGGGATGGTGACTTCGATATGGTAGTAGGAAGCGATACTTCTGCTTTTTATCCAAATGCCAGTTTTAGATATTTTGAGAATCAAGGTTCAGCCAGTTCACCCAACTTTGTTGCGCAGCCATCCGATGGCCCTCCTTTTAATGGAGCTAATGTATCTCCTGGTTATTCTTTTGTGTATACAACTCCAAATTTTGTTGATTTAGATCACGATGGTGACCTTGATATTGTAGCAGGTATCCTCTCAGGATCTTCTAATCCTAAAGACGGTAGATTGTTGTTTTATAGAAATGATGCAGGTATACTGACTGAACAAACAGGTGCTGATGATCCATTCAACATTTTCATGTCTAACGACTCAGATCCTACTTTTATAGACTGGGATAATGATGGCGACCTGGATGTTTTTATTGGCAGCGCATATGGTAGGATGGATTACCTTGAAAACCAAAACCAACCACCTCAGGTCAATACGAATGTTTCATCTCTTAGTTTTACAGAAAACGATCCTGCACAAATTGTAGATGGAACTGTGGTAATCTCAGATGACACCAATGATATGTGTATTGGTGCGACAATACAGATTGTTAACGGCTTTGTCTCAGGCGAAGATGTACTTGGATTTACCTCTCAGTCTGGCATTACCGGCACATTTGATGACGTAACGGGCACACTTACTTTACAAGGGTTTGCCACTATGTCTGATTATGAGCTTGCTTTACAATCTGTAACATATCTCAATACCAGTGATAACCCAGATCCAAGTCCTCGAGATTTACAGTTTGCTGTTACTGACTTCGATAACACCAACCCATTTAGTGATGGCTTTCAAGAACCTATCGTAGCTATAAGTGTACTTCCAGTAAACGATGCTCCGGTGCTCAGTTCTTCCAATTTGGGAACAAGTGTAGATTACACGCAAAATGCCACCGGAATTGCGATAGATAATCAATTAACAGTGGCCGATGTAGACAATATGACTCTGGTGAGCGCCTCAATTACTATAAACAATTTTGTCGCAGGAGATATGCTTGTCTTCACAGACCAAAATGGAATAAGTGGCAGTTTCTCCAACGGCACATTAGATCTAATTGGGCAATCAAGCCTCACTGACTATGAGGCGGCATTACGTTCTATTCAATTTGAGAGTACAAATGGTGTCGGTACCAGAAATGTAGTATTTATCGTAAATGATGGTAGCGATGATAGCAATGTTTACGCTCGTGACATCTCAATCAGTGATGAACCTAATGAACCTCCAACGGTAAACACTACCCCTGCCACTACACAGGTTGGTAGTACAGTAACAATTGACCTTTGCCAAATCATTTCCGACCCTGACAATGACTATAACGAACTGACAATAAGTGTGTTGAGTATTAGCTCGGGAGCAACTACATCTATCAACGGTTGTGAGCTCAGTATAGATTATAGTGGAACAACCTTTTCAGGTCAGGATGATGTTGTAATAGAAGCCTGTGACCCATCAGGAAATTGTGATCAGAATACATTAAATGTTGACGTTCAGGCTTCTGAAGTCAATATCTTTAATGCTGTATCTCCCAATAACGATGGTTCCAACGATTTTTGGGAAATCCAAGGACTTACACAACCCAACAGTGTCATACTTTTCAATAGATGGGGTGATGAAGTGAAAACACTAAATGATGTAGATTCACCTATTGCCAATATTAATTTAGACGATTTGCCTGCGGCAACTTATTTTTATAGAATAAATAGCCCTGAAGGAACATTTGAAGGATACGTAGTAATAAAAAAATAAGCCATGAAAAAACTCCTGCTACCTCTTCTCCTATTCATAGCATCGGCTGCACAGGCACAACAAGACCCACTATACGCACAATACATTAATAACCCGATGGTGCTTAACCCAGGTTATACAGGAATCAATAATGTACTTAATGCCTCGTTGAGTTATCGAACACAATGGACAGGGTTTGAAGGTGCTCCAAGTACCGCGGCTTTATCTGCACATTCTTCATTTTTCGATGATTTGTTAGGCCTTGGGATTGTCATCGTCAGAGATGAGCTGGGATCAACAACCAATACCCAGGTGAGTGCAACCGGGGCATACAAAATCGAATTAGGAGAAATGAAATTTTCATTTGGTATGTCGGCAGGTGTATTTACGCTCAACGAAAACAATGATGAGCTGAATATCAGAGACCCAAATGATCCATTATTTGCAGGCAACCAATCCTTCAGCAAGTTTAATATTGGTGCAGGGGCCGTACTTAAAAGTCCGAAATTTTACTTAGGCTTATCTGTCCCAAGACTAGTTAATAGTGTCGAAGAGTTAGAAATGGTTGAGTCCCAATTATATCAAAGACATTTCTATTTTGGTGCCGGTTATATCATTCACATCAACAGCGATCTTGCTCTTAAACCCTCAATTTTAGCAAAAGGTGTTTCTGATGCCCCTCTCTCTATAGACTACAATGCTAGCGTCATCCTCAGGGATAAATACACCGCAGGATTACTCACAAGAAATTTCCAAACCTACGGACTATTACTACAGGTTAATTTTAATCATAATTTGAGAATTGGATATGTTGGCGAGATTCCTACTGATAATTCGGTAGGCTCTCAATTTACCTCCCACGAGATCTCTATCACACTCGATATGGAAGTGTTTGATTTTCATTTCTTAGACGAAAGGCAGTTTTAGAGTTCCTAATCTACTGGTCAGTCTAAACATTTCAACTAACTTTGCTACTTGCAAAATCCTGTGTTTAATGATCGAATAAAATATTTAAACATATTTTATTCGTTGGTTGAACATTAGAATGACAACCTTTGTTGTAGGAATATTATTATGAAAGTAGCAGTTTATAGAAAAGAACATTTTAACGCAGCTCACAGATTATATAACTCAAATTGGAGCGAGGAAAAAAATGAAGCGTATTTTGGTAAATGCAGCAATCCTAACTATCATGGGCACAATTATGATCTGCATGTCAAACTCATTGGAGAAATAGATGCTCAAACTGGCTATGTGTATGATATGAAAAAATTAAGTGACCTGATTAGAGAAAAAATAATCAGGCCATTTGATCATAAAAATTTAAACCTTGATGTACCACAGTTTAAAGATCTAAATCCTACAGCTGAAAATATTGCCATAGTGATTTACAGTCTTTTGAGGAGCGAAATAGACCCAGGCATCGAGCTAAAAGTGAGACTTTATGAAACAGAAAGAAATTATGTTGAATATCCAGCCTAAGCCTGACCTGAATGAAGAGCTGGCTGAAGACCACGTAGGCACTTCATATGAAACGCCTATGCGTGACGATGCCTTTGAGATGAGTGACGATGAAAAGGTGGAGAAAATAGAGGAGCACTTTAAGTCTATTATGGATATTTTAGGCCTGGACCTCAACGATGATTCATTGAAAGGAACACCTCACCGTGTGGCTAAAATGTATGTAAAGGAAGTATTCAGTGGTCTCAATCCAAAAAATAAGCCCGCTGCACGTCTCTTCGAAAACAAGTACAAATACAGCGAAATGCTTGTAGAAAAAGACATTACGTTCTACTCTCACTGCGAACATCACTTTGTGCCGATTTATGGTAAGGCACATGTTGCCTATATATCGAGTGGTAAAGTAATAGGCCTTTCTAAAATTAATAGGATTGTACAGTATTTCTCAAGAAGACCACAAGTACAGGAACGCTTGACTGTTCAAATTGGTAACGAACTTAAAAAAGCCTTAGACACAGAAGATGTCGCGGTTGTAGTTGATGCTACTCATATGTGTGTGGCTTCTCGCGGGGTTGGTGATACCAACAGCAAGACAGGTACAGCATACTTTGGAGGTAAGTTTCAGGAAGACCAAACAAAGAATGAGTTCCTTAATTACATAAACACACAATAGAGACTCAAATTAGATATGCTTTAAAAGGCTATCTCAAATGTTACTCGTCATTCAGAACGCAGTGAAGAATCCCTTAGAAATGGTGTAATAAACGACAATAAGAACGCTTCGCTACCGATGACGTTTTTGAAAGTTTATTAAAAATCCTCCCTCTAGACTCCCTCCAAAGGGAGAAAGAATCGGCTTCAATCACGTCAGCTGGGTTTGTAAGTTTGAAAAAAGTTATCTCTCTGAATGACTTTTTTTTGTTTATAAGTTCTGCACCAAACTAGCTTCATCGGTGTTTTGTTGTAAAACCACCACTTAAAATATATGCTGCATGCAGCTTATTTAATTCAATTATAAATTATTGTGAGTTACTGGGCTGGTTCCCAAATAATCACAATATTTTGTAACTTTGCGACTCTTTTAATCACATAAACCAAAGCAACAATATGGCATTTGATATTGATATGATTAAGGCAGTTTACGCTACAATGGCTGAGCGTATAGAAGCTGCCAGAAAAGTAGTAAATAAACCACTTACGCTTTCAGAAAAAATACTTTATTCACATCTACATGAAGATCAGCAACTTGAGGCCTTCCAGCGTGCGAAATCTTATGTAAACTTCGCTCCGGATCGTGTAGCGATGCAAGATGCGACAGCTCAAATGGCATTGTTGCAATTCATGCAGGCAGGCAAGAAAAAAGTGGCTGTACCTTCTACGGTACATTGTGATCACCTTATTCTTGCTAAAGAAGGTGCCAAAGAAGACTTACAAAGTTCATTAACGGCAAGTGGTGAAGTATTTAACTTCTTAGAATCAGTATCAAACAAATATGGCATCGGGTTCTGGAAGCCAGGTGCAGGTATTATCCACCAGGTAGTTCTTGAAAACTACGCCTTCCCGGGTGGAATGATGATCGGTACCGATTCTCATACGGTAAATGCTGGTGGTCTAGGTATGGTTGCTATCGGTGTCGGTGGTGCTGACGCTGTGGATGTTATGGCCGGAATGCCATGGGAACTTAAAATGCCAAAAATGATTGGTGTAAAACTTACTGGAAAGCTTAGCGGCTGGACATCGCCAAAAGATGTGATTTTAAAAGTAGCTGGTATACTTACTGTAAAAGGCGGAACCGGTGCGATTGTAGAATATTTTGGTGAAGGTGCTAAATCTATGTCATGTACTGGTAAAGGTACAATCTGTAACATGGGTGCTGAAATTGGAGCTACTACATCTACATTCGGTTATGATGACAGCATGGAGCGCTATTTAAGAGCTACTGACAGAGCTGAAGTAGCTGATGAAGCGAACAAGATCAGAGAACACTTAACTGGTGATGATGAGGTTTATGCAAATCCTGAAAAGTACTTTGATGAGGTAATTGAGATCAATCTTTCTGAACTTGAGCCACACATCAATGGTCCTTTCACTCCAGACAGAGCAACTCCTGTTTCTAAAATGAGAGAGGAAGCTGAGAAAAATGGCTGGCCGTTAGACGTTGAATGGGGACTAATTGGTTCTTGTACTAACTCATCGTATGAAGATTTAACAAGAGCAGTATCTATTGCTAGGCAAGCGGTAGACAAGAAAATAAAAGCAAAATCAGACTTTGGTATCAACCCTGGTTCTGAGCAAATCAGATTTACAGTTGACCGTGATGGTATACTTAAAGTTTTTGAAGACTTAGGTGCACGCATATTTACAAATGCTTGTGGTCCTTGTATTGGACAGTGGGACAGAGCCGGAGCCAATAAGAAAGAGAAGAATACCATCATTCACTCTTTTAACAGAAACTTTTCTAAAAGAGCTGATGGCAACCCAAATACACATGCGTTTGTAACATCACCAGAAATGGTAGCCGCTGTTGCCATTAGTGGTGATCTTGGATTTAACCCAATGACAGATACGCTCACCAATGAAGATGGAGAGCAAGTAAAACTTGATCCGCCAACTGGATTTGAGTTACCAGAAAAAGGTTTTGATGTTGAGGATAATGGGTATCAAGAGCCAGCATCCGATGGTAGTGGTGTAGAAGTGAAAGTGGCACCGGATTCTAAAAGACTTCAGTTACTTACACCTTTTGAACCTTGGAATGGTGAAAACATCAAAGGCATGAAGCTTTTGATTAAAGCCAAAGGAAAATGTACTACTGACCATATTTCTATGGCAGGCCCATGGTTGAGATACAGAGGTCACTTAGATAATATTGCTAACAACACACTTACAGGTGCGGTCAACTTCTTTAATGATGCTACAGACTCAGTGAAGAATCAACTCACTGGTGAGTATGGTCCGGTACCTGCCACTCAAAGAGATTATAAAGCCAAAGGTATCCCATCAATCGTAGTTGGTGATCACAACTATGGTGAAGGTTCTTCAAGAGAGCATGCGGCCATGCAGCCTCGTCACCTAGGTGTAAAAGTAGTTTTAGTGAAGTCTTTTGCAAGAATCCATGAAACCAACTTGAAGAAGCAGGGTATGCTTGGACTTACTTTCGCTAATGAAGACGATTACAATAAAATTTTAGAAGACGATACAATCGACTTCTTAGATTTAGACAAGTTTGCCCCAGACAGACAGCTTACGCTATTAGTAAAGCATGCTGACGGGTCTGAAGATACAATCAAAACAAACCACACGTACAATGAAGTACAAATTGGTTGGTTTAAGGCAGGATCAGCCTTGAACTTGATTGCAGCAAAAGAGAAAGAAAGTTAATCTTAGCTTTATTGATAAGTTAAAAGCCGCTCAATGAGCGGCTTTTTTGTTATCTACACTCACCGGGTGACTTGAAGTCACCCGGTGAATTTAAAGTTATCCAACGGACTTTAAGTCTTGTGTCCCCTTGAGGGGACTACAGGGGTGATTAAACCAGTTCAATCAAGCACTTCACCTTCTACTGGTATTACACCCTTAAGTGGGTGTCAGGTTTTTCTACCTGACACAACACTTGAAAAATGGTAAATATGCTTAGCTCTAAACAGGAGACTATCTCTTCCCAGGCTGATACTGCTCTTTACTTCGCTTCTCCACGTCCTGTCGATAATATGCTACATCTTTAAATGTACCTGATAAATATAGTGGTATCTGATCATCAAAATGCGGTGAATTAGGGTCGCCACTTTGGCCTCCAGCCAACAGACTCTTTGCCTTTAAACTATCTCCAAACTCCACAACAGCTACAAAGCTATTGCCTGATGTACCGTAAATCTTTTTGGTATCGTAAGACCTGGCCCCGAAAGAGGCTAAAGCACCCCAACTGCCTGAAGCCATCCCTACTGGTTCACTTGGCGCGCTATCATCAAAAGGCTGCTCAATATCACCTGTCAATCGTTGAAATCGATTGATTTCGCCCCAAGGTGTATTCCATTGTCCAAAATCATTTTCCAGTTGATCTAGTGTTACTGTAAAATGCCTTAACCTATCCTCAGCAGGTAGTAACGTAGCAAAATATGCAAAACGAGCCATAAATGGCATATTAGGAAGTATATCTGCATTTCTTAATAATTCAATGGCATAAAAATGGCCTATTGACATGGCTACCGATTCTTTGGACACCTTATAGTCCCAGTTTTCCATGATTTGAATGGCCTCCTCTAACCTTTTGTCATTTATACTACTTTCATTATAAGCGTCTATCAAACCCGGAATTAAAACCTGAAAGGCTGGTAAAAATGGGTCATACGCCAATTCGATAAGCTTATCAAGTGTAAGACTGTCTATATCCTTTAATAACTCTCTCGCATGTATACCTCTAAAATTTTCATGGGCATAAGACATATAGTAAGGATAATCTTCACGCTTTGGACTAAATTCTGCTGCACTTGCAAATGGCGTTGAGTTGCAATTCTGAATCCAACCATTTTCTGGATTAATCACTTTGATAGCTTCTGCTACCGGATGCAAACCTTGCCAGTCAGTAGCTGGATTGCTACCATCTACAGGCCTTCTGTAATTAAAAGACGTATCTCTTACTGGTATGAAGTTACCATGGTAATAAGCAATATTACCATCAGCATCTGCATATACTGTGTTGTTAGAAGAATTGGTCTTGATTTTCATCATTTCATTAAATCCCTCCAACCCGTCTTTTTTGGTCCTGGTAAATGACTGAATCAGTGCATCAACCGGATTCCACATAATTGCCGTTGACACCCATTGCTCATCAATTTTATGAGTGACTGGACCATGGTGCGTGCGATAGGTCGGAAAGGTTTTTTGCTGTAAGCTATCTCCTGCTTTATAGGAAAGGGTCACCTCCCCTATTGTTACAGGCCTTAACTCTTCGCTATATTGATAATATAGGCTATCTCCTTTTTCTACAATAGTTTCTTTAAACTCATCGATCACATCGGTATAGGTGGAGGTGTGCATCCAGCCGGTTTTCTCATTAAAACCCTGGTAAACAAAAAACTGCCCCCACGTAACAGCACCGTAAGCATTTAGTCCCTCTTCACTCACCACATGCACTTCGCCCCTGAAGTAAAAAGAAGTGTGTGGGTTAATTAAAAGCATGGCATCCCCAGAGGCTGTGTGCTCGCCTGCTATGGCTATACCATTAGATCCTTGTGGTTCATCGAGTAATGCCGGATGAGTCAAACCATCACCAAAATCAGTCAAAGCCAATGCCTTGTCTTCATAAAATGCTTTGATCCTGCGTGTAGAAACTCGCTCAATGTCACCGCCTATTGAACCTTCACTAAAATACATAGGCATCCATGGCTCGAAACGCGTGAGTAGTTTCGGTTTTACTTCCGGGTGGGTATGTAAGTAGTAATTGATGCCATCGGCAAAAGCATCGCACAGCTCCTTCAGCCATTCAGGTGCATTTTCATATTTCTCGATGGCTTCCTCTTTGCTCATATAGAGTCGTGCCCTCAAGTCATTGTAGAGCTCCTCCTCTCCTTCTACTTCAGCCAACCTGCCAATAGCCCAGATATAGTTTCTCTCCACACGATTAAAATCATCTTCGCATTGGGCATACAATAACCCAAATACCGCATCAGCATCTGTTTTACCATAGATGTGGGGTACGCCATAATCGTCCCTGATGATTGTAACCCGTTCTGCTTGGGCTTCCCATTGCGCTACCTCACTTTGTGGGCTGTCGGTTCCGCATGATACAAATAATAAAAGTGCAAGAATGAGTACCAGCGATCGGTCTAAGGTCAATTTCATAGGTCTTTGATTGATGATTTTTCCAAACAACAATTTATTAAGATTTCTAAAAGGATAGTACTCAGAAATGGCATTTTATGTGAGTGGTTGTTAGGCAAACATTTTCACTAATAGTCGTCTGACCACTCAAAGTGGTCTCATATCTTACATTAAGTTAAAATAGAGTTAATTTTATTTAGGGTGGAACTATAAGTGGTCTAGATATAACACTAGGTTAATATCGTTCGTCAGGGA
>Ga0189278_10064_pt1 | contig 172228 bp, 146 predicted proteins | sample N26A9minimetaG_FD_130326 | JGI IMG/M metagenome (GOLD analysis project Ga0189278, IMG submission 130326) | Marine microbial communities from the Costa Rica Dome - N26 A9 mini metaG | ecosystem: Environmental > Aquatic > Marine > Oceanic > Photic zone | place: Costa Rica: the Eastern Pacific...
GGCGCACCGCTTCGAAAAAGCCCAACCCGCAGACCGTGTCGCAACGCCCGGCGGTGTTTTCAAAAACACCGGACCGAATTCTTCAAAGAATTCGCAGCGGCGCACCGCCTCGAAAAAGCCCAACCCGCAGATCATGTCGCAACGCCCGGCGGTGTTTTCAAAAACGCCAGACCGAATTCTTCAAAGAATTCGCAAAGGCGCACCGCTTCGAAAAAGCCCAACCCAAAGACCGCGTCGCAACGCCCAACGGTGTTTTCAAAAACACCGGACCGAATTCTTCAAAGAATTCGCAAAGGCGCACCGCCTCGAAAAAGCCCAACCCAAAGACCGCGTCGCAACGCCCAACGGCGTTTTCAAAAACGCCGGACCGAATTCTTCAAAGAATTCGCCCCCTCACGCCGCGTGGTTCAGGATCGCCGCTTCGGAGGCCGACAGATTGCGCCGCGAGAAACTGCCATAGGTATGCGGATCGTATTCAAGCTCCGGATGGGTGGCCAGCAACCGCTTGCGGTCGCCCTCGTCCAGCGCGGATAGCGCCGCAGAGGCGGGATGAAAACTTTCGGTCTCCACGCTGTTGGCCCAGAGCACCTGATGGGAATCAAAGAGCACGTGGATATAGGTGACCTCGCGCATTTTCAGATCCACGGTGATGGTATCGCCGTTGATCAGGTCCTTTGCGGCGACCAGCACCTCGGGGGTGTTGAACAGCTCCTGCGCGGTGGGCCCCTTGATCAGCAGGCGGTGCTGCGGTGACACGATCAGATCCGCATCGGGCTCGCCCGCGTTCAGCACGCCGGCCGCGATCCGCACCGGGCGCAGCTTGGGCATCGCGAACAGCCGCGCCCCGGACATGCGCCTGCTGCCGACCCAGCGGATCGGCTGGGCGCCGTCATCCTTGGTCTGTACCAGATCGCCCTCGCGCAGGTCCTCGATCAGGCGCTGGCCTTGGGGCGTGCGGATGCGGGTGCCGGGGGTGAAACAGATCACGCCGCCATCAGTGTCCGAAGCCGCATTGCCGCAGGAGGGGCCAAGGGTGTGATGCACGATCCACAGATCGCAGTTGCGCGGCGGCATCTCATCCAGAAACATCAGCAGGGGCTGGCTGCCACGGCCCAGTTCGATCAGCGTCACGGTATAGCTGCGCCCGCCGTCGGTCACGACAAAGCTGTTGTCCATCAGCGGACCGGTATCCTGCCCCGCCCCGCGCAGACCGCCCCTGAAGGCGCCGCCGCTTTCTTCCAGCGCCGCGCCGACCAGCCGCCGCACCATTCTGGCAGCGCGTTTGCGCAGATTTTCCGCCTCGTCTGCCTGGTCCAGCCGCAATACGTCATTCGGGCCATCGACCCGGATCGCGTCCCCTCGCCAGGCCCATGCCGCCCCTACAGAGAGAGATTGCACCGGCGCGGCTTCAAGGCCGTCTATTTCTGTTTGCGACCAGCTGATGACAAACGTGCCCTTAAAGCCCGTTTTCATTGCTCGTTCTGCCTGCCTCAGTTTTTTATTACCCCATAGGTAGCAAAGCTTGCCCGACCTGCATAGCCATAATCATGTCATTTTTCAGGGTGTTGCAAAATGACCTTGATGTCGGGCCGGAACCTTTGGGGCGGTCTGGCCTTCCCCCCGGCGCCGGGGCGCGGCAGGGTGCAGATGGCCTGAGACCCCCCTTCCGGCAGCGTCTGCCACGGAATCTGCCCATCATTTACCACAAATACCATTGCAAAACACCGGCGATTTGTTAACGTCAGACGGGTTACCTTGGTTCAGGAGTTGTCATGTCCCAGCCGCCGAAAGCCCTGCCGGGGCGTCGCATCGTCTCTTCCCGCCACCTGGCAGAGGGCGAAGGCTGGGAAGCCTCCGAGCTGGAATACGGGATGATCATCGCCTTCAACGCCTTCACCCGCTGGATGTCGCGCTGCATGGCGGCGGCGGGCAATGCCGACCTGACGCCGCTGGAAATCCTGGTGCTGCACAACACCAACCACCGCAGCCGCGAAAAGCGGCTGACGGACATCTGTTTCCTGCTGAACATCGAGGACACCCATACCGTCAACTACGCGCTGAAAAAGCTGCTGAAGTCGGACCTTCTGGTGGCCGAAAAACGCGGCAAGGAAGTGTTCTACCGCACCTCGGAGACCGGTGCCGCGCTTTGCGATGCCTACCGCGCGATCCGCGAGACCTGCTTTCTCGACGGGCTCAACCGGATGGATCTGGGCGGCGACGACCTGCGCCTTGTCGCCGCCAGCCTGCGCACCATGTCGGGGCAATACGATCAGGCCAGCCGGGCTGCCGCCTCGCTCTGATCCACCCGGGTCAGAGCAGCGCCGCCATGGCGCGGGCGGTGTCGTTCATCCGGTTGGAGAAACCCCATTCATTGTCGTACCAGCTGACCACCCGCACCAGACCGCCATCGGTCACGCTGGTCTGCGCGGCGGCAAAGCAGGAGGAATGCGGATCATGGTTGAAATCCACCGAGACCAGCGGATCGGTCTCACAGGACAGAACCCCTTTCAGCGGGCCCTGCGCGGCCTTTTCCAGCGCCGCATTGACCTCTGCCACCGTGGTCTTGCGGCCGGGCAGGAAACACAGGTCCACCATCGAGACATTGGCCACCGGCACCCGCACGGCAGAGCCTTCCAGCCTGCCCTTCAGGCCCGGCAGGACTTCTGAAATCGCCGCCGCCGCCCCGGTCGAGGTCGGCACCATGGACACCGCCGCCGCGCGCCCGCGATACAGGTCCTTGTGCGGCGCATCATGGGTCGGCTGGTCACCGGTATAGGCGTGGATCGTGGTCATATAGCCGGTCTCGATCCCCAAATCCTGCTCCAGCACCATGGCCACCGGGGCCAGGCAATTGGTGGTGCAGGAGGCGTTGGAAACGATCACGTCATCCGCCGTCAGATCGCCGTGGTTCACGCCATAGACCACCGTGCGGTCCACCCCCTTGCCGGGGGCCGAGATCAGCACCCGCTTCGATCCGTTCTCCAGATGTTTGGCCGCGCCCTCGCGGGTGGTGAAGATGCCGGTGCATTCATAGACGATGTCCACGTCGGCCCAGGGCAGCCTGGCCGGGTCACGCTCTGCCGTCAGGCGGATGGTATGATCACCGACGCTCAATGTGTCGCCGTCCAGGCTTGCCGTTTCGGTCAGCCGCCCGTGTACGGAATCATATTTCAGCAGGTGCAGCAGGGTCGCCGCCGGGGCCAGGTCATTGACCGCCACCACCTCGATCCCCCGGGCGCCGTTTTCCAGCAGCGCGCGCAGCACGTTGCGCCCGATCCGTCCAAATCCGTTGATTGCGATTTTCGTGGTCATGATATTTCTCTCCCCTTCCGGACCGGTCCATTCCGCGCGACACCGCGCATCCCGCCTGTTGCAGGACATCTGGATACGTCTTTGGTTCTCGTTAGCGCTAACAAGGAGAAATTACAACCTCCAATCCCGCCGGCGCTGCGGAGTGCCTCCGATTTGTGCAGCGTGACACGGCTTTGACCCGGCGCGCGGGATTTTCCGACCCCGCTCAACGGGCGGCATCACGCAAAGTTGACCCGAAGGCCAAGACGTGCGGGGATAAAGTGGAATGGGCGCGCGCCCGTGCCCGGCCGCCTGCCCGGCGCGGGGGGTGTGCTCAAAAAAGCAGCGGGGCAAGTCGCATTTTCACCCTGTACTGCGCGCGCAGGTGCCCTATAGAAGCCGCCATGACCAATATGCATGAACCCATTCTGATTGCGGTGGACGCAGGCGGCACCGGGTGCCGGGCCGCGGCCGGCACTGCGGCACGCGGCATCCTGGCCGATGCGCGGGGCGGGCCCGCCAATGTCGAGAACAATTTCGGCGGGGCGATCGCCAATATCACCGCCGCCGTGCGCGCGGCGCTGGCCCAGGCCGGGCTTGCCGATACGCCGCTGGAGCGGATCATCGGCCATGTCGGCGCCGCCGGGGCCAACAGCCCCGAGACGATGGCCGAGGTTGCCGCCGCCCTGCCCTATGGCCACACCATGGTGTCGGGCGACAAGGAAACCACCGTCGCCGGGGCGCTGGGGGCACATGACGGCTATGTGCTGGGCATCGGCACCGGAACTTTCATCTCGCGCCAGTGCGGCGGCGTGGTCAGCACCGTGTCGGGCTGGGGTTTCCAGATCTCCGATCAGGCTTCGGGCGCATGGCTGGGCCACCGGCTGCTGGAACGCACGCTGCTGGCCCATGACGGGATCGAACCGCAAAGCGCCCTCACCCGCCGGACGCTGGACCGGATGGGCGGGCTGCACGAGATGCGCCGGTTCTGCCTGACCGCCACGCCGACCGATTACGCGACCCTCGCGCCCGAGGTGCTGAGCGGCGCGCAGGAACAGGACCCTGCCGCGATGCAGATCATCGCCCGGGCGGTGGACTTTCTGGAAAAGGGGCTGGCGGCGCTTGATTTCACGCCCGGCGACAGGCTCTGCCTGACCGGCGGCGTGGGGCCGCATTACCGCGGCTACCTGTCCGAGGACGTGGTGCGCAACCTGGTCGCCCCGCAGGGCAATGCCATGCAGGGGGCCTTTGCGCTGGCCCGTCAGGCCGCGCAGGAGGAAGCCTAGTCACCCGGAATCAAAGTTCGGTTCATTAAATGCAGCTCTCAACGGCAGGTTCGCACCCGACCCCGAGGGCGGCCCTCCATTTGGTGAGACATTTTCACTTTTTCCATAGTTCGCAGCATCTTGCGAGGTTGGAGTTTCGCACCCGCCGTTTTGCCGAAGGCAAACCTGCGGTTTGACGGGGGCGGGGTCGGGTGCGAACCGGATCGCAAGCGATCCGGGGGCAGTGGGAAATGATGCGCATTTCGTTTCCGCCATACTAGGTCGGAATCGAAGTTGCAGCGTTGAAGCGGGTGCCCGACAGAGGTTCGCGCCCGGCCCCGAGGACGCAACTTGGCGCGCCATACTGCAGGGGAAGACATGTCATACATGACATGTCAAAAATGACAGGTCTATCATGACATGTCTTCACCTGCAGGCAGCAGGTAGCAGGTAGCAGGTAGCAGGTAGCAGGTAGCAGGGCAGTGGCGGCAGATGACAGCGGTGCAAAGCCTATGGTTGCGGCTTCGGCCTGAGTGATCCGGGATCGTCTGAAATCAGATATTTCATCGCGTTCCAACGCATCGCTTTAGCGCCCGCCGCAGCGGCCCGCTTTGCTTGCCTTATCTGGGTCTGTGGATCTGTGGGGACCGTTGAAATGGCGGCGCCGCCGGATCGGATGGATGAGACAGGGATGACCCTGCACGTTGAACGGTTCAAAGTGGCCCGCTGAGGACGGGCCTCTGTTTCTCCGAATGCGCCCGGTGTGTCAGACCGGGTGCGGATGTCGCGACAGGTGGGGTTCTACCGGCACAGGGTTAACGCTGTCCTGCTGCCCCGTCCGTTGCGCGCCCATGGGCGGGATGCCTGCGCCGCACCGATGCGGGCCGCCCCGGCAGGTTCAGCCGCGCGTCATTGCGGCTCTGGCGCGAGATCACCTTGCCTTTCGCCACCACCACCAGCCGGTCGGGCCGCAGGCGCAGCGCCTCGATCGGATTGCCCGCGTCCAGCACCACCAGCGAGGCCCGCGCGCCGACCTGCAGCCCGTAATCCTGCAGCCCCATGATCCGCGCATTCACCTCTGTCACCATGTCGAAACAGCGCCGCATCTCTTCCGGGCTGCTCATCTGCGCCACATGCTGGCCCATGAAGGCCACGTCCAGCATGTCGCCGGTGCCCATCGAATACCAGGGGTCCATCACGCAATCCTGCCCCCAGCCCACGGTGATGCCCTGCGCCTGCATCTCCTTCACCCGCGTCAACCCGCGCCGTTTGGGGAAAGTGTCATGACGGCCTTGCAGCATGATGTTGATCAGCGGGTTGGGGATGACGGCAACCCCGGCTTCGGCGATCAGGGGCAGCAGTTTGGAGACATAGTAATTGTCCATCGAATGCATCGAGGTCAGATGCGACCCGGCCACCCGGCCCTGCAGGCCAAGGCGCTGCGTCTCATAGGCCAGGGTTTCGATATGGCGGGAATGCGGGTCGTCGGTTTCGTCGCAATGCAGGTCCACCATCAGCCCGCGTTCGGCGGCAATCTCGCACAGGGCGGTGACCGACCGCGCGCCATCCACCATGGTGCGTTCGAAATGCGGGATGCCGCCGACCACATCCACCCCCATGTCCAGCGCGCGGAGCGTGTTGGCATAGGCGGTGGGGTCGCGGAAAAGGCCGTCCTGCGGGAAGGCCACCAGCTGCAGGTCGATATAGGGGCTGACGGCGCGGCGGACCTCCAGCAGCGCCTCGACCCCCAGCAGGCGGTCGTCGCAGGTGTCCACATGGCTGCGGATCGCCAGCAGGCCGAGCGAGGCCGCCCAGTCGCAATATTCCAGCGCGCGGTCAAAGACCTCTTGTTGTGTCATCACGCCCTTCAGCTCGCCCCAGAGCCCGATCCCTTCGAGCAGCGTGCCGGAGGCATTGATGCGCGGGGTGCCGTAGCTCAGCGTGGCGTCCATGTGGAAATGCGGATCGACGAAGGGGGGCGAGACAAGGTCGCCGGTGGCGTCGATGACCTCGCCCGCCTCCGCCTCCAGCGTGCCGATGGCGGTGATCCGGTCGCCCGCGATGCCGATGTCGGCGGTGGTGCCGTCCGGCAATGTGCCGCCCTTGATGATGATGTCGAACATGGAGCTGTCCTTTCAGTTAAGTTCCGTCCGGCCTCGGGCCGGACAGCCCCCGACCGCCCCCATGGGCGGGGGCTTCACCCCCACCCGCGGTCGGGGGCTGTCCTTTGTGGATAAATAGAGGTCATTCACCGCTCCCCCTTGTTGAAGGGCACCATCAGCGCCGCAGGCACCTGTGCGCGGCGCGACATGACCACCAGCGCCAGGATCGACAGGATATAGGGCGCCATCAGGAAATACTGATAGGGTATCCCCGCCCCCAGCGGGGTCTGCTGCAACCGCACCTGCAACGCGTCGAAAGCGGCAAAGAGCACCGCGCCCAGCAGGGTCTTGCCGGGCCGCCATGAGCCGAAGACCACCAGCGCGATGCAGATCCAGCCGCGCCCGTTCACCATCTCGAAGAAGAAGGAATTGAAGGCGCTCATGGTCAGGAACGCCCCACCCACCGCCATCAGCCCGCTGCCCGCCATCACCGCGCCGATGCGGATGGCCGAAACGCTCAGGCCCTGCGCCTCCACCGCCGCCGGGTTTTCACCCGCCGCGCGCAGGGCCAGCCCCAGCGGCGTGCGGTACAAAACCACGCTCACCACAACCACCAGCACAAAGGCCAGATAGGTCAGCGGCGTCTGCGAAAACAGCGCCGGACCGACCAGCGGCAGATCCGACAGCAGCGGCACCTCCCAGGGCTGGAAGGCCGCGATCTTGGGCGGCGAGGTGACCTCCGGCAGGGCCAGACGGTAGCAATAATAGGTCAGCGAGGTCGCCAGCAGGGTGATGCCAAGGCCCACCACATGCTGCGAGAGCCCGAAGGGCACGCAGAGCACCCCGTGCAGCAACCCGAATGCCATGCCCGCCAGCATCGCCACGCAGACCCCGAACCAGAGGCCGCCGCCCAGATAGACCGTCAGCCAGCCGGCAAAGGCGCCCACCACCATGATCCCCTCGATGCCGAGGTTCAGCACGCCCGCGCGTTCGCAGATCAGCTCGCCCAATGCGGCAAAGATCAGCGGCGAGGCGATGCGGATCGCGGCGGTCCAGAAACTGGCGGAGATGAGAATATCGAGGATGTCCATCAGCCGCGCCTCACCCTGAATTTGGTCAGCATGATCGCCAGCACCATCAGGAGCAGCGCCACCGCCAGCATGATGTCGGCCAGATAGGTCGGCACGCCTGCCGCGCGGCTCATGCTGTCCGCGCCGACGAAGATGCCCGCGACAAACAGCGCCGCCACCACCACGCCCAGCGGGTTCAGCAGCGCCAGCATCGCCACGATGATCCCGGTGTAGCCAAAGCCCGGCGAGATATCCAAGGTCAGGCTGCCCTTCAGCCCTGAGACCTCGGAGAACCCGGCAAGCGCGGCGAGGCCGCCTGACAGCAGCGCGGTCTTGATCAGCGTGGCATTGACCGGGATGCCCGCAAAACGCGCGGCCTCCGCGTTCAGCCCCACGGCGCGCATCTCATAGCCCAGCGTGGTGCGGCGCTGGATCACCCAGACCACAGCCGCCGAAATCAGCGCAAGGCCGAAGCCCCAGTGCAGGCGCAGCCCGTCGATGATGCGCGGCAGCCGGGCCTCGGCCACCAGCCGGGCGGATTTGGGCCAGCCCAGCCCCATCGGGTCCTTCAGCGGCCCCTCCAGCAGCATGGAGACCCAGAGCAGCACGACGAAATTCAGCAGAAGGGTCGTCACCACCTCATCCACGCCAAAGCGGGTTTTCAGGAAGGTCGGCACCAGCAGCACCAGCGCCCCCGCCAGCATCGCGGCGATGGCGATGAGTGGCAGCAGCGCGGCCGAAGGCCAGGCCAGCGCGCCGGTGCCCAGCACCACGGTCACCACCGCCCCCATGTAAAGCTGCGCCTCGGCCCCGATGTTCCACAGCCTGGCCTTGAAGGCGACGGCAACCGCCAGCCCGGTAAAGATCAGCGGCGTCGCGCGGTTCAGCGTTTCCAGCGTGGCGAATTTCGATCCGAAGGCCCCCTTGAGGATCAGCCCCAGCACCGAAAACGGCTGCGCCCCCGCGATCATCGCGAGCAGCGAGGCGATCACCACGGTGCCCGCCAGCGCCAGCGCGGGCAGGCCCAGGCGGCGGGTCAGCGCGGGGTTGGCAATGGGTTCAAGCCGCATGGTCAAACCCCTCGCCCGCCATCCAGACGCCCAGTTCCGCCACGCTCAGCGCGCCCCGGTCAAAGGCGGGCGACAGCCGCCCTTCGGAGATCACATGGATCACATCCGCCAGCGCCGTGACCTCGTCCAGATCCTCGGAGATCAGCAGCACCGCCGCGCCCCGGTCCCGTGCCGCCAGCAGCTGTTCATGCACATAGGTCAGCGCCCCGATGTCGAGGCCCCGCACCGGCTGGTTCGCCAGCACCACGTCGGGGGCGGTTTCCAGCACCCGGCCCAGGATCAGCTTTTGCATGTTGCCCCCCGACAGCAGGCGGATGCGGGTTTCGGGCCCTGGGCAGCGCACGTCATAGCCGGAGATGATGTTCTGCGCGAAATCGCGGGCGGCGCGCCAGTTCATCCAGCCCCGGCGTGAGAACGGCGGGCTTGCGTAAAGCTCAAGCACCGCATTTTCGGTGAGGTCGAAATCCGCGATGGTCCCGGTCTTGTGCCGGTCCTCGGGGATGCGGGCGATCCGGGCGGCCAGCGCGGCACGCGGGCTCCAGCCCGTAACCGGCGCGTCCGAGATGCGCAGTTCGCCCGATGCGGGCGCAATCAGCCCGCCGATCAGGTCGGCCAGCGCCGCCTGCCCGTTGCCCGACACCCCCGCAAGCCCGGTGATCTGGCCCGCGCGCAGGTCCAGATCGACCGCCTTGAGCCCCGGCGCGCTGCCCCGGTCCGGCGTGGTGACCGCCCGCAGAGAGACCCGCAGGGCGCCGGGATTGGCCTGCCGCACCTGCGGCGCGGCAACCTCTGCCCCCACCATCATCTGCGCCAGCTGCGCCGCATCGGTATCGGCGGTGCGCGCCTCTGCCACCAGCCTGCCATGGCGCAGCACCACCACGCGGGAGGAGATCGCCGTGACCTCATGCAGCTTGTGGCTGATGAAGATCACCGACAGCCCCCGCGCCACCGCCCGGCGCATGGTGGCAAAGAGATCGTCGGTCTCCTGCGGGGTCAGCACGGCGGTGGGTTCGTCCAGAATGAGAATGCGCGCCTCGCGGTAAAGCGCCTTGAGGATCTCGACCCGCTGGCGCTCGCCGACGCTGAGCGCGCCGACCTGCGCCTCCATGTCCACCCGCAGCCCGTAATCCTGCATCAGGGCCCTGATCCGGCGGCGCGCGGCGGCACGGCCGAACCCCGGCCGCCAGAGCGGTGCGGTGCCCAGCACGATGTTTTCCAGCACACTCATGTTGTCGGCGAGGGTGAAATGCTGATGCACCATGCCCACCCCGGCCTCCAGCGCCGCGCGCGGGTTGCCGGGGGGCAGCGGCTGGCCGAAGACTTCGACGCTGCCCTCATCCGGCGTGTAATGGCCAAAGAGGATGTTCATCAGCGTGGTCTTGCCCGCGCCGTTTTCGCCCAACAGGGCAATCACCTCGCCCTGCCGCAGTTCGAAGCTGACCGCATCATTCGCGGTCAGCGCGCCGAACCGCTTGGTGATGCGGTCAAGACGCAGGACAATGGGGGCGGTGGTCACGGGCATTCAGGGGCCGTCAGCGGGTGCTGGCAGATGCAAAGCGCCTGCCGGGGGGCAGGCAGGCGCTGCCCGGCCTGTCGGCCGGGCGAGTCCGTCGGGTAACCCGGACCATCTGCAAGGCCTGCACTCAACTGGACTTCGGCTCTTCGTCGTTGATCTCGACCGTGTATTCCCCCGCCTTGATCGCCTTGGTGCGTTCCGCGATCAGGTCCAGCGCCGCCTGCGGGATCTTGCCCTCAAACGTGCCGAAAGGCGCCAGCGATGCGCCGCCCTCCTTCATGAAGGAATAGACGCCATAGTCGGCGGCGGTGAAGTTCCCCGCCTTCACCGCGGCAATCGCGGCATCCAGCGTCGGCTCAAAGTGCCAGATCGCCGAGGCGACGACGGTCTCGGGGTATTCCGCCTGTGTGTCGATCACATTGCCGATGGCCAGAATGCCCTTTTCCTGCGCCGCATCCGATACGCCGAAGCGTTCGGCATAAAGGATATCGGCACCATTCTCGATCATCGCAAATGCGGTTTCCTTGGCCTTGGGCGGATCGAACCAGGAGCCGATGAAGCTGACCTGAAAGGCGATGTCCGGCTTCATCTCGGCGGCGCCGGCCATGAAGGCATGCATCAGGCGGTTCACCTCGGGGATCGGAAAGCCGCCGACCATGCCGATATTGCCGCTTGTCGTCATCGCCCCGGCGACGATGCCGGAAAGATAGGCGGCGTCCTGGATGTAATTGTCAAAGACGGCAAAGTTCGGCAGGCCCGCGTCTTCCTTGAAACTTGATCCCATCAGGAAGGCGACATCGGGGTAATCGGCGGCGACCTCGCGCGCCTCCTGTTCCGCGCCGAAGACCTCGCCGATGATCAGGGTGTTCCCGCTTTCGGCATATTCGCGCATGACGCGGGCGTAATCGGTGTTGGAGACGTTTTCGGTAAAGACATATTCGATGTCACCGCGGGCCTGTGCCGCCTCTGCCGCCTTGTGGATGCGGCTGACCCATTGTTGTTCGACTGGTACGGTATAGATGCCCGCAACCTTGATCGGGTCGGCGGCAAGGGCGGTGCGCGGTGCCAGGGCGAAAGCGCCCGCCAGGGCGGCGGCAGAGCCGAGCAGAAAGCGGCGTGTAAAGCGACGTGTGGTCATGATGATCCCCCGTTGGTTTTATTATTGCAGATCGTTTGCCAGTGGCCCCGATGAGTCAATAGAACGCCGCCTGATTAAGCAATACTTCTGTCGCGGTCCCGGCGATGCGCCCAGTCTGCGGGCGGTCCGTCGTCAGCCGGGAGAGACCGCAAAAGCCACTGCACGCCGCAGTCGGGTGTTGGCTCATGCCGGTTGGCCGGCGGGCCTGCCAAGGGTTGACAGCTCCTGCGCAAGCATGTCGCGCACCCGCGCGATCCGGGGCACATGGCGCAGGGCATCGGGGACCACCAGCCAGACCGGCAGCGCCGGCAAGGTCACGAAATCGGCGATGCGCTCGACCCTCGGGTCGGCATCGCCGATCAGACGCTGGAACCCGCCCACACCGCCCCCCGAACAGACAAGAGACCAGTTCACCAGCTGGTCCTCGCAGCGCAGCGGAAAGAAGTCGCGGGTGACGTGCAGGCCGTTCTGCGCCATCAGGCGCAGGATCAGCTCGGACCTGTCGAAGCCGACAAAATCCATTTTCATCAGCGCCTCGGGCGTGTCGGGGCGGCCCGCACGGGCGATGTAGCTTTGCGCCGCGTAGAGCCCCAGTGGCAGCTCCGCGATCTTCTGCGCGATCAGGTTGCCGCGTTCGGGCCGGAACATCCGCAGGGCGATGTCCGCCTCGCGGTGCATCAGATTTTCCGGCATGTCGGAGGCCACAAGGTCGATCTGGATGCCCGGTTCCTCCGCCCGCAGGCGGGCCAGGATCGGCGGCAGGTGCCAATAGGCCACGACCCGCGACGCGGTGATGCGCACCCGCCCCTCCAGCCGCGCGCTCTTGCCCGCGGCGGTCAGCGCCACATGGGAGGCCGCGTCTTCCATCTTGCGCACATGGTCATAAAGCTGATGGCCCAGGGCGGTCAGGCTCTGGCCGTCGGGCTTGCGGATAAAGAGCGGCTGTTCCAGCGCGGTTTCCAGCGCGCGCACATGGCGCCCCAATGTCGGCTGGCTGACGCCGCAGGCACGCGACGCCGCCGACAGCGATCCCGCCTTTGCCACCTGCAGAAAACTTTGCAGCAGCGACCAGTCCAATGCCCGTATATCCATTCATTTATGAATACCTGAACTGCAATTTCTGGCAATCCCCATTCGGATTATTTTGAGCAACAAGGGCGGGGCAATCGTTTCACAGGAGTTCACATGTCCCGTACAGTTCTCATTCTCGGTGCCTCGGGTTTCGCAGGCCAGGCTTTTGACCGCGCCTTTTCGGCGGATGGCTGGCGCGTCCGCCGTTTCCAGCGCGGCACCGATCCGGCACAGGCGGCGCGCGGTGCCGATCTGATCGTCAATGCCATGAACCCGCCGGATTACCACGACTGGGCCCGGCAGATCCCGAAGATCACCGAGCTTGCCATGGCTGCGGCCCGCGCCAGCGGTGCGCGGGTTCTGATCCCCGGCAACGTCTATGTCTACGGCAATCAGCCCGGTCCCTGGTCGGCAGAGACGCCGCACCGGGCCTGCAGCCGGAAGGGGCAGATCCGCGTCGAGATGGAGGCCGCCTGGCGCGCCTCCGGCCTGCCCGTGACGATCCTGCGCGGCGGCGATTTCATTGATGACCAGCGCAGCGGTCAGGCGATCGGGCTGGTGGTGCTGAAAAAGCTGCACAAGGGCCGGATCACGGCGATGGGCGCGCCCGGGGTCGAGCGGGCCTATGCCTATCTGCCCGATTTCGCCCGCGCGGCTGTTGCCTTGTCGAAACTGGGCGATCTGCCGGTTTTTGCCGATGTCGCCCTGCCCGGGCATAGCTTCAGCATCAACGATCTGGCCCGTGAGATCACCCGCCAGAGCGGGCGGGAGATGAAGATCGGCCAGTTCCCCTGGTGGGCGCTGCGCCTGAGCGCGCCGTTCTGGGAACTGGGGCGTGAGCTGCTTGAACAGCGCTATCTGTTCGATCATCCGCACCGTCTGTGCGGCGAGAAATTCGCGGCGCTCTGCCCGGCATTCCGGCATACGCCGTTCGAGGAGATGGTTGGAAGGCTGATTCAGCTTCACGATGCGGGTTAGGTGCCCCGAAGCCAAAGTACATTCCGCTTGCCATTCGTCCCCGGATCGCTTGCGATCCGGTTCGCGCCCGACCCCGCCCCCGTCAAACCGCAGGTTTGCCTTCGGCAAAACGGTGGGCGCGAATTATTCCAACGTTTCAACCTGTTGCAACCTCTCGCCATACCCGGATCGCGCGCCAAGCCTCACCACGCCCCCCCTCGGGGTCGGGCGCGAACCTCTGTCGCGCCTGTACAAGACCGCAAACTTCGATTCCGGGAAGCCGGGCAGGGGCGACCTACTCCAGCGCGGCTTTCGCGCCCTGCCGGGTGAGGGTCACATCGAAACCGCCTGCGCTGAGCGTGATGCGTTGCAGGGTCCAGGTGGCATAGGTCAGCTGCATGCCCAGCGACTTGAACCGGAAGGGTGACAGATGCCCCGGCCCCTGCACCACGCGGTAGGACATCCTGCAGGTGACCTCGCCACCGCTGTCGCTGCGCGCGGTGGTGGCGATGCGCACCACCCGGCGGCCGTCGTGGACAACCATCGGTTGCGGGCAGTCGCGGCCCAGCGCCAGCGCGGCAAAGGCTTCGGTCAGGGAAATCACGCCCCTTGGCACCTGCGCCACATCGCTGAGGTCCGTCGCCTCATCCGCCGGGATGATGGTGACTTCCGTCACCTGCCCCCCTGCCCGGGTCACCGCGATGTCGCGCTGCTTGCTGCCGCGGCTGCGGCTTTCGTAGCCCACCGCCGCGCCGCGCGCCCTGGTCACCGCCTCGAAACTGCCGTCGGCCACCCCCAGCGGCGTGTTGTCCATGACCGCCAGCAGACGGCCCGCGCGCGGCCCGCCGTCAAAGGTCAGCGTGCCGATCTGGCGGTTGCCCAGCGCCATGGCAAAGCTCAGCTTTTCCGCAAGCGCCGGTCCGGCCAGCAGGCCCAGCGCGCAGGCGGTCAGGATCGCGGAACATCTCATGCAGGGTTTCCGTTGTCAGGGGCATCAGGGGCGTCGGGTTTTGCATAAGGCAACAACGCGCCCATGGCGAGGGGGCAGGCCCCGCGCCGCAGCATTCCGCTTGCCCAGGGCGGGGCTTGCGGAATATTCTCCGCGCGACAAAAGCGAACCCAGGATGCGAGGGCTGTACGGTGCCGAGTTTTAGTTTGAAACGCCCGACTGTTGCCGGGCTGGTCCTGGTTGCCCTTGTCGCGGGATGCGGCAGGTCCGAAGCGCCGCCGCCCTCTGCAAGCGATGTGGAATGCCTGGCCCGGGCGATGTATTTCGAATCGAACCGCTCCAGCCGGGACGGGATGGTCGCGGTGGGCAGCGTGGTGATGAACCGGGTCGCCTCCGACGCCTTTCCCGACACGGTCTGCGGCGTGGTCGGCCAGCCGAACCAATTCGCCCCCGGCGTCATGACAAGCCCGATGGAAAGCAGGGGGGCGGCACTTGCCCGTGACACCGCCCTTGCGGTCTATCGCGGTGAGCGGCATCCCCATACCGGCGCGGCCAAGTTCTTTCACGCCGCCTGGTATCAGGCGAATTACAACAACATCCACTATGTGGTGACGACCGGCGGCAATGCCTTCTACGAAAAGCGGCGGCCGGAGCATGTCTCGGTGCCCGCGCCCCTGCCCCCGACGGAAGGTCTGACCTCGGGCTAGAATCAAACCTCTGCCGCAGCGTCCAGCGGATTGAAGCAGGCGATTTCCCGCCCCCCCCTGTCACCGGTCAGGGCGGGCCTTTCGCGGCGGCACCGATCTGTCGCAAAGGCGCAGCGTTCGTTGAAGGCGCATCCCTTGGGCGGGGCCAGCGGATCGGGCAGTTCCACGCCGGCTTTCTCGGGGGCGGAGATCGGGCGGCCGACCTCCGGCGCGCTTTGGGCAAGCAGGGCGGTATAGGGGTGGCGCGGATTGGCGAAGATTTCACGCGCCGGGCCGATTTCGACAACCGCACCGAAGTAGAGCACCGCCACCCGGTCGCTGACCGCCTCGACCACCGCGAGATCGTGGCTGATGAACAGATAGGTCAGGCCGAATTCCTGCTTGAGATCCGCCAGCAGGTTCAGCACCTGCGCCTGCACCGAGACATCCAGTGCCGAGACCGGTTCATCCAGGATCAGGATGCGCGCCCTGGCGGCCAGCGCCCGGGCGATGCCGATGCGCTGCGCCTGCCCGCCGGAGAATTCATGCGGATAACGGTCCAGGAATTCCTCGCGCAGGTTGACGGCGGCAAAAATCTCGCTGATCCGCGCGGCGCGCTCTGCCCTGCCCATGCGGTGCAGCCTGCGCAGCGGTGCTTCCATGATCTGGCGGATGGTCTTGCGCGGGTTCAGGCTGCTGATCGGGTCCTGGAACACGTATTGAATGCGTTTGCCAAAGATGGCGGGATCGGCGTTGTCCAGAACCGCCCCTTCGATTTCGATCTTTCCGGTGCTGGGCGGCAGGAGCCCGACAAGCATTTTCGCCAGGGTGGATTTGCCGCAGCCGGATTCGCCGACGATCCCCAGAGTCTCGCCGGTTTCGACCGTCAGATCCAGCGGCTGGACCGCATGTACATAGGACCAGGACGCCCCGAAGGACCGTTTGCCGACCCGGAAGGATTTTGACAGCCCCGTGAGTTTGAGCGCATCGGTCATATGCTGTGCTCCGTCGCGTTTTCGGGAAAGAGGCAGCGGACCCGGCGGTCCGGTCCGGTCGGGCGCAGATCAATTTGCCCCGCCCGGCACTCCGCCTGCGCCTTGTCGCAGCGCGCGGCAAAGGCGCAGCCGGCGGGCAGGTTGTCGACGACGGGGGGCAATCCGGGTATTGCGGCCAGTTTGCGCTGGCCGCCGCCCAGGGTCGGCACGCAGTCGATCAGCCGGCTGGTATAGGGGTGTTGCGGGTTGCGCAGGACGGCCCCGGTAGGCCCCTGTTCGACAATCCGGCCCGCATACATCACCGCCACGCTGTCGCAGAGCTGGCCCACCACGCCGAAGTCATGGGTGATGAAGATGATCGCCAGACCGCGTTCGCGCCTGAGATCGCTGAGAACCGAGAGGATCTGCGCCTGAACGGTCACATCCAGGGCGGTTGTCGGCTCATCCGCGATGATGACATCGGGGTCATTGGCCAGCGCCATGGCGATGCCGACCCGCTGCCGCATGCCGCCCGACATTTCGTAAGGGTAGCTGTCGATCCGGCTTTCCACATTGGGAATGCGCACCGATTTCAGCAGGTCGATGGCCCGGGCGCGGGCGGCGCTGCGGGGGAGTGATTCATGCGACTGGATCGCCTCGATCAACTGATCCCCGACCCGGTAGAGCGGATGCAGGGTGGCCAGCGGATCCTGGAAGATATAGGCCACCCGGCGGCCCCTGAGGGCGCGCAGCACCTCATAGGGCGCGCCGACAATGTCCCTGCCGTCAAAATGGACCGCGCCGCCGGTGATGACACCGGGTGGCGAGGCGACCAGCCCCATGACGCTGAGCGCGGTGACGGATTTGCCCGATCCGCTTTCCCCGATGATGCCCAGGCAGGCGCCCTTTTCCACATGCAGATCGACACCGCCGACGGCCTTGTACTGCCGGTCGCGGACATGGAATTCGGTCTGCAGCCCGGTGATGTCCAGCAGGCTGTCGGTGCGGGCGGCGGGCACCGCCCCCTGGCGGTCGACCGTGGTTGCGGCCATCGGGCGGCTGAGCGCGCCGGATTTCAGGCGCGGGTCCAGCGCATCGCGGATGCCGTCGCCCAGCAGGTTGATGCCCATCACGATGATCAGGATCATCGCGCCGGGCACGATGGAGGTATGGGGGTTGGTGATCAGCGCGGAGCGTGCCTCGCCCAGCATCGAGCCGAGATCGGCCTGTGGCGGCTGCGAGCCGAGGCCGAGAAAGGACAGGCCCGCGGTTTCAAGGATCATCCAGCCGACGGTTGTGGACATGGCGATGACGATCACCGGCAGCACATTGGGCAGCACCTCGCCCAGGATGATTTCGCGGTCGCGCATCCCGGCCAGCCGGGCGGCGTCGATGAATTCCTTATGGGCGATGCCGACCGTGATGCCGCGGATGTTGCGGGCAAAGAAGGGCACGTTGACCGCCGCCACCGCGATCAGCGCGTTCATCAGGCCGGGGCCAAGCGCGGCGACAATGGCCAGCGCCAGCAGGATATAGGGAAAGGCCATCAGCATATCGACGCCGCGCATGATGATGTTGTCGGTCCTGCCCCCGAAATAGCCCGCGATGATGCCGATGGCGGAGCCGAGCGTGGCCGCGATGATCGCGGCGGCCAGCCCCATGGCAAGGCTCAGCCGGGTGCCCCAGAGCAGGCGGCTCAGCAGGTCGCGGCCCAGATGGTCGGTGCCCAGAAGCGCGCCTTCGCTGAAGGGCGGCTTGAAGCGGTCGGCGGTCCGGGTGACATCGGGATCGGCCAGCGGCAGAAGCGGCGTCAGCAGTGCCAGCAGCACCACGATGCCGATCATGACAAGGCCCGCCAGGGCCAGACGGTTGCGCGCCAGCAGTTTCAGAAAGGCGGTCATGTCTTGATCCTCGGGTCAAGCAGCGCCTGGGCCACGTCCACGAGGATGTTGAACATCACGTAGCAGGCGGCGATGAACACCACCCCGCCCTGAACCAGCAGGATATCGCGTTTGAGGATGGCATCGACCAGCATCCGGCCAACGCCGGGCCATTGAAAGACCATCTCGATATAGACGGCACCGGACAGCACAAAGCCCGCCTGAATGCCCAGGATGGGAATGATCGAGACCATGGCGGCGCGCAGGGCATGGCGCCAGATCACCCGGCGTTCGTTCACGCCCTTGGCGCGGGCGGTGCGGATGAAATCCTGCCGCAGCACCTCCAGCATGGCGGAACGTGCCAGCCGCGCGATCACCCCGGTCGCCACCACCGAGAGGGCGAATGCGGGCATCGCCAGATGGTCCAGCAGCACCGGCAGGTTGCGGTCCCCGTAGATCGGCCACATGCCCGACACCGGGAACCACCGCAGCTGGACGGCGAAGATCAGGATCATCATCATGCCCAAAAAGAACGAGGGGATCGAGATGCCCAGCAGCACGGCAAAGGTGATCGCCTTGTCGGCAAACCCGTATTGCCGCGCCGCCGAGATGACACCGGCGGCAATGCCCAGCAGCGAGCACAGAAGGAATGAGCTGCCCGCCAGGATCAGGGTTGCACCGAAGCGGTCCAGCACCTCGTCCAGCACCGGGCGGTTGAGGGCAAAGCTGCGCCCGAAATCGCCCTGCAGCATGTTGCCGAGCCAGATGAAATAGCGCGCCACGATGCCCTGATCGAGCCCGAGGTCGCGGTTCAGCTTCTCGACGTTCTCGGGGGTCGCATAGGAGCCCAGGATCGCGGTTGCCGGGTCACCGGGGATCAGCGCCATGATCGCAAAGACGATCACGCTGATGCCCAGCAGCACCGGAATGGCCGAGAGCAGGCGTTTGAGGATATATCCGGTCATGGGCGGCTCCGTCGGGTTGTTGCGGCCCCCTGAGCGGGGCCGCAACGGGTCAGGTTACATCCTGGTCACTCATTACATCCTGGTCACTCATTACATCCTGGTCACTCATCACTTCTTGGTCACGTCATCCAGAAGCAGGAAGAACGAGGGCTGCAGTGAAAAGCCTTCGACGCGGTCGGAGGTGACGGCATTCTGTTTCCAGTTCGCCACAAAGACCCATGGCGCGTCTTCCTGCACGATCACCTGCATCTGCTGGTAGAGGCGCGCACGCTCGGCCTGATCGGTCTCGGCGCGGGCGGCGTCCAGCAGCTTGTCCACCTCCGGGTTGGAGTAATAGCCGGAGTTGAAGCCGCCCTTGTCCGGCCATGCTTCGGTGCGCAGCGCGAGGAAGGGCAGCGTGTCGGGGTCATTGGTCATCCAGGCCATTTCGGCCATGTCCGCCTTGCCCTCCAGACCGGGGTTCACATTGCCCAGAAAGGTGTTCCATTCGTAGGTTTCGATGCTGACCTTCAGGCCCACGGCCTCAAGATCGGCCTGGATTGCCGTGCCCATCGACACCGGGTCCAGCATGCCGGAGCCGCCTTCGGTCACGTAGAAGGTCAGTTCGGCCCCTTCCGCACCGGCCTCTGCCAGCAGGGCGCGGGCGCGGTCGGGGTCATAGGGATAGGGTTCCAGATCGGGGTTATAGGCCCAGGCGAAGGCGGGCGGGGTCGGGCCGGCCGCGACCTCGGCGGTGCCTTCGAGCACGTCATTGACGATGGCCTCCTTGTTGATCGCATAGTTTGCCGCCTGCCGGACACGGACATCCGCAAAGGGGCCTTCCTTGGCATTCAGGATCAGGAACCAGACATGCGGGCCCGCCTGTTCAAAGACGGAATAGCTGTCGCCCTGGAATTCGCTGAGCGCGACCGGCGGGACTTCGACCATCAGGTCGATGCCGCCCGCCAGCATTTCGGCGGTGCGGGTATTGGCATCGGTGATCGGGCGGAACACGACCGCCTCCAGCCCCGGCGCGCCGTCCCAGTAGCCGGGGTTGGCCTGCACCACCACCGCTTCGTTGCTGCGCCATTCGCCGAATTTGAAGGCCCCGGTGCCGGAGGGGTTGCGCCCGAAATCCGCGCCATGTTGTTCGACCGCTGCGGGCGAGACGATCAGCCCGGTGGGATAGGCAAGGTTCGACAGGAAGGGCGCATAGGGCGCGTTCAGCGTGAAGGAGACTGTCATCGGGTCAATGACGTCGACCGATTCCACGGCGGAAAAGAAGAACGCGAGCGGAAACGGGCCGGTGTCATGGAAGGGGTGGGATTCGTCCAGGATGCGGTCGAAGTTGAATTTGACCGCCTCGGCGTCGAAGGCGCTGCCATCGTGGAAGCTGACCCCCTCGCGCAGGGTGAAGGTATAGACGGTGCCATCCTCGGAAATGGTCCAGTCGGTGGCAAGGGCGGGTTCGACCTCAAGCGTGCCGTCCTTGTAGCGGACCAGCCCGTCATAGACATTCATCAGGATGCGGAAATCGTTGACGGCGGTGACGGCGGCGGGATCGAGCGATTTGGGTTCGGCGATCTGGCCCACGATCAGGACGTTTTCGGGGGTCTGCGCGGTTGCGCCGCCTGCCGACAGGGCCAGCGCCGAGGCCGCGGTCGCCGCCAGCAGGGCACGGCGGGTGAGGGTCAGGAAAGTCATGGCGTATCCTCTCTGTTTCATCTTATTTATCATTATAAATTGCATTTGGCCAAATTATCATGATAAATACAAGTTAAATGTGCCGGGGTCGCCTCATGACGTTTTCCATTCTGACATATGACAAAAAAACAGGCGTTTACGCAGGTGCAGCGGCGACGGGCAGCCTCTGTGTCGGGGGCTGGGTGCTGCGCGGCGACATCGAATCGGGGCTCTGTGCCTCGCAGGGCACCGCGCCCAGCACCTTCTGGCGCGACGATGCGATGCGGCGGTTGCATGGGGGTGCCGGGGCCGGGGATGTGGTGGCCGCGCTGACCGGGGAAGACACGGGCCGGGACCACCGGCAATTGGCGGTGCTTGACAGAACCGGTGCCACCGCCGGGTTCACCGGCGCGGCCAGTGTTCCTTATGCCGGTTTCATCGCCGCCCCGGAGGTGATTGTCGCGGGCAACATGATCAGGTCGCGTGAGGTTCTGGAGGCCGCTGCCGCCGCCTTTGCCACGCAGGAGGGCACGCCGGCCGAGCGGCTTGTCGCCGCCCTGCGCGCCGGTGAGGCGGCGGGATCGGATGTGCGCGGCCTGCAATCTGCCGCCCTTCTGGTTCTGAGCCCGGTTGCGCCGCCCATCGACCTGCGGATTGATGACAGCGCCCGCCCGCTGGACGATCTTGCAGCGCTATGCGCCAGGGTGAGCGCGCCGCCCTATGCCACCTGGCTGGATGAAGCGCCCGTTGCAGTGGACCGCAGCCGCGCGCCGCGGTCGTAAGACCGGCGCGCGGCCCCGTCTATTCGGCCATGAATTCGCGGGTGATGCGCATTTCCTGCGCGTTCATCAGCCGTTCGGCCCCTTCCATATGCGAGGTCATGATGGCATGGGCGCGCGGGCCGTCGCCCCGGGTCAGCGCCTCCACCAGTTCGATCTGATGCCTGCGGCCACGTTCCCAAAGTTCCCGGTTGGGCGTGGCATAGAGGCGGCGGTGCACGGTCAGGTCAGAGAGGATCCGCGCCATGAAGGAGATCAGGAAGCCCATCAGCTGGTTGTCGGCGGCATCGGCGAGCCGGGCGTGGAAGGCCAGCGAGGAGATATGCTGTTGCTTTTCCTCTTCGGCTGTCTGCGCCGGTTCGGGGTATCTGTGCGCCATCTCGCGCAGTTCGGCCAATGTCGCGTCCGAGAGGTTGCCGGCCAGCCGGGCGGCCAGGGCCGGTTCCACCAGCTTGCGCATCTCGTAGATGTCCGAAAGCGACAGGTCCTTGAAATAGAAGTAGTTTCCAAGCAGGGACATCGCCCGATCCTTGCTGACCTCGCCCACCGCGCTGCCGCCGCCGGGGCCGGTCTTGGTCACGATCAGGCCCTGGGCCTCCAGAATGCGCATCGCCTCGCGCACGGTCCCCTTGGAGACGCCGAATTCTGCGATCATCGCCGCCTCGTTCGGCAGCTTGTCGCCCTTTTGCATGTCACGTTCGACCACCCAGCGTTTGATCTGATCCGCGACCTGAACGGGGCGCGACCGTTTCTGCGCCCGGGGCGCATCGGTGATCTTTGGATCGGAGGGGCGGGCGGCGGTTTGCTTCATGACATTTGTCTAGACGAGGGCTGGAGTCTTGTGTAGCTCATAATTTATCATAATAAATTCAGGATGCCTATGACCTTCGGTGAGATTGCCCAGAGCCGCCTGCACGAAATTGCCGCCTGTTCGCAGGCCGGGGATGGGGTGACCCGCCTGCCCTTCACCCCCGAACACCGGGCGGCGCTGGACCAGATCCGTGGCTGGATGGAGGCCGCCGGGTTGCAGGTGCATATGGATGCTGCGGCCACCCTGGTCGGGCGTTGCGCGGGGCCGGAGGGCAGCAAGACCCTGCTGATCGGGTCGCATCAGGATTCCGTGCCCGGCGGCGGGTGCTATGACGGGATCATGGGCATTGCGCTGGCCTGCCTCGCGCTGGAGAAGATCCGCCGGGAGGGCCGCGCGCCGGCCTGTTCGGTGGAGGTTCTGGCCTTTGCCGATGAGGAAGGGGTGCGGTTTCCCACGGCGCTGCTGGGGCCGAGGGTGCTGGCCGGGACGTTTGATGCGGCGACGCTGGGGCTGGCGGACCGGGATGGTGTGACCCTTGGCGCGGCGCTTGCCGGGTTTGGCGGCGATCCGGCGCGGCTGGCGGCGCTGCGCCGCGATCCTTCCGACGTGCTGGGTTATCTGGAGGTCCATATCGAACAGGGCCCGGTTCTGGAGCGCCGGGCTGCGGCGGTCGGGGTGGTGACCGGGATCTGCGGGATCGAGCGCAATGCCATCCGCTTTACCGGAGAGACGGGCCATGCGGGCACGGTGCCGATGGCGGACCGCCGCGATGCGCTTGTGGCTGCGTCCCGCTTTATCGCGGCAGTGTCGGAACAGGCCGGGCAGACCAACAGCATCCGCGCCACGGTCGGGTCAATTTCGGTGCATCCCGATGCGGTCAATGCGATCCCGGACCGGGCGGATTTCCCGCTTGAGGTGCGCTCGGTCTCCGACGAGGCACGGCAGGGATTTACCGATGAGATGCGCGCGCTTGGCAATCGTATTGCCGGCGATGCCGGCCTGTCATTCGAGATGACGCGGACCTATGTCCAGCCTGCGGTGTCCTGCGACCCGGAGCTGTCGGCGGCATTGGTTGCTGCGGTGGAACAGGGCGGTGCGGCGGCGGTCACGCTGCCCTCGGGGGCCACCCATGATGCCTCTGCCATGTCAGATCTCTGCCCCATCGCGATGCTGTTCCTGCGCTGCCGGGGCGGGCTGAGCCATCATCCCGACGAATATGCCAGCGCCGCCGACATGGGGGCGGCGCTGGATGCGCTTGTGCATGTGCTGGTGTCCTCAGGTCCGGGACAGTGACCGCGCGGTGCCCGAGCGCAGGGCGATGGCGACCACAAGACCCAGCAGCGCCACAAAGGCGCCGGTCAGTGGCGCGGCGGCATAGCCGCCGAAGCTGATCGCGGTGCCGCCCAGCAGCACGCCGGTGCCCTGTCCGAGATAGACCATCGAGCTGTTCAGCGTCAGAACGAAGGTCGTCGAGGGACCCGCCGTTGCTGCAAGGCTCCCCTGCACCACCGGTGCGGTGGCGAACTGGCAGACCGGCGCAAGGGCGACGCTGACGACAAGCGCCAGGATATTGACCAGCAGCGGCGGGTTGGTCGACAGCGGCGGCACCAGCACCGCAAGCCCCAGGGCGATCCCGGCAAAGAGCCAGGCCAGCCCGCGTCCGCCCAGGGTGGCCGCGATCCGCGCGCCAAGGATCAGCCCGGCGAGGCAGGACAGCCCGACGCCAAGCTGGAACAGCGCCACATGGGTGCCGGTGCCGCCGGTCAGGCTGGTGACAACCGGGCCGATGTAGCCCACCAGACAGAACATCGCGCCAAAGGCGAGATAGGTCGAGGCCAGCAGCCCCGTGGATCTGGCGTCGAGGCGCGCGCTGCCCTTGGGGACAGGCTGTGCCGCGATGTCGGGGACGTTGCGCCAGACCAGCACGAGGGCCACGGCCGAGGCCAGCGCGGCCACGCCGAAGCTCGCCCGCCAGCCCAGCCAGTCCCCGGCCAGCGAGCCCGCGGGCATTCCCAGCATCAGCGCATAGGCGACCCCGGAATAGACCTTGGCAATGGCCCCGCCCCGCTGTTCGGGGGGGACCAGGGTCACGGCGATGGAGACCGCCAGCGGCAGCGAGAGCGCGCCGGTGATCCCCAGGGCGGTGCGCAGGAACAGGAGTTCATTGAAGTCCGGTGCCAGGATCGAGGCGAAGTTGAGCAGCACCATGCTGCCCAGCACCGTCAGGAGCAGCGGTTTCTTGCGCCGGTGCCGGGTCCAATGGGCCAGGAACGGCCCGGCAAAGGCGCAGCCAAGCGCATAGCCCGCCTGCAAAAGCCCGGCGGCCGAGACGCTGATGCCGAGGTCGGTGGCCAGCGGGCCGAGCAGGCCGGAGAAGACGAATCCCCCCAGCAGAAAGGCGAAGGGGACGGAGAGGAGCGTGATGACGGGCATGGTCTACCCCTGTGCCGGAAAGAGGAAACAGGTGGTGGTGCCGGTGGCGATCAGCCGGCCCGAGGCATCCTCCAGCCGCGCCTCTGCCGTGGCCGACCGCCGCCCCCGGGAGACCAGGGTGCCCAGCGCCCGGACCTGTCCCGCATCGGGTGCGAGGGGGCGGATGAACTTCACCTCCGTGCCCATGCTTGTGTAGCTTTGGCCGGGGCCAAGCACCGAATGGACCGCACAGCCCAGCACGGAATCCAGCATGGTCATGATCCAGCCGCCGTGGACGGTGCCCATGGGGTTCAGGAACTCCGGCCCCGGATCGCCCCGGAACTCCGCCTGCCCTTCGGAGACCGCGTGTATCCATTGCCGCATTGTCCGCGCCATGGTCGGGGCGGGCACGCCGCCGGTGGGGATCGCGCGCAGGATGTCGAGCCCGGACATGGCCGCGATCTGGCGCGGGTCCGGCGGGCGGAAGCTCACCTCGGGCATGGTGGCGGCGTCAAAGGCGCGGTCTTTGGTTGTGGTGTCATGCTGTGGCATGGGTGCCTCCGGAATATCTGGGTGTGGGAATGCCTTGCGGGCGGTTGCGGAAGGGGGCTGGGGCCTTGGCCCGCCGCCCCCTGTCATGGGGTGCGCTGGTGACATGCGCGGCTGTCCGGGTCAGATCCATTGGTTGTCCTTTCGGGTTGGGTGAAAGCCGGGTCAGATTTCGATGGCCAGTGCCGTAGCCTCGCCGCCGCCGATGCAGAGCGAGGCCACGCCGCGCCGCTTGCCCCGCGCCCGCAGGGCGTGCAGCAGGGTGACGAGGATGCGTGCGCCGGTGGCACCGATGGGATGGCCCAGCGCGCAGGCGCCGCCGTTCACATTGAGCCTTTCGCGGGGGATGCCGATCTTTTGCGCGGCGGCCATGGGGACCACGGCGAAGGCCTCGTTGATTTCCCACAGATCGACCTGATCCGCGGTCCAGCCGGTGCGGGCCAGCAGCTTTTCAATCGCGGGGATCGGCGCGGTGGTATAGAGCGCCGGGGCCTGGGCATGGGCGGCCTGCCCGACGATGGTGGCAAGCACCGGCAGGCCCTGCGCCCGGGCGTGGCTGCGCCGGGTCAGCACCAGCGCAGCCGCGCCATCGGCATTGGCGGAGGCGCTGGCGGCGGTGATTGTCCCGTCGCTGGCAAAGGCGGGCCGGAGGCCGGGGATCTTTGCCGGATCGACCTGGCCGGGGCGTTCGTCCTGCGCGACGGTGACTTCGCCCTTGCGCCGGGGCACTGTGACCGGCGCGATTTCATCGGTGAAGGCCCCCGAGGTGACCGCCATGCGGGCCCGTTCCAGCGTTTCGATGGCAAAGGCATCCTGTGCCGCGCGGTCAAAGCCGAAGTCCCGTGCCGTGACCTCGCCGAAGGCGCCCATGGGGCGGCCCGGTTCATAGGCGTCTTCGAGGCCGTCGAACATCATGTGATCGATCAGCGCGGCGCTGCCTGCCTTGCGGCCTGCGCGCATTTCCGGTGCGAGATAGGGGGCGCGGGACATGGATTCCATGCCGCCCGCGACGATGATCTCGGCGCGTTCCAGCGTCAGCAGGTCGGCGGCGGTCATGATCGCCTTCATCCCGGAGCCGCAGACCTTGTTGATCGTGGTTGCGCCCACGGCATCGTCGAGTCCTGCCGCCCGCGCCGCCTGCCGTGCCGGGGCCTGGCCCTGTCCGGCGGGCAGGACGCAGCCCATCAGCACCTCTGTGGCGTCCGTCGGCCCGAGCCCGGCGTCGGCCATGGCGGCGCGGATAGCCGTGGCCCCCAGCAGCGGCGCGGGGATCGGCGCAAGCGCGCCCATGAAGGCGCCGAGCGGGGTCCGGCGGGCGGCGCAGATGACGATGGGATCGGTAGGGGACATGGGGCGACTCGCTTTGCTCGTGATTTGCGATTAGATTATAAGCCTCATCCAAACTGTCAAGATTAGATGTTAATTGACATCCAAAATGGATTTTTCTAGGATTGGCGGGCCATACCGACCAGTGATGAAAAGGCGCTGACATGCGTGTAAGTCGTGAAGTTGCACAGGAAAATCGCCAGAAGGTGGTTGAAGAAGCCGCCCGGCTGTTTCGCATCCACGGATATGAAGGCATTGGCATTTCGGGGTTGATGAAAGCCGCCGGGATGACTCATGGCGGGTTCTACAAGCAGTTCCCGGACAAAACGGCGCTGATGGTGGAGGCCACCCAGGCGGCGATGGCACAGCATGAGAAAGACTGGGCCAGGCGGCTGGAGAAAGCGGGGGGCGACCGGCTGGAGGCCTTCCGGCAGGCCTATCTGCACGACAGTCACCTGACGCGGGTTGCCGAGGGCTGCGTCCTGCCCGCGCTTGCGGCAGAGGCGCCGCGCCACGGAGAGGCCTTGCAATCCGCCTTTGCCGAGGGGCTGGAAAAGCTGGCGGATCTGGTGGCCCCGGAGGACAGGGCGGTGGCGCTGAGCACCATCGCCCAGGTGGTCGGCGCGCTGATGCTGGCGCGGGCGGCGGGGGATCACCCGGTTGCGGATCAGGTCATCGCAGCGGTCGGCGGCAAGGCCGATGAGGGTTGATGGCCCCGGGGTGAGCTGACTTTCGCGGCGAAGCGCATTGCCGGGTGGTGGTGCGGTGATGCGACCGCAGTGACCGGCAGTTCATGGCAGCCATGCCCGGAACAAGCCGAAGGCGCCGGGCCATCGCCTGCCCGCCGGTCGGGTAGGCGATTTGGTGAGGCTTGGTGTTCCCCCGACAGGACTCATCATGGTTGAGACATAAAGTGGCATGAACCAAGGTCAGCATCGCCTACCCCGGGCAGGCGACGGCCCGGCTTGCATCCGGCCTTGGTGGATCAATCAGTGGTGCCGGGCTTAAAGTGCCTCTCCGGCAATCAGGGTGGCAATGCGCTCCGGTGTCATCGGCAGGGAGGCCACCGGTTTGCCCGTGGCATTGGCAATCGCGCAGGCCAGCGATGCGGCGACATTCAGGATCGGCACCTCCCCTGCCCCCTTGGTGCCCAGCGGGCCGAGGGAGGGTGCCCCCTCGTAAAGCTCGAAGTCGATGGGCAGGACATCGCCGGCCAGCGGGACGCGGTAGCTTTCCAGCCCGGTCTGATCGACCGCGCCATCGGGGCCGATCGTGACCTCTTCGGTCAGGGCATAGCCGATGCCCTGCACCACGCCGCCCTGAATCTGGCCATGAATGGCGCGCCGGTTCAGGGCGCGGCCCACGTCCTGTACCACGCGGTAGGAGAGGATTTCGCAACGGCCGGAGATTTCGTCAACCGCCACTTCGCAGTCGTGGACCGCAAATACCGGGATGTCGATGGCGTCAATGAAATGGCCGGTGGCGCAGCCGGGCATGGCTGTTGTGCCCGGCGCGGTAAAGGCACCGCTGCCGGCAATCGGGCCGGTGGTCAGCTCCGCTTCGGCGATCACGGCTTTCAGGGTCATGCCGCTGCCGGGTTTGCCGTCAACCTCGACCCGGCCGTTGGTCAGCACCAGTGCGGCTGCGTTGGTCTGCAGCAATCTGGCCGCCACTATCAGCAGTTTTTCCCGCACCTCGGCGCAGGCGGCCTCGCTTGCCGCCCCGATGGAGACGGTGGTGCGCCCGCCGCCGACCCCGAGATCGCGCCCGGCGGCATCCGTATCGGCGGTTTTCACGATGACCGCATCGGGATGAATGCCAAGGTTTGCCGCGACGATCTGCGGCAGGGATTGCATCATGGTGCCGGAGCCGATCTCGACCCCGGCGGTGACCAGCGTCGCGCTGCCGTCGGCGTTCAGGTTCACCGTTGCCGCAGAGGGGCCGACAAAGATGAACCATGTCCCCACGGTTGTCGCGCGCCCGTAGAGCCGCCCGTCGGGCCACCTGCCGCTGCGCCGTTCGACGGGATATTTGTCAACCATGCGGTCCAGCATGGGGGCCAGCACATCGCCCTGAAAGGTCTGGCCGGTGGCCCCGATGTCGCCGTCACCGATCACGTTGCGGCGTCTGAACTCGAAGGGGTCCATCCCGATCGCGGCGCAGATTTCATCCGTATGCCGTTCCAGCGCGAAGGTATTGTAGACCCCGTTGCAGGCGCGGAAGGCCCCGTTCGGGGGGGTGTTGGTATAGACCGCCCTTGTCACGATTTTCGCGGCACCCAGCCGGTAGTTGCCGGCCAGCGTATGGGCGGTCATCGTGGTGAGGAAGACCTGTTCGCCGCCATATGCGCCGCAATCCATGAGCACGCTGGCCTCGCGGGCGACGATCTCTCCCTCAGCGTCGATGGCGGAGCGGATGTGGATTTCGGCGTTTTCCCGGCAGAGGCAGGTCATCATCTCTTCGCGGCGGGAATTGACCAGCGAGACTGCGCGCCCGGATTTGCGGGCCAGGATCGCGGCATAGGGTTCGAGGGAGCAATCGAATTTCAGCCCGAAACCGCCGCCGACGGCGGGCACTGTCACCCGCACGGCGGATTCCGGGACCTCAAGAACCCTGGCGACGACATGTTTGACCGTCCAGGGGGCCTGGGTGGAGGTCTGGATGTGGAAGCGGCCATCCTCATAAGATGCGATCACCGCGCGCGGCTCAAACGACAGGTGGTTCTGCCGCCCGACATCATAGGTGCCTTCGACAATGGTGACGTCATCGCGGGCAAAGGCGGCATCGGTGTCGCCGCGGTCGACGCGTGCTTCCCAGGCGATATTGCCGCCCCGTGTCGCGCCGGGGTGGAGCACCTCGTAGCTTTCCCAGCCGGGATGGACGAGGGGGGCATCGGGGGCCAGTGCCGCCTGCAGGGTCAGCACCGGAGGCATGGCTTCATATTCGACAATCACCGCATTGGCGGCGCGCCGGGCCTGGGCCAGTGTTTCTGCCGCGATGACGGCAAGGGGTTCGCCGTGATAGCGCACGATGTCGCTGGCAAAGATCGGATGATCGGCGATGCCGATCCCGTGCAGGCCGGGGGCGTCCCTGTGGGTGGCGATGGCGTGGACCCCCGCCATCGTCAGGGCCGGGGTGACATCCAGCCGGGTGATGCGGGCCGAAGCCACGGTCGCGCGCAGCAAGACCGCGTGCAGGACCTCCGGCCCCGCCTGATCGACGGTGTATCTGGTCCGGCCCCGCAGCTTGTCGCGCGCATCGCGGCGCGGCAGGTCCATGACGGCAAGGGATGGATCATGGGCGTTCTTCATGGCTGAACCTCCGTCACGGGGTGTGCGGCGCCCGAGAGGGACATCACCGCGTCGATGATCCGCTCATAGCCGGTGCACCGGCAGATGTTCCCGGTCAGCGCGGATTTGACCGCCTCGCGGGTCGGATGCGGGTTGTCCTTCATGAAATGGGTGAGCGTCATCACCATGCCGGGAAAGCACATGCCGCATTGCACCACGTCAAAATCAACAAAGGCCTGCTGGACGGGGTTCAGCTCTGCTTCGGTGCCGATCCCTTCGATGGTGCGCAGATCGGACCCCTCCAACGTGCCCATCGGCACCAGGCAGGCGGTGGCGGGATGCCCGTCGATCCGGACCATGCAGGCACCGCAGAACCCCTCGCCGCAGACCTCCTTGGCGCCGGTCAGCCGGTAGGTGTCGCGCAGCACCTCAAGCAGGGAGGCGCGCGGGTCGCCGGAGAAGCTGCGGGCGCGGCCGTTGAGGGTGAAGCTTACGGTCATTGCGGGTCTCCCTTTGCGGTGGGCCGGGTCAGATCGGCAAAGGCGCGTTGCACCAGTTGCGGCAGCAGGCGGGCGCGGTACCAGCCGCTGGCATCGACGCCGTCGCGCGGGTGCAGGTCCTGGATGCGGGCCTGTGCGGCGTCGCGCGCCGCCTCCGGGTCCAGGGGGCGGTCCAGCAGCGCGTTTTCCAGTGTCTCCCAGCGGCGCGGTGCAGGTTCCACCGCGCTGAGGGCGATGCGCAGGCTCTGGCAGGTGCCGTCATCGCGGCAACCGGCAAGAACGCTGACGACCGCAACCGGATATTCGCCCGCCTGCCGCAGCAGGGCGCGGGCATGGGCGGCTGTGCCCCGGGGCGGGGGCAGGTGCACATGGGTCAGGATCTCGGCGGCGGGGCGCGCGCCCCGCCCGCGCAGGAAATCAGCAATGGGCAGGCGTCTTTCACCTGACGGGGCCTGCAGGGTGACCATGGCCCCAAGGGCCATCAGCGCCGGGACAAGATCGGGGGCCATGAAGCCATCGGAACACAGGTTGCCGCCGATGGTCGCGCGGTGCCGGATCGCGGGATTGGCGGAGGCCGCGCAGGCCATGCGCAGGCCGTCATGGGCGGGGTCAGCGCCCAGCGCCTGCGCAAGTGCGGCGTGGCTGACCATGGCGCCGATTGTCAGCCCGCCGCCGGTGTTTTCGATGCCGTGAAGGGAGGCGATATTCGCAAGGGACACAAAGGTCTTGTCGGTGTCCTCACCACGCAGCGCGGCCCGCATGATCCATGTGCCGCCCGCCAGCGGGATGGCCGGACGCGGGGCGGCGGAGGCGAGGATAGAAAGCGCCGCTGCAATCGTTTCGGGGCGGTGAAAGACGACATCTGATTGGGTCATGCCGGCAATGTCCTGTTCAGGTTCCGGGTGCGGGGGATCAGGCGGCCCGGCAGGCGGGCCGCCCCGGTATCACGACCAGTGAGAGACCGAGCGTTTCTCGAAACTTTCGCGGAACTGCGCGGTGGATTTGGGCATCAGCTCGCCGGTGCCCCAATCCAGGATCACCGCGTATCTGCGCACCGCGTCCATCTCGTTGATCTTGCCCTTGCGGTACATCTGCGAGACCTCTTCGGGGTCCATCCGGGCCCAGCCGACCCGGTTGGCACGGATATGGGCACGGGCCTTTTCGGTGGCGGCATGGTCGATCTCGTAGTCGAGCATCTCGGCGTCATTGACCCTGATCACGACCCCGTAGTCGAGTTCCGCGCGTTTGACGGAGACATATTCGTCGATCACATCGTTGAGGACATGTTCGGGGTCGCGCTCCATCGGGTCGCCATAGCCGCCGCCGCCTGCGGTGGGGCGGGTGAACTTGTCGCCGCTCTTGATCTTGTAGTTGGAAAAGACCGAGCCCAGCCATTCTTCCTCGCCGGTGTCGACATGTTCGACCATCAACCCGTGCGGCATGGAGGGCAGGCCGCCTTCGACGCCCCAGACCACCGCGCGTTCGCGGTCGCAGATGTAGGACATGACGGTGTTTTCCGCCTCAAGCAGGGTCGAAGCCTTGATCACCCCTGCCCCGCCACGCCACTTGCCGGGGCCGGGGCTGTCCTGCTTGATCTGGAATTCATCCGCACGGGTCGGGTTGACCCTTTCGTTGCCTTCGGAGGGCTGGGACATCAGGCCGGTGCCGAAACAGGCGGTGGTCACGTCGCTGCCGTCCTTGCCGTTGCGCCCGCCCCAGCCGCCGGGGAGCCATTCGTAGAACATGTAGATCGGCTTGTCCGGTTTGCGCAGGTCGTTGCCGCCCGCCAGCAGGTATTCCAGGTTGAAGGCACAGGCGATGGCGCGTTCCGGCATGATCTGCGACCACATTTCGAAGATCGCGTTCATGATCTTTTCGAACGGCATCAGGAAGCCGGTCACCGCCACCGGCCACTGGGCGCTGACGACGCTGTTGGCGGGGGCCTTCACCTCTACCATCCGGTAGAAGCCGCTGTTCAGCGGCAGGTCGGGGAAGAAGGTCTTCATGCCCGCCACCACGGCGGAGAAGGTCGCGCCGGGGGCCGAGTTGTAGATCGAGGCGATGGTGGCGTGGCTGCCTTCGAAATCATAGGTGATCTCTTCGCCCTTGATGGTCATCTTGATGTGGATCGGGATCATCCCCTCGCCCGCACCCGGATCGCGGTCGATGTAATCCACCGCCTCCCAAGTGCCGTCCGGCAGGTCGCGGATGCGCTGGCGCACGGCGCGTTCGACGTAATCCTGAACCGCATCCATGCCCTGGGTGACCTGATCGCGGCCATATTTGCCCACCAGCCGCTGCAATTCGCGTTCGGCCACCTGGGTGGCCTGGGCCTGTGAATGGATGTCGCCGATGATCGAGGCCGGGTCGCGGGTGTTGGCGGCGATCATATTGGCCACGTCGGCGCAGAACCTGCCCTTGTGGAACAGCCGGATCGGGGTGATGCGCACCGCCTCGCCGAACATCTCGTGGGCGGTGACGTTGAACGACCCGGGGACGGAGCCGCCGAGATCGGACCAATGGCCGTTGGACTGCGAAAAGCCGATCAGTTCTTCCTCGTCAAAGATCGGGCGGATCAGGCGCACATCGCTGAAATGGGTGCCGCCCGCATAGGGATCGTTGATGGCATAGACATCGCCGGGGTACATGTCCCCCTTGAAGAAGCGGATCACCTCCTTGCAGGTATGGTGCAGGGTGCCGACATGGACCGCGATGTCGGAATTGCCCTGGGCCACGCAGTTGCCCTCGGCATCGTGCAGCCCGTTGGAGAAATCGCGGTTGTAGATCACGAAGGAATAGCAGGTCCGCAGCATCTGTTCGGCCATCTGGTCGACCGAGGTGATGAAGGAGTTCTTGAGCACCTCGAAGGTGACCGGGTCCAGTTCCTGTTTTGGCATCATGTTCATGTCTCAGTCCTTCACGCGGATCAGAATGTTCATATATTGGTCGATCTTCGCGGTGGCGCCGGGGGGGACCACCACGGTTGAATCGACCTGTTCGACGATGGCCGGGCCGGTGAATTCCGCGCCCGCCTTCATGGTGGCGCGGTCATAGACATCGGTGCGGCAGCTTTTCCCCTTGAACCAGACATCGCGCTGGCTGGCGGGGTCCGGCGCATGGGGCGTCACCTCGAAGGAGGGCAGTTCGGCCTTTTGCACCACGCCGGTGGCCTTGACGCCCACCCGGAATATGCTGACCGGCGCATCCTCGCGGCGGAAGTTGTATTCGCGTTCGTGTTCATCGTGGAAGCCGCGCACGAGGTCTTCGGTGCTGGTGATCGTCGCGGGGGCGGAGACGGCGAGCGAGCGCCACTGGCCCTGATACATCATCTCTACCGTGCGCTGCAGGACGGTGTTTTCGGGGGCGACATCCTCGTGACGCAGCCGGTCGACGGCTTCCTTTTCAATCCGCGCAAAGGCGGCTTCGAGGTCTTCGGGCGCGGTTTGCGAGGCATCGGCCATGAAGCTGTCGGAAAAGTCGTGCTGGATGTCGACCAGCAGGCAGCCCATCGCCGAGGTCACGCCGGGGTTTGGCGGCACGATCACCACCGGGATGGAAAGCTCCTTGGCCACGGCGGCCCCGTGCAGGGCGCCCGCGCCGCCAAAGGCCACCAGCGCAAAGTCGCGGGGATCGTGGCCCCGGCTGATCGAGAGCAGGCGCACGGCGTTGGCCATGTTCGCATTGGCCACGTCGATGACCGCCTCTGCGGCCTCGTGCAGTTCCATGTCGAAAGGCGCGGCCACGGTTTCGCGGATTGCCTTTTCGGCCAGACCCGCGTCCAGCGTGATGTCGCCCCCCGCCAGGCTGTGGCCCAGACGGCCCAGCACCACATTGGCATCGCTGTTGGTGGCGACCTCATTGCCGTTGGAATAGCAGGCGGGGCCGGGGAAGGCCCCTGCCGATTGTGGCCCGTTGCGCAGCGAGCCGCCTTCGTCCTTCCAGGCCAGCGAGCCGCCGCCGGCGCCGATGGTCAGCACTTCGATGGAGGGAAAGCGGATCGGGTAGCCGTATTCGATGTACCAATCCTTGGTCACTGTCGAATTGCCCTGAAAGCAAAGAGAGACATCGGTGGAGGTGCCGCCCATGTCGAAGCCGATGGAGTTTTCATAGCCGCAGAGGTTGCCGATGAAGCGGCTGGCCAGCGCCCCCGCCGCAATGCCGGACCCGGCCAGACGCGCGGCAAAATCCTTGACGCTGGCCGGGGTCATCACGCCGCCGCCGGTGTGCAGCAGCAGCAGGTCGCGGGTATAGCCGCCCTCGGCCAGCTTGTCGCCCAGCCGGGAGACGTAATCGACCACCACGGGAGAGACCACGGCATTCACCATGGTGGTTGAAAAACGCTCGTGTTCGAAGATTTCCGGCATGATCTGCGAGGAGATGGAGATATGCACATCCGGCATTTCCGCGCGCAGGATGTCGCGCATCCGGACCTCGTGGTCGCCGTTGACGTAGGAATTGATGAAGCAGACTGCGATGGCCTTTACGTCCCGCTTTTTGAGGATCCGGGCCACGCGGCGGGCCTCGGCCTCGTCCAGTTCGGTGATGACCTTGCCTGCCGCGTCGATCCGTTCCTTCACGGTCAACCGGTCGCGGCGCGGGATATAGGGTTTGGCGACATCCTTGTAGGTGTCCCAGAGATCCTCCTTGTTGGAGCGGCGGATCTCGACCACATCGCGGAAGCCTTCGGTGCAGACCATCGCCGCGCGGGGCAGTTTGCGGGTGATCAGCGCATTGGTGGCCACCGTGGTGCCATGGGAAAACATCGTGACATCCGCGAGGTCGATCCCGGCATCCGAAATGCCCGTCATGATGGCGCGCATCGGATCGTCGGGGGTCGAGGGGGTCTTTTCGATCCGGATCTGGCCGGTGTCTTCGTCCATGATGCAGACATCGGTGAAGGTGCCCCCGACATCGACTGCGACTCTCGTTTTTGTCATCTCTGCTTTCCTACTTCGGTTGAGGCCACAGATGCCGGCAAGCCGGTATCGGTCACCCGAAAGCACAGCTTTGGGTGGTGGCGCATTTTACTTTCGGGTGCGTCAGCTTCGGGCCATGGCCTCCAGCCGGGTCTGTTTTCTGGTATCGGTCGGGGTGCAGCCGAACCGGGCTCTGTAGTGTTTGCAGAACTGCGCCTGGTCGTAGAACCCCCATTTATGGGCGATCTGGGCCATGGTGCTGGTGTTGTTCACCATGCGCAGCATCTCGTGGCAGCGGGTCAGCCGCTTGTCGCGGATGTAGCCAACGACTGAATGGTCATTCTCGGCAAAGAGCCGTTGCAGATAGCGCAGCGAGATGCCGCAGGATTCCGCCACGACCTGGGAGTTCAGGTTGGGGTTGGCGAGGTTGTCGCGGATGAATTGTTCGGCCCGCTGCAAATGCGCCGCGCGGATCGTCGAGGCGGTGCTGTCGAGGATGCGGTTGTCGCTGCGCATCGACAGGCACAGAAGGTCCAGCAGGTGCTGACCGGCCATTTCCCGGGCCGCATCGCCGATCAGTTCAATGCTTTCGATGGTATTGCGCACCGACCCCAGGAAATAGGAACCCACCCCCGAGCTGGCGTCAAAGGTCAGCGCGCCAAGCCGGTCGGTGGCACCCAGCCGCGAACGCACGCTGGCGGTGGGCACCTTGAGCACCCAGAGCTTGTTGGCCTGCCCATGGGAGAATTCATAAGGCAGGTCTCCGCGTTCCACCAGGAAGCTGCCGGGGCTGCAGCTGGTGTCGCGGGCCCCCTGCTGAAAGCAGACGTCCGATTTATGCGGGATGGTGATCAGCAGGCTGCTTTCCTGCTCGTTGGTGAAATGCGACCTGGTGCGGATGTATTTGACGCCGTCGCAGTTCATCTCGGACAGGCCGAGGTTGCCCAGCCGCCAGGACTGCAAGGAGCCCTTGAAGGTGTCGGGCCGGGCGCATTTTGCCGAGAGCGGGAAATAGGTGTCGGACAAGGTCCGGGTCCAGACTTCGTCCTTGCTCATTGTACCGCAATGGTCCGTCGAAAAATACATCGTCTTCTCCCCTGTCGGCCGTGTTCCGGCGTGAACCGGCCGACTCGTTGAATTCAACCTATCCTATCGCCATTCGAAAACTTGGTGATTTGCGCATAAAGCTTTGCCCCGCGCCCCGCGCCCGGCAAAGCGCCATTCGGTCACGCGGGTCCGGTGGTTCCGGATAAAGACCTTGCCGACGGCGGTTCCGGCTGCGGCTGCGTCACACATGATCTGTCCTTTCCTTACCGTCCACGGGTTCGATAGGCGTCGAGTGCCGCGCCGAATATCAGGATTGCCCCGATCACCACCGGCTGCAAGGAGCCGTTGATCTGTTGCAGGTTCATCCCGATCGACAGGCAGGTGATCAGCAAGGCACCGTAGATCGGGGCGGAGATCGTCCCGGTGCCGCCGCGCAGGGATGCGCCGCCGATGACCGCCGCCGCGATGCTGCTGAGGACCAGCGAGGTGCCCAGGTTCGGTTCCCCCGATCCGGTCTGCGCGGTCATCAGCAAGCCGGCAATCGCGGCCAGGATGCCGCTGGTGACATAGGCAAAGAACAGATGTTCGCGCACCCGCCGTCCGCCGACATGGGCGACCTCATTGCTGTCGCCGAGCACATAGAGAACCCGGCCATGTACGGTGCGGGTCAGCATGAAATGCAGCGCCCAGGCCACCGCGCCCGCGATCACCAGCGGGATCGGCAGCGCCAGGATCTTCATCTGGTTCAGGGCAAAGCTGAACCCTTCGGGCAGGTTGAAGATCGGGAAGCCGCCCGAAACCGTTGTGGCGATGCCGGTGAAGATGCTCATCGTGGCAAGGGTGACGATGAAGGGGTTGATCCGCGCATAGGCGACAAGCGCTCCGTTGATCGCGCCCAGGGCCGCGCCGATGGCCAGGCCGGTACAGACCCCTGCAAAGACGCCGATCCCGGTGCCGAGACCGGGCAGCAGGCTGGTCATCACCATCGAGGACACCACCGACACCAGCGAGACATTGGCCCCCACCGACAGGTCAAAGCCCCGGGTGATGATGACAACAAGCTGTGCCGCCGCAACAAAGAAGAACAGCGAGGATTGCTTCATGATGTTGACGACATTGCCGCCGGAGATCATCGCGGGTTGCAGGGCGGCAAAGAACACCACCACCCCGATGATGGCCAGGGGCAAGAGCAGATGCGGGGCGATGGCGCGCATGTCCAGCGGGGTGCTTTGGGTCTGGTCAGCCATGTCCGGCCCTCCGGCGTTCGCGGTAGCTTTCGGCGGCCACCGCGATGACGATCACGATGCCGATGATGATGATGTGGTATTTGCTGTCGATGCGGATCAGGCTCATTCCGTTGCTGAGCACCGACAGGAACAGCGCGCTGAGGGCGACCATGGGGATGCGCCCCACCCCGCCTTTCAGGGCCACGCCGCCGATGACGGCCACGGAAATGCTTTCCAGCATCAGGTTGCTGCCAAGGGTCGCCTCGCCCGAGCCGACCCGCGCGGTCAGAAACAGCCCGACGATGCCCGCCAGCAGCGCGCTCAGGACATAGGCGGCCCAGATGTATTTGCGGGTGTTCAGCCCGGACAGCCGCGCCGCCTTTTCATTGCCGCCGACGGCATAGAAATAGCGGCCCAGCCGGGTCTGGGTCTGCATGTACCACAGCAGGCACAGCACAAGTGCCGCCGCATAGACGATATAGGGCAACCGGAACAGGCTGCCGCGCCCGATCTCGCGGGTGAAAAGCTCTGGCAGGTCATAGATCGGCGTTCCGCCGGTCACATATCCGGCGATGCCCGCCGCCATGGTCATCGTGCCGATGGTCACCATGAAGGGCGAGATTTTCATCACGCTGACGAAGAACCCGTTGGCGAGGCCGACCAGGATGCCGGGGATCAGGCCCAGCAGGCATCCAAGGGCGACGACCATCGCCGTGCTTCCGATGCCGAGGTCCGCCAGCCAGACGATGGACAGGGCCGAGCTGACCGAGGTCAGCGCCACGATGGCCCCGACAGAGATGTCGAAACCGCCGACGATGATCACCAGCATCTGCCCGGCAGAGATGATCGACAGGAAAGAGGCATTGCGCAGCACGTTGATCAGGTTCGAGCTGCGCAGGAACCGGGGTTCATAAAGGGCAAGCAGCCCGCAGGTCACGATCAGCACGATGGGCAGGATACCGATGGAGGCAAGTATGCGGTTGCGGCGCGCGGTGTTCCGGATGGTTTGAACGGTCATCTTAATTCACCTCCCCCGCCGCTTGCGCCGCAGGTTCTTCATGGGCGAAGAAATGCGACAGCAGGGCCTGTTCGGTCACCTCGTCGCCGTCCAGCTCTCCGACAATGGCGCCTTCGCGCATCACGATGACCCGGTGCGACATATGCATGACCTCCGCCAGTTCGGAGGAGGCGATCACCACCGCCTTGCCTGCTTCGGTCAGCGTCTTGATCACATCGTAGATTTCCAGCTTGGCCTGGATGTCGACGCCGACGGTCGGTTCATCGAAGAGAAAGATGTCGAATTCCCGCGACAGGCCGCGCGCGATCATCAGCTTTTGCTTGTTGCCGCCGGACAATTGATCGGCCCTGGCGTTCAGCCCCGGCGTGCGGATTTTCAGTTTCTCGATGATTTCTTTGGTAAAGGATCGTTCGGCGGGGCGTTTGAGCAACATGCCGCGGCGGGAGAATTTTTGGTCATCGAGGGCGGCGACCGTGCTGTTGCTGATCAGGTTCTGGCTCATCGCCAGACCTTCGGTCGCGCGGTCGGAGGGGAAATAGCAGATGCGGTTGCTCAGCGCCTTGCGGGGGGAGTGGCGTTCAAGCCTTGTGCTGCCGCAGGTGATCTGGCCGCTGGAAAGCGGCTCCAGCCCGAAGGCCGCGCGCAGGACTTCGGACTTGCCGCAGCCCGCCAGACCGGCAAAGCCCAGCACCTCGCCCCGGCGCACGCTGAAGCTCAGGTCATGGGCCATGCCGCGCTGCAGGGTGACGCCCTCGAACTGCATGAGCGTGTCGCCTGCAGAGCGGGTGATCTCCGGAAAGAATTCGTCGAAGGTGCGCCCGGTCATCAGTTGAACCAGTTCTTTCTCGCTTGTGTCGGCCATCTGGACAGTGTCGATGTATTTGCCGTCCCTGAGCACCGTGACGCGATCCGCCAGCCGCGAAATCTCGGGCATGCGGTGCGAGACATAGACAATGCCCAGACCATCGGCGCGCAATTGTTCGATGATGTCGAAAAGCTGGGCGGCTTCCTGATCGGTGAGCGAGGCGGTCGGCTCGTCCAGGATCAGCACCCGGCAGTCCCAGAGCAGGGCCTTTGCGATCTCCACCATCTGCTGGTGGGCCCGGCGCAGGTTGCGCACCCTGGCGCGCGGATCAAGGGCAAAGCCCAGACGGTCCAGCACCGCATGCACCTTGCGGCGCATTTCGGTTTTGGCAAGCCGCAGGCCCTGTACCATCTCGTGGCCCAGAAACAGGTTCTCCTCGACCGTCATCTCGGGGATCAGGCTGAATTCCTGAAACACGATGCTGACGCCCTTGTCATGGGCCAGCGCCGGGGTCATCAGCGAGACCGGTTCGCCGAAAAGACGGTAGCTGCCGCTGTCAAACCCCTGCACGCCGCAGATGATCTGGATCAGCGTCGATTTCCCCGCCCCGTTCTCACCGAACAGGACGTGGACTTCACCGGCGCGAAGCTCGAACTGCATGCCCTGCAAGGCCTTGAAGGCGCCATAGGATTTGTCGAGGTCGCGCAGTTCGATCAATGTCTCCCCGGCCTTATGCGCGGGATGGCCGGACGCAAGTGCTGCGTCCGGTTCAATCATGTGTTCTGTCATGAGGGGTTACTCGACCGCGTAGACGGGTTCCCAATCCGCGGGGGCGAACGAGCGGCTCATGTCGAAGCTGTCGATGTTGTCCTTGGTCAGCACGGTCATCGAGGGGTTGAGTTCCACCAGGTGATCCTTGCCTTCCAGAATGCGCACGGCGAGGTCCATGGCGATGCGCGCTTCCATGACGGGGGATTCCGTTACCGTGGCGGTCACGACGCCGGATTTGACCAGATCGACCATCCCTTCGTTCGAGTAATAGGCCGCGATCAGGGCATCGTCGTTGCCGGCTTCTTCAAGGGCCTGTTTGGCCACTTCGGCGGTGACAGCCGTGCCATAGATGATGTTCACGTCGTCATAGGCCTGCAGGGCATCCTCGACCAGGCGCAGCTGGATGCTCTTGCCGGTGTCGCCGTATTTGGCTTCCAGCAGTTCGATGCCGCTGCCCTCGATGCCGCGCTCGACCCCTTCGGTCGATGCTTCGGCCCAGCCGGAACCCTGCGGGCCGGGGAAGTGGACCATGCGCATGGGCTTGCCTTCGGTCATGTCCGCGAGGAATTTCGCGCCTGCCTCTGCGGCATCGTCGTAATTCGCAAAGATCCGCGCGCCTGCGACATCGCTCATCGGGTTGATGACACCGACCTGCACGATGCCCTTTTCGTTGCCTTCGGCCATGCTCTTGGCCAGACCCGCTTCGGAGATGGCACCGATCACGATGGCATCGACGCCAAGCGCCACGCAGTCGTTGTACTGGGACACCTGTTTGGCCGCTTCGGTATAGCCGCCCGCTTCGAGGATGGTCGCCTTGACGCCCAGCTTGCGGGCCTGATCGACGATGCCGTAGTTCACGCCGACCCAGTAGCTGTCTTTCATATGCGGAAAGAGCACGCAGATGTGCCAGGGTTTCTCAGCCTTCTCCAGCCCCTGATAAGAGACGATTTCGCTGCCGCCACCGGCGGAGTTGACCACGTCGAACGGCCAGATCGCATCCTGCGCGGCTGCCGTGGTGGTCAGGCCCGCCGCAATGAGGGCGGCTGTCGAAATGCTGTTGAGTGTTTTCTTCATGTTGGACTCCCAGTCTTGTTGATGAACAGCGCGGGTTGCTTTTTCGCATTATAAGCGCCGATGTGGTGCGCCCGGCCTTCCGGCCCGGTTCGCCAAATTTGGTCGTTGGTTGTAGTTCGCAGTATGAAACGGGCAGCGGACTTATTATTGGTTATAAGCGGCCTTTCATGAAGAGATCCGCGAACATGCCCCTTTGGGCGTTGGGTCGCATTGACGCTTCAGGGCCGTCTGCCTGAGACTAGGCATCTCCCCATGATATTGTAAAATACGATTTTCATACTCTTAATATCGGAAAATCGGATATCTTGCCCTGTCGTTTTCCTCCTTCTCCAGATCTCTCGTTCCGGTTGTGGTCTGGTGGCGGTCCGTGAACCGCGCGGCACCTGGCATCTGCGTGATGGGTCGAGGGTGGCGCCTGGCCACCCTCGGCGGTTTCAGGCCAGATGCGCCCGGACCGCATCCAGGGCTTTGGCGCGGTCCCGGCGGGCGGACAGCGCCGTGTCCATGTCCACCTTGACGAAGCGGGTCGGCACATTGGGCTGCAACTGCCCGATCAGGTCCATATCGGCGGAAATCACCGTGCCGATCATGAAGTAGCCGCCGCCGGAGACCGCGTCGCGGTGCAGAATGATCGGTTCTGTCCCGCTGGGCACCTGGACCGAACCATAGGGATAGCAGGCGTCGGTGATGTTGGAGGGGTCGGAGCCCGCGCCGAAGGGTGGTTCGCGGTCCACGAATTCAAGCGGCGTGCCGCCCTTGAAGCGATAGCCCATGCGGTCCGCTTCGGATGCGACCTTCCAGGTTTCCTCAAAGAACCGGGTGCCCGATGCCTCTGTGATGCGGTGCCAATAGAGCCCGGGCAGGACCCTGAGTTCGGTTTCCCTTGTCGGCATGCGCCGCAGCGTCTCGGGGATATGCGCGCCGGTTTTCGCCTTGCCGTCAGCCGCCCCCAGAGGCAGCGTATCGCCGGGCTGCACCGCGCGCCCGTCGATGCCGCCGAGGGCACCGATGGGATAGGTGGAGCGGCTGCCCAGATCGAGCGGCGTGTCGATGCCCCCCGAAAAGGCGATATAGGCCCGTGCGCCGGAGCGCAGGTAATCGAACGACAGTTTCTGGCCCGCCTTCACGGGAATTGCTGTCCAGGATTCGAGCACTTCGCCATCCAGCTTGGGGGGCAGGTCGCCGCCGGTCACGGCAAAGGTGCAATCTTCGGTGAATTCCAGTTCCGGACCCATGAAGACGCATTCCAGGCCTGCGGCACCTTCATCATTGCCCACCAGCATATTGGCGCAGCGCAGGGCGAAACGGTCCATCGCGCCGCCCATGGGGATGCCGAGGTGATAGTACCCCGGGCGTCCGAGATCCTGAATTGTCGTGGCGAAACCGGATGTTATGACATTAATCGGCATAAAGAGCCTCCTCCAGCCTGGCGTTGGTGCCGTTGATATCCGCGTTGAATTCATCAAGGGAAAACACCACCTCGCGGATGCGGGGCGCATAGGTGTTCGCCTCGACCGCAGCCAGGCAACGGTCATATTCGGCGCGGTCGATCGGCTTCCATTTCACGATGTCGCCGGGTTTGAAGAAGACCATGAAGTCCTTGAGGTAGCCCGTCTTCTGTTCCGGGTCGTAGATCGGCATCGGCGTCACGCCGAACATCTGGTAACCCCCTGCCCCGCGCACGGAATAGATGCAGGAGAAGCAGCCGCCGTATCCCACGGTCAGCTTCGGGGTGTCGGTGCGCGGACGCAGGTATTTGGGCACCTGTATCTGCCGTTCCCGTTCCACCATCTGATAGAGGAAGGGCAGACCGGAGACAAAACCGACCATGGAGACGAACCAGGGCGCGCCGGAATGGGCCGCGATAAAGGCATCGACGCTGTCATAGCCGTTGATCCGCGCCGCATATTCGATATCGGTGGCTTCCGGGTCCTGATGCCTTTCGCGGAACCGCATCAGGGTCTCGTGGGTCCAGGGATCCTGGTAATAGACCGGGATCTCGATGATCCGGGTTGTCAGCTTCGGCTCCTGTTTGGCGGCGGTGGCCTCCATCGACTTGAGCCTGTCCATCAGCGCATCGGGATGGATCACATCGGGGTCGAACTTGATCTGGAACGAGGCATTGGCCGGGCAGATTTCGGTCACCCCGTCGATCTTGGCATCGCGCACGGCATTGGTCATCGAAAGCGTGGTGAAGAATGCCTCAAGCGACATTTCCTCGCTGACCTCGACGAACACATGTTCGTCGCCGCCAAAGGTATATCTGGATGTCATGTTATGTACCTTCCTCATCTGAAAATGTCCCGGCATGCTCTGCGAGCCATGGCTCAAGCCATTTTGTGTGGTAGTTCCCGGCCTGCACATCGGCGTCCTCCGCCAGGGCGAGGAACAGGGGCGCGGTTGTCTTCAACCCGCCTGTGCGCAATTCGCCCACCGCACGTTTCAGCCGGGTGATGGCCGCCGGACGGTCATCTGCGGTGACGATCAGTTTGCCCAGCAGGGAATCGTAGAACGGCGGGATCTGGTAGCCGTCGTAGAGCATGTGATCGAAGCGCACGCCCGGCCCGCCGGGGGCGCGGAACCCATCGACGATGCCGGGGAAAGGCGCGAAATTATTGGCCGGATCCTCGGCGTTGATGCGCACTTCGATGGCATGGCCACGCAGTTGGATGTCCTCCTGACGCACGGAAAGCGGTTTGCCCCCGGCAATGGCAATCATCTCTGCCACAAGGTCCAGCCCGGTCACGCATTCGGTAACCGGATGTTCGACCTGGATGCGGGTATTCATTTCGATGAAATAGAAGGCGCCGGTTTCATCGTCATAAAGGTATTCGACCGTGCCTGCGCCGCGATACTTGACCGCCTGCGCCAGCGCCACCGCGCTCATGCAAAGATCGGCGCGCTGGGCGTCGGTCAGGGCCATCGACGGGGCCTCTTCCCAGACCTTCTGGCGGCGGCGCTGCAGGGAACATTCACGTTCGAAACAATGCACGAAGTTGGTGCCGTCGCCGAGAATCTGCACCTCGATATGGCGCGCCCTGGCGATCAGTTTCTCCAGATAGAGCCCGCCGTCGCCAAAGGCCGATTTCGCCTCTGCTGCGGCCTGGGGGGCAAGATTGGCGAAGTCCCGGGCGTTTTCGGCCACGCGGATGCCGCGCCCGCCACCGCCTGCCGTGGCCTTGATCATGACCGGAAAGCCGATTTCATCGGCGCTGCGGGCCGCCTCTGCCAGGTCGCCGATCACGCCGTCACTGCCGGGCACCGTGGGCACCCCGGCCTTTTGCGCGGCGCGGCGGGCCGAGGCCTTGTCCCCCATCGCGCGGATCATGTCGCCCGTCGGCCCGACAAAGGCGATGCCGGCGGCCTCGACCGCATCGGCGAAATCGGCATTCTCGGCCAGGAAACCATAGCCCGGATGGATACCGTCCGCGCCGCTTTGCCGGGCGGCATCCAGAATGGCGGCGATGTTCAGATAGGATTTGGAGGCTGGCGGCGGTCCGATCTCGATCGCCTCATCGGCCATTTCGACGGCCAGCGACCCGGCATCCGCCGCACTGTGGACCTGCACGGTGCGGATGCCCATTTCCTTTGCCGCCCGGATGATCCTGACGGCAATTTCGCCGCGATTGGCAATCAGAAGCTTTGTGATCCCCATGATGCGCTCAGCTTTCCAGTTCGGCGATGACCTGGCCGGGCATGATCGCATCCTCGTCCTCGGCCAGGAAGGCGGTCAGCTTTCCATCAGCGTCGGATTTCACCTCGGTATAGGTCTTCATCACCTCGACCAGACCCACGACATCGCCCGCTTTCACGTCGTCGCCGACCTCCTTGTAGTTTTTCTCTTCCGGGGAAGGACGGCGGTAAAAGACACCGGGCAGCGGGGAGCGGATTTCAGATTTGGCCATGTTTTCTCTCCTGTCGGGTTGTTGGGTGTTCAGGCATCCGCGCGCGTTGCCAGCCGGTCGCCGAGGGCGGCGCGCACGGCTTGGGTGATTTCGACGGCACCGGGCGTATCGGAATGGACGCAGATGGTTTCGGCGCGCACATTGCTTGGCTTCTTGGCGGCGCTCAGAACGATGCCTTCGTCCACCGCGCGCAGCACCTTGGCGGCAACTTCCGCCGGGTCCTTGGCATCATGTTCGCGGGTGATGATCAGCTTGCCATTGTCGTCGTAATCGAGATCCGCAAAGAATTCGGCCCGGAACCCCAGACCGCGTGCGGTATAGATTTCCTCGTGCAATGTCCCGGCAAGGCCGAAGATCGGCACGCCGAGATGTTCGGAGGCATCGCAGATCGCATGGGCAATATGTTCGTGCCGCGCGGCCATGCCATAGAGCGCGCCATGCGGCTTGACGTGAGACAGGCTGAGCCCCTCGACCGCCAGAAATTCATTCAATGCGCCAATCTGGTAAAGCACGATATTGGCCATCTCGTCCCGGTCGATCACCATTTCGCGGCGGCCGAAGCCGGACAGGTCGGGCAGCGCGACATGGGCGCCGATTCGCACGCCATGCTGCTTGGCCGAGCGCACCGCGTGGCGCATGTGATTGGGGTCCGATCCGTGGAAACCGCAGGCGATATTCGCCTCCGTTATCAGGGGCATCAGAGCGTCGTCGTCGCCCAGCCTGTAGAGCGCAAAGCTCTCTCCCATGTCACAATTGATGTCGACAGCCATTTCAGCCTCCCGGAAATGCCAAGGTAAATCACTGATGCGCCGCCAAATCCTGCTGGCCGATGCGTCGTTGCGCCAAGGCTACGCAGGGCATGACTTGATTGTAAAATATGATTTTTCAGGTAGTACATTCTGAAAAACAGATAATGCTTTGCCTGCCTGCGGCGCCCGCTTTGGCCCTGCGTTGCGGCGCCGCCCCACAAGGAAACCTGCCATGACCCCAAGCCTGCGCCAGATCCGTTATTTCATCGCCGCTGCCGATGCGGGCCAGATTTCCAAGGCCGCAAGCGAGATCAACGTCTCGCAATCGGCGATCACCACGGCGATCAAGGCGCTGGAAGAGCTGATCGGCACATCGCTGTTCGACCGCCATGCCGGCGGGGTGACCCTGACCTATGAGGGCAGCCTGTTCCTCAATCATGCGCGGGGGATCATCGATTCCGTCGAGGAGGCGATTCGCATTCCCCGGCGGGTTCAGCGTGATGTGATCGGCACTTTCAACCTTGCCGTGACCTATACGGTGGGGGGGTATTTCCTGCCGCCGCTTCTGCTGCGCTTTCAGCAGGCGCTGCCGAATGTCCAGGTGACCCTTGTCGAAGCCGAGCGGGTGGCCATCGAAGAGGGGCTGACCAACGGGCGGTTCGATGTGGCGGTCATGCTGACCTCGAACCTCAAGAACCGCAGCGCCATAGATCATACGGTGCTGCTGCGGTCGCGGCGCAGGCTGTGGCTGCAGGCGAACCACCCGCTGTTGTCGGCGAAATCCGTGTCGCTCAGCGATGTGGCCAGGGAACCCTATATCATGCTGACGGTGGATGAGGCATCAGAGACCGCGAAACACTATTGGGATCACCTGCCGACAAAGCCCAACATCATCTTCAAGACCTCATCGGTTGAAGCGATCCGCAGCATGGTCGCGACCGGCATGGGGGTCTCCATCCTGTCGAACATGGTCTACCGGCCCTGGTCGCTGGATGGCAGCAAGGTCGATGTGATTGATATCACCGACACGCTGCCGACGATGGACGTCGGATTGGCCTGGCCCCGCGCCGCCGAGCTTTGCCCCGCCGCGCTGTCGTTTCTGGAATTCATGAAGCTGGCGGTGCAGGGGTCGGGCGGGCCCTTGTCCAAACCCGCCGAGTAATGCGCAAGCGGGTGTTGATCAGGAAGGGTGTTCCTGCTGATCTGCGCCCCCGGTCGGGCCGCGCTGCTGTTCCTGCGTGCATTCGACCTGCCGGGCGGTCTCGCGCGCAAGCGCCTGCAGCCAGGTGATAAAGACCTTTGCGGCAGGTTTGGCGCGGGAGGCGTGATTGGTGACGATGTAATATTGAAACCCCTCGATCTGCAGATCCCCCAGGCTTTGATGGGTGCCCGCCGAAAGCCGGTCTGCGGCGAGGATGTTGCTGCACAACAGCAGGCCCAGCCCCTGATCCAGCGCCTCGAAAGCCGCGGATTCATCGCTGCAGTTCAGGACGCCCGCCACCGCGAAGCTCTGCGCGGAATCATGTGCCCAGCGGGCCCAGACAGGGCCGTCCAGATCCTTGTTGTTCCAGTAAAATCCGATCACCGGATAGGTACCTGACCCGTTCTCGATCACGTCCTTTCGGCCAATCGGGCGATAGGCATCCGAAAACAGGATGCTGTCGGCGGCGTCTCTGGGGCTCTGGCCATAGCGGATCGCCACGTCGAGCCGGTCCGAAGACAGGTCACGCACCGCATCGTCAGTGACAAGCTCGACCTGAATCCCGGGATTTTCGGCCAGAAAGCGCGAGAGCCGGGGCAGCAGCCAGTTGTCGGCAAAGGCGCGGGTTGTGGTGACGCGCAACACGTTCTTTTCAATGTCCACATTCAGCACCGAAAAGGCTTCGGCCAGCAGGTCGAACCCTTCGCGCAGTTTCGGAAACATCTCTGCGCCCGCGGGGGTCAGCGCGATGTCGCGGGGGTTTCGCACGATCAGCTTGAAGCCCAGATAGCTTTCCAGATGCCGGATCTGGTGGCTGACCGCTGTCGTGGTCACGCCCAGTTCGTCGGCGGCGGCCGAGAAGCTGAGGCAGCGCGCAACCGCCTCAAAGGCGCGGATCGCATTCAGGGGCGGAAGCCGTCGCATCCTTTGTCCTTCGTGAAGTTTTGCTCAAGACCCCCTGAGATAAACGAATTTGTAGCAAATGGGGCGTTTCGCAGAAGGTGGCAGTCACAAAACAGGGAGAAAAACGATATGTCAAATTTTCAATATTCACGCCGCGCGCTGCTGAAAAGCGGTCTGGCTGCGGGTGCCGTGCTGGCCGCCCCGTCGGTTGTGCGGGCGCAGGCGCAGCGCGAGCTGACCATGCTGACATGGGCAGGCCACGCCGACCCGGAGGTCGTTGGCCCCTTTGAACAGGCCCATAACGTGCGCATCCGCGCCAAGGAATATGTCGGCGGTGATCAGATGCTGGCGCAGTTTGCCCAGTCGCCGGCCGGGACCTATGATGTCATCCTGGCCGACGCGGAATATGTCTCGCAGCTGTATCAGGCCGATTACATCGAACAGCTGGACCCGGCGGATTATCCGTTTGATGATTTCTTCCCCGAGTTCCAGAAGTTCGAGGGCCATTGGTACGATGACGGTCTTTACGCGGTGTTCCTGCGCTTTGGCTTTCTGGGGCTGTCGCATCATCTGGACGCGATCAGCCGCTCGGAGGCGCGCAGCTACAGGGCGATGTGGCAGGAAAACCTGCGCGGCAAGGTCGGGCAATTCGACTGGCATCTGCCCAACTTTGGCACCATCAGCCTGATCGAAGGCAATCCGGCCCCCTTTGACCTGGACACGGCCGCCTGGCAGCAGGTGCAGGAGGCGGCGCTGACGCTGCGGCCCCAGGTGCGGGGTTTTTATGACTACGGTGGCACGCTGTCTGCCCTGCGCTCGGGCGAGGTGGCGGCGATGCCGGGGATCGGCGACTGGATCACCGGCGTCCTGCAGCGCGACGGGGCCAATGTTGCCACTACCATTCCCGAACAGGGCGGGCTGCAATGGACCGAGTCGCTGTCCATCGGCAAGGGGTCGCGCAATCAGGATCTGGCCCGGGAATTCATCCGCTACATGATGAGCCCGCGCGGCCAGGTGGCGACGGCCACGCTCAGGGCGTACCCCGCGATGGTGCCGACGCGGGCGGGCTGGGCGATGCTGAACGAGACCAACCCGAATGAGGCCGCGCGCCAGAACATGAGCCTGACCGGTGCCAACGCGCTGGATGAAATCCGCGCCGGGCGCATTCAGCTGCGCCGCCTGCCCGTCCAGCAATCGCTGGAAAGCTGGAACGACGCCTGGGTGCGCTACAAAAACGCCTGAGCCGCCCCCAAGGGTCCGTCCCCGCACCGCCACTGACAGGCGCGGGACGGGCCGCCCTTCATTCAAAGGAAATCCGATGTCTGTCTTATCCGCAAAGCTGCGCTTGCGCCGGCGTGGGTGGTTTGCCCTTTGGGCCGCCCCGCTGCCGGTCTGGTTCGCGCTGTTCTTTCTGGGCCCGATGCTGCTGCTGATCGCCATGTCGTTCTGGTCGGTGCAGAACTATCGCCTGACCCCCGACTTTTCGCTGTCGGCCTGGACTTATGTGCTGTCGCTCGATTTTCTGTGGTCCAGCTTCTGGCGCAGCTACGGGCTGTCCCTGCTCAGCGCTGTGCTGGTGTCATTGCTGGCCTTTCCGGCCTCCTACGCGATGGCGTTCCTGATCTCGCCCGCCAGAAGGCTGACCTTTCTGGGTCTTGCCCTGGCACCGTTTTTCACCAGCTATCTGGTCAGGATCTATTCGCTGCAGGTGTTTCTGGGCGAAGGCGGCGTGTTGCCGCAGATGTTCCACAGCGTCGGCCTGTCCGGGGCCAGCCTGCTGAACAGCTATACCGCGCTGTTTTTGGGCCACGCGACGCTGACTTTGCCCGTGGTGCTGGTGCTGCAGACCCTGGCGCTGGGCAATGTCGACCGCACCGAGATGTCGGCGGCGGTCAATCTGGGGGCGCGTCCGCTGCAGGTCTTGCGGCATATCATCCTGCCCGCCGCCCGTCCGGGTCTGACCCTTGGCGTGCTGTTTGCCTTTTTGCTGAGCTATGCCGAATTCGTCAGCGCCACCTATCTGGGCGGCGGCGTCTTCCAGACCCTGCCGATCCTGCTGACCGACCTGATCCGGGGCGGCCAGCAATGGCCCCGCGCGGCGGTGGTGTCGCTGCTGATGATGGCGGTGCTGCTGCTGACGTCGCTGGTCACCGTGGCCTGGGCCTATCGCCAGAAAGGAAACTGAGATGAACAGCCATCTGAAACACGCGCTGCCCGCATGGGTCTGGTTCACGGGGCTGATGCTGGTCTTTGTGATCCTCTATGCGCCGATCCTGTCTGCCCTGGTCTTTTCCTTCAGCGCCGACAGGTTTCCCAGCCTCGACATCACGCGGTTCAGCACGAAATGGTATGCCCAGGTCTTTGCAGATGCCCGCGCGCTGGAGGCGTTGAAAAACAGCCTGACCATCGCGCTGAGCACGGCATTGGTGGCCACCACGCTGGGCTTTGCTGCCGCCTATGCCGACTTCCGGTTCCGGTTCTTCGGGCAGCGCATGGTGCTGGCCTTGGCGCTGCTGCCGCCGACGGTGCCGATTGTGGTGCTGAGCCTTGCCATGCTGGCGTTCTTTTCGCGGATCGGGCTGTCGGGCACGGTGGGGTCGATCATCCTGGCCCATGTGGTTGTCGCCACCCCCTTTGCCATGGCGATCTGCCGTCTGCGGCTGGAACAGATGCCGCAGGAATATGAGACCGCCGCGCAAAACCTGGGCGCGACGCCGGGGCAGGCCCTGCGCCTGATCGTGCTGCCACATGCGGCACCTGCCATCGGTGCGGCGGCGCTGATCACCTTTGCCGTGTCGCTGGATGAATATGCCATCGCCTGGTTTGTCGGCGGGCTGGAACAGACCGTTCCCGTCACCGTGCTGAACACATTGCAGGGACAGGTCGACCCGACCATCCACGTGATCGGCACCCTGGCCTTTGCCGCCACGCTCAGCCTGGTCTTTGCCGCGCAGCTTTTGATGTTGCGCAGCACGAAATCCCACAAAAACAAGGAGGTGTCGCCATGACCCAACCGCTTCTGGAATTGCACAACCTGAACAAATCCTACGGCACATTCGAGGCCGTCAAGGACATCGACCTGAGTGTGGACGCGGGCGAGTTTCTTGCCATCATGGGCCCTTCGGGCTGCGGCAAGACGACGACATTGCGCATGATGGCAGGGCTGGAGGACCCGACGCGCGGCGATATCCGGCTGGAGGGTCAGCAGATCAACGACCTGCCGGTCTGGCAGCGCGAGACCCCGCTGGTCTGGCAGAATCTGGCGCTGTTTCCCTATATGACCGTGCGGGAAAACGTCGAATTCGGCCTGCGCATGAAAAAGGTGCCTGCACCCGAACGGCAACGGCGCTGTGCAGAATGGCTGGAGCGGCTGGGCATCGCGGGGTTCGCCGATCGCAATGTGGCGAAGCTGTCCGGCGGGCAGCGGCAGCGCGTGGCGCTGGCGCGGTCACTGGTGTTGCAGCCCAAGGTGCTGCTGCTGGATGAGCCGCTGTCGGCGCTGGATGCGCATATGTCGATCCGGATGCAGGGCGAGCTGAAACGGTTGCAGCGCGAGCTGGGCATCACCTTTGTCTATGTGACGCACAGCCATTCGGAGGCCTTTTCGCTGGCCGACCGCGTGGTGATCATGAACGCGGGCCGGATCGAGCAGCTGGGCACACCGCAGGATATTTTCCTGCGGCCCCGGTCTCGGTTCGTTGCGCAGTTTGTCGGCGGTATCAGCCTGTTCAGCGGCGTGCTGAAATCCACCAAAGAGGGCAAGATCGGGATCGACAGCGCGGACGGGCTGTTGCAGATCGCGGACCCTGCCAGCGCGCAGAGTGGCACCAGATGCGACCTCGCGGTGCGCGCCGACCGGATCAATGTGACCACTCAGCCCGGCTGGGGCACCAACGAGGTGCCCTGCACCCTGATGTCGGAAGAATTTGCGGGCGCCGTCGTCAACCTGCATCTGGAAACGGCTGCGGGCACCGGGATTGTCGCCCAGCTTCAGCAGCGCGATCTTGAGCGGCTGTCGGCACGGGCGGGGCAGCAGGTCTATGCCTCCTGGCACCCGGAGGACGGGGTGCTGCTGGGCGCCCCTGCGTTGAAGGCGGTGGCGTGATGGCCATGCCGCTTGACCGGGCGCTGGCGGCGGCGCGGGCCGCGCCCGATGTCTTTCTGACGGTCACCGGGGAGCGCGCAAGGCGCGAGGCTGACCGTCTTGCGCCAGCAAGCGGACAAGGGGCGCTCTATGGGGCCACCGTGTCATGGAAGGACATGATCGCACTGGAAGGTGTGGTGACCACGGCGGGGTCGAAAACCCGCCTGAACTCGCCCGCCGCACCCGAGGATGCCGGGGTGGTGCGCCGCGCGGCGACGGCGGGGTTGATCACCATCGGCACGACGAACCTGTCGGAATTCGCCTTCTCCGGAATCGGCCAGAACCCGCATTTCGGCACCCCCCTGATCGCGGGGCGGGTGCCGGGCGGGTCCTCTTCGGGGGCGGCGGCATCGGTGGCGCGTGGCATGGTGCGGCTGGCGGTGGGGACCGATACTGCCGGGTCCTGCCGTGTTCCGGCGGCGTTTCACGGGCTGTTCGGGTTTCGGCCCACACGCGGGCGTTATCCGATGACAGGCGTGCTGCCGCTGGCACCGGATTATGACACCGTTGGGCTGATCACCGGAACCGCCCGTGATCTGCTTGATCTGGATGCGATCTTGAGCGGCGACGCGGAAGAACCTGACAGAGCGCCACAGATCTGGCTGGACCAATATGCGACGGCGCGGGCCAGATCGGAAGTTGCCGATACGGTGCGCAGCGCAGTGGAAGCCGCGCACAGCCAAGGGTTTGCCATGGCACAACAGCCGCGCAGCCCGCTCTCGGATGCGATGGACCTGATTGCCCAGCACGGCTGGCCCGGCGGGGCCGATGCCGCAGCACTTTACCACGACCTGCTCCAGTCGGAGGCCGTTGCACAGGTCGACCCGCTGGTGGCCGCGCGGCTGCAGAGGGCGGCACGGCTGTCACCTGATGCCATGGCAAAGCTCCGCACCAACGCGGTGGATCTGCGCGGGCGCTGGCCCGCCCCCGATACCCTCATCGCGCTGCCAACCGTGCCCTTTGGCGCACCATCGGCTGAACCCTTGCTCTCCGATCCCGAAACCTATGCGCGCATCAATCAGCAGGCGCTGAGCCTGACCATGCCCGCCAGCCTGCTGGACCTGCCCGCTGTCACGCTGCCGGTCGGGCAGACCGCTGCGGGGCAATGGATCGGCCTGCAACTGGTCGGCGCGCCCCATTGTGACCGTGCGCTGTTGATGGCCGCCTGCAAGCTGGAACACGCCCTTGAACTGAAAGGACTTTGCCCATGATCCGCAATCCGATCCCCTGGCCCAATGGCGCGCGCTGCGCCTGTTCCATCACCTTTGACGTCGATGCCGACAGCCTGATCCACATCGCGCGTCCCGCCGACAGCCACCGGCGGTTGTACCCCATCAGCATGGGCCGCTATGGCCCCAACGCCGGGGTGCCGCGGATTCTGGAAACCTATCGCCGGCTGGGGCTGAAGCAATCGTTCTTCATGCCCGGCTGGGTGATGGAAACCTATCCCGATACCGTCGAGGCAATTCTGAAAGACGGTCATGAAATCGGGCTGCACGGCTATCTGCACGAGGACCCTGCCGAGATGTCAGATGCCGAGCAGACCTGTTGGTTCGAGCGCGCGCTGGAGGTTCACAAAGGCGCCACCGGCCAGACCCCGCGCGGCTACCGCGCGCCGGTCTACAACGTCACGCCAAAGGTCATCGACCTGGCCATCGCCCATGGGCTGACCTATGATTCATCCATGATGGCCGACGACCTGCCCTATGTCCTGTCCGCGGCCAAGGGGGATCTGATCGAAGTCCCCGTCCACTGGGGCAGCGACGACTGGCCCCCCTTCGCCCATTATGCCGAGATCGGCTATATGATGCCGGTGATGAGCCCCGCGCAGGGGCTGGAGGCCTCCTTTGCCGAGTTCGAGGCGCAATATGAAGCGGGCGGATTATGGGTCGGCATCTGGCACCCGTTCCTGACCGGGCGGCTGGCGCGCTGGCGGGTGGTGGAACGCTGGCTGGAGACCGTTCTGTCCCGCCCCGATGTCTGGTTCGCCCCGCTGGAAGACATCGCCGCACATGTCCGGCAGCTGCGCGACAGCGGCGCCTGGACACCGCATGTGGAACCGGCAGCGCCCTATCCCTCAGCCGTCTTTCAAGGAGTATCAAGATGAGTGACTTCCCCCTTCCCTTCGACCCCGCCCGCCCCGATGGCAGCAACCCTTCGGCCATTGAGACTGTGGGGAATCTGGGCCGGCCGCATCTGGATATTGCCTATGACGTGCCGGCACGTCAGGGCCGCGCCATCCATGTGAAACAAGGGCAGATGCTGAAGGTCACCAACACCCACGGCAGTCAGGTGGCGGATTTCTGGGCCTTCAGCGCCGCCGACCCCGGTGAGCATCTGTCGATGGAACATATGCGCCCGAACCTGCGCAAACTCTGCCCCGCTGCCGGTGATGCGCTGGTGACCAACCGCAGGCGGGCGATCCTGACGCTGGTCTCTGACAGTTCCGAGGGGGTGCATGACACGCTTGTCGCCTCGTGCGACATTCACCGCTATCACGAGCTGGGTCATCAGGGGTATCATGACAATTGCACCGACAATCTGCGCATGGCCCTGGCGGCGATTGGCCTGGCCCTGCCGCAGGTGCCCTGCCCGTTCAACCTGTGGATGAACACGCCTGCCCGTCCCGGGGGCGAGATGGTCTGGCTGCCGCCGGTCTCGCGGGCCGGTGACACGGTGATGTTTCGGGCCGAGATAGACCTGATTGCCGTGGTCTCCGCCTGTCCGATGGATCTGTTGCCGATCAATGGCGCAGATGCGGTGCCGCGCAGCCTGTCGGTGACCGTCTCGGCCGCCTGATTCAGCTTTGCCGGCGCAACCAGCCCAGCAGTTGCGCCAGCCGGGTCTGATCCGGATGAGTGGGCAGGAACACCGCCCAATAGGTCAGTCCGGGCAAGGCGATCTCGGAGAGCTGCACAAGCTGACCGGTGTTGAGCAGATCCGCCACCAGAAGCTGCGAGGCCAGCACTGCGCCCTGCCCTGACACCGCCGCGTCAATCGCGTGGATCTCTTCGGAGAAGGTCTGGGCCACAGCGGGCAGTGATGCCCTGACGCCTGCGCGGGCGTGCCAGCGCTGCCAGCTGGGCGCATTCCGCGAGGCGGATTTCCAGCGGTAGTCCAGCAAGGGCAGCGACAAAAGGTCATCCGGGGTCAGCGGCAGGTTCACCAGATCCGGCGCGCAGACCGGAATGATCGCATCGTCAAACAGCCGGTGCCACTCTGCCCGGTCATCGGGCTGGCCCGCGTAGCGCATTGCCATGTCGATATCCGAGGCATGCAGATCGGCGGGCAGGTCGGCGGCCTCCACCGTGATCTTCAGCCCCGTCTCTGCACGCAGGCGCGGCAGGCGCGCCATCAGCCAGCGGCTGGCAAAGGCCATGGTCACCGAGAGGCGCAGCGGTGTTTCGGCGGTGGAGACAGACAGTTGGTCGATTGTGCCTGCAATCTGGTCCAGCGCCTGACGCAGCACCGGAAACAGCTTTTCCCCCGCTGCCGTCAGACGCACGGGCCGTGGAAAGCGATGGAACAATGTCACCCCCAGAATCTCTTCCAGTTGCCGCACCTGATGGCTGATCGCGGTCGGCGTCAGGCCCAGTTCCTCTGCCGCATCGGCAAAATGCAGATGCCGGGCAGCAGCCTCAAAGGCGCGCAGGGCGTGTAGGGGTGGCAGTTTGCGCATGGTCGTCCCGCAGGGTGAATCTCATTCATCTTATGCCTGAAATATTCGCTTTGGCCAAAGGTTTTGGCCGCTGCTACCTCCTGCTGTGACGGGGCCACACCGGCCCCCACAAAGGAGAACACCATGACCACCCTGCTTCGTATCGACGCCAGCGCACAGCTGGAAGACCGCTCGCTGACCCGCATGCTGACCGGGCTGTTCACGAGCGAATTTCTGACCGCCAATCCGGATGCCAGGGTGATCACCCGCGACATCGGGCAAGACCCGGTTCCGGCGATTGATCACCGGTTTATCCACGCGGCCTTTACCCCGCCTGAGGCCCGCGAAGACTGGATGGCCGAGCGGCTGGCCTTGTCGGACCGGCTGATCGACGAGGTCGAGGCCGCGGATATCATCCTGCTGGGCGCACCGATGTACAACTACGGGATGCCTGCCGCGCTGAAGGGCTGGATTGATCACGTCGCCCGGATCGGGCGGACCTTCTCTTTCGATCTGGCGCGGGGCGACGTGCCGATCGAGCCGATCCTGAAGGGCAAGCAACTGGTCGTCCTGTCATCGCGCGGCGAGTTCGGGTTTGAACCCGGCGGGCCACGGGCGCATCTGAACGCGCTGGACCCCGCGATTGCCGCCTGCGCGCATTATCTTGGGGTGAATGCGGCAGATATCGAGACAATCGCCATCGAGTACCAGGAATTCAAGGATGCCCGCCATGCGCGCTCCGTGGCCACGGCAAAAGAGGCGGCGCGCGCCCTGGCGCAGCGGTTCGGGCAGGCAACCGGCCAGATGCCAGGTAACAGCTATCGCGCAGAACCGGCCTTGGTGTCACATTGCTGACCCGTCTCACCGGAGCAGCCTGCGGTGTGGAGGTTCGGAAGGCGTCTTCCTGAACTTCGAAGGCGCAGCGCAGGCCGGGCCCTCGCCTGCCCGGGGCGGGGCGTCAGGCCAGTGCCCGATCCGCAGGCCCATCCACGATCATCACCGGGCAGCCGCGCGAGCAATGTTCGACGCGGCTGTCGATCCCGTAGAGGCGACGGATCAGGGCGGGCGTAAGCACTTCGAGCGTGGGGCCGCTGGCGAGGATCCGGCCCTCGCCCAGCGCCAGGGTTGCGGCGCAGCACCGCATCGCCTGATTGAGGTCATGCAGCGCCAGGATCATCACGGCCCCGGTTTCCTCGGCATATTGCCGCAGTGTTTCCAGCACCTCGTACTGGCGGTTGAGGTCAAGCGCCGAGGTCGGCTCATCCATCAGCACCACCTTGGGGCCGTTGACCAGCGCCTGGGCGATGGAGACCGACTGCCGCTGACCACCCGAAAGATCGGGCAGTTGCTGGTCCGCCAGGTGGGATATCCCGAAACGGTGCAGGACCGCGTCGACGGCGCGGAATTCATCGGCGGACAGACGCCAGCCGCCGCGGTCCTGTTTCAGCGCCAGGATGATGGATTCATAGACGGTGAGTGCCGCGGACATGCCCGTGTCCTGCGGCATGTAGCGCAGCTCATGGGGTTCCGCCCCCGCCAGCCGCACCCGGCCCGCGCCGCGCAGATGTCCGGCGATCCGGCGGAACAGCGTTGATTTGCCGGCGGCATTTGCCCCGACAAGGGCGGTCAGCGCCCCGCCCTGCACGGGGGCAGAGACCTCCGTGAGGATGTCGCGCCGCCCGTAGCGTGCGCCGATGTGCTCCAGCGTCAGGCTTACCATGATTTGCGTCCTTTCGTCAGGATCAGGGCGGCAAAGAACGGCACGCCCACCAGTGCGGTGATGATGCCGATGGGCAGGACCGCCCCCGGCAGCAGCGCCTTGGACAGGACCGATGTGGCCGACAGGATCACCGCCCCGGACAGCATCGCGCCGGGCAGGAAAAACCGCTGATCCTCGCCCAGCAGCAGCCGCGCCACATGGGGCCCGACAATGCCGATGAAGCCGATGGTGCCGACAAAGCTGACCGGCACGGCGGCGAGGATGGAGACCAGCACCAGCGCCTCAAGCCGCAGGCGTTTCACGGGCACGCCCATGGCCGCCGCCCGGACCTCGCCCAGCCGGATCGCCGTCAGCGCCCAGGCGCGGCGGGCAAAGAGCGGGGTGCAGATGCACAAGATGATGGCGGTGATGGCGACCTTGCCCCATGTCGCCTTGGTCAGGCTGCCCATGGTCCAGAAGACCACCGCCGACAGCGCCTGTTCGGAGGCGAAATATTGCAGCAGCGCCAGTGCCGCGTTGAAAGTGAACACCAGCGCGATGCCCAGCAGGATGATGGTTTCCGTGGTCACGCCGCGCAGGGTCGACAGGCCGAAGATCAGCATGGAGGCGGCCATTGCCATGGCAAAGGCATTGATCGGCACCATCAGCGACACCGCGCCGGGAAACAGCGCCACGCCCAGCACCATGGCCAGCGCCGCGCCAAAGCTGGCCGCCGCCGAGAGGCCCAGCGTGAAGGGGCTGGCCAGCGGATTGGCCAGAATGGTCTGCATCTGCGCGCCGGCCAGCGACAGGCTGGCCCCCACGGTCACCGCAAGCAGCGCCATGGGCATGCGGATGTCCCAGACCACCACGCGCATCTGCACATCGGCGGTCCCGGGCGAAAAGATCGTCTGCAACACCTCCCACACCGCATAGCGCGCAGGCCCCAGTGACACGTCCACTGCCACCGACAGCACCAGGGCGATACTCAGCCCGCCCAGGATGGCGATGCGGCGGGCGGCCATCCCGCGATAGCTTTGTGCGCCTGCGGCCCTGGGGGCATCTGCGTCTGCAATGGTCATGATCTCTCCAACTGCAAGTGGCGACCCGTCCGGGGCCGCCTCGCTGTGACAGTGACGGGGTCAGTTGGTCGGGGCGCCGTCCAGCGACACCCAGTAGCCGGGGCTGTAATCCACCGGCAGGAAGCGTTCGTGCAATTCCTTCAGCGTCGCTTCGGGATCTAGGTCGGCGAACAGCTCGGGGTGAAGCCATGTGGCCAGCCGCTGCACGGCGACAAAACTGTAGGGCGAGTTGTAGAACTGGTGCCAGATGCCGTGGACCTGCCCGTTGTTCACGGCCTTCACCCCGGTATAGGCGGGACGTTCCATCAGGGCCGTCAGCTTGCGCTTTGCCTCGTCCATGTCCGAACCCGGCCCCATGCCGATCCAGGCACCGCCGGGCACATAGGCGTCCCAGTTGCCGCCGGTGACCACGATCTGGTCCGGGTCGGAGGCGATGACCTGCTCCGCGTTCACGGTGCCAAAGGTGCCGGGGATGAATTCGGAGCCCATGTTGGTGCCCCCCGCCAGTTCAACGAAACGGCCAAAGTTGCCGTTCCCGAAGGACATGCAGCAATCTTCGGTGTAACCGCCTGCACGCTCGACAAAGACCAGCGGGCGCTGCAAATCCGTTTGGGCGGCGATCACATCGGTCACGCGGGCGATCTGCTCTTCGTAAAAGGTCTCGAATTCTGCGGCTTTTTCTTCCTTGCCGAAAAGCTGCCCGATGATCTCCATGGATTGTGCCGTATGCTCGAACGGCTTTTCACGAAAATCGACGTAGACAATCGGGATGCCGACCTTGGCCAGCTTTTCCTCGTAGCCGGCCTCGTCGGTTGCGGCCTTGGATTCAAGGTTCATGATCAGCACATCGGGGTTCAGCGAGACCGCCTGTTCGATGTCGAACGACCCGTCCTTGAAACCGCCAAAGGTGGGGATATCCGCCATTTGCGGGAATTTCCGGGCGTAGATGTCATATGTTTCCGGCGAGGCTTCCTGAAAGTCGTCACGCCAGCCGACCACGCGTTGAAAGGGGTTTTCGGTGTCCAGAACGGCGGTAAAGAACACCTGACGGCCCTCGCCCAGGATCACACGTTCGACCGGTGCCTCGACGGTGACTTCGCGGCCTGCAATATCGGTCACGGTGACGGGATCGGCTTGCACAAGGCTGGCTGCGAAAAGGCCCAGCGCACATGCGCCGAGGAAGGGTTGAAAGGTCATGGGATGCTCCTTGGAAGGGTCTCTGAGGCTCGCCTATTATTTCCCACTTTTTCAGTCAACTAAAAAGTCGACAAATTTACTATGTTAAGTCAGATCATGCCGACATGAGAGATTTTCATATTGTTCTGCAATATTATGAATTTTCCTATTCTCCCCCGATGACCTATGTGCAGCGCATGACATCCCAAAAACCAGATCCCGCCCAGCAGATCGCTGCCCTTGCACGCGAGCGCATCCTGATCCTCGACGGTGCCATGGGCACGCAGATCCAGACCCTTGGCCTGAGTGAAGAGGACTACGCCGGGCATGGGTCCGGCCATGCCTGCCGCCATCATTCCGAGCATCCGCAGAAGGGCAACAACGACCTTTTGACCCTGACGCAGCCGCAGGCGGTGGAGGATATCCATTTCGCCTTTGCGATGGCCGGTGCGGATATTGTCGAGACCAACACGTTCTCTGCCACCACCATCGCCCAGGCCGATTACGGGATGGAAAGCGCCGTGCACGACCTGAACGCCGAAGGGGCGCGCATCGCCCGTGCTGCGATGAACCGGGCGACGGCCATCGACGGCAGGCCGCGCTTCGTGGCAGGGGCGGTCGGGCCGACAAACCGAACCGCATCACTCAGCCCGGATGTGAACGATCCGGGATACCGTGCTGTCACCTTCGACGACTTGCGCCTGGCCTACGGCCAGCAGGTGCGCGGGCTGATCGCGGGCGGGGCCGATCTGATCCTGATCGAGACCATCTTTGACACGCTGAACGCCAAGGCTGCGATTTTCGCCTGCTTCGAGGCCTTTGAAGAACAGGGCAACAGGCTGCCGCTGATGATCTCGGGGACGATCACCGATGCCTCCGGGCGCACGCTGTCGGGGCAGACGCCCACCGCCTTCTGGCATTCGGTCAGCCATGCGCGGCCTTTCACCGTGGGTCTGAACTGTGCGCTTGGGGCCGCCGCGATGCGCCCGCATATCGCGGAGCTTGCGGGGGTGGCCGATACGCTGATCTGTGCCTATCCCAATGCCGGGTTGCCCAATGCCTTCGGGCAATACGACGAAGGGCCCGGGGATACCGCGCGCCAGGTGGCCGAATTCGCTGCCGAAGGGTTGGTGAACGTGGTCGGCGGCTGCTGTGGCACCACGCCCGACCATATCGCCGCCATTGCCGAGGCGGTGGCACCCCATGCCCCCCGCCGGTTGCAAGGCAAGGTGGCAGCATGAGCCGCCATCTGCGCCTGTCGGGGCTGGAGCCCTTTGTTCTGACGCCCGATATTCCCTTTGTGAATGTGGGCGAACGCACCAATGTCACCGGCTCTGCGCGGTTCCGCAAGCTGATCACCAACCGCGATTACAGTGCGGCACTGGACGTGGCGCGGGATCAGGTCGAAAACGGTGCCCAGATCATCGACGTCAACATGGACGAGGGGCTGATCGATTCAAAGGCCGTGATGATCGAGTTCCTGAACCTTGTCGCCGCCGAGCCGGACATCGCCCGGGTGCCGGTCATGATCGACAGTTCGAAATGGGAGGTGATCGAGGCAGGCCTGCAATGTGTTCAGGGCAAGTCCGTGGTCAATTCGATCAGCATGAAAGCGGGCGAAGACGCCTTTCGCCACCACGCGCGCCTGTGCCTTGCCTATGGTGCCGCAGTGGTCGTCATGGCCTTTGACGAGGACGGCCAGGCCGACACCTGCGCGCGCAAGATCCAGATTTGCGAACGCGCCTACCGCATCCTGGTGGATGAGGTCGGCTTTCCCCCCGAAGACATCATCTTTGACCCCAATGTGTTCGCCGTGGCGACTGGCATCGAGGAACACAACAATTACGGCGTCGATTTCATCGAGGCGACGCGCTGGATCCGCAGCAACCTGCCCCATGCCCATGTCTCGGGCGGGGTGTCGAACCTGTCGTTCTCCTTCCGCGGCAATGACACGGTGCGCGAGGCGATGCATGCGGTGTTCCTCTACCACGCCATTCAGGCGGGCATGGACATGGGGATCGTCAACGCGGGGCAACTGGCGGTTTATGACCAGATTGATCCCGAGTTGCGCGAGGCCTGCGAAGATGTGGTGCTGAACCGTCGCGACGATGCAACCGAACGGATGCTGGATATCGCCGACCGCTTTCGCGGCGGTGCGCGCACGGAAAAGCTGCGCGATCTGGCATGGCGCGAATGGAGTGTCGAAAAGCGGATGGAACATGCGCTGGTCAACGGCATCACCGAGTTCATCGAAGCCGATACCGAGGAAGCGCGCCAGTCTGCCGAACGCCCCCTGCATGTGATCGAAGGGCCGCTGATGGCAGGCATGAACGTGGTCGGAGACCTGTTTGGCGCGGGCAAGATGTTCCTGCCGCAGGTGGTCAAATCGGCCCGGGTGATGAAACAGGCCGTGGCGGTCCTGCTGCCTTACATGGAAGAGGAAAAGCGGCTGAACGGCGGTGTCGGCCGCGAGACCGCGGGCAAGGTGCTGATGGCCACGGTCAAGGGTGACGTGCATGACATCGGTAAGAACATCGTCGGCGTCGTGCTGGCCTGCAACAACTATGAAATCATCGACCTTGGGGTGATGGTGCCGCCACAGAAGATCCTGCAGATCGCCCGCGACGAGAATGTCGATGTGATCGGCCTGTCCGGCCTGATCACCCCCAGCCTTGACGAAATGTCCCACCTGGCCGCCGAGCTGGAGCGCGAGGGCTTTGACATTCCGCTGCTGATCGGGGGCGCCACCACCTCAAAGGTACATACCGCCGTCAAGATCGCGCCGCGCTATACCCGGGGTCAGGCGGTCCATGTGCTGGATGCCAGCCGCGCGGTGGGGGTGGTTGGCGAGCTGCTGAGCAAGGACCGCAAGGCCGCCTATATCGACAGGATCAGATCCGAATACATCGAAGTGACCGAGCGCCATGAACGCGCCGAACGCGCCAAGAAACGTGTGCCGCTGGCCGAGGCGCGTGCCAATGCGATGCGGATCGACTGGAGCGGTTATACCGTGCCCGCCCCCAGCTTCACCGGTGCCAGAACCATCGAGGATTGGGATCTGGCCGAGATTGCCGAATATATCGACTGGACGCCGTTCTTTCGCACATGGGAGCTGAAGGGCGTCTATCCGAAAATCCTTGAGGATGAAAAACAGGGCGAAGCCGCGCGGGCGCTGTTCGCCGACGCCAGGCAAATGCTGAAACGGATCATTGATGAAAAATGGTTCGGGCCGCGGGCGGTTGTCGGGTTCTGGCCCGCCAATGCACGGGGCGATGACATCCAGCTGTTTACCGACAGCTCCCGCAGCGGTGATCTGGCCAGATTGCACACGCTGCGCCAGCAACATGCCAAACGCCCCGGACGCCCCAATGTGGCACTGGCCGATTTTGTCGCCCCCGATGGGACCGACGACTGGGTCGGCGGGTTTGTCGTGACCGCAGGTGCGCAGGAGGCCGAGATCGCCAAGCGGTTCGACAAGGAAAACGACAATTATTCCGCGATTCTTGTCAAAGCACTGGCCGACCGCTTTGCCGAGGCCATGGCCGAGATGCTGCACCAGCGCGTGCGCCGCAGCTACTGGGCCTATGCCGCCGATGAAACCTTTGCGCCTGACGAACTGGTCGGCGAGCCCTATCAGGGCATCCGCCCCGCCCCGGGCTATCCCGCCCAGCCCGACCACACAGAGAAGCGGACCCTGTTCAGCCTGCTGGACGCCGAGGCCGCCACAGGTGTCACGCTGACGGAAAGCATGGCGATGTGGCCGGGATCATCGGTGTCCGGCCTCTATATCGCGCATCCCGACAGCTATTATTTCGGCGTGTCCAAGATCGAACGGGATCAGGTGCAGGATTATGCCAGCCGCAAGAACATGCCCTTTGACGAGGTTGAACGCTGGCTTGCGCCGATCCTGAACTATGTGCCTGCACCACGGGCCGTCATCGCAGCAGAATAGCCGCCGCCGTCAGCTGTGAGGCAAAACCGGCTTTCGAGGCACAGCGCGGATCCGGTTCACCGGCGCGCGTGCAAAGGAGATGTTTGTGCCTGGTACGGCCGGGCGACCTGCGAGCCCTTTCCGCTTTCCCCACGCGCGAATTCGAGACCGCAGGCCGCCCCGCGCGTTCAGAAATCCCAATCGGCGTCTTCGGTCGCTTCGGCCTTGCCGATGACATAGGACGAGCCGGAGCCGGAAAAGAAATCGTGGTTCTCATCCGCATTGGGGCTGAGGGCCGCCATGATCGCCGGGTTCACCTTGCACAATTCCTCGGGGAACAGCGATTCGAACCCCAGGTTCTGCAGCGCCTTGTTGGCGTTGTAGTGCAGAAAGCTCTTTACATCTTCGGTCAGCCCCAGCGGGTCATAGAGCGTCGCGGTATAGCGGGTCTCGATCTCGTAGAGGTCGAACATCAGCGCAAAGGCAAAGTCTTTCAACTCGGCCCGCTCCGCTTCGGTCAGCCGTTCCATGGCGCGCTGGAACTTGTAGCCGATGTAATAGCCATGCACCGCCTCGTCGCGGATGATCAGCCGGATCAGATCGGCGGTGTTGGTCAGCCTGGCGCGGCTGGACCAATGCATCGGCAGGTAAAAGCCGGAATAGAACAGGAAGCTTTCCAGAAACACGCTGGCCACCTTCTTGCGCAGCGGGTTCGATGTGGCGTCATATTCATCCAGGATCAGCCGCGATTTCTGCTGCAGCTGCGCATTCTCCTCCGACCAGCGGAACGCCTCGTCCACCTCGGCGGTGGAACATAAGGTCGAGAAGATGGAGGAATAGGACCGCGCATGGACCGCTTCCATGAAGGCGATATTGGTCAGAACCGCCTCTTCATGCGGCGTGACCGCATCGGCCATCAGCGCGGGTGCGCCGACGGTGTTCTGGATCGTGTCCAGCAGCGTCAGGCCAGTGAACACGCGGATCGTCAGGCGCTGTTCCTCCTCCGACAGCTGCGACCAGCTTTGGATGTCGTTCGACAGCGGCATCTTTTCCGGCAGCCAGAAGTTCACCGTCAGACGGTTCCAGATTTCCAGGTCCTTGTCGTCCTGCAAACGGTTCCAGTTGATCGCGCGCGGCACGGGGCGGGAATGGGTCAGATCTTTCATTTCGGTCCTCACAACGAGCAGGAGACGCAGCCCTGCACCTCGGTTCCTTCCAGCGCCAGTTGGCGAAGGCGGATGTAATAGATTGTCTTGATGCCTTTCTTCCAGGCGTAGATCTGGGCGCGGTTGATGTCGCGGGTGCTGGCGGTGTCCTTGAAGAACAGCGTCAGCGACAGGCCCTGATCCACATGCTGCGTGGCGGCGGCATAGGTGTCGATGATCGCCTCCGGCCCGATTTCATAGGCATCCCGGTAGTACTCAAGATTGTCATTGGTCATATAGGGCGCCGGGTAATAGACGCGGCCCAGCTTGCCCTCCTTGCGGATCTCGATCTTCGAGGTGATCGGGTGGATCGACGAGGTCGAATTGTTGATATAGCTGATCGACCCGGTCGGCGGCACGGCCTGAAGGTTGCGGTTGAACAACCCGTCCTTCATGACCTCTTCTTTCAGCGCGTTCCAGTCCTGACGGCTGGGCACCTCGATGCCGAACTGATCAAAGAGGGCCTTGACCCGCGCGGTTTCGGGCAGCCAGTCCCGTTCGACATAGGTATCGAAGAAACTGCCATCGGCGTATTTCGACGTTTCGAAACCGGCAAAGCTGCGGCCGCGCTCGCGCGCCAATGCGTTAGATGCGCGCAGACAGTGGAACAGCACGGTGGCGAAATAGATGTTGGTGAAATCCACGCCTTCGGGGCTGCCGTAGTGGATATGTTCGCGCGCAAGGAAACCGTGCAGGTTCATCTGCCCGAGCCCGATGGCATGTCCTTCGTCGTTGCCCCGGCGCACGGATGGCACGGAGTCGATGGCCGACAGTTCCGACACCGCGTTCAACGCCCGGATCGCCGCCTGCACCGTGCCCCCCAGATCGCCACCATCCATTGCCTTGGCGATGTTGAGCGACCCGAGGTTGCAGGAGATATCGGTGCCCAGATGTTTGTAGCTCAGATCGTCGTTGAATTCGGAGGCCTCGCTGACCTGGAGAATCTCGGAACACAGGTTCGACATGACGATGCGCCCCTTGACCGGGTTGGCGCGGTTCACCGTGTCCTCGAACATGAAATAGGGATAGCCCGATTCAAACTGGATCTCGGCCAGCGTCTGGAAGAACGCCCGCGCGTTGATCTTTTTCTTTCGGATCCTGGGGTTGTCCACCATCTCGTGGTATTTCTCGGTCACCGAGATTTCCGAGAAAGGCACCTTGTAGACCCGTTCCACATCATGCGGCGAGAACAGGTACATATCCTCGTTCTTCTTGGCCAGGGTAAAGGTGATGTCGGGGATGACGACGCCGAGCGACAGGGTCTTGATCCGGATCTTTTCATCCGCATTCTCGCGCTTGGTGTCGAGGAAACGCAGGATATCGGGGTGGTGCGCGTTCAGATAGACGGCTCCGGCGCCCTGACGCGCGCCCAGCTGGTTGGCATAGGAAAAGCTGTCTTCCAGCAGTTTCATCACCGGGATCACCCCGGACGACTGGTTCTCGATCCCTTTGATCGGCGCACCATGTTCGCGCAGGTTGGTCAGCAGCAGGGCCACGCCGCCGCCGCGCTTGGACAATTGCAGGGCCGAATTGATGCCCCGCCCGATGCTTTCCATGTTGTCTTCCAGACGCAGCAGGAAACAGGAGATCAGCTCGCCCCTTTGCGCCTTGCCCGCGTTCAGGAAGGTCGGCGTTGCGGGCTGGAACCGGCCAGCGATGATCTCGTTCATCAGGCGCATCGCGTCGTCTTCGCTGCCGCGCGCCAGCGTCAGGGCGACCATCACCACGCGGTCTTCGAAGCGTTCGAGATAGCGTTTCCCGTCCAGCGTTTTCAGCGTGTAGCTGGTGTAGTATTTGAACGCGCCCAGGAAGGTCGGAAAACGGAATTTCAGGGCAAAGGCTGCCGCCCAGATCCGGTGCAGGAAGCCGCGGTCATATTGCTTCAGCACGGCCTCTTCGTAAAAACCTTCGCTGACCAGATAGTCCAGCTTTTCATCCAGCGAATGAAAGAACACCGTGTTCTGGTTCACATGCTGCAGGAAGTACTGCCGTGCCGCCATGCGGTCGGCGTCGAAACGGATATGCCCCTGATCGTCATAGAGGTTCAGCATCGCGTTCAGCGCGTGGTAGTCGAGCCCCTGCCATTCGGCAGGCACCGCTGCAGCCGGGGCGCTGTCGGTCAGTTCGCGGTCGAGAGTTGCGTTTTCCAAAATCTGTCCAATCCATCCAGGACACGGGCGACATCACCGTCGGTCCCCGCGAGTTCAAAGCGATACAGCACCGGCACGGCGCATTTTCTGGCGATCACATCGCCCGCCAGCGCATAGGTCGCGCCGAAGTTCCGGTTGCCCGAGGCAATGACCCCGCGCAACAGCGCACGGTTGCGCGCGATGTTGAGAAAGCGGATCACCGGTTTGGGAACCGCGCCGCGCCCCTGCCCGTCCGCAAAGGTCGGTGTGACCAGCACAAAGGGCGCGTCGGGAGCGGGCAGCGGCGCTTCGGGGTCCTGCGGAATACGCGCCGCCGCCAGACCGGTCCGGCCCACGAAACGATGCGTGTTCTGCGACCGGGACGAGAAATAGACCAGCCCGCCCATTGCCGCGCCCTCAGATCATCGCGCTGATCTTGTCGGGGCGGAATCCGGCCCAGTGATCATCGCCTGCCACCACGACGGGGGCCTGCCGATAGCCCAGACCCTGCACCAGTGCCATTGCCGCGGCATCCTCGGTCAGGTCGATCAGCTGAAAATCAATGCCGCGCATCTCAAGCGCGCGGGTGGTTGCGGTGCATTGCACGCAGGCCGGTTTGGAATAGACTGTAATGGTCATTTGCCCTGTCCTCACTATGGTGTTGGCACGAAAGGAAGGGCACGGGATCGGGCGCCAGCGGCACCGGAACACGCGCCCCGGCCCTCCGCCGCGGTCGTCATCTATGGTGCTCCGGCAGGTCTCCTGACTCGCAGCTCGGGTGTCGCGGCCCCCTTCCCGGTGCGGCATGCACCAGTGGTAACGGGACGTGACTCGCTGCTTACAGTTGCGGGGGCAGTGCCGGATTTTCACCAGCTTCCCTTTTCACCGGCAAGACGAGTCGCCGGCACCAAAGCAACTGCATATTGGGTGAACTTGAGGCAAACTGTCAATATATAGATGTCGGCCTTTTTACCTTCCCCTTCCGGGAAAATGCGTTGCTGTCTTTTCCAAGAGTGTTTTGGTCGCAAATAAATCTTCATAAAACATGCGTCCGGCCTATCATGACGGCACAAGGTGCGGGCTTCGGTCCGAGAATTGGGAAGCCGGCGAAAATCCGGCACTGCCCCCGCAACGGTAAGATCGTAATGCGGCGCATCAACGGCCACTGGGCAGGAGGAGCCCGGGAAGGCGTTGCGCCTCGGGCCCTCACGGGCTGCGATCAAGTCCGGAAACCAGCCTTGGTGAAGTTGTTCAACCGCGGGTGGCGGTCTTGGCACTGAATTGGCGCGCGGCACCTCCCAGAGGCTGCGGCCCATCGGTGTCTTGTGCTGTCATCTGCCCAAATCGATCCGCGGGGCGCGGCAGGAGACCAGAAAGATGACCCACCCACTCAGCGACCTGCTGGCACGGCGCCGCGCCGGCCATGCGCTGGAACAACCCTTCTACACCGATCCCGACGTCTTTCGCGCGGATATGGAAACGATTTTCTACCGCGACTGGCTGTTCGCCGTCCCTGCCTGCGAACTGACCAAAGCGGGCAGCTATGTCACCCATCAGGTCGGCAGCTACGGCGTGGTCATCGTGCGCGGTTCCGATGGCGTGATCCGTGCCTTTCACAATTCCTGCCGCCATCGCGGTTCGGTCATCTGCAACAAGGCAAAGGGCGTGTCGCCCAACCTGGTCTGCCCCTATCACCAATGGACTTACAGCCTGGACGGAAAGCTGTTGTGGGCCCGCGAAATGGGGCCTGATTTCGATCCGTCACAGCATGGGTTGAAGCCGGTCCATTGCCGGGATCTGCAAGGGCTGATCTATATCTGCCTTGCCGATGAAGCGCCTGATTTCGACGCCTTCGCCGCCCTCGCGCAGCCCTATCTGGCCGTGCATGACCTGAGCGACGCCAAGGTCGCGCATGAGACAAGCATCATCGAAGACGGCAACTGGAAACTGGTCTGGGAAAACAACCGCGAATGTTACCATTGCGGGGGCAACCACCCGGGCCTGTGCCGGTCCTTTACCGATGATCCGACCGTCACCGGCATCGAGGAAGGGGAGACACCGCCGCATCTTCAGACCCATTTCGACCGGCTGGAAGATCAGGGCTATCCCTCGCAATTCCGCATGGCCGAGGACATGCAGTACCGCCTTGCGCGGATGCCGCTTCTGCCGGGTGCCAAGAGCTTTACGATGGATCTGAAACCGGCGGTGACAAAGTTTCTCGGGCGGGTCCGGGACGACACCGCCGGCACTTTGCTGAAATACCATTACCCCACCACCTGGAACCATTTCCTGCCGGATCATTCCATCGTCTTTCGCGTCACACCGCTGACGGCGACGACAACGCAAGTCACGACCAAATGGCTGGTCCACAAGGATGCCGTGGAAGGTGTGGATTACGATCTCCAGCGCCTGACCGAGGTCTGGATCGCCACCAATGACGAGGACCGCCGGGTGGTGGAAGACAACCAGCGCGGCATCAATTCACCCGCCTATGAGCCCGGTCCCTATTCGCCCATCCACGAGACCGGCGTGATCGGTTTTGTCGACTGGTATTGCAACACGATGTCGCGGCGGCTGACCCCGACCCAGATGGCGGCGGAGTAACACGATGAAAGATATCGCCCATCCGTCCAATATCTTCTGGCAGGACGATGAACCGCTGGAATGCGTGTCAGTCATCCCCGAACTGGCCAATACCGCCACATTCACCTTTCGCGCGCCCTCGGGGGCGCTGTTCGACTTCAAGCCGGGTCAGTTCCTGACGCTGGAACTGCCGGTGCCCGGCGGCACCGTGCACCGGACCTATACGATTTCCTCCTCGCCCTCGCGGCCGCGGTCGATCTCGATCACCGTCAAGGCGCAGGCCGACAGCATCGGCACACGCTGGATGCTGGATCACCTGGAACCCGGCATGCGGCTGAAGGTGACGGGACCGGCGGGCTGGTTCACCCATACCGATTTCCCGTCAGACAAATACCTGTTCATCTCGGCCGGGTCCGGCATCACGCCGATGATGTCGATGACCACCTGGATGTTCGATCTGGGCACCGAGCCTGACATCGTCTTTGTGAACTGCGCGCGCCGCCCGTCCGAGATCATCTTTCGCCAGCGGCTGGAGCACATGGCCAGCCGGGTGCCGGGCATCGACCTGCACTGGATCGTCAAGGCGGCCGACCGGTTTGCGCCCTGGACCGGCTATCGCGGCCAGATCAACCAGCTGATGCTGGGCCTCATGGCCCCCGATTATCTGGAGCGCGAAGTCTTTTGCTGTGGGCCCGAGCCCTTCATGCAGACCGTGCGCGAGGCGCTTCAGGGTCTTGGCTATGACATGGATCGCTACCACCAGGAGAATTTCCAGGCCCCCACCCCGAACGAGGCCGAGGCCCCCGCGCTGGACGACATCGTGCCGGACGAGGATACCAGCGCCGAGATCACCTTTGCCACCTCCGGCGTCACTGCCAGGGTCGCACAGACCGAAACCGTCCTGGCGGCAGCCAAGGCCAGCGGGCTCAACATCCCGTCGGGCTGCACCTTTGGCATCTGCGGCACCTGCAAGATCCGCAAGACGGAGGGCGATGTTCACATGGTCCATAACGGCGGTATCTCGGAGGATGATATCGCGGAGGGTTATATCCTGGCCTGCTGTTCGAACCCGATCGGCAAGGTCACCGTCGAGGTGTGATTGTATTCACCAGAACGAGAGGTTAACCAGTTTCTGTCGGTTTCCGAAAGGAATCAAAAGGGAATCCGCCACCGCGCAAGCGGTGAACCGGAACTGCCCCCGCAACTGTAGACGGCGAGTGCCAAGCCATAAAAGCCACTGTGGTCCAAGGACCATGGGAAGGCAGCCAAGCACAGCGACCCGTCAGTCAGGAGACCTGCCGACATGCAACAGCAACGCGGTCCGGGCGGGGTGTCCGGGGAGGTGCCATATGACGTTTTCCTCAACGGGGCCTTTCGGGGTTTCCGGTAACTGCAACAATGCTCCGGCCCTCACGGCCGGCGCCGTGTTGCCGTCCGAGGTCGGCAATCCCTTCCTGTCTCCGGTCGCTTCATCAACCGGAGATCACATATGTCCCTCAAATCCCTGAGCGCCGCCGCCCTGACGGCAATGGTGCTGGCGCTGCCGGCATTGGCCAAAACCGACTATCCGCTGACCATCGACAATTGCGGCATAGAACTGGTGTTCCCGAAGGCCCCCGAGACTGTGGTTTCGCTTGGCCAGCGGGGCACCGAGATCCTGTATCAGCTGGGGCTGGCCGACCGGGTCAGGGCGACCTCGGTCTGGCGCAGTCCGGTGCTGCCGCAGTTCGCGCAAGTGGATGCCGGGATCGAAAGGCTGGACAACAACAACCCCTCCTTTGAGGCGGTGATCGAACGCCGCCCCGACCTGGTGACGACTGACCTGCAATATTACATCGGGATAAAGGGGTCCGTCGGCACGCGCCAGCAATTCGCGGACCTCGGCATTCCGGCCTACAACCTGCCCTCGGATTGTGCCGACCGGCCGCAGATGGAAACCTCGGACGGCCCGCGCCCGGTGCCCTTCGAGATGGACCTCGTTTATCGTGACATTGCCGAGCTGGCCGAGATTTTTGACGTTCAGGACCGGGGCGCGGCGCTGATCGCGGAGCTGCGCAAGCGTGAAGCAGCGGCAAAGGCGAAGGTCGGCGCGGTCTCCGGGGATGTCAGCGTCGTCTTCTGGTTCTCGTCGGCAACCACGGAGGCCGACCCCTATGTCGCCGGGCAGAATGGCGCACCGGGCTACATGGCCCGGCAACTCGGGATGACCAACATCATCGACAGTTTCGAGGACTGGCCGACCGTGAGCTGGGAGACCATCGCCCGGAAGAACCCGACGATCATCGCCATCGCCGACATGAGCCGCCGCCGCTATCCGATGGATTCGACCGAGGCCAAGATGGCGTTCCTGACCGGTGATCCGGTGGCCAGCCTGATGGAGGCGGTCAGCGAGGGCCGGGTGCTGCCGATGGACGCGATGACGCTGAACCCTTCGACCCGGATCATCGACGGGCTTGAGGCACTGGCCGAAGCGATGGAGGCGCAGGGCCTGAAATGACCGGTGCCGCCGCCCCTGCCGCGCAGCTGCGACCCGTCGCGCTCCGGGCTGTGGTTGAGCGGCCCGAGATCGGCGATTGCGGCTGCGGAAATTGCTGGCTAGAACAACGTCTGTCGGTTTCCGCAAGGAATCAAAAGGGAATCCGCCACCGCGCAAGCGGTGAACCGGAACTGCCCCCGCAACTGTAGGCGATGAGCGTGCAGCGATCATGCCACTGTGGCCCCGTGCCATGGGAAGGCCGCTGCCGTGACGACCCGCCAGTCAGGAGACCTGCCGACAGCAAACGTAACGCGGCCCGGGCGGGGAGTCCGGGGAGGTGTCGAATGAACTTTGTCCAGCGGTGCTCCCACGCACCCTCCATCGCCAACCTGCAGATGTCAGCCGCCCCGGTTGCCGTGCAGGCCAGCCATGGGTTCGCCATACCCTCTTTGTCTCCGGGCGCATCACACTCCGGAGACATAGGATGTACAATAACACCCTGACGGCGGCGCTGCTGGGCGCGGTCTGTTTCGCGCCGATGGCGCAGGCCCAGACGGCCTATCCCCTGACAATCGAGAATTGCGGCGTCGACGTCACCTTTGACGCGGCCCCTGAAACGGCGGTGACTGTCGGTCAGGCCGGAACCGAACTGATGTATGCGCTGGGGCTTGGCGACAGGGTTGCCGGCACCTCGGTGTGGTTCACCGAAGTGTTGCCGGAGTTCACCGAATTGAACGCGGGAATCGAACGTCTGGCCGACAATGACCCCAGCTTTGAATCCGTGGTCGAGAAACGCCCCGATGTGGTTGTCGTGCAATATGAATGGCACATCGGCCCGCAGGGCATCGTGGCCACCCGCGACCAGTTTGCCGACCTTGGCATCCCGACCTTCGTGCTGCCCGCCGATTGCTGGGCCAAGGACAACAGCACCGGATCGGACGGAACCCGTCTGGCCATGTTCGAGATGGACAGCATCTATGCCGGTGTCACCCAGCTTGCGCAGATCTTTGACGTATCCGAGAAAGGCGCGGCTCTGGTCGCCGATCTGAAAGCCCGCGAAGCGGCGGCCATCGAAAAGGCGGCGGCGCTGGATCTTGACGATGCTTCGGCCGTGTTCTGGTTCTCCTCCGCCGAGATGGACATCGACCCCTATGTCGCGGGCCGCAAGGGACCTCCGGGTTACATGATGGAGAAGCTCGGGCTGCGCAACGTCGTGGAAAGCGACGAGGAATGGCCGGTTGTCAGCTGGGAAAGCATCGCCCGCGCCAATCCTTCGGTCATCGTCGTCGCCGAAATGGACCGGCGCCGTTTCGAGGCGGATGATGTGGAGAAGAAGTTGGAATTCCTGCGCAGCGATCCGGTGACCAGCCAGATGGACGCGGTCAGGAATGACCGTATCGTGATCCTGAACGCGCATTCGATGGACCCCTCGATCCGCAATGTCACAGCGCTTGAGACATTGGCCGAGGCCCTGCCGGAGTTTGATCTTCAATGAGTGATCTGGCTGCCCCCCGCGTCACAGGGCGCACACATGGGCTGTGGGTCGCGCAGGGGGCGGCCATATTGATACTGGCCGTTCTGGGCGGTGTCGTCATTGGCGAGACGCCGCTGCCGCTTGCGACGGTGGCGGCGGTCTTTGCCAATAACATCTGGGACGCCGGGCTGATCGTGGACCCCATCGACGCCGGGATCATCTGGAGCTACCGGCTGCCGCGCACCCTGCTGGCTGCCGCCTGTGGTGCGGGGCTTGCCCTGTCGGGTGTCGTTCTACAGGCTTTGGTGCGCAATGCGTTGGCCGATCCCTACTTGCTGGGCGTGTCCGCAGGGGCCGGAGCCGGTGCGGTTGCGGTCACCATTCTGGGCGTTGGCGGCGGTCTGCTCGGCATCTCGGGCGGGGCCTTTGTCGGGGCGACGCTGGCCTTTGCCGTGGTGGCAATGCTCGCGCGCGCGGCGGGTGGCGGCTCGGCGCAGCTGGTGCTTGCGGGCATCGCCGGTTCGCAGCTTTTCAACGCGCTCACATCCTTTCTGATCGCCAAATCGGCAAATGCGGAACAGGCGCGCGGCATCATGTTCTGGCTGCTGGGCAACCTGTCGGGGGTGCGCTGGCTCGATGTGGTGCTGGCGGCCCCCGTCACGGCGGTCGGCTTTCTGATCTGCCTGTGGTTTGCCCGCGCGATGGATGCGTTTTCCTTCGGTGTCTCCTCGGCGGCCTCGCTTGGCATCGCGGTACGCCGGGTGCAGATCATGCTGATCGGTGCCGTGACCCTGATGACCGCTACCATGGTCAGCCTGGTCGGCTCCATCGGTTTCGTGGGCCTTGTGATCCCCCATGCCATGCGTTTCGTCGTCGGGCCGAGGCATGCGCGGCTGGTGCCTGCCTCGGCCCTGGCGGGGGCGGTCTTTCTGATCGTGGCGGATATCGCCTCGCGCATGCTGATCCCCGGTCAGGTTGTCCCGATTGGTGTGGTCACGGCGCTGGTTGGCGCGCCGGGCTTTGCGCTGATCCTTGTGCGCAACAGGAGATGGTCATGAGGCTTGAGGCAAAATCGCTTGGCTGGGCGGCAGGGTCGCGGCCCATTGTCGAGGAGGTCTCGCTTGAGGTTGCGCCGGGCGAGACGCTTGGCCTGATCGGCCCGAACGGTTCCGGCAAATCCACGCTGCTGCGCCTTTTGGCGGGGCTGCTGACGCGCCGCACCGGCACCGTGCTGCTGGAGGGCGCGCCCCTGACCACGCTCAGCAGGCGCGACATCGCCCAAAAGATTGCGGTTGTGGAACAGATCGCCGAAACCTCAGAAGCACTTTTGGTGCGCGATGTGGTCGAGCTGGGGCGCACGCCCTGGCTGTCGGCGCTGGCCCCTTTCGGTGCGCAGGACCGGGCCATCGTGACCGATGCGCTGGAGGCCGTGGGCATGGCCCAGATGGCAGGACACCGCTGGGCCACGCTGTCGGGCGGTGAACGCCAGCGGGTCCAGATTGCGCGGGCACTGGCGCAGCGGCCGCGCATCCTGATCCTGGATGAGCCGACCAACCATCTGGATATCCACCACCAGTTGTCGCTGCTGCGGCTGGTGGCCAATCTGCCGGTGACGGTGGTCATGGCGCTGCATGATCTCAACCAGGCGATGGGCTGTGACCGTCTCGCGGTGATGGACGGCGGGCGGATGGTCGCCTGCGGGCCGCCCGATGAGGTGCTGAGCACCGCGCGGCTGGCCTCGATCTTTCGCGTTCAGGCCACCCGGCTGCGCGACCCCGCCGACAATGCAACTGTCTTTCGCTTTCTATGTCACGAGGTGTGAACCGATGAAGCATATTGCGCTGCTGACGATCCTGTCCGCCCTGCCCCCCTTGGTGGCCCTTGCCGAAACGCATGAGGTGCAGATGTACACACGCAACGGTCAGGGGGCGATGATCTATGAACCGGAATTTCTGAAAATCGCCCCCGGCGACGCGGTGCGTTTCATCCCGGTGCAATCGGGGCATAATGCCGCGATCATCGACGGGATGCTGCCGCTGGGTGCCGTGCCGTTCAAAAGCCAGATCAACGAAGAGTTCACCGTGACATTGACAGTGCCGGGCAGCTACGGAATCAAATGCTCGCCGCATTTCGCGATGGGAATGGTCATGTTGATTCAGGTCGGAGACATTCCCCAAGCCGATTTTCCAGCCGATCTTCCGCGCCGCGCCAAAGATCGTTTCACCGCCATCCTTGCCCGGGAAACCGAATGACCCTGAACCACGATCTGACCGAGGAAATCCGCGCCCATTGGTCCCGGCGCGCTGCAACCTTTGATATGTCCTTTGGGCACCGCATCGAGCCGGGCGCGGAAGCCGCGGCCTGGGCAGCCCCGATGCGCGAACATCTGGGGCCGGCCCCCAGGCGTGTGCTTGAGCTGGCCTGTGGCACGGGCGAGGTCACCAGGCTGATCCATGATCAGGGCCATGACGTCACCGCGCTTGATTTTTCCGAAGCCATGCTGGCCCGCGCGCGCGAAAAACACGCAGGCAAGCCGCGTTTGCGGTTCCTTCATGCCGATGCCACACGCACGCTGGAGCCTGACAACAGCTATGACGCCGTGCTTTGCCGCCATCTGGTCTGGACATTGGTCGAGCCGGAGGCCGCCTTTGCCGATTGGTATCGCATTCTGCGCCCCGGCGGACGGCTGCTGATCTATGACGGTGACTGGGCGAACCTGCCGCTTGCCGGGCGGGTGGCCGCCCGGGTTCTGGCGCTGTGGAACAGGATTTCGCCCGAGCCACATATTGACGGGGCGGTGGGCGAACAGCATCGCGCGATCATGCGGCGTCTGCCCTTTGCTGGGGGGCTGAGGGCCGAACGGCTGGCGCCGATGCTGGAGGCGGCCGGGTTCTCGCCAATCCGGCAGCTCTCTCACGCGCCGATTGCGCGGGCGCAGCGGCAGACCACCGGGTTGCGCAACAACCTGCGGACCCGGCTTTACGAAAGGTTCATCCTGCTGGCCGAAAAACCGCCGATCGCCTGATTTATCCCAACCCGGTAGAATCCTGGGGCGCGGTGGCGCAACCGGGCTTTCTCAGTCGCTTCTGCGGCGGCTGTCGTGCGGCAGGTCCCCTTCATCCAAAGGAAGCGCGAGCAGCACAGCCGTCCCCTCCGATATGTCGAGCAGCCTGAGCGATCCGCCGTGGTTTTCCATCACCCGCGCCGCGATGGGCAGGCCCAGCCCGCTGCCCGGGCCGCCATTGGCCTGACCGAAACGGCTGACCGCTTCGACGAATTTTTCGCGCGGGATGCCGACGCCGTTGTCCTTCACCTCGATCACGGCCATCTCGCCTTCCCTGGCCAGGTTGACCGCGATGGCCGACATGTCGGGGCCGCCATGCACCACGGCATTCATCAACAGGTTCAAAAAGGCCTCTTGCAGCATGAATTCGTCGCCCTTGATCACGACCGCCCTGTCGGGAAGCGCGAGGGTCAGATCCACCTGCCTCGGCGCGATCTGGGCCTTGAAGCGTTCGGTGATCTGGCTCAGCAGGTCGCGCAGGTCGATCCGGGTGCCGGAGCGGTCAACATCTGTGCCGCTCGCCCGCTCAAAGGACAATAGCTGGTTTGTCAGGCTGCTCGCCTCACGGGCGGCGTCGACCAGTTCGGCGCTGCGCGCGATGGCGGATTCGCGGCTCGGGGCGTTCTGCACCGCCTCGGCCAGGGCGAGCACACCGGCGACAGGGTTTCGCAACTGATGGGCGGCGTTGGAGATGAATTCATCCTTCGAGCTGATCCGACGAGAGACGCGGTCCAGCAGGGTGTTCAGCGTTTCGACAAGTTTGCGGGCCTCTATCGGCACCGGACGGCGGATCGGCTCCAGGTCGGTGGGGGTCCGGCGGGCAATGGCCATTTCCAGATCCAGCAGCGGGCGCAGGCCAAGGGCGACGCCGAACCAGACAACAAGGGCCACCGAGGCCACGAGCAGGCCGATGACAGCGAAGGATCGCGTCACGACTTCATGCACGAAGTTGTTGCGCACATCGGCATTCTGCCAGACCGTGATGTTGAAGACCCCGCTGACACCGCTGATCGTCGTGCCATCCTGAAACCGCAGGACCCGCACCTCCTCGCCCCGGTAACGGGCGTCGTAATAATAGGGCTCGGCCTGATTCTGGGGGGCCGACGGGGGTTGCACCGGCGGGGTTGCGTAGCCGGTGACAAAGACGCCGTCGGGCGCATAGACATGATAGAAAATCTCGCCCCCCGAGGTATCGCTGAGGATGGCGCGGGTCGGCGGGCTCAGCGCGTCGCCATCCGAAACCGCAATATCGCGCGAAATTGCGAGGGCCGCAGAGAGAAGACCCCGGTCAAAGATGCCTTCGGCCCTGAGTGTCGTTGTCCTGTACTGCCAGATCCCGGTGATCAGGGCGATCAGCAGCAAAGGGGTCAGGATGATCAGGATCAGCCGGGAGCGGAGCGAATGCGGCCTCATTCTGCCTGCCCGGTCAGGAGTTGATAGCCCAGACCGCGCTGGGTCTTGATCTGGATGCCATGGGGGCTGAGCCGCCGGCGCAGGCGCGAGACATAGACCTCGACCACCGTATCGGCCACATCGGTGCCGACACCATAGGCATGGTCCAGCAGGGTGCTTTTGGTCACCAGCCTGCCATTGGCGGCATAGAGGCATTCGAACATGGACATCTCGCGGCGTGGCAGGTCGATCTCGGTTTCACCGTCGAACAACTGCCGACCGGCGACATCATATTGCAGGGCGCCCACGGCTTCGCGCTGTTGCTGGGGAATGGCGCGCCTGCGCAGCAGGGCGCGCACGCGGGCCTCCAGTTCCGCCATGTCGAAGGGTTTGATCAGATAATCATCGGCACCGGCATCAAGCCCGAGCACGCGGTCCTCGGTCTCTGCCCGTGCGGTCAGCAGGATCACCGGCCGGGTATCGCCCCGCTGGCGCATCTGGCGCAGCAGCGTCAGCCCGTCCACCCCCGGCAGGTTGATGTCGAGGATGACCAGATCGGCCCCGTCGGCCTGCAGATAGGTTTCCGCCTCGGCGCCATCGGCCAGATGATCCACGGCATGGCCTGCGTCTTCCAGACGGTATCCGATGCCCTTGGCCAGGCTTGCGTTGTCCTCGATCAGCGTAATCCGCACGGCACTTATTTTCCCGCATGCAAGTTTCATGAAAGGTTCGCAGTTCACTCAGCGTAGATCAACAGGGGGCGGACACCCCCTCGTGATTCTAATTTGGTCCCTCCTATACGAGGGACTACATTCAAGGGAGGAAGATATGTCCACTTTCAAAACCACGCGTCGCGTGGCCGTTGGTCTCGTCGCCGCTGCCGCTGCAACATTCTCGGTCAAGGCACATGCCGAAGGCCAAACCATGGATATGGCGGGCAAGACCGTCGAATGGATCATCCCGTTCTCGGAAACCGGCGGCTCGGCCAAATGGGCCAACTTCTATGCCCCGCTTCTGTCCGAGGCGCTGCCGGGTCAGCCCACCGTTGTCGTGAAGTTCATGCCCGGTGCCGGTTCGACCAAGGGTGCGAATTATTTCCAGTCGCAGACCTTTGAGGACGGCACCACCATCTTCGGCTCCAGCGGCTCCACACAATTCCCGTTCCTGCTGGGTGATCCGCGCGTCAAGTTCGACTATGCCGACTGGAACGTTGTCCTGGCCTCGGGGACCGGCGGTGTCGCTTATCTGCCGCCCGACCTGGCGGCGAAGATGGACGGCATGGACGCCAGCGCCCTCAAGGAAGTCGATTTCATCTATGGCAACCAGGGTGCCACGCGCCTTGACCTCGTGCCGACACTGGCCTGGGAAATGCTGGGCCTGAATGTCGAAAGCGTCATGGGCATCAAGGGCCGGGGCGATGGCCGCCTGATGTTTGAACGGGGCGAAGCCAACATCGACTATCAGACCTCCTCCTCCTACCTGTCCGGCGTGACGCCGCTGGTCGAGGCGGGCACAGCCGTGCCGATGATGACCTGGGGCGCGCTGGATGACGATGGCAACATCGTGCGCGATCCGACCTTCCCCGACATCCCGACCTTCAAGGAAGTCTGCGAAGCCACCGAGGGCTGCGAAACCTCCGGCGAGAGCTGGGATGCCTGGAAAGCGTTCTTCATCGCCGGTTTCCCGGCGCAGAAGATGGTCTTCCTGCCCAATGGTGCCTCCGAAGCGGCGATTGCGACCTATACCGCCGCCTTCGAGGCCATCAAGGCGCGTCCCGATTTCGCCGCGATTTCGGAAAAGCGTCTGGGCAAATACCCCCAGATGACAGGTGTGCCTGCGCAAAAGGCGCTTGCCAGCGCCACCAAGGTCACACCCGAGGCCAAGGCCTTCATCCAGAACTGGCTGCAGGAAAAATACGGCGTGTCGCTGAACTGAGACCCGCTTTGCGAGCGCCCCGCCGACAGGCGGGGCGTTTGACCAAGCGGATCGGGAGGATTTGTCATGGAAGTCATCATGGAGGCGCTGCCGGCGCTGGGCAGTGCGTGGGGGCTGATCTTGCAGCCCGTCGTACTGGGTTACCTCACACTTGGTGTTCTGATGGGCCTTTGCATCGGGGTGTTTCCCGGTCTGGGCGGCATCGCGGGGCTGTCGCTGCTCTTGCCGTTCATGTTCGGGATGGACCCGATTCTGGGGCTTGCGCTCATGGTGGGGATGGTGGCCGTGGTGCCGACATCGGATACTTTCGCCTCTGTTCTGATGGGCATTCCGGGATCGTCTGCCAGCCAGGCAACGGTGCTGGACGGCTTTCCCATGGCCAAGAAGGGACAGGCCGCGCGCGCGTTGTCGGCCGCCTTTGCCTCATCGCTGTTCGGCGGTCTGGTCGGTGCGAGCTTCCTGACGATCTTCATCCTGATCGCCCGGCCCATCGTGCTGGAGTTCCGCACGCCTGAATTGCTGATGATCACCATCTTCGGCCTGTCGATGGTCGGCATTCTTGCAGGGCGCGTCGCCATCAAGGGCATCGTCGCCGCCGGCCTGGGCATGCTGATCGGCACCATTGGCGAGGGTGCCTCTTCGGGCGATCTGCGCATGTCGTCCTATGATTTTCCCTATCTGGCGGACGGGCTGAAACTGGTCATCGTCGGCCTTGGCATTTTTGCCATCCCCGAAATCATCTCGCTTCTCCGGCAGGATCGCGCCATTGCACGCGAACCGCAGCTTGGCGGCGGCTGGCTGGAGGGTGTCCGCGACTGGTGGGCCAACATCTGGCTGTCAGTCCGCTGTTCCATCATCGGCGTGATCGTGGGTGTCATCCCCGGCCTTGGCGGGTCTGTCGTTGACTGGATCGCCTATGGCCATGCGGTGCAGACCACCAAGGACAAGTCGCAGTTCGGCAAGGGCGAAGTGCGTGGCGTGATCGGGCCGGAAAGCTCGAACAACGCCAAGGAAGGCGGCGGGCTTGTCCCGACCTTGCTGTTCGGGATTCCGGGGTCCGGGTCCATGGCGATCTTCATCGGCGCGATTGCCCTGCTGGGCTCCGGCCAGATCGAGGTCGGCCCGGCCATGCTGAAGAACAACCTTGATATCACCTATTCCATCGTCTGGCTGCTGGCCCTTGCCAATGTGGTCGGTACGGTCATCTGCATCGCGGCCTCAGGCGGGATTGCCAAGCTGACGACGATCCGTTTCGCGCTGCTGGCCCCGTTCCTGTTCATGATCATCAGCTTTGCCGCCTTCCAGTCCGGCCAGAACCTGATGGACCTGGTGGCGCTTCTGGGCATCGGTTTCCTTGGCATCATGATGCGCCGCTTTGACTGGTCGCGCCCGGCCTTCCTGATCGGTTTCGTGCTGGCCCGCCCGGCCGAGACCTATGCCAACCAGGCCGTGCAGATCGCGCAAAGCCAGTTCCGCAAGAGCTTTGGCGAAGGCATCGAATATATCTTCTCGCCCATCGTCATCATCCTTTTGATCATCACGGTGATCTCCGTCGTGCTCGGGCTCCGTCAGGCCAAGAACATCCTGGCCGAGGGTGACGTGCAATCCGGGTCCAAGCGGGCGCCCTTCGTGTTCCTGCTGATCATCACCGGCTACATCGCCTATGCCTACTACGATGCGGCGTCGATCCCGGAGTACAGCCGCGACCGGACTTTCCCGATGTTCGTGGCCGGGGTCTGTCTGCTGGGCTGTGCCGCGCTGATCATCCGCATGATGCTGAAGCCCGAGACCGACACGATCTTTGCCGACCGCGAGCTGAACGGCGAAGACGCCAGTGCGACCCATGGGCTGTGGCCGACACTGTCGTGGTTTGCAGGCCTTCTGGCACTGACCGCGCTGTTCGGCTTTATCCTGGCACTTGGCCTGTTCCTGTTTGCCTTCATGAGGTTCCGCGCGGGTGTCAGTACGCTTTATGCCGTGATCTACACGGGCGCCGGGATCGCCTTCATGTGCGGCATGGCGTGGTTGCTGAACCGTGATTTCCCGCCGGGACTTTTGCAGGAATACACCAACTTCCCCTGGCCCTTTAACTGAGAAGACTGACATGACGCAGACCGCAATCCCTTTCGTCTTCATGCGGGGCGGCACCTCGCGCGGGCCCTATATGAACCGCGCCGACCTGCCCGAAGATCTTGATGCCCTGGCCGAAACGCTGATCGCGATCGTAGGTTCGGGGCATCCGCTGAACATCGACGGTGTGGGCGGCGGGGCCGCCGTGACAACGAAGGTGGCGATGCTTTCGCGCTCGGATGATGAATGGGCGGAGGTTGACTACTTTTTCGCACAGGTCAGCGTCGAGGACCGGCTGGTCGATTTCAAACCCACCTGCGGCAATATCCTGTCCGGTGTCGGCCCTGCCGCCATCGAAATGGGGCTGGTCGAGGCGCAGGAGGGCCAGACAACCGTCAACATCCGCGCCGTCAACACCGGGGCAAGGGTGGCCGCCATCGTGCAGACGCCTGGCAAGGTGGTCAGCTATGACGGTGCCGTGCAGATTGACGGTGTGCCGGGGACATCCGCCCCCGTGGCGCTGCAATTCATGGATACCGTTGGGGGTGTCACCGGGGCGTTCCTGCCGACGGGCAACCTGATCGACACGATAGACGGGATCGAGGTGACCTGCATGGATGTGGCCATGCCGCTGGTCATCGCCAGGGCCGCAGACTTTGGCCTGACCGGCTATGAGACGGCCGCAGAGTTGGACGAGAACGCGGATTTCTACGCTCGGATGGAGGCCATCCGGCTGGAGGCGGGCAAGCGCATGGGGATGGGGGACGTTTCCAGATCCGTCACGCCGAAATTCGGGCTAATGGCCCCCGCAACGCAGGGCGGCACCATTGCGACGCGCTATTTCATGCCGTGGAAATGCCACCCCTCGATGGCGGTGACCGGTGCGCAATGCCTCGCCTCATGCGTGCTGACGCCCGGCACGGTGGCCGACGGTCTGGCCGCGATACCGAAGGAGACTCCCGCGACGATCACGCTTGAGCATGCCAGCGGCACCATAGATGTCGTTGTGGATTTCGAGAATACCGCGCAGGGCTTCAACCTGAAATCAGCCGGGCTGGTGCGCACGGCGCGCAAACTGGCCGCCGGAGAGGTCTTTGTTCCCGGCGCGATCTGGACGGGGCATTGACCTCGGCGCATTTCGGTATACAATGGTATACAATAAAAGAGGGCGGCGAGAATGATGGAAGACTACGAAGAATGTCTGGCGATTGCCCGGTCGGAGCTGACCCTGGCGCGCCAAAGCCTGAACGCTGAGATCGCAAACTATCCGACACCGATTTCCGGGTGTGACGCACAGTTCAATCACCTGCTGGCGGAGCGCGAAAAGGTGCGCCGCACCCTGCAAACGCTGGATGATGCCGTTTTCGTGCCTACACCGCGATCACCAACGCCGAATGCCGGTGTCGAAAGCCGATGAAGGTTCATATCCTCGACGATTGGTTCGATACGCTGCGCGGGCTGGCGTGTTTCTCGATGCTGGATGGTCACGACGTCACGGTCTGGACCGATCATCAGCCCGACCCCACCGCCCTTGCCGCGCGCGTGCAGGAGGCCGAGGCGCTGGTGCTGTTCCGCGAACGCACCCCCATCGGCGCGGACCTGCTTGCGCTTTTGCCAAAGCTCAAGCTGATCTCGCAGCGCAGTGTCTATCCGCATATCGACGTGGAGGCCTGCAGCGCGCACAACGTGCTGCTCTGTTCGAACATGCACGGCGGTACGCCATCCTATGCGGCGGCGGAACACACGCTGGCGCTGATCCTTGCCAGCTATCGCCAGATCCCGCAGCAGGCGGCCTCGCTCAGGGCCGGAAACTGGCAGTCGGGCGTCGGGCGCACCCTGCGCGGCCGCACCCTTGGCCTTTACGGCTATGGCCGGATTGCCGGTGCCGTTGCGGGTTACGCCAGGGCACTGGGCATGAAGGTGCAATGGTGGGCCTCCGAAGCGGGCCGTGCGCGGGCCGCACAGGACGGAGAGACTGTCGCCCCCTCCCGCGAGGCCTTCTTTGCCTCTTCCGATATCGTGAGCGTTCACGTCCGCCTGAAACCGGAGACACGCGGGATCATCACCGCTGCGGATCTGGCCGCGATGCAGCCAAGGGCGCTTTTCGTGAATACCTCGCGTTCGGGGCTGGTCGGCAAGGGTGTGCTGGAGGCCGAGATTGCCAGGGGCCGGATTCACGCGGCGGTCGACGTCTTTGATCACGAACCGCTGACGGATGTCTCTGACCCGCTTCTCACCCATCCCAACGTCCTGGCGACGCCCCATATCGGCTATGTGACCGAGGACGAATTCAATCTGCAATTCACGGATATCTTCGAACAGATCAACGCCTATGCCAATGGCGCACCGATCCACATGATCAACGAAGCGGTCTGGACCGGGCGCTGACTCCGCAGGTTCAGCTGGCGGCGGCCACAAACCCATCGGCAATCGCGCGCGCGACAAAATCGTCCAGCGCGCCGATCAGCGGGTGGTCCGCGCGTGGCAGAACCATCGCCTGCCGCACCGAGGTCAGCACGCCCGGCAGGATCCGCACCGCCCGATCATCGCCGAAAAAGCCCGCCAGCGATTCACGGACCCCGGCAACCGCATCGCAGCGCCCGGCGCGGAATTCGGCAAAGCTTTCGGGCGGGGTGCCGGAGCGTTCCAGCGTGGCATGCTGCAGCGATTTGCTCAGATGCATGTCGTAGGCGGAGCCGGTGGAGGTCAGCACGCGCAGCCCTGCCCGGTCCACTGCGCCGACCTCTGTCAGGTCCGAGGATGCGCGCACCGCAAAGGTGGCCTCGATCACCTTGTAGGGCCGGGTGAATGCAATCTTTCTGGCCCGTTTCTCATCAATGGCAAGAAATCCCACATCCCATTTGTCATGCTCCGCATCGTCAAAGACCTTTCCCGCACCGTCGTAGATCACCGGCACCATCTGCGCGCCGATCTCTGTCGCGAGGCGTCGCGCCAATGCCGGGCTGATCCCGTTCAGGATGTCTCCGTCCTGTTGCACCAGCGCCCGATTGCCTGTGTTGATCGCGACCCGCAAACGGGTGTCGCGCGCGAGAGTGGCCAGGGTTGAAGTCATCTTTGAAGGTTCCTTTGGGTCATGGGTCGGTCGCCGTGGTCTTGAACAACCGCGCGAAAAGCGGCGCGCCGATGATGACAACAAATATGCGTAACACATGATGCGCCACCACAAAGGCCATATCGGCACCAACGATCAGGGCCAGCACCGTCAGTTCGGCCTGCCCGCCGGGGGCGAAGGCGAGGATGGTCTCCATCGCGGGGGCGAGGCCCAGCAGATGGATGATCTCGGCCATGATGATGGTCAGAATGATCAGCACGACACAAAAGCCGAGCGCCGCCGTGACAGACGTCCGGATCTCGGACATGGTCACGCCGCCGTATTTGGTGCCGACCCCCATGCCGATGAAGAACTGTGCCGCCCATACCGCCTCTGCCGGGGGGCGGTGCTGCAGCAAGCCTGTCAGGGCGCAGCCCGCAGCCAGGATCAGCGGCCCCAGGATAGATGCCCCGAACATGCCCGCCCGCTTCGCGACCTGCCAGCCGACAAACCCGCAAAAGACCATCAGGGCCAGTTGCGACAGGGGAATCGAGGCCGCAGGCTGGCCCGGCGGATTGCTGAGGTCTGCATCCCAGGCCCATCGCAGCAGGAAGGGCAGGACAACGACGATGACCATGACCCGGGTCGCATGGATCAGCGAGAGGGCGCGGACATCTGCGCCAGCTTCTTCTCCGAACAGCACCATGTCCTGAAATCCGCCCGGCATGGCGCTGTAATAGCTGGTTGGAAAATCATATCCCCAGAGCCGTTGAAAATACGGCACGCCGACCGCCCCGATGGCAAGTACCATCACCGGGATCAGCACCAGTGTCGGCCACATCGCCCCCATGGATACCAGCAAAGAGACCGTGAAGGTCGCCCCGACAGCAACGCCCAGAATGGTGCGCATGCCATCGCCCAGCAACTTGTTGCCGCGCATCGGCACCCCGGCGAGCGAGGCGATCAGGCAGGCAAGGATCGGCCCCAGCAGCCAGGGCAAGGGCAGGCCCAGAAGGTGAAAGGCGGCAACGCCACTGGCCGCCACGCCAAGTGCGGTGATGAAGCGGATCATGCGCCCTGTGCCTTCAGCCTGTGGCGCAGCGAGGTTTCCAGGTGAAGTGCTGCGGCTGTCCCGGCGGCCTTGGCATCACCGCTCCGGATCGCCTCGATGATGTCACCGTGCTGCTGGCAGACCGTTTTGATCCGCGCTTCATCTTCCAGCGTTGTGGGCCCCAGCAGCATCAGGGCATTGTTCAGCGCCTGAGCCGAGGCCAGCAGGAACCGGTTTCGCGCCGCAAGGCAGATACACCGGTGGAAGTCCTGATTGATCGCGGAGGCTGTGCGCGCATCGTCGCGCGCCGCGAGGATCCGGTCGTTCATATCCACCATCGTGTCGATCTCTGCTGGGCTGGCGTGTTTGGCCGCCATCTCTGCCGCCGTGCGTTCCAGCACCACGCGCATCTCGTAAAGCTCCACGATCTCGGGGTGTGTCAGGGTGCGTATGACGGCGCCGATCCGTGCACGGTGCTCGACGATCCCGTCACTCTCCAGCTTGCGCAGCGCTTCCCGCACGGGTGTGCGCGACAATGCCAGACGTTCGGCAACGTCCACTTCGCGCAGCCGGTCGCCGGGTTGATAGGTCCCCGACCGGATCGCGGCGTGGAGCTGCTGGTAGGCCGCCTCGCCCTGGGACAGCCCTTGCGTTTCAACTTTCTGCACGGTATTGCCTCATATTGTATCCACGCGGATACAATGCAGCCATTCGAGGTGAGATTCAATGCCGAAATCAGTTATCGTCGTCGGAACAGGAAACGCAGCGCTATGCGCCGCCATTGCCGCCCTGGAAAAAGGGGCGCAGGTTCTTTTGCTGGAAAAGGCGGACGAGGCGCTGGCAGGCGGCAACACCAAGTATACTGCCGGTGCCATGCGCTTTGCCTATCAGGGCAAGGAGGATCTGATGCCGCTTCTGCGCGATCCCGAAGATCCGCGTCTGGATGTCACAGATTTCGGCAGCTACACGGTTGAAAAGTTCAGCGAGGACCTGCTGGGCTTCAACGATGGCCGTCCCCTCTCTGCCGAGCAGCAGAGCCTGGTCACCACATCGGGCGAGACGATGAAATGGCTGGCGACACATGATGTCACCTTCGAGCCGATCTTCAGCCGCCAGAGCTTTGAAAAGGACGGGCGGCATGTGTTCTGGGGCGGCCTGACCCTGGCTGCCCGGAATGAGGGCGTTGGCCTGTTTGACATGGAACTGGCGGCGGTGCGCCGTCTGGGGGGCAAGGTCCGCTTTGACAGTGCCGTGACCGGGTTGCTCCGGGAGGGCGACCGTGTCACCGGCGTGAAAGTCGGTGAGGAAGAGATACGGGCCGATGCCGTCATCCTCGCCTCGGGCGGGTTCGAGGCCAGTGAGGATCTGCGCGTGCGCCACATGGGGCCGAACTGGAAAGCGGCCAAGGTGCGCGGCACGCCGCATAACACCGGCGACGGGCTGACCCTTGCGATGGCGGCGGGTGCAGAGGCCTATGGCCTTTACAGCGGCGGGCACGCAACCCCGATGGACCTGCATATGGCCGATTTCGGCAACCTCGACCTGCCGCCGGGCGAGCGCAAGAACTACCGGAAAATCTGCTATTTCCTGGGGGTCATGGTAAACGCCGAGGGGAACCGTTTCGTCGACGAAGGCGCGAATTTCCGCAATTATACCTATGCGCAATACGGTGCCGCGATCCTTGACCAGCCGGGGCAATTCGCCTGGCAGGTGTTCGACAGCAAGGTGTTCGATCTGCTTTATGCCGAATACCGCTTCGACGACGCGCATTTCGTTGAGGCCGATACGCTGGAGGATCTGGCCACACAGATGACCGGCGTCGACGTCGCAGGCGCGCTGGAGACCCTGCAAAGCTACAATGCGGCGGTCGATGAAACCCGGCCATTCGATCCGACCAGGCTTGACGGCAAGGGCACCCCTTCCCTCACCTTGCCCAAATCGCATTGGGCCCAGAAAATCGACACCCCGCCCTTCCGCGCCTATCCGGTGACGGGCGGGATCACCTTTACCTATGGCGGGTTGAAGGTGAACGAAGACGGCAATGTAATGCGCCAAGACGCAACACCGATTGCGGGTCTCTACGCCTGTGGCGAGCTTGTCGGCGGTGTCTTCTTTGCAGGCTACCCCGGCGGTTCGGGGCTGACCTCAGGCGCTGTCTTCGGCCGTCGCGCAGGCTATGGCGCTGCGCTGTCCTGAGGGTGCTGGGGGGGGCGATGACCGGCCTGCGCCGGGCGGATGGGCTGTGGGACGGTCCGGCGCGATCCGGATCGCAAAGCCCGGACAGCGCGCCCGCAGGCTATCTGTCAACCCGACCTTTGCGGACCAGATGCGCGACAACGGTTGAGACGCGGGCGGGCAGCGCTGCCGCTTTTCCAAGGTAGACGACATGGAATTCCTCGCGGGCGACGGGTGCGTCAGGCACAAGCTGCAGGCGGCCTGTCGCGAGTTCTTCCCTGACAAGGAACCGGCCCACGCGGGCCGTGCCGTTGCCATGCAGCGCCAGCGCCGCCAGGGTATTGCCGTCGGTTGCCCTCAGCCGTGATGCCGCCTCGCGCCAGATCGGGTCGCGGCGGGCATAGGCAAATCCGATGGGGTCGTGAGGGCCACCAGCGGCCCTGACGGTTATCACCTCGCTGACGCCAAGGGATTGCGCCCGCATTGTCGAATCCGGCAGCGGCCCGGCCCTTACCCCCAGATCGACCGGCTGACCGCCCATGTCGATCAGACCATCCCCGATCAGCAACTCGATCTCCAGGTCCGGATACTGGCGCAGCAAGGCAGGCAGGATCGGCGCAAGGATGTGGTTGGCATAGGCGGCACTGGTGGCGATGCGGACAATGCCCGCGACCGGGCCGCAGCCGACCTCGCGCTCGGCCTGATCAAGGGCTGCAAGGATGCCGCGGGCGGACCGCGCAAAGGCTGTCCCCTCGTCGGTGATGGTGATGCTGCGCGTGGTGCGCCGCATCAATGTGACGCCAAGCCGCTGTTCCAGCCGGGTCATCATCTTGGACACCGCAGAGGGCGTCATGCGGCGCGCCAGCGCAGCGGCAGAAAAGCTGCCCTCGTCGACGACGGCAAGGAAGACATCCATTTCCTGCAGGCGATTGGTATCTCGCATCGGCACAACCTGTGAATTCACGGCATAGGTATTGTTATGCTTTGACGTATTAATTCACAAGGCAGGCACTGCCAGTTTCCCCTGAGCCAGGACGTTCATCACAAGGAGACTGCCAGATGGCCTTTTCAACACAGGTGGAGCAGGCGGAGACCCCCGCGCGCCTGCTGCCGCTCATCGCGCTCGGGATCGGGGCCTTCGGGATCGGGCTTACGGAATTCATCATCATGGGCCTGCTGCCGCAGGTGGCGGCCGATCTCGGCGTCGGCCTGCCGTCGGCCGGGCTGCTGATCACGGGCTATGCGCTTGGCGTGACCATCGGCGGGCCGGTTCTGGCGATTGCCGCCAGCCGTCTGCCGCATCGGGCGGTTCTGGTGCTGGTGATGGCGATCTTTACCGCCGGGAACCTGCTCTGCGCCCTTGCCCCGGGTTTCGGGCTGGTGCTGGCGGCACGGGTGATCACCGGCTTCGCCCATGGCACGTTTTTCGGCACCGGATCGGTCGTGGCACAGGCCATCGTGCCGCCGCATCGCAAGGCCTCGGCGATTGCCACGGTGTTCACCGGGCTGACCCTGGCCACCGTTCTGGGCCTGCCCTTCGGCACCTGGCTGGGACAGATCTTTGGCTGGCGCGCCACCTTCTGGGCGGTTGCGGGGATCGGAGCCGTTGCCCTTGCCGCCATCGCCCTCTTCGTGCCGCAGACCGATGCGGGCACACCGCTGAAGTTGCGGCAGCTGGCGCTGTTCCTGCGGCCCGCACCGCGGCGGGCGCTGACGATGACGGCGCTGGGATATGCCGGGGTGTTCATGGTCTTCACCTATATCACCCCGCTGCTGACCGAGGTGGCCGGCGTGCCGGAGCGGCATGTGGCGCTTTACCTGTTGCTCTTTGGACTGGGGATTGTCGGTGGCAATGTCGCGGGCGGGCGGCTTGCCGACCGCTGGCCCGGCGCCTCGGTGCCGGTGGTGCTGGCGGGGCTTGCCGCGGGGCTTTTCATCCTGCGCGTCGCGCTTGCCCTGCCGGTCCTTGCGGCCCCGGCGATGCTGCTGCTCGGCATGCTGGCCTTTGCCACCCTTGCCCCGCTTCAGAACCACATGATGGCCCGCAGCCCCGCCGGGGCCGACACGCTTGGCGCCACTTTGAACATTTCCGCCTTCAACCTCGGCAATGCCATCGGTGCATGGCTTGGCGGTCTTGCCCTCACGACAGGCTTCGTCCTGTCCTCCCTGCCGCCCCTCGCGGCCCTGTTGCCCCTGGCCGCCCTGGCGCTGGCCTTCCTTCCCGAAAGGACCTGACATGCGCACTCTTTCCCAAGCAACCGCGACCCTGCTGACCATGAGCCTCGCAACCCCCGCACTCGCCGAAAGCTGGACCCCGGCCTGGATGGCCAGCCCGCAAGCGGTCTGGCGCGATACTTCCGTCTTTGAGACCGGCCTGCCGGACGGCATTGCCGGTGCGACGATCCGCCAGCCGCTGACGCTTGGCTATGGGGCGGCGCACCTGCGGCTGGTGTTGTCAAACCTGCATGGCACGCAACCCCTTCCGATCGACGCCGTGAGCCTGGCGCAGAGCGCAGGCGCGGCCAGGGCCGAGTCACCGCAGCCCGTTCTTTTCGGCGGCAGGCCCGGCACATTCATCGCGCCGGGGGCAACATTCGTCTCGGACCCGGTGCATTTTCCAGCCGAGGCCGGGGCCCGGATCGCCGTCACATTGACCTTTGGACCGGGGGCCGTGGCCGAGGATTTTCACTGGGACGCCCGCGAGACCAGCTATCTGGTCGATGCCGACCGCGCCGACCCGGCGGTCCTGAGCGAGATCCCGGCGCGGCTGACCCTGAGCGCGGTGCTGTCGGACCGGCCCGCGCGACAGGTGGTCGTGGCGATGGGCGATTCAATCACCGACGGCAACGGCGCGCCGATGGATGCCATGGCACGCTGGCCCGATTTCCTCTCCCGCGCCCTTTCGGCCAGAGGGATTGCCGTGGTCAATGCGGGGATCTCGGGCGCACGGCTGCTGAGCGACGGCATGGGGCGCAGCGTGCTGGCACGGCTTGAGAGCGACGCGCTGGCGGTGCCCGGGGCCGATACGCTGGTGCTGCTGATCGGCACCAATGACATCGCCTGGCCCGGCACGCCATTCGCGCCCGAAGATCCGCCGATGCGCCTTGACCGCCTTCAGGCCGGGCTGTTGCAGGTCGCGGCCCGTGCCCAGGCCCAGGGCATGCGCCTGATCCTCGGCACTGTCCCGCCCTTTGACGGCGCGCTGCCGGACACACCGATGGAAGCGCGCTACTGGAGCCCCGAAAAGGACGCCCTGCGCCGCGCGTTGAACGACTGGCTGCGCGGTGCCGATTTTCACGATGGCCTTGTGGATTTCGACCAATTGCTTGCCGACAGGGATGACGACATGCGCCTGAACCCGGCCCATGACAGCGGCGATCACCTGCATCCGGGGGCGGAGGGCAACCGGGCCATGGCCGAAGCCGTGGCAGAGACACTTCTGAAAGGACTGGACCAATGAAGATTGATCTTGGCGGCAAGACCGCCCTCGTTACCGGCTCGACCAAGGGCATCGGGAAAGCCACGGCAAAGGCGCTGGCACAGGCCGGGGCCGATGTCATCCTGCATGGCCGGAACCCGGAGGAGGTCGCCGAACTGGCAGAGGCGCTCGGCACACGTGGCATCGCCGCCGATCTGGGCACGGCGCAGGGCTGTGCCGAACTGGCAGCAGCGGCCGGAGACATCGACATCCTCGTCAACAATGCCGGGATCTTTGTGCCATGTGACTTTTTCGAAACCGAAGACGCTGAATGGGAGCGGCACTGGCAGGTCAATGTGATGAGCGCCATGCGCCTCAGCCGTGCCCTGGCCCCTTGTATGGTCGCAAAGGGCTGGGGACGGATCGTCATGCTCGGCTCGGAATCCGCCTTCAACATTCCGGCCGAGATGATCCATTACGGCGTGAGCAAGACGGCTGACGTGGCACTGGCGCGCGGGCTGGCCAAGCGCCTTGCGGGAACTGGCGTCACGGTGAATTCGGTCCTGCCCGGCCCGACACTGAGCGACGGGCTGCGCGAGATGCTGGCCGAACGCGTGGCGCAAACGGGCCGTACCCTCGAAGAGGTCGCTGCCGATTTCACGATGGAGGCCCGGCCAGGTTCGATCATCCGCCGCGCGGCCAGCGTGGAAGAGGTCGCGCATATGATCGTCTACGCCTGTGCCCCACAGGCCTCGGCCACCACCGGTGCCAGCCTCAGGGTTGACGGCGGGGTGGTTGAAACGCTGTAGCGCCTTCGCGCTGGTGAATGGACGTTAGCCCGTCAGGCCAGAACACCTGCCGCCACTCCGCGACATGCGTTTCCCGGCGGCAGGGCATTCAGGAAGGGATGGCGCTGGCGCTTGCCCCCTCTGCCCGCTGGACGCAGGTGTCCCCGCGCGACCGAGCCATTGGCACCCTCCGTCAAGGGGGCCCGCAGCGATCTTGTTGCCCGTGCGCTGGAATACATGTCCGCCCATGTGCAAGATCCGCTGACAGTGCCGGGTATCGCCGAGGCTGTCGGCGTCCCGACCCGGCATCTTCAGGATGCCTTCAGGGTTGCGACGGGTCAGCGCCCCTGGGAAATTCTGACGGCGATGCGGCATGAACGCGCGCGGGCGCGGCTTCTGGCGGGGGCTGGCCGCTCTGTCACGGCGATTGCGCTTGACTGCGGATTTCCCACCTTGGCCGTTTCGCACAGGCCTACCGGGCTGCCTATCACAAGCCGCCTTCGGTGACGCTGGGCCGCTCGAAATGCGAGGCCGGGGTCAGCGGCTGAACGCCTCACGGTCGCGCAAAGCAGATAACCCGCGCGCAGATCTGATAGAGGGGTTTTCAAGGGTCCCATAGACTTGAACAGCACGGCTGTCGTGCGCGAAAGGACCGAAGCTTTGCCCATGCCCGCGGACCAAGCCGTTTAGCATCGCCTGATTTCTTTGGTTTCGAGCGGGCGCAATGCGATCTGCCCCGCTACCGGGGCGGTGCGGGCGGCTTTGGCCTGACGCGTGTGTTTGTCGTGTTCTACGCGACAGCCGGCGCATTCGCTGTACTCATGAAGGTGCAGCAATCGTTTCACAGCGGCCAGATGGTGATCTGCGGCAATGTCTCCGTGCCCATTGATCACCGCAGACCGGACTGCGCCGAAGCCTATCCCGACATCACCGCGCGGACCCTTCCGTCGACGGGCTTCTGACCCTGATCGAGACGCATCTCGAAGGCTCCGCCGCCACGGATCTTTCGGCGCGCGCCTGGCGCACAAGGTCGGCGTTCAGGGCAGCGGAACGTGCAGCACGTAACGAAAGAGCGCGAAAAACGCGATCATGACCGCCGCGCCGCTTCCCGCGTAGAGCGCCGCCGTCGTTACCGTCCACCGGTCATGCATTGCCGCGATGAGTCCGCCGGCAAATGCAATCGCGCCGCTGGCGAGAAAACCGATATGCGGGATGGCGAGGCTTGCCGCGAACATGGCCAGGATCAGCAGAACCCGCCGCCACCAGGTGCCGGTGCCGAAGCCGCCGCTTTCGCGCGGATGCAGGAAGCGGGTGACGAGGGACAGCCCCGCCGTCAGGATCATCAGGAGTGCGACGGTGCGTGGAAAGACCTGGCTGTCGCGGTCGTAATACCCCGTGGTGTCGTAAAGTGCGACGATCCCCATGATCACAAAGAGCGCGGAAATCACCAGCGACCCCACATGGCCTTCCGGCTGGCGTTGCTGGTCCGGCATCAGCCTTGCTCCTGTGGTTTCTTACGCAGCCGCCACGCCGCGTAGAGCGGCAGGAACAGGCTGAGCAGCGTGAAGGCGATGATCCCCTGCGAGATGGGCCGCCCGAAGAACATGCCGAAGAGGTTGCCGGTGGCCGAGCCGATGGTCCAGCCCTGCACAAAGCCCTGTTCGGCGATGGGGCCAAGGATCAGGCCCAGCACGATGGGCGAGGCTGCAAAACCGAAGCGCCCCACGACCCAGCCGAAGACACCGAGGCCCAGCATCAGGATCACATCCGTGACGCTGTTGCGGATGGAGAAAGTGCCGATGATCGTCATGAATCCCACCGTCGGGACAAGGACGGCCTTGGGAATATTCACGATCGACTTGTAGGCATAGCGCCCGATCAGCAGGCCCGCGGGCAGCATCAGCACCGTGGCAATCAGCAACCCGTAGATGAAGGTATAGACGATGGAGCCGCTCTGGCTGAACATCGTGGGGCCGGTGCGCACGCCCTGCACCAGCAGCGCGCCCAGCACGATGGCATCGGGCGGCGTGCCGGGGATGCCCAGCACCAGCGTCGGGATGAAACCCCCGCCCACGGTCGCGTTGTTGGCGGATTCCGTGGCAAGGATGCCGTCAGGCTCGCCCTGCCCGAACTTCTGGTCGGGCCTGGCGCTGCGCTTGGCCTCGGAATAGGCGACGAGGCCTGCGACCGAGCCACCCGCGCCGGGCAGGATGCCGATCAGGGTGCCGATGACGGACGATCTGATCAGGTTGAACTTGGACCGCGCGGCGATGCGGAACGCCTCTCCGATGCGGACGGAACGCACGTCTTCCTCGACCTTGAGGTGCCGGTCCGGCGTCGCCACAAGGTCGATCAGCACGGGAATACAGTAAAGCCCGATCAGCGCGCCGATCACGCCAAAGCCGCCGACCAGCATCTGGCTGCCGAAGGTCAGGCGAATATCGGCGGAAACCTCCGCCACGCCAACGGTGGAAAGCAGCATGCCGAAAGCGCCCCCCGCCAGCCCCTTCATCAGGTTGCCGGTGGACAGCGAGGCAATCAGCGACAGGCCGAAGATCGACAGCCAGAAATACTCGATCGGCCCGAAGGCCAGCGCCACCTTGGACAGGGGCGGCGCCAGAAGCAGCAGCGCGAAGGCCCCCACGAGCCCGCCGACAACGGAGGCAAAGCAGGCAAGGGCGACCGCAAGGTCGCCGTCGCCGCGTTTCGCCATCGGATAGCCGTCAAAGGTGGTGGCGATGGCAGAGGGCGTGCCGGGCGTGTTCAGCAGGATCGCCGCATAGGCCCCGCCATAGATCGCCCCGGTATAGATCGCGCCCAGCAGGATCAGCGCCGAGGCGGGGTCCATGCTGAAGGTGATCGGCACCAGCACGGCCAGTGCCATCGTTGCGGTAAGGCCCGGGATCGAGCCGACAATCGTGCCCGCCACCACACCGAACAAGGCCAGAACCAGGTTGAACGGTGTCAGGGCGGACAGAAAATGACCGAATTCCATGATACGGGGCCTATGCGCGGATCAGCTTATTCGATCAACCCTGCCTCGCGGGCGTCATTGAGGTATTCTTCGCTGCGCGCGGCCATGAAATCCTCCATGCCATCGGCCTCCACATCCAGCATCGCAAAGCCGTTATCCAGCATCTGCTGACGGAAAGCGGGGTCATTGTTGATCTCGGCGATCATGTCGGACCACATGCCTGTGACCTCGTCGCTGGCCGATTTCGGCAAAGCGATGCCGCGATAGGCGCCGCCCACCATGTCATAGCCCAGCTCCTTGAAGGTCGGGACATCGGGGAACAGCGGGTGACGTTCCTCCATCGCGACGGCCAGCATGCGCACCTCTTCGCCCTGGGTCGCAGCCACGGTGGAATAGCCCCACTCGGCCTTCACCTGGTTGCCCAGAAGTGCCGTGACAGCGGCTCCGGTGCCCTTGAACGGCACATAGGTCGTCTGGATATCGGCCATCTTGTCGAACTTGATATGTGCAAGGTGGTTGGCCGTGGCCTTGCCCGAGCCGGAGATGGTGACCTGCGCCGGGTTCGCCCTGGCATCCTCAACCAGATCTTCCAACGTCATATAGGGGCTGTCGGCGCGCACGATGATCGCATCCGGCGTGAAGTGGAACATGTGAAAGACCTTCAGGTCCTCGGTCTTGAAGCCGACATCCTTCTGTGCCGGCTTGATGATGATATGGGGCAGGTTCACGCCCATGATCGTCTGGCCGTCATCGCTCAGCCCGTTCAGCGTGGCCCAGGCCACCGCACCGCCGCCGCCGGGCTGGTAGGAGATCACCAGGTCCTGGCCGAACTTGTCCTTGAAGAAGGGTTGCTGGAAGCGGGCGGAAATGTCGGATTCGCCCCCCGGTCCGAATGGGATGATATAATTGACCGGCCCGTTGAGTTCGGCCGCGCTGGCACCACTTGCCAGCGTTGCGGTCACGGCAAGGGCTGCGCCCATCTTCAGAAATGTTCTTTTCAGCATGTGTTCCTCCCAGAGCTGCTTGCTATCGGCGTTTGCGCCGTCTTGACTACGCGTTGGCCTCCTTCAACGCGTTCATGAACCGGTCGCGGATCACGACAGGATCGGTCGTGATGACCGATACGGGGATGTTCCCGCTTTCGCATCTGCACACGATGATGGTCATCCTGTCACTGGCCAGCGCGGCTTTCATGACATCTGCACATTCCTCGGCCTGACATTCGATGACGTTCTCGCAGCCGCAGGCCACGGCCACCTTGGCCAGCGAGGTTTTCATGCCCGCATAGGTCGGCTGATCCCCGGTGGAGCCGTAGCTGCCATTGTCGATGATCAGCAGGATGAAATTGTCGGCCACGTTGTTGGCGATGGTCGGCAGCGTCCCGAAGTTGGTCAGCACGGAGCCGTCACCGTCTATCGAGATCACCTTTTTCGACTGGGCCAGCGCCACGCCCAGCCCGATGGAAGAGGCAAGGCCCATCGTGCCCAGCATGTAGAAGTTCGTGGGCTGGTCATCCAGCATGTGCAGTTCCTGGCTGGGCAGGCCGATGTTGCAGACCACAAAATGGTCGGAAATCACCGGGACCAGCGTGCGCAGGACGTCAGATCGGATCATGTCAGTACCCTTTCCAGAAAGTGGCATCCGTCAGGATCGCGACCGGCTTGTTGCACATGAAGGTGTACTGCAAGATCTTGTCCAGTTCCTCCGCGTCGGATTCATGATGGAAATGATAGGTCGGGATGTGAAGCTGATTGAGCAGCGCCTTGGTATGCACCGCCATTTCGACCTGGCAGGCCACCGGCTCCCCCAGTTCGCCGCGATAGGAAATCAGCATGGGCAGCGGCATCCGGTAGAACTGGGTCAGCGTGACCAGCGTGTTCACCGTCACACCCAGGGCGGTGTTCTGCATGATGATCGCGGCGCGTTTGCCCCCCATGAAGGCACCGGCGCAGATGCCGATCCCCTCGTCTTCCTTGTTGGCGGGAATGTGATAGATGTCTTCGGACCGGTCCACTTCGGCGATCACCCCTGCAAGCTGCTTGCAGGGAACTGTCGTCACCAGTTTCACGTCATTCTTGACCAGATCGGCGACGATCTTTGCGTCGATGCTCAAGTGCAGGCCTCCCCCTGGATAGGTTCATACTTCCCGATCTTGCGCGATAAGAGAACCTTTAACAAACCAACATTCTTTTCCCATTTGTAAATTAATGCTTTAGTAAATCCTCTGTTCAATCGTTTCGGGAAAGCTGCGCAAGTGTCCATCGTCCTGTTCAAAACCCTGATCGCCGTCGCAGAAGAAGGCAGTTTCAACGCGGCGGCGGACCGTGTCTGTGTCACCCATGCGGCAGTCGGCCAGCAGATGAAGCGGCTGGAAGAAACCCTTGGCGTCGCCCTGTTCGACCGGTCGCAGAAGTCGCCACGCCTGAACCAGCTGGGGCGCGCGATGGTGCCCAAGGCCAAGGAGGTCGTCGCCGCCTATGAGACGATTCTCGATGACCTGACAGGTGACCCGCGCCTGATCGGGGACATGGTGCTGGGGGCGGTGCCGTCCACGCTGCGCGGGCTTGTCCCCAAGGCGATGAAGGGGCTGATCGGGCAATATCCCGACCTGCGCATCCGGGTTGTGCCGGGGTTAAGCCCTGCCCTGCAGGAGATGGTGGAGAACGGAACCGTCGATGCCGCGCTGGTGAGTGAACCGAACCGCACCCCCGCAACGATGACATGGACCCCATTCGTGGCCGAGAAACTGGTGCTTTTGACCTCGGTCGAGGTGACGGAAACCGATCCCGTGCGCATCCTTGAAACCAAACCCTTCATCCGCCACAGCGCGCTCTCTGCCATCGGGATCATGGCGGAAGACTGGCTGGCCCGCCGCAAGCTGAAAGTGCGCGACATGATGGAGATGAGCTCGCTCGACACCATCGCAAGCATGGTGGCGCATGATCTGGGCGTCTCCATCGGGCCGGATTTCTGCGTGCCGGACCCGATCTTTGGCAGCCTGCGCAAACTGGCGCTGGGGCCCACGGCCCCGTCGCGGACACTGGGGATCCTGAGCCGCGCCGATTGCTCGAAATACCGTCTGGTGGCGCGGTTCCTGGAGGAACTGATCGGGACGGTCGAGGCCGTTGGCGGGCGGGCATTTCCTAAAGAGATGGCTTAGATAATCGCAAATTATCTTGCCTTGCTAAAGATCGCTTTTGCCACAGAATGAGCCCGTACCACGATCCAGAAGACAGGAGTACCGGGCAGTTGGTGGCACTGAAAACGCCGGAAGACAGAATTTTGAATGATATCAGGGGCATCGTCGGGGATGCCGCCTGCAGGTCCGGGGCGGATGCCGCACGCTACTTCGAAGACCCGCGCGGCAGCTTTACCGGCAGGGATTGCCTTGTTGTCCTGCCCGAGACGACGGCGCAGGTGTCACAGATCGTCCGGCTGTGCAATGCAAACGGCATCGCGATCATCCCCTATGGCGGCGGCACGGGCGTGGTGGCCGGGCAGCTTTCGCTCGACAGCAACGATACCATCATCCTGTCGCTGGAGCGGATGAACCGGGTGCGCAGTGTCTCGCCGGACGATTTCGTGATGGTGGCCGAGGCGGGCTGCGTGCTGGAGAACATCCATGCGGAGGCTGAGCGGCACGACCTTATGTTCCCGCTCAGCATGGCGTCAAAGGGCAGCTGCACCATCGGCGGCAACCTGGCCACCAACGCAGGCGGGATACAGGTGCTGCGCCATGGCAATGCCCGCGATCTCTGCCTGGGGATCGAGGCGGTGATGCCCTCCGGCGAGGTCCTGGAGGAACTGAGCCCGCTGCGCAAGAACAACACGGGATATGACCTGCGGCACCTGCTGATCGGCAGCGAGGGCACCCTGGGCATCATCACCGCCGCCAGCCTGATGCTGAAGCCGCGTGACCCGGAAGCCGTGACCGCCTTTTGCGCCATCACCTCACCAGCAGATGCCCTGCGGACATTGCGCGCCCTGCGCCGGGCCATCGGCAGCCGCATGAACGGCATGGAACTGATGAGCGGGTTCGGCGTGGGGCTTGTGTGCAGGCATTTCCCGACATTGAGGAAACCCTTTGCCGGTGACCATGATTGGTATCTGCTGATCGACACCGCGGGCAACCGGGGCCTGCGTGATGAAACCGAGGCGGCGCTGGCGGATTGTATCGAGCAGGGTTTTGTCATCGACGTGGTGATGGCCGAATCCGAGGCGCAGCGCGACGCGCTCTGGACACTGCGCGAGCATACGCCCGAGGCCAACCACAGGACCGGCGCCTTCTGCAGCAGCGATACCGCCGTGCCGATCGGCCAGATCGACGCCTTCGTGTCCCGGACCCATGCGGCAGTCACCGCCGTGCATCAGGGGCTGCGCACAAACAGCTATGGCCACATCGGCGATGGTAACATTCATCACAATGTCTTTCCGCCCGAGGGGATGGCCAAGTCGGATTTCCTGCAGGCCCACCCCGGCATCGCCAACCGCGTGCGCGAGGCGATCAACGAGGCGACCCTGTCGCTGGGCGGATCAATCAGCGCGGAACACGGGATTGGCCGTTTGAAACGAAATGACCTGAAGAAACACGCAAGCGCGAGCAAGATGACCGTGTTGCGCCAGATCAAACAGGCCATCGACCCCAACAACATCATGAACCCCGGCGCGCTGCTCGACTGACCCGCCGCTGCAGCGGCTGTGACGTCAGGCCTGGCAAGAGGTTCATAGGATCCTCAGGTCAGCTTCGGGCACCCGGGTCGGGGCCGCCGCGCTCTTTTCGTTTCTACCGCAATGCATTGCGTCAGTGCTGGCGCTGCACCCTGGACCGCCGCGCATGGCTTATTCTCTCATAAATCATTGATAAAATGAAACCACCGACTGCTTTGGCTGGGTGAAACGTGGTGGGCTGCGCTCTGTCGCCGCGTTCAGTTCAGTTTGAAATTTTGAAAGATCGCCAACACGACGCGAGCGACGTGAACCACTCGGTGCCCATGGGAATCATGCAGCCTGATCCGAGCAGCAAGAGCCTGAGTTCTCGATTGAATATATACTTAAGTTATGATTTATATTCTTTAGAATGCAACTTACGACACCCTCGCGTGGGGTGTGGAGAGGACGTGCCCCATGGCCAACACTGTTTTACAAGCAGGACAAGAGATTAACATTCGAATCGATGCGCTTCAGTCTGACATCGCCCGTTACACTCGGCAGGGCGATGTGCTGACTGTCGAATTGAAAAATGGCGATACGATTGTCATCAAGGATTACTTCAAGCCTGCAAAGGACGGGTCCCTGCACAGCCTGACGCTTGGCGACGATACCAATGTTGATATCGAAGGTAAGCAAGATGAAGGGCTGAGCGAAGAAGAGCAGGCTGGCCTGGTCGCGGCAGGTTTGGCGGGCCTGGGGCTGGCAATGTCTGCCGGTGGCGGCGATAGCGACGACGGAGACGCGGATGCTGATGCAGACGCCGATGCTGACGCGGATGCAGACGCCGATGCTGATGCAGATGCTGACGCGGATGCAGATGCCGATGCAGATGCCGACGCGGATGCTGATGCCGATGCGGATGCAGACGCCGATGCGGATGCAGATGCGGATGCAGACGCGGATGCTGATGCGGATGCTGACGCGGATGCTGATGCGGATGCTGACGCGGATGCCGATGCGGACGCGGATGCTGATGCAGATGCTGATGCCGACGCGGATGCGGATGCTGACGCGGATGCCGACGCCGATGCGGATGCAGATGCGGACGCCGATGCGGACGCCGATGCGGATGCAGATGCTGACGCCGATGCGGATGCAGATGCCGATGCAGACGCCGATGCGGATGCTGACGCTGATGCTGATGCTGACGCGGATGCGGATGCCGACGCTGATGCAGATGCCGACGCCGATGCAGATGCAGATGCAGATGCCGACGCCGATGCTGATGCGGATGCGGATGCAGATGCGGACGCCGATGCCGACGCCGACGCCGACGCCGATGCTGATGCCGATGCAGATAGCGAACAAGGTTTCCTTGACCCGCTTCTCTCAGACGATGGTCTTCTCGGGGGCCTGACCGGAAATGACGGGCTTCTCGGGGCTGTCACAGGCTCGGACGGTTTGCTTGGAGATCTGCTCGGCGACGACGGTGTCCTGGGTGACGCCGGCAACGATCTGTTGGGCCAGCCGGTCGTCGGTGACGGCACAATCTCCGACGAGACCGGCCTGCTGGATGGTGTTGTGGGCAACGATGGATTGCTTGGTGCCGTCACCGGAAACGACGGCGTCCTTGGGGATGTCACGGGTTCCGATGGCTTGCTTGGCGATCTGGTAGGCAACGATGGTGCCTTGTCGGATCTCACCGGCGCTGATGGCCTGGTCGGTGATCTGGTTGGAACCGGGTTGCTTGGGACAACTGACGGAGATGGCGGAACCGGCGGCCTGCTGGACGGCGTGCTCGGTGAAGATGGCATCGTTGGTGGTCTGCTCGGCGGTGACGGCGGTCTCCTGGATGGCGTGATCGGCGATGAAGGCCTCGTTGGTGGTCTGCTTGGCGGTGACGGTGGTCTGCTGGACGGTGTGATCGGCGACGAAGGCATTGTTGGTGGTCTGCTCGGCGGTGACGGTGGTCTGCTGGACGGCGTGATCGGCGACGAGGGTATCGTTGGCGGTCTGCTTGGCGGCGACGGTGGTCTGCTGGATGGCGTGATCGGCGATGAAGGCCTCGTTGGTGGTCTGCTCGGTGGTGATGGTGGTCTGCTGGCCAGCATTGGTGCCGAAGATGGCCTGCTTGACCCGGTGATCGCGGACGGTGGTCTGCTTGGTGACGTGACCGGGAACGAAGGCCTGCTGGGCGATGTGACCGGGTCCGACGGCCAGGCGGGTGATCTTGTCGGTGACATGGGCCTGCTGGGTGACGTGACCGGGGAGAACGGGCTGGTCGGTGACCTGACCGGTGTCGGCCTGCTGGGCGACGGCAGTGATGGCGGTCTTCTCGACGGTGGCCTGCTGGATGGTGTCCTCGGCGATGAGGGTATCGTTGGCGGCCTGCTCGGCGGTGGCGGCCTGCTGGATGGTGTCCTCGGTGAAGACGGGCTGCTGGGCGGGTTGCTCGGTGGTCTGGGCGGTGGAGCAGACGACATCGTCTAACCCGTGGTTCGATAGAACAACGAAACAATCTCAAGCCCCGCATTCCATGTGGGGCTTGTTTGCATTTCAGCCGGCTGTCGCGATGGGAGAGCGCATTTGCCCCGCACTCAGGGTTGGAACTTTATGGCGGTCCCCGAAGACGTTCAGCGCCCCTATGCCGGTTTTCCGAGCTGCCTTTGCTTTTGCTGATCGCATAGGGCGATAAAACCGTCCCGCTCTTTCAGATAGGACCGATATGCGATCAACCCGGACAGATAATGTTCGACATCGTCGATACGCACCCGAAAGCCGTGATGGCGAATGAAAAAGCTTCCGGTGACAGAAGCCGGATTTCGGAAATACATCGCAACTTCGGGAAAAAAGAACCCATTGGTCAGATATTGCGCCCGATGTTCCATCGCTTCGCGAAACGCATGGAGATCCAGCGCGTCGATGACCGGAGCCAATGATGCGTCCTGCAGCGCTCTTTGCAGCAGCAGCCGGGTGGCACAACACAGTTCCAGCAGGGTCGGAAAGGTGGTGATCCGCTCGCGGATAAAGGGCAGGTAGTCCCGGACATTGCGGATACCGAAAGCGATGTATTTCGGGTCGGTGTAATGACGCGACAATTCGTTGACGCAATAGGCCAGCCAGTGATCGTTGTACTGCCAGTAATCCTTGTCGATGAAATAATCGACGGCACGCCGGGTCGCATCCAGCCAGCGCTGATCGCCCGTGGCACCGTAAAGCCGCATCAGCCCGAATGCGGCTTCTCCGTCATAATAGACCGTGCGAAAGTCCTCTTTCGGGGTCAGGGTGTCCGCATCCAATACGTGGCAAAAGCTACCGTCCGCCCGTTGCATCGACAAGATGCCGTTGCCCAGCCGACGCGCCAGCTCAAGAACGGTTCTGTCGCCTGTCACTTCGAAAAACTTGCAGCACGCCAGAATCGCAACGGCGTTGCCGCCAAGTTTAACTTCCCTGCCCGTGTCCATCAGAAAGGCGGAAGCGCCGTCCGGTCCCTTGCTGTATTTGACAAGGTTTTTCGCGATCTGCCTCAAAGACCGGTCAATGGCCGCGCGAAGATCATCTCTCTGCGTCAACTCATAGGCTTCACACAGCGCATAGGTGCTGCTGGCATGGCGCAATGTGTTGTAGTGGTTGATCGGACGGTCAAAGCAGGGATGCCTGCCATAATGGAACATGCCGTTTTCGTTCACCTGGGCAGCAAGATATCCGGCGCTCTCATCTATCAGAAAATCGAGATTGGCAGGCTGCATGATGTCGAAAATGCGCCGGCCACCATTCGGCCCGGACGGTTCGAGGCTGACAATTTCGCCGCTGTCGCGATCCCGAAACATCCCGTCAGTTGAGAAGAGATAGACGGTGTCGCCCTCTTTGGGAACTTCAAACGTTTTGCCAAACCGCCTTTTCCAGTAGATCCCGAAGTTGTTGAGGTTGATTTCGCAATGCGGGACCTGCGCGCCCTGATATAGCAAGGCGCTGCCGTTCAGTTCACCTTCGGTGATCGCATGCTGGAAATCCGCAGCCAGAGACAGCCCCTTGCGGCTGTAGTTGCGTTTCACCTTCTGCATCGCGGCCTTGTAGGTGGCAAAGGATACCGCCTGTACCGAGGTCGCCCAGTCCAGGCGCAGATGACGCGCGCCAAGCATCTGCAAAGGGCCTTTTTCCTGCAGCGCTTCGCGCAATTCATCCAGCGATGAAGCCGTGATTGTCCTGACCCGCGCCCGGCTGTCCCCATCCGTCGCAGAAACAAAGACAACAAAACGCGGATAAGGCGCTGGAAGAGCGGATACCCGCGAGGCGAACTCATCCAGAAATTTCGATACGCCTGTGGTTTTCATAAGGATTCAGCGTTCGCAGTTGGGATTTTTACCAGCTTGGGAATGTAAACACATACCGCATGACCTGCACCCCTGAAAGGTCCACGATATGAGGTTGGCCTGTTCTCCAGCCGGGGAGACAGAGAATGAAGAGAGGCCGTTTCAGCGATGGACGGTTCTTTCCTTGCCCGGCAGCGCATTGCGCGGCAATGTCACGAAAGGGGGCGATACGACATTCACCAATAGCATCGGGGGTGAAACGGACCGCCGTTCGCCACTCCCCACCACATACGCAAACGGCCTCGGATTGCTCCGAGGCCGTTTTTTCATCTTCTCAGCCAAAATGACATTGTGAGACGGTCAGGTCATGTCGCGAGGCACATCACAAACAACAGGCACCCCCACCCCTACCCGCATTTGGAATGACCGCAGGAAGCGCAGGTCATGCAGCCTTCGATCATGCGCATGTCGAACTGCCCGCAGGACGGGCAGGCCTTTCCTCGGGGGGCGTCGAGGCCAACCACGCGGGCCTGGGGATCGGTTTTCAGGCCCAGCCCCTCGCCCGCGATGAAGCCTGTTGCAATCATATGCTGTTCGATCACGCCGCCGATGGCCGCCAGGATCGAGGGGATGTATTTGCCTTTCATCCAGGCCCCGCCGCGCGGGTCGAAGACGGCTTTCAGCTCCTCCACCACGAAGGACACGTCGCCGCCACGCCGGAACACCGCCGAGATCATCCGCGTCAGCGCCACGGTCCAGGCGAAATGCTCCATGTTCTTGGAATTGATGAAGACCTCGAAGGGGCGGCGGTGCCCGTTCAGCACGATGTCGTTGATGGTGATGTAGAGCGCATGTTCGCTGTCGGGCCATTTGACCTTGTAGGTATTGCCTTCCAGCTCGCTCGGCCGGTCCAGTGGTTCGGACATATAGACGACCTCGCCGCCTTCCCCGACCAGCACCGGTTTTTCCTCGGACTTGGTGTCGCTGACCGACAGCACCGACCCCGTCACCTCGTTCGGGCGGTAGGTCGTGCAGCCTTTGCAGCCCTGATCCCAGGCTGCCATGTAGACATCCTTGAAGGCGTCAAAGCTGATGTCCTCGGGGCAGTTGATGGTCTTGGAGATGCTCGAATCCACCCATTTCTGCGCCGCCGCCTGCATCTTGACGTGGTCCAGCGGGGCCAGCGTCTGGGCGTTGACGAAATAATCGGGCAGTTCTGCGTCGCCTTTCAACTCGCGCCACATCTGCACCGCGTAATCGACAACCTCCTCCTCGGTCCGGCTGCCGTCCTTTTGCAGGACCTTGCGCGAATAGGCATAGGCAAAGACCGGCTCGATCCCCGAACTGACGTTTCCGGCATAAAGGCTGATTGTGCCGGTGGGTGCGACGGAGGTCAGCAGCGCGTTGCGGATGCCGTGTTCGCGGATCGCGTCGCGCACGTCCTCATCCATCATCTGCATGGTGCCCGAGGCAAGATAGGCATCGGCGTCGAACAGCGGGAAAGGCCCCTTCTCTCTGGCCAGATCGACACTGGCGAGATAGGCGGCACGGGCGATCTGCTTCATCCATTCTTCGGTCTGTGCGGCAGCCTCGTCAGAGCCATAGCGCAGGCCGGTCATCAGCAATGCATCCGCCAGACCGGTGACACCCAGCCCGATGCGCCGCTTGGCCTGCGCCTCACGCGCCTGCGCTTCCAGCGGGAATTTCGACGCGTCGACGACATTGTCCATCATCCGCACCGCTGTCGCCACCAGTTCGCCCAGCGCCTCAAGGTCCAGACCGGCGTCCGGCTCAAAAGGGTTGCTGACCAGCCGCGCCAGGTTGATCGACCCCAGCAGGCAGGCACCATAGGGCGGCAGGGGCTGTTCTCCGCAGGGGTTGGTTGCGGCGATGGTCTCGCAATAGCTCAGGTTGTTGGCCTGGTTGATCCGGTCGATAAAGATCACGCCCGGTTCGGCGAAATCATAGGTGGCGCGCATGATGCTGTTCCACAGGTCGCGGGCCTGCAGGGTGCGATAGACCCTGTCGTCAAAGCGCAGCTCCCAGGGGCCGTCCGCTTTTACCGCCTCCATGAAGGCATCGGTGATCAACACGGACATGTTGAACATGCGCAGGCGCGCGGGGTCGGATTTGGCGGCGATGAAATCCTCAACATCCGGGTGATCGCAGCGCATGGTGGCCATCATCGCGCCCCGGCGCGACCCCGCCGACATGATGGTGCGGCACATCGCGTCCCAGACATCCATGAAGGACAAGGGGCCGGAAGCATCGGCGGACACGCCTTTGACATCCGCCCCCCTGGGCCGGATGGTCGAGAAATCGTAACCGATGCCACCGCCCTGCTGCATGGTCAGCGCGGCCTCTTTCAGCATGTCGAAAATGCCGCCCATGCTGTCCGGCACCGTGCCCATGACAAAGCAGTTGAACAGCGTCACCCGCCGCGCGGTGCCCGCGCCTGCGGTGATGCGGCCTGCGGGCAGATACTTGAAATCCTCCAGCGCGGCGTAGAATGGCTTTTCCCATTCGGCGGGGTTTTTCTCCACCTGCGCGAGGTCGCGGGCGATGCGCAGCCAGGTGTCCTCCACCGTCACATCGCGCGGCGTGCCATCGGCATCCTTGAAGCGATACTTCATGTCCCAGATCTGTTCGGCGATGGGGGCGGAAAATCGGGACATGTCGAATCTTTCGGCTGGATCAGGAAGGAGACCAAGATAACCCATCCAGTCCCAAACCACCACACTTTGAATGCGCTGCCCGATGCACTACCTTATGTCGTGGCTCAGGGGTGAGTCTGGGGAAAAGCCTGTGGATAAATACGTCAACCTGATCAAGCTGAGTGTCGGGACCGAAAGCATCGAAGGTCTGGAGGACTGGCAACGCCAGCGGTCCAGGCAGATCAAGGATGGGAAATACTACCACGTCACCCGGATGTGGCCCAAGCGCGAGGCCGAGGTGCTGAACGGCGGGTCGATCTATTGGGTGATCAAGGGCGAGGTGCAGGCGCGTCAGCGCATCCTGGGTTTCGATGAAATGATCGGCAATGACGGCATCCGCCGCTGTGGCATCGTGCTGGATCCGGAAATCATCCGCGTCTCACCCGCGTTGCGGCGGCCGTTCCAGGGCTGGCGCTACCTTGACCCCGCCGATGCCCCGCCGGACCTGCGCAAGGGACAGGAAGGCGACACCGCCCTGCCCAGCGAGCTGAACCGCGCGCTGGCCGAGATCGGGGTGATCTGAAGGATCAAATCCGCCACCGGCCGTGCCACCGCGCGCAGGTCCGGCCGGTAGAATACGGATGTCAGCAGCAGCAGCTTTGCCGTCAGACCCGCGCCGGCACCCGGGTAATTTTTGCACCCAGTGCGTTCAGCCGCTCGTCAATCCGCTCATAACCCCGCTCAATCTGCTGAGCGTTGTTGATGCGCGAAGTCCCCTCGGCCCCCATCGCCGCGATCAGCATCGCCATTCCGGCGCGAATATCGGGGCTTTCGACACGGGCACCGCGCAATCTGGTCGGCCCGGACACGACGGCACGATGCGGGTCGCAGAGCACGATCCTCGCGCCCATCGAGATGAGCTTGTCGGTGAAGAACATCCGCGATTCGAACATTTTCTCGAACATCAGCACCATGCCTTCGCATTGCGTTGCGGCAACCAGGGCGATGGACATCGCATCCGCCGGGAATGCCGGCCAGGGCTGATCCTCGATCTTGGGCACGTGGCCGCCGAAGTCCGGTTCGATCGTGAGTTTCTGGGCCGCCGGGACAATCAGATCGTCGCCTTCGATGCGGCAATGGATACCCAGACGCTCGAACCCCATCAGCGTTGAGCGGAGATGTGTCACACCGGCATCGCAGATCCGCAGTTCCGATCGCGTGACCGCAGCCAGACCGATGAAGGAGGCAACTTCGATGTGGTCAGGGCCTATGCGATGGGAGGCGCCCCCAAGGGTACGGCCCCCGTGGACCGTCATGCAGTTGGTGCCGATCCCTTCAATCTTTGCGCCCAGCGCCATCAGGAAGCGGGCGAGATCCTGGACATGCGGCTCTGACGCGCAGTTGCGCAGAACGGTCAGGCCACGCGCCGCGACAGCGGCACACAGCGCGTTCTCGGTTGCGGTGACAGAGGGTTCGTCCAGAAACACGTCAGCACCCGTAAGCGCGCGCGCCCGGAAGACATAGGCGTCATTCACCGAGATATCGGCACCAAGTTCCCGAAGGGCGAGGAAATGCGTGTCGAGACGCCGTCGCCCGATCACGTCACCACCGGGCGGCGGCAGCGTAAGCTCACCGCAACGGGCAAGCATCGGACCAGCCAGCAGGATCGACGCTCTGATCCGCATGCAAAGATCGGGGTCGAGATCGGTCGGGCTGAGCCTATGGGCGTGTATCCGCAGGGTGTTGGGACCGGTCCAGGTTGTCTCGGCACCGATCGAGGCGATCAGTTCAAGCAATGCCTCAACATCGCGGATGCGCGGGACGTTGGACAATTCGACGGGCTGATCGGTCAGCAAGGTTGCGGCAATGATCGGCAGCGCCGCGTTCTTGTTCCCGGCTGGCGTGATGCTGCCAGCAAGCCTGTGTCCACCTTCTACGATATATTCGACCCGCTCGTGCGGTTCCGCCACTGCCATAACTGCCTCATCTGTTTTCAACGGAGGGTAACGCACTGACCGCCGAGCACAAGCGCTGAGGTTCATCAGCCAGCGCCTCTATGCGCCGGGGCTGCATCCATAAGCCGGAGAGGAAAGGCGGATTTGCTTCACCACCGGCTGCGGCAGGCGATGGCGCGGCCACCCTACCCCAACCGCGCTTCCAGTTCTTTCAGCGTCTTGCGGATCCGTTCATCCATCGGGGCTGTCCGGCTGCGCCAGAGCGTCGCCTGAGAGCGCAGCACCATCCCGTCACAGAGAATCTTGAGGTGATTGGCGCGCAGGGTCTCGCCGCTCGACGTGATGTCGGCAATTGCCTCGGCGGTTTCATTGGCCACAGTGCCTTCGGTCGCGCCCTGGCTGTCGACCAGCGCATAATCGGCCACGCCGCTGTCGCGCAGGAAGTTGCGGACCAGCCGGTGATATTTGGTGGCGATCCGCAGGCGGAATCCATGCGCCGCGCGAAAGGCGGCAGCGGCAGCATCCAGATCGTCCAGAGTGTCCACGTCGATCCAGGCCTTGGGCACCGCGATGATCAGATCCGCATGGCCGAACCCCAGTTCCTCCACCGGTTCGACCAATTGTTCCCAAAGCGCCAGCTTTTCCTGCACCAGGTCGGTGCCGGTGACCCCCATGTGAATGCGCCCCGCGGCCAGTTCGCGGGGAATTTCACCGGCAGACAGCAGGATCAGGCTGACTCCCTCGATCCCTGCGACCGCCCCGGCATATTCCCGGTCAGACCCGGTGCGCTGCAGGGTGATCCCGTGTTGTGCGAACCAGTCAAAGGTCTTTTCCATCAACCGCCCCTTGGACGGCACCCCGAGCTTGAGCGTCACGGCGCGCCCTCCAGTACCAGCATCAGGCCCGGACGCATCACACCGCCCACCGCCGGAATCTCGCGCCCCTGCCCCAGCCGCCGGGTCAGCGCGTCATAGCGCCCGCCACTGGCAATCGTCGGCAGGTCCGCGCGCGCCTCGGCCCGGAAGCCAAAGACAAACCCGTCGTAGTATTCCATCGACGACCGGCCATAGCTGGCCTCGAACATCAGGTTGTCGGTGTCCACGCCCCGCGCCCGCAGCGCCGCCTCGCGCGCGGTGACACGGGCCACTGCCGGGGCGATGTCGGGCATGTCCACCGCCAGGTCGTGCAACTGGCTGAGCGCATGTGGCATCACCTCGCGCACCTCCAGCAAGGCCTCGATCTGTTCCACCTCGCGGCCCGACAGCGGCGGCGTCGCCGCATCTTCGTGCAGGGCCGCGATACGCTCCTCGATGTCGGCGCGGCTGCGCAATCCGATCAGCGGGGCGTCACTGCTGGCCTGTCCCGCCAGCAGCGCGGCACGGCTGGGCGGCATCGGCGTGCGCCCGGAAAACCGGTCCAGCAGCGCGCGGAACCGGCGCGGCCGCCAGATGTGCCGCATCAGTGCATGCCTGCGCCGGGCGCTGGTCTGCAATCCTTCCACCGCCGCCATCAGCACGCCGATGTCGCCGGTCACCGCGCGCAGGGGCAGGCCCCGCAATGCCTCGGCAATCAGGGCAAAGACCTCGGCATCCGCCGCCGCCGGATCGGCGCGGTCAAACACCTCATAGCCGACCTGGATGTATTCATTGGCACGGTCCGGGTCTTCCTCCTGCCGGCGAAACACCTCGCCGGAGTAGGTATAGCGCGCGGGTTCGGCGCCCTCGGCCATGTGCATCTGCACCACCGGCACGGTGAAATCGGGGCGCAGCATCTGCTCCCCCCGCAGCGCGTCCGAGGTGACATAGGCACGCGCGCGCATGTCCTCGCCGTAAAGCTCCAGCAGGGTGGTTGCCGGCTGCAGGATCGGCGGTTCCACCAGCGCCGCACCCTGCGCCTCGAACATCGCGCGCAGGGATGCTGCGCGGGTCAGGGTTTCGGAACGTGTGGGCATCATCCAGACCCGTAGATAATTTTCTTGACCGCTTCGACCCAGTCACCTCGCGATACTTCGTACTGGTTCGGGCGCTCTTTCCACTCTTCGAGTGAGGCGTCCTTCGCTATCCTATTACCAAGGACAAGGTCCTTGATCTGCACTACACCGCGCTCGAATTCGTCGCTACCGGCAATGACAGCAACCGGACTATTCCTCTTGTCCGCGTATTTCAGTTGATTACCAAAATTTTTCGGATTTCCTAGATAGACCTCTGCCCGAATTTTCTCTTTCCGTAACTCCGCTACCATTTCCTGATAATCAGACATACGATCACGATCCATTACAGTAACCACCACCGGACCTTCCTGAACTACTTCCATTCCAGAGGCCTGCTGTTTCATCGCCAGCGCCGCCAGCAGCCGGTCCACACCGATGGAGACACCGGTGGCCGGCACTTCCTGCCCGGTGAAACGTTTTACCAGATCGTCATAACGCCCGCCCCCCGCGACAGAGCCGAAGTTCCGGGTGCGGCCCTTTTCGTCCTGGATTTCGAAGGTGAGTTCAGCTTCGAAAACCGGGCCGGTGTAATAGCCGAGGCCGCGCACGACGGAGGGGTCGATGACGATGCGGTCTGAGTGGTAGCCCTGTGATTTCAGAAGCTCCGAAATTTCTCGCAGTTCCTCGACACCTTCAGCCCCGACTGTAGAATCATCGACTAACTCGTACAGAACTTCGAGAACATAGAAGTTCCAAAGCTTTGCCCACGGTTCATAGCGACCCAGCACGGAGACTAAATCAGCATCATGCTGTGTCGATGCACCAAAGAACATTGATTTCAATTCTTCAGGAAGACCGGCATTCTCGCTCACGCGCAATAGTCGCTCCTGCGCCTTGTTATTAGCAGTAACGAAGCCCATGATTTGGCGAACCTGCAAGTCACTCAACCCAGCACCACCCGTAAAATCCCCGCTTTCGTCCTTGCGCCCTTCACCGAGCAAGGCGCGCACGCCCTCCGGCCCCAGCCGGTCCAGCTTATCAATCGCGCGCAGCACAATCCCGCGCTCGGCTTCCTTGTCGTCCCCCGACAGGCCCGCCACTTCCAGCACCCCGTTCAACACCTTGCGGTTGTTCACGCGGATCACGTAACCTTGGCGCGCAATCCCCACCTCTTCCAGACAATCCGCCAGCATTGCGCAGATCTCGGCATCCGCCGCCACGCTCGGCGCGCCGACGGTATCGGCATCGCATTGGTAGAACTGGCGGAACCGCCCCGGCCCCGGCTTCTCGTTGCGCCAGACCGGGCCCATCGCATAGCGCCGGTAGGGTGTCGGCAGATCGTTGCGGTGCTGCGCATAGACCCGCGCCAGCGGGGCGGTCAGGTCATAACGCAGCGCCAGCCAGTCGCCGGGCTTGTCGCCCTCGGCGTCCTCCTGCCAGGCGAACACCCCCTCGTTGGGGCGGTCCACATCGGGCAGGAACTTGCCCAGCGCCTCGACGGTCTCCACACCGGAACTTTCCAAGGCATCAAAGCCATAGCGGTGATAGACAGAAGCAATCTTGCGCAGCATCTCGGCCCGATGCGTGACCTCGGCGCCAAAGTAGTCGCGGAACCCCTTCGGGGTCTCGGCCCTGGGGCGGGGGGTCTTCTTGGGCTTGGCCATGATACCTGTTCCTGTCAGCGCTGCATCTGCGCCTGCCTCTACCCCAGCCCCCTTGCAAGGGCAAGCGACGCAAGGGCTGCTTGTCCCACTGCTCTTTTTGGCGAACAAATATCCCTGCACAACATCCATTCCAAGCGCGCCGTCGACATGTTACAGCGCAGCCATGGAAAAACTCGAAGAACAGATCGCCCATCTGACCCGCATCGTCGACGACCTGTCAGAGATCATTGCGCGGCAGGAGACGGAAATCACCACCCTGAACCGCCGGGTGCACATGCTGATGCAGCGCGAGGGCGAAAGGGAAGCGAGCCAGGGCAGTGGCGTGGTGCTGGGTGACGAACGCCCGCCGCACTACTGAGCCGGCCCCTGCCACGGGCGCCAAAATTCTTCAAAGAATTTTGCCCGGAATTTTCGAAAATTCCGGCCCCTCAGCCGCTGGTCTTGACCGCGGCGGCGATCACCGCGCCGTCATGCACCAGCAACTCGGTCCAGCGGCTGGAATTGCCGAAACTGTCATAGGCGCTGACAAAGAAGGTGCTGCGGTCCATCCGGTCGATCTTTGACCCGCAGGGCTTGCCTTTGCGCGCGCCGCAGACATCGCGCTTCACGGTTTCATAGGCCTTGTCGGTGGCACCCACCGGCAGGTTCTCGCCCCCCGGTCCATAGTGCAGCTGCTCATACAGCGATGCGGCCCCCAGCAGGACATTGGCCGCCGTCAGCTGGCGCGGGCAGCCATCCGCAAAACCGGTGATATAGAAGGTCCGCGCAACCGCCGAACCGGATGCGGAATCATAAAGCGCATAGCCCCGCGCGGGGGCGTTTTCGATTTTCTGGCCCATCGGTTTGCCTTTGGCCTCGCAGACCCGCGCAACGACCCCATAGGGCAGGACCGTGCCATAGGCCACATCACGCGCATCGGGACCGTCACGGGGTGTCTCGCGGTTTGACCCGCCGCCAAGCCCGAAAAGCCCGCCGCGCTGACGTTCCGACTGTGGCGCATCTTCGGGGCTGAGGGCTGCGACCTCAACCCCGGCCTCCTGCCCCACTTCCGTGCGCTCAGGGTCCTGCGCGGGCTGCGCTGCCCCTCCGGTACGCCGGAACAGGCCCAGAAAACCGCCACGTGCCGCAGGTTCCTGCGGTGCGCGCGCCTGCTCTGCCGGGATCACAGCCGCATCACCGCCCGAGGCGGCGCTGCTGCCAAAGAACCCTTCACGCGCGACTTCCGCTTCGCCCGGCAGGGCCTGCGCCGCCGGATCCTCATCCGACAGTTCCACATCGGAAATGCGGTCAACGCCGGCCAACGGGTCGCCGCAGGCGCCCAGGGCCAGCAGAATGCTGACAAGAATAGCTGATCGAAACATGACACATCTCCCCGATGTGGGGTCTTTTATCCCAGCGGCGAGGCTTCGTCCACTCGACCGGCAGGATGTGCCGGCGGCAGGCGTGAACCGGCTCAGATTTCCTGCACTTCCAGCACGCCGCCCAGGGACCGGATCGCCCCCTTGATCTGGGGCGTCACGGGGTATTCGAACCCCAGGTCCACCTCGACCTCACCCGGCAGGGAGGGGTCCATCAGACAGAGCTGGATCGGCCCCTTGCCCGCGGCCCGCGCCGCCGAGCGCGCGCCCTCCAGCACCTGCGCCACAGCCGCAACCGCCTCCGGCGCATCGACAAAGACCCGCAAGCCGATGCTGCCCGCATCCGCCACGGCCGTGTCCACCGGCGCCACGGACCGGCCCAGCAATTTCAACTGGTCGCTTTCCATCGTCGCCTCGACCGTGACCACCACCTTGGATCCCGTCTCCAGGTGGTCACGGGCAAGTTCCAGCGTGTCGGAGAAAAGCGTCACTTCATAGCCGCCCGTGGGGTCAGACATCTGGGCAAAGGCAAACCGGTTGCCGCGCGCGGATTTGCGTTCCTGCCGCCCGGCGACCACACCCGCAAGCCGCGCGTTCATCGCCCCCCGTTCGCTCACCTTTTCGGTCAATTCGTCCAGCGTCAGGAACGGCACGCCCCGGTCATTGCCCCATTTGCGCTTGAGCGGTGTCATGTAATCGTCCAGCGGATGCCCCGAAAGGTAGAAACCCACCGCCTTGAATTCCTCTGTCAGCCGTTCGGCGGGCAGCCAGTCGTCGCAGGGCAGCATGCGCGGCTCGGGCAGGTCATCGCCCGCCTCGCCGAACAGCGACACCTGGTTGCTGGCCTTCTGTTCATGGATCGCCGCTGAATAGCCGACCAGCGCATCCAGCGCCTGGAATACCCGCCGCCGGTTCGCATCCAGCTGGTCGAAGGCTCCCGACCGCGCCAGCATTTCCAGTGGCCGCTTGCCCACGCGCTTCAGGTCCACCCGCCGCGCCAGGTCGAACAGCGTCGCAAAGGGCCGCTCCTGCCCCTCGACCCGCCGGCCTTCGGTGATCAGCTTCATCGCCTCGACACCGACGTTCTTGAGCGCACCCAGCGCATAGACCAGCGCACCGTCCACCACCTTGAATGTCGCGTCCGAGCGGTTCACGCAGGGCGGCACCCAGGGCAGTTCCAGCCGCTTGCGCACTTCTTCGAAATAAACCGCCAGCTTGTCGGTCAGGTGGATGTCGCAATTCATGACACCGGCCATGAACTCCACCGGATGGTTCGCCTTGAGCCATGCGGTCTGGTAGCTGACCACGGCATAGGCCGCGGCATGCGACTTGTTGAACCCGTAGTTGGCGAATTTCTCCAACAGGTCGAAAACCTCGGTGGCCTTTTTCTTGTCGACCCCGTTTTCCATCGCACCCTTTTCGAACTTGGGGCGTTCCTTGGCCATCTCCTCGGCGATCTTCTTGCCCATGGCGCGGCGCAGCAGGTCGGCGCCACCCAGCGAATAGCCCGCCATGACCTGCGCGATCTGCATCACCTGTTCCTGATAGACGATGATGCCCTGTGTCTCTTCGAGAATGTCGTCAATCAGCGGATGGATCGATTCCAGCTCGCGCTTGCCGTTCTTGACGTCGCAATAGGTCGGGATGTTCTCCATCGGGCCGGGACGGTACAGCGCCACCAGCGCCACGATATCCTCGATGCAGGTGGGTTTCATGCGTTTCAGGGCATCCATCATGCCGCTGGATTCCACCTGGAACACCGCCACCGTCTTGGCGCTTGCGTAAAGCCTGTAAGACGCCTCATCATCCAGCGGGATTGTCGAGATATCATCCAGCACCCCCTCTGGCGGGGTGAACAGCTCCGTCCCGTCGGCGGCAAGATGCAGGTGACGCCCGGATGCCTTGATCTGGTCCACCGCGTTCTGGATCACGGTCAGGGTCTTGAGGCCCAGGAAGTCGAATTTCACCAGCCCGGCCTGTTCCACCCATTTCATGTTGAACTGGGTCGCGGGCATGTCGGAACGCGGATCCTGATAGAGCGGCACCAGATGATCCAGCGGCCGGTCCCCAATCACCACACCGGCGGCATGGGTGGAGGCATTGCGCAACAGCCCCTCGACCTGCTGGCCATATTCCAGCAGGCGCGCGACGACCTCCTCGTTCTTGGCCTCCTCGCGCAGGCGCGGCTCATCCGCCAGCGCCTTTTCGATGGAAACGGGTTTTACCCCCTCGACCGGGATCATCTTGGACAGCCGGTCCACCTGTCCGTAAGGCATCTGCAAGACCCGCCCGATGTCGCGCACCGCCGCCTTGGACAGAAGCGCGCCGAAGGTGATGATCTGACCCACCTTGTCGCGCCCGTATTTGCCCTGCACGTATTGGATCACCTCCTCGCGACGATCCATGCAGAAGTCGATGTCGAAGTCGGGCATGGACACCCGTTCGGGGTTCAGGAACCGCTCGAACAGCAGTGAATAGCGCAGCGGGTCAAGGTCGGTGATCAGCAGCGCATAGGCCACAAGCGAGCCCGCGCCAGAGCCGCGCCCCGGCCCCACCGGAATGTCGTGATCCTTGGCCCATTTGATGAAATCCGCCACGATCAGGAAGTAGCCGGGAAAGCCCATCCCCTCGATGATCCCAAGCTCGAATTCGAGCCGCTTCTCATAGTCCGCCACCGGCGCGGCATGGGGGATGATCGCCAGCCGCGCGCGCAGCCCCTCCTGCGCCTGACGGCGCAGTTCGGCCACCTCGTCATCGGCGAACTTCGGCAGGATCGGGTCGCGCCGATAGGCCATGAAGGCGCAGCGACGGGCGATTTCAACAGTGTTTTCGACAGCCTCCGGCAGATCGGCAAACAGGGTCACCATCTCCGCCTCGGATTTGAAATAATGCTGGGCGGTCAGCCGCCGCCGCGCCTCCTGCTGATCGACATAGGCACCTTCGGCGATGCAGATCAGCGCGTCATGCGCCTCGTACATCTCTGTCTTGGGGAAATAGACGTCGTTGGTGGCGACCAGCGGCAGGTCCATGGCATAGGCCATCTCGACCAGCCCGCGTTCCGTCAGCCGCTCCGCTTCCGGCTGGCCATCCTCGCCCGGATGGCGCTGCAGCTCCACATAGAGCCTGTCGCCGAAAGATGCCGCCAGCCGCGCCATCAGCGCCTCTGCCGCCGGGCGCTGGCCATTTTGCAAAAGCATCCCCACCGGCCCGCCCGGCCCCCCGGTCAGGCAGATGATGTCCCCGCTCAATGCCTCCAGTTCCTCCAGCGTGACCTGCGGCCGCGCGCCGCCCTTGTCGATGTAAAGGCAGGAGTTCAGCTTCATCAGGTTTTCATAGCCTGCCTCGTTCTGCGCCAGCAGAACCACCGGGGCCGGATCACGCGGGCGTTCCCCCGGCTGGACCGCGACATAGGCCAGATCGACCTGGCAGCCGATGATCGGCTGAACCCCGGCCCCGGCCATCCCGACAGAGAATTCCAGCGCCGCGAACATGTTGTTGGTGTCGGTCAGTGCCAGCGCGGGCATCCCCGCATCACGGCACATCTGCGGCAGTTTTTTCAACCGCAGCGCGCCTTCCAGCAGTGAATATTCCGAATGGGTGCGCAGGTGGATGAATCGGGGGGCATGTTTCATGGGCCAACCGTATCCAGCCGACCCGCCGGGGGCAATCGGCGGTGTGCCGCGCAAGCGAAGTTAACACTTAGCATAACAACTAAGCATCGATTGACGCCCGGGCTGAGAGGCCGATATTCAGCCGCATGGCCAATAAACGACTCGATCTTGTTTTCTCGACCCTCTCGGACGCCACCCGCCGCGCGGTGGTGGAGCAGCTTGCAGGCGGTCCGGCATCGGTCTCCGAACTGGCGGCCCCCCATGACATGGCCCTGCCCACCTTCATGCGGCATCTCAAGGTCCTTGAAACCGCGGGACTGGTGCGCTCGGTCAAGAAGGGCCGCGTGCGCACCTGCCATATCGAGGCGGCGCCGCTGATGGAAGTGCAGGGTTGGCTGGCCTGGCAGCGACAGGTCTGGGAACAACGGCTCGACAGGCTCGATGCCATGACGCGCGCCTCGGACACGGACGAGGACAAGGACAAGGACAAGGACGAGCGCACGGCTTGACCGGTCACGATCCGAAACGCGCCCCCGAACGGATCCGAAACATCGCGGCCTCCGCCATGGCTCTCACGGCGCGCCTTACGGGTCGCGTGAACGCCGCCTTCGCGGGCAACAGCCCCCCTCGGGCGGAAAATTCACGGGGTGGCCGCCTGCTTTTGCTTGCCAGAGCCCCGGAAATCTCCCTAGTCTGCTTCCAGTAAACGGGCCGCTCCCCTTCTACGTCGCATCGAGGGGGCCGCATCAGGCCCCCACATACGTAACGCGACGGGTTTCAGGCATGGACATCACGTTTCTTCTGAACGGAGAACCTGTGTCACCAACCGACGTATCCCCCACCACCACGCTGCTTGACTGGCTGCGCGAAGCGCGCGGCCTGACCGGCACCAAGGAGGGCTGCAACGAGGGCGACTGCGGGGCCTGCACGGTGATGATCACCGACGAAACGGGATCGCGCGCGCTGAACGGCTGCATCCTGTTCCTGCCGCAGGTGCATGGCAAACATGTCACCACGGTGGAAGGCATCAGCGCCCCCGACGGCAGCCTGCACCCGGTGCAGCAGGCAATGGTGGACCACCACGGCAGCCAATGCGGCTTCTGCACACCGGGCTTCGTGGTCTCCATGGCCTGTGCCCATCTCAACAAGGCCACCGACCATGACACGCAGCTTGCGGGAAACCTCTGCCGCTGCACCGGCTATGCCCCGATCATCCGGGCGGCCCGGGCGGCAGAGGCTGCACCCGTCCCCGCCCATCTCGAAAACCTGTCGCTTCATTGTTCCGAAAATACCACCGGGGGGTCCGGGGGGCTGGCCCCCCGGGTTCTGCAGCCGACCCATTCCGACGATCTGGCGCGCTGGTACGCCGCCAACCCCGGGGCCACCCTGATTGCAGGGGCCACCGACGTGGGCCTCTGGGTCACCAAGCAATTCCGCGATCTGGACCAGATCGCCTTTCTCAACCAATGCGCCGATCTGCGCGGCATCACGGATGCGGGCGATCACTGGCGCATCGGGGCGATGACCAGCCTGACCATGCTTGAAGCCCATTTCGCCCCGTACCATCCCGGCCTCGGCGCCATGCTGCGCCGCTATGGCTCTGTGCAGGTCCGCAATGCCGCGACCATTGGCGGCAATATTGCCAACGGCTCGCCCATCGGCGACGGGCCGCCCGCGCTGATCGCCCTGGGGGCCACCCTGCATCTGCGTCACGGCGAGACGCGCCGCAGCCTGCCGCTGGAGGATTTCTTTCTCGCCTATGGCAGGCAGGACCGCGCACCGGGCGAATTCGTCGAGGCGGTCAGCGTTCCGAAACAACCCGATACCCTGCGCTGTTACAAACTCTCGAAACGCTTCGATCAGGACATCTCGGCGGTCTGCGGCTGTCTCAACATCACCCGCCAGGACCAGACCATCACCAGCGCCCGCATCGCCTTTGGCGGCATGGCGGGCACCCCGAAACGCGCAGCTGCGGCCGAGGCCGCGCTGACCGGCGCGCCTTTCACTGCCGACAGTTTCCAGGCCGCGATGGCGGCAATGGCGGCGGATTTCGAACCGATGTCCGACATGCGCGCCTCTGCCCGCTACCGGATGCAGACGGCGCAGAACATGCTGCTGCGGTACTTCCATGACCTCTCCGGCCAGACAACCGATGTCAGCAAGGTGCGCGCATGAGCATCGCGCAGCCCCTGCCCCATGACGCCGCCGAGCTGCATGTGACCGGCGCCGCGCGTTATGTCGATGACATTCCGGTGCCGGGCAATACACTGCATCTGGCTTTCGGGCTCAGCCGGCACGCCGCCGGAAAGATCACCGCCATGGACCTTGACGCGGTCCGGGACGCCCCCGGCGTGGTCGCCGTGCTGAGTGCCGGGGATCTGCCCTTCGAGGCCGATTGCTCCCCCTCCAACCATGACGAGCCCCTGCTGGCGACGGGCGAGGTCCATTACCTTGGCCAGCCGCTGTTTCTGGTCATCGCAACCTCGCATCTGGCCGCGCGCCGGGCGGCGCAGCTGGGCAAGGTCGGGATTGCGGCGCAGAAACCGGTCCTGAGCATCGCGGAGGCCCTTGCCGCCAACACAAGGTTCGAGGAAGGGCCGCGCATCTATCAAAAGGGCGAACCGGAGGCGATGCTGCCCCGGGCGGCACACCGCCTGTCGGGCAGCATCGGGATCGGCGGGCAGGAGCATTTCTATCTGGAGGGGCAAGCCGCCCTTGCCCTGCCGCAGGAAGGCGGCGACATGCTGGTGCACAGTTCCACCCAGCACCCGACAGAGATCCAGCACAAGGTCGCCCATGCCATCGGCAAGCCGATGCATGCCGTGCGCGTGGAAACCCGCCGCATGGGCGGCGGTTTCGGCGGCAAGGAAAGCCAGGGCAACGCGCTGGCCATCGCCTGCGCGCTGGCCGCGCGGCAGACCGGGCGGCCCTGCAAGATGCGCTATGACCGCGACGACGACATGATCGTGACCGGCAAGCGGCACGATTTCCGCATCGACTATGACGTGGGCTTTGACGATGCAGGCCGCATCGTGGCGCTGGAATTCACCCAATACGCGCGCTGCGGCTGGGCCATGGACCTGAGCCTGCCGGTGGCCGACCGGGCGATGCTGCATGCCGATAACGCCTATCACCTGAAACACATCCGCATCACCTCGCACCGGTTGCGCACCAATACGCAATCGGCCACGGCCTTTCGCGGCTTTGGCGGGCCACAGGGGATGGTCGGGATCGAAAAGGTGATGGACCATATCGCCCATGCCCGCGGGCTGGACCCGTTGGCGGTGCGGCGGGCCAATTACTATGCCGATCATGTCGCTCCGCCGCCAAAGGTCGAAACCGGCAGCGCGCCGGTCACCGCCTCACCGGCAGAGGACAATACCTCGCGCGGGGCGCGGCCTGCACCGGCCAGAACGCCCCCGGTCCCGGCCGAAGGCCAGCAGACAACGCCCTATCACCAGCCGGTCACCGATTGCGTCATCAATGCGCTGACCGACCGGCTGGCGCAAAGCTGCGACTATGACAGGCGGCGCGCCGCGATTGCGGCGTGGAACACAGGCCAGCCACTGCTGAAACGCGGCATCGCGCTGACCCCGGTGAAATTCGGCATTTCCTTCACCCTCACCCATCTCAACCAGGCGGGGGCGCTGGTGCATGTCTATCAGGACGGGTCGATCCACCTGAATCACGGTGGCACGGAGATGGGCCAGGGCCTGTTCCTCAAGGTCGCGCAGGTGGCTGCCAGCCGCTTTGGCGTGCCGCTGGAAGCGGTCAGGATCACCGCGACGGATACCGGCAAGGTGCCCAACACCTCCGCCACGGCGGCCTCCTCCGGGTCGGACCTGAACGGCATGGCGGTGCAGAACGCCTGCGACGAGATCCGCGAACGGATCAGGGCGCATCTGGCGGAACGCTACCAGACCTCCGAGATCCGTTTTGCCGGGGGCATGGTGCGCGCGGGCGGCGAGGAGATCACCTTTGCCGAGGCCGCCGCCTCTGCCTATCAGGCGCGGGTCAGCCTGTCGGCCACCGGGTTCTACAAGACACCGGATATCGAATGGGACCGGATCCGCGGCCGGGGGCGGCCCTTTTACTATTTCGCCTATGGCGCGGCCTGCACCGAGGTGGTGATCGACACGCTGACCGGTGAAAACCGCATCCTGCGCACAGACATCCTGCATGACGCGGGTGCCTCGCTGAATCCCGCCATCGACACCGGCCAGATCGAGGGCGGCTACGTACAGGGCGCGGGCTGGCTGACGACGGAGGAACTGGTCTGGGATGACAAGGGCGCGCTGAAGACCCATGCGCCCTCGACCTACAAGATACCCGCCTGCGGCGACCGCCCCGAGGTGTTCAACGTGGCGCTCTGGGATCAGCCCAATCCGGCGCAGACAATCTACCGGTCCAAGGCGGTGGGGGAGCCGCCGCTGATGCTGGGGATCTCCGCCCTGATGGCCCTGTCGGACGCGGTGGCAGCCTGTGGTCCGGGTTATGGCGACCTGCAGGCCCCCGCGACGGCCGAACAGGTCCTGGCCGCCGTGGAAAGGACCCGGGCATGAGCGACGCGGTCTATGTCCAGATCACTGCCACGCGCGGTTCCGCGCCCCGCGATGCGGGCACGGCGATGAAAGTCACCCTGCGGGACATCACCGGCACCATCGGCGGCGGTGCGCTGGAGCTTCAGGCGATTGAAACGGCCCGCAGGATGCTGGCGGAGGATGCCCCCGAACGGGAAGAGACCCTGCCCCTGGGTCCGGGCCTCGGTCAATGCTGTGGCGGTGCGGTCTCGCTGAGGTTCACCCGCGAGACATGTGCAACCGACCTAGCGCAGGTTCATGCCCATCCGGATGTCACATACCGCCATCCCCCTGCTGACCTCTGGCTGTGGGGCGCCGGGCATGTGGGCCGCGCGGTGGTGCGGGCCTGCCCGCCCCAAGCCTTCAACATAACCTGGGTAGATACAGGTGCCGACCGTTTCCCACCGCAGGTGGAAAGCCATGTCACGACGGTCCCGGCGGCGGACATGCCGCGGCTTGCCGCGCGCGCGCCGGTGCAGGCGCATCACCTGATCTTTACCTATGCCCATGACCTCGACCTCGCGCTTTGCGCCGCGCTGCTGACACGCGGCTTTGCCTCCTGCGGGCTGATCGGGTCGGAGACCAAATGGGCGCGGTTCAGCAAGAGATTGCGCGCGCTGGGGCTTGATCCCGCGCCGATCACCTGCCCCATTGGGGACAAATCGCTTGGCAAGGTCCCCGATGACATTGCCAGGGGCTGTGTAAACGGGCTTCTTGCCCTGATGCCCGAAGGGGAAACCGCATGACCGATACACCCCTGCTGGACCTGTCAGGCCTGACCAAGGCCTATCCCGGTGTCGTGGCCAATGACGGTGTGTCGCTGCGCATCGCGCCGGGCGAAGTGCATGCCCTGCTGGGCGAAAACGGCGCGGGCAAATCGACCCTGGTCAAGATGATCTACGGGCTGGTGAAGCCGGATGCGGGAAAAATGCAGATGCATGGCGCGGCTTTTGCCCCGGCGGAGCCCCGCGCGGCGCGGGCGGCGGGTGTGGGCATGGTGTTCCAGCATTTTTCGCTGTTCGATGCGCTGACCGTTGCCGAGAATATCGCGCTGGGGATGGAGGACGCGCCGAAGCTGCGCGCATTGAGCCAGCGCATCCGCGAAGTCTCCGATACCTATGGTTTGCCGCTGTCGCCCGACCGCGTGGTGGGCGACCTCTCGGCAGGCGAGCGCCAGCGGGTCGAGATCATCCGCTGCCTGTTGCAGGACCCCAAGCTGCTGATCATGGATGAGCCTACATCCGTGCTGACCCCGCAGGAGGTGGAGATCCTGTTCAAGACCCTGCGCAAGCTCTCCGCCGAGGGCACTGCGATCCTGTATATTTCTCACAAGCTGGAGGAGATCCGCGCGCTCTGTGACAGCGCCACGATCCTGCGGCTGGGCAAGGTGGTGGGCCATTGCACCCCCTCAGAGACATCGGCCCGCGACATGGCGGAAATGATGGTGGGTACGGTGCTGAAAACCCCCACACGGGCCGGCAAGACGCCGGGTGACGTGGTGCTGGCGCTGACTGGCCTCTCCGCGAAGTCGCCCAGCGCCTTCGGCATGCCCCTGCGCGACATCAATGTCGAGGTGCGCGCGGGCGAGGTGCTGGGCATCGGCGGGGTGGCGGGCAACGGCCAGGACGAATTGCTGGCAGCCCTTTCCGGCGAAACCCTCAGCGCGCCGGGGATGATCGCCTTTCAGGGCCGCGACATCGGCGTGCTGGGCCCGACCCCGCGCCGCGCGATGGGCATCCTGACAGCGCCGGAGGAACGGCTGGGCCATGCCGCCGCCCCCGACATGTCGCTGACGGAGAACGCCATGCTGACCGGGGCGGCGCGCGAAAACCTGGACCGGGGCGGCATGCTGGACTGGGGGGCCGCACGTGCCTTTGCCGAACGGATCATCAGCACTTTCGACGTGCGCACGCCCGGCCCGGGCAATGCGGCGCGCTCCCTGTCGGGGGGCAACCTGCAGAAATTCGTGATCGGGCGCGAGGTCCTGCAACGCCCCGACCTTCTGGTGGTGAACCAGCCGACCTGGGGGGTCGATGCCTCTGCCGCCGCCGCGATCCGCCAGGCCCTGCTGGATCTGGCGGAAAACGGCGCGGCCATTATTGCAATCAGCCAGGATCTGGACGAGTTGATGGAAATTTCCGACCGTTTCGCCGCCTTGAACGAAGGCCGCCTGTCACCGCCCCGCCCCGCGCAGGGGCTGACGGTGGATGAGATCGGGATGATGATGGGTGGCGCCCATGGAATGGAGGTGGCGCATGTCTGAACCGGTTCATTCGTGTATTTCGGGAACAATGAAGCCAGGGGGCGGCGCATGATCCGGCTGGAGAAGAGACCGCAGCCGAGCCGGGCTTTTTCGCTGGCCACGCCCCTGCTGGCGGTGCTGGCAACCATGGTGTTTGGCGGGTTGATGTTTGCCCTTCTGGGCAAGGACCCTGTCACCTCGATCATCACGATCTTCTGGCAGCCGCTGTTCGGCGAATTCGCCTTTTATTATCGTCCGCAACTGCTGATCAAGGGGGCGCCGCTGGTGCTGATCGCCATCGGGCTGAGCCTGGGCTTCAAGGCGGGGATCTGGAACATCGGGGCGGAAGGGCAGTACATCATGGGCGCGCTCTTTGGTGCGGGCGTGGGGCTGGCATTTTATCCGTTGGACAGTTTCATCGTCTTTCCGCTGATGGTTTTGGGCGGCGCCTTTGGTGGCTGGATCTGGGCAATGATCCCGGCCATGTTGAAAGTAAAGTTCGGCACCAACGAGATCCTCGTATCCTTGATGCTGGTCTATGTGGCCGAGCAATTCCTTGCCTCGATGTCGCTGGGCCTGATGAAAAACCCCGAAGGTTTCGGCTTTCCCGGATCGCGCAACCTGCAGCAATACGAAAGCGCTTTCAACGCCGACCTGATCGAGGGATCGGGCATGCATTGGGGCGTTGTGGCGGCACTGATCGCGGTGATCTTTGCCTATGTGCTGCTGACCAAACACCGGTTGGGCTTTGCCATTCGCGTCACCGGCGAGGCACCGCGTGCCGCGCGTTTCTCTGGTGTGAACCCGACGCGGCTGGTGTTGTTCTGCCTTGGCACATCGGGGCTGCTGGCCGGTCTGGCCGGGCTGTTCGAAGTTGCAGGGCCTGCGGGCCAGGTGACGATTGATTTCAACGTGGGGTATGGCTTTACCGCGATCATCGTTGCCTTTCTGGGCCGGTTGCACCCCATCGGCATCCTGCTGGCGGGCGGGCTGATGGCGCTGACCTATATCGGCGGGGACATCGCGCAATCGCAGCTTGGCCTGCCCGCTGCCGCGATACAGGTGTTCCAGGGAATGTTGCTGTTCTTCCTGCTCGCCTTTGACCTGTTGACGAATTACCGGCTCCGCTTTGGCCGGACGGAGGTGGCGTGATGGACCTTTCTGCAATCAACCCGATCCTCTTCGTCGCCGGTTTCCTGGTCGCGGCGACGCCGCTGATCTTTGCCGCCATCGGCGAACTGGTGGTCGAGAAATCCGGTGTCCTGAACCTTGGCGTCGAAGGCATGATGATCACCGGCGCGATCTGCGGCTTTGCTGTTGCGGTGGAAACCGGCTCACCCCTGCTGGGTTTTGCCGCCGCCGCTGCAGGCGGGGCGCTGCTGTCGCTGCTTTTTGCCTTCCTTACCCAGATTGCACTGGCCAACCAGGTCGCTTCCGGCCTGGCACTTACGCTCTTCGGGCTCGGGCTCTCGGCGCTACTGGGCCAAAGCTATGTCGGGGTGAAACCGCCGCGTCTGGGCGATATCGACTTCGGCCCGCTGGCGGATATTCCGGTGATCGGGCCCATCGTCTTCACCCATGACGTCATCCTGTACCTCGGTCTCGCGCTTGTCGCGGCCACATGGGCCGTGCTGAAATTCACCCGCGCGGGGCTGGTGCTGCGCGCCGTGGGCGAAAGCCATGATGCCGCCCATGCACTGGGCTATCACGTCAAGCGCATCCGGACATTTGCCATCATGTTCGGCGGGGCCTGCGCGGGCGTCGGCGGGGCCTACATCAGCCTGATCCGGGTGCCGCAATGGACCGAAGGCATGACCGCCGGCATCGGCTGGATCGCCCTCGCCCTGGTTGTCTTCGCCTCCTGGAAGCCCGGGCGCCTGCTGCTGGGTGCTTATCTTTTCGGCGGCATCACGCAATTGCAGCTCAATCTGCAGGGCGCGGGCGTTGCCATTCCGGTGGAGTATCTGGCAATGTCGCCCTATCTCATCACGATCATCGTCCTGGTGATCCTGTCAGCGGACAAATCGGCGGCACCTGCCTCCCTTGGCCGCACTTTCCATGCCTCTCAATAGGGGCCAATTCAGCCCGACAAGGGCATCAAACGGGGACTTCACATGAAACTCACCAAACTACTGACCAGCGCTGCCATCGCCCTGGGTCTGGCCACGGCAGCCCATGCCGATGGCCATGAAAAGACCAAGGTCGGCTTTGTCTTTGTCGGCCCTGTCGGCGACGGCGGCTGGACCTACGAACACAACCAGGGCCGCCTGGCCGTCGAAGAGGAATTCGGCGATGCGGTCGAAACCGTCTTTGTGGAAAACGTGGCCGAGGGCCCGGACAGCGAACGGGTGATGACACAGATGGCGCTGGACGGCGCCGACCTGATCTTCACCACCTCCTTCGGCTACATGGACCCGACCATCAACGTCGCCAAGAAATTCCCGGACGTGAAGTTTGAACATGCCACCGGTTACAAGCGCGCCGACAACGTCAGCACCTATTCCGCGCGCTTCTACGAAGGCCGCGCCATCCAGGGCCATATCGCGGGCAGCATGACCAAAAGCAACATCATCGGCTACATCGGCTCCTACCCGATCCCCGAAGTGATCCGCGGCATCAATTCCGCCTATATCCACGCCAAGAAGGTGAACCCCGACGTCCAGTTCAAGATCGTCTGGGCCTACACATGGTTTGACCCCGCCAAGGAAGCGGATGCGGCCAAGGTGCTGATTGAACAGGGCGCCGACGTGGTGCTGCAGCACACCGATTCCACCGCGCCCCAGGCCGCCGCGCAGGAAGCCGGTAACGTGATCACCTTCGGTCAGGCCTCCGACATGGCGCAATATGCCCCGACACCGCGGGTCTCTTCGATCATCGACAACTGGGCACCCTATTACATCGCGCGCACCAAGGCCGTGATGGATGGCACCTGGGAATCGACGGACACCTGGGACGGCATCGGTCCGGGCATGGTCGGCATCGGCGAGATCACCGACGCGGTCCCCGCAGAGGTCAAGGAACAGGCCCTGGCGCTGAAGGAAAGCATCGCCTCGGGCGCGTACCACCCCTTCACCGGGCCGATCAACAAACAGGATGGCAGCGCCTGGCTGGCCGAGGGCGAAACCGCCGATGACGGCACGCTGGCGGGCATGAACTTCTATGTCGAAGGCATCGAAGGCGATATCCCGCAATAACCCGACCAGATCCCAATCAAAGGAGGCAGGCCCCCACACCTGCCTCCTTTTTCGTTTCATTGTTCCTAAAATACACCTGCACTGCCCCCGCAAAGGAATATCCGGCCGATCTCCCGGGCTCAGCGTGCCACAGGCGCCCGGCATGACGTCGCGGCGTCAGCCGCGTCCGCCGGATCACCGCCGCGCTTCTCGCTTTTCCTTTCGCGGCCACCCGTTACACTGGCTCCGGAACCGCCGCGAAAGGCCAGATCATGATCCACGTCCACCACCTCAACCGCTCCCGCTCGCATCGCATCCTGTGGCTGCTGGAGGAAATCGGCCATCCCTACACCATTGCGCATTACAAGCGTGACGCCAAAACCAACCTCGCCCCGCCGGAGCTGCGCAGCGTGCACCCCCTGGGCAAATCGCCGATGGTGGAACTGGACGGCAAATTGATCACCGAAAGCGCCGCGATCACCGAAGTGCTTTGCGCCCGGTTTGCGCCTGAGATGGTTCCGGACCGCGACGATGACGCCTACCTGCGCCATCTCGAACTGATGCATTTCGCCGAAGGCTCTGCCATGACGCCGATCCTGCTGAACCTCTATGTGGGTCGCCTCGGCGAGGCGGGCGCGCCGCTGCATCCGCGCATCTCGGAGGAGCTGACCAGCCATTTCGCCTATATGAACAGCCTTGTGCGCCCCTCCGGCCATTTCGTGCTGGACCGGTTGTCCGCCGCCGACATCATGCTCAGCTTTCCGGCGGAAATCGCCATGCGGATGGAGCGCGGCGCGGAATTTCCGGCACTGAAGGGGTTTGTCGAAATGATCCACGCCCGCCCGGCCTACCAGCGCGCAACGGAAAAAGGCGGCGAATGACGACGGGCTGAGCAGCGGGGCAAAGCGCCATTGCACCGGGCCTTTCTCCATGCCACCAAAGCAGTCATGAAACAGACCCTGACCAGCCTCAACGGCACCCCGGCAAGCCGCCTTGCCTTTGGCACCATGCAATTCGGCGGAAGGGCGGATGCCGCCGCTTCCGCCGCGATGTTCGAAACCTGTATCGATGCGGGCATCACCCATTTCGACACGGCACATGTCTATACCGATGGGGCGTCGGAAACCCTGTTGGGGCAGTTCCTGGGCAGCCGCCGCGACGAGCTGATCGTCGCGACAAAGGCGGCCTACTCGGGCGGTGCGGGGCGCGAGAACATCGTGAATTCCGCCGAAACCTCACGCCGGCGGATGCAGCTGGACACGCTCGACGTGCTTTATCTGCACCGTTTTGATCCGGATACGGACATGGCCGAAAGTTTTGAAACCTTCGCCCGGCTCAGGGAAAAGGGCCATATCCGCCACATCGGCCTGTCCAACTTTGCCGCCTGGCAGGTGGTCAAGGCGGCAGGTGTCGCTGCGGCATTCGGCCTCGACATCGCCGTGATCCAGCCGATGTACAATCTGGTCAAACGCCAGGCAGAGGTCGAGATCCTGCCGATGGCGGATGACCTTGGCATTCTGGTCGCCCCCTATTCGCCTCTGGGCGGCGGGTTGCTGACCGGGAAATACGGCGCTGGCGGCAGTGGCAGGCTCAGTGAGGATGACCGCTATGCCGCGCGCTACGGACAGGCACAGATGCATGAGGCCGCGCAGGGGCTGACCAAAATCGCCGGGGAGGCAGGCCTGCATCCCGCCACGCTGGCGGTGGCCTGGGCCGCGCGGCATCCGACGGGCCCAAGCCCGATCATCTCGGCCCGGTCGGTCGAACAGTTGCAGCCCTCGCTGGATGCGCTGAATTTCGAAATGTCGGATGAGCTTTACGCCCGGCTGAGCGCCCTCAGCCCGACGCCGCCACCGGCCACGGACCGGCTGGAGGAACAGACATGAGCGATATCATAGTCATCGGGGGCGGCATCGCAGGTCTCTCCGCGGGCGCGCGCCTGTCTGCCGATGCAAAGGTGACCGTGCTGGAAAGCGAAACCGCTCTGGGCTTTCACGCATCGGGCCGCTCCGCCGCCCTGTTCGAGCAGAACTACGGCCTGCCCAGCACGGTCGCGCTGAACAAGGCCAGCGCCGAGTACCATTGGCATGCGAACGGCGGCTACCTCAGCCCGCGCGGTTTCCTGCTGGCGGCCCGTGCCGGGGAACGCGCGGGATTTGAAAAGGATGCCGAGACGCTGGGCATCGCAGAGATCAGCCCGGAACGGGCGCTGGAACTGATACCGATCCTGAATCCGGCCGAGCTGGCCTTTGCGGGCTATCACGAAGAAGCCTATGACATCGACACCGACCGGATGATGCAGGATTTCGCCCGCGAGATCCGCCGCAACAGCGGCGAAGTCATGACCGATGCGCGTGTCACCGCGATCACCCGGCAGGGCGGAACCTGGCAGGTCACCTCCACCCGGGGAAACCATACCGCCGCGCGGCTGGTCAATGCGGCGGGGGCCTGGGCCGATCAGATCGCCGGGATGGCCGGGATCGCCCCCTTGGGCATCGTGCCGCACCGCCGCTCCATGGCGCGGCTGCCGGCGCCGGGTGGCCATGATGTCAGCCAATGGCCCATGTTCTTTGGCGTGGGCGAATCCTGGTACGCCAAGCCCGACGCCGGTGCGCTGCTGGTGTCCCCTGCCGAGGAAGACCCGGTAGAGCCACACGACGCCTGGGCCGACGACATGGTCCTGGCCGAAGGGCTGGCGCGCTACGAGGAGATGGTGACGGAACCGGTGACCCGGCTGTTGACCTCCTGGGCCGGGCTGCGCAGCTTTTCCCCGGACCGTGCGCTGGTGCTGGGCCCGGAACCGGGTGATCCGGCCTTTGTCTGGTGCGCGGCCCAGGGCGGTTACGGGTTTCAGACAGCCCCCGCCGCATCGCAACTGCTGGCCGACCTGGTGATGGGGCGTGCGCCCGCGCTGCCCGGCGCGGTTGTGGCCAGCCTGACACCGGACAGGTTCCGCCGGTGAGCCGCAAACTGCCGGCCAGCGCCAGCGTCGCCGACCACCGGGAGAACGGCAAGCTCTTTGCCCCTGCTGCCGCACGCAATGCCGAAGCGATCTGCGCCGTACTGGTCCAACATGCCCCGGCCACGGGCCGCGCACTGGAAATAGCCAGCGGTACGGGACAGCATGTGGTGACCTTTGCCGGCACCCTGCCCGGCCTCACCTGGCAGCCGACGGGAATCGACCCGGCGCGCCGTGCCAGCATCGACGTCCATGTGGCAGAGGCAGGCCTGACCAATATCGCCCCGGCAAGGCACCTCGACGCCTGTGCGCCCGACTGGGGCACAGACACCGGCCCCCGGGATCTGATCGTGCTGGTGAACCTGCTGCACCTGATTTCCGATGCCGAGGCGCAACTGCTGCTGAAAGGCGTGTCGCAGGCGCTGGCCCCCGGTGGTGTCTTTCTTCTTTACGGGCCTTTCAGGCGGTCCGGAGAACTGATCAGCGAAGGTGACCGCCGGTTCGATGCGGAACTGCGCGGCGCCGATCCGCTGATCGGCTACAAGGACGACCTTGAAGTCGAGGGATGGCTGCGCAACTCTGGGCTGGAGCCGAACGGCGGCATCGAGATGCCCGCCAACAACCTTGCCCTTGTCGCGCGAAAGCCTGTTTGATGATCCAGTTCCGCCGCCTTTTCTTCCTGTGCCTGCTCGCCCTTGCCGCCTGCGGGGGCGCGCATGATACCGGGGTGCCGCCCGCCCCGCCCGGCGTGCTGTTCGCGCCGGACTTCGGCGACAGCGATCCGGCCTCTTTCAACGCACCACGCCCTGCCGCCTTTGCCGTGCACGGCATTGACGCCGCACGTTTCCAGCACAGCGTCGATTGGGGCAGGGCACGGGCCAGCGGCGTGAACTTTGCCTTCATCAAGGCGACAGAGGGCGGTGACCTGCTCGATTCCGCCTTTCACGAGCACTGGCGTGCGGCGGGCAGCGCCGGCGTGGTCCGCGGGGCCTATCATTTCTATTACTTCTGCACCCCGCCCGAGGATCAGGCCCGCTGGTTCATCCGCAACGTCCCGCGCAGCGCGGGCATGATGCCTCCCGTGCTCGACATGGAATGGAACCCCTTCTCGCCGACCTGCGCCACCGTGCGCCCCCCGGGGGCGGAAGTGCGCGATCAGATGCGGCGCTGGCTGCGGGTCGTCGAGGCGCATTACGGACAGCGCCCGATCATCTATACCACGCCGGAATTCTACCGGCAGAACGGCCTGGGCCAGTTCGGCGGATACGAATTCTGGCTGCGTTCCACCGCCAAGACCCTGGGCGAGGCCTATCCCGGCCAATCCTGGAAATTCTGGCAGTATACCGCCACCGGTATCGTGCCCGGCATCGCCGGCGGGGTGGACCTGAACGCCTTCAACGGCAACCGGTCGGACTGGCAGGCATGGCTGGCGCGCCGATCCGTTCGGTAGCCGCTTCTTCGAAAAAACGGGCCGGAGTTTTGAAAACTCCGGCCCCCGGTATCAGGTGCCGCCGCCCATCGGGCAGCCGATTGCTTACCCGTCGACCCGGATGTTCGCGTTCTTGGGATCATAGGGGCTGTCCTCAACCACCTCTGCATCCCAAAGCTGATCGAACATCTTGATCTTCAGCTTCGTGCCCACCTCGGCATGTTCCGGCTTCACATAGCCCATGCCGATGCTCTTGCCGAAGGCCACCGAATAGCCGCCGGAGGTCAAGCGCCCGGTGCGGGTGTCGCCCGCATACAGCACTTCGCGGCCCCAGGGGTCTGCATCTTCCGGCCCGTCGATCAGCAGGGTCACGCATTTCGCACGGATGCCGTGATCGGCCATCGCCTGCTTGCCGTGGAACTCCTTGTTCAGATCGACAAAGCGCGGCAGATCGGCCTCCAGCGGGGTGGCGTCACGGCCCAGCTCGTTGCCAAAGGCGCGGTAGCTCTTCTCCTGCCGCAGCCAGTTCTGCGCCCGCGCGCCGACCAGCTTCATGCCGTGCTTCTCGCCCGCTTTCTCAAGCTGGTCGAAGAGGTAGTTCTGCATCTCGATCGGGTGATGCAATTCCCAGCCAAGTTCGCCGGTATAGGCGACGCGGATGGCGCGCACCGGGCACATGCCCAGTTCGATGTTGCGCATGGTCAGCCAGGGGAAACGCTTGTTGGACAGCACCGTCTCGGGGTCCGCATCCTTGACGATCTCCTTGAGAACATCGCGCGATTTCGGTCCCGCGATGGCAAAGACACCCCATTGCGTGGTCACATCGTGGCATTCGATATAGCCGAACTCCGGCGCCTTGTCCTCGATCGCCTTGCGCAGATAATCGCTGTCATAGGCGGTCCAGGCGCCGGCGGAGACGAGGTAATATTCATCCTCGCCCAAGCGCACGATGGTATATTCCGTGCGCGTGGTCCCGGCCCCGGTCAGCGCATAGGTCAGGTTGATACGGCCAACGCTGGGCAGCTTGTTGCAGGTGAACCAATCCAGGAACTGCGTCGCCCCCGGCCCCTTGACCAGATGCTTGGTAAAGGCGGTGGCGTCGATCAGGCCCACACCCTCGCGGATCGCCCTGGCCTCTTCCACGGCATATTGCCACCAGCCGCCGCGGCGGAAGCTGCGGGCATCGTGGTCGCTGAACCCTTCCGGCGCGAAATAGTTCGGGCGTTCCCAGCCGTTGACCCAGCCGAATTGCGCGCCGCGTGCGGCCTGCCGGTCATAGGCAGGCGAGGTGCGCAGGGGGCGGCAGGCGGGGCGTTCCTCGTCTGGGTGGTGCAGGATATAGACGTGCTCGTAGGCTTCCTCGTTCTTGCGCGCGGCAAACTCGGTGGTCATCCAGTCGCCGTAGCGTTTGGGGTCGAGCGACGCCATGTCGATCTCGGCCTCGCCCTCGACCATGAGCTGCGCCAGATAATAACCGGTGCCGCCCGCCGCCGTGATCCCGAACGAGAACCCTTCGGCGAGCCACATGTTGCGCAGTCCCGGCGCCGGACCCACCAGCGGGTTGCCATCGGGGGTGTAGCAGATCGGCCCGTTGAAATCGTCCTTCAGGCCGCAATTCTCGGCGGATGGAATACGGTGGTTCATCGCCATGTACTGATCTTCGATCCGGTCCAGGTCGAGCTGGAACAGATCCGCGCGGAAGCTGTCCGGCACGCCGTATTCGAACCGCGCAGGCGCGTTGGGCTCGTAAACCCCGAGGATCCAGCCGCCGCGCTCTTCACGGACATAGGACTGCGCATCGGCATCACGGATCACCGGGTGCTCGACATTGCCTTCCTGCTTGCGGAATGCGACCAGCTCGGGGTCCTGATCCATCACGATGAACTGGTGCTCCACCGGAATCGCAGGCATCTTGATGCCCAGCATCTTCGCAGTGCGCTGCGCGTGGTTGCCAGATGCCGTCACCACATGCTCCGCCGTGATCACAATCTGCTCGTCGGAGGGCACAAGGTTGCCGCCCTTTTCGACCATCTTCGTCGCGGTCACTTCCCAGGCCTCGCCGTTCCAGTGAAAGGCATCCGCCTGCCACTTGCGCTCGATCATCACGCCCCGCTGGCGCGCGCCCTTGGCCATCGCCATGGTCACATCGGCCGGGTTAATATAGCCGTCGGTCTGGTGATAGATCGCGCCCTTCAGGTCCTCGGTGCGGATCAGCGGCCATTTCGCCTTGATCTGATCCGGCGTCAGCCACTCATAGGGCACGCCGCAGGTCTCGGCGGTCGAGGCATAGAGCATATATTCGTCCATGCGTTCGTCGGTCTGCGCCATCCGCAGGTTGCCCACCACGGCGAAACCGGCGTTCAGCCCGGTCTCTTCTTCCAGCGTCTTGTAAAACTTGATCGAATAATCATGGATATGCGTGGTCGCGAAAGACATGTTGAAATAGGGCAAAAGGCCCGCCGCATGCCAGGTGGAGCCTGACGTCAGCTCGTCGCGCTCCAGCAGCATCACATCTTCCCAGCCCGCGCGCGCAAGGTGATAGGCGATGGATGTTCCCACGGCACCGCCGCCGACAACCAGTGCTTTGACGTTTGTTTTCATGTCCGGGGCTCCCCTGCTGGATCTGCCCCCCTTTTAGTCAGGACACTGGAATTCCACCATTCCGCGCCGACGCAAGACAGCGCAAAACCGACCTGCGCCATGCGAATTTTCAACCGCGCTTTCCACCACCGACCCAAAGCGGCGAATCCACCGGACAGAGGCGCGGAATCACACCCCTCCCTTCATTGTTCTTCAAATACACATTCCCCCCGTGCCACTGGCGCAAAGCCCCGAGAGAAGGGCTCAGCCCGCCACGGACACCCGGAATGTCATGCGGCGCAGCCGCGCCTTTGGATCACGCGGGCAGGATCTTGCCGGGGTTCATGATGTTGTCCGGGTCCAGCGCCACCTTAATCGCCCCCATGACGCTGAGCGCCTCCGGCCCCAGCTCCTTGATCAGGTAGGGCCGTTTGCCCTGCCCCACACCATGTTCCCCGGTGCAGGTGCCATCCATGGCAATCGCCATCTCGTTCAGCCAGCTGATGAAACTTTCCGCACGGGCGACCTCGCCGGCGTCCTCCATGTCCAGCAACAGCGAGGCGTGGAAATTCCCGTCGCCCGCGTGGCCCACCACCGGCGCGATCAGCCCCAGCTCGCGCGCCTTGGCGTCGCTGGCCGCAACCGCCTCGGCCAGACGCGAGATCGGCACGCAGACATCCGTGGCGACCGCCTTGCAGCCGGGCCGCAGCGCCATCACGGCCCAATAGGCGTCATGCCGGGCCTGCCACAGCTTGTTGCGCTCTTCCAGGGATGCCGTTGCCCGATAGCCGGTGCCGCCTTCTTCCTCCGCCAGCATGCCAAAGGTCTCCGCCTGTTCGGCAACACCCGCTTCGGAGCCGTGGAATTCCAGCAGCAACAGCGGCGTTTCCGGCAGGTCCAGCTTGGAATAGGCGTTCACCGCCTTCACCACCATGGCATCCAGCAGCTCGATCCGCGCCACCGGCACCCCGTATTGAATCGTTGCCATCACCGCGCGCGAGGCTGCTTCCAGCGTTGGAAAGGAACAGCGCGCGGCGGAAATCGTCTCGGGGATGCCCTGCAATTTCAGGGTGATCTCCGTGATCAGCCCCAGCGTCCCCTCGGACCCCACCATCAGCCGGGTCAGGTCATAGCCGGCAGAGGATTTCCGCGCCCGGCTGGCGGTGCGCATGATCCGCCCGTCCGCCAGCACCACCTCCAGGCTGAGCACATTGTCCTTCATGGTGCCATAGCGCACCGCATTGGTGCCCGAGGCCCGCGTCGCCGTCATCCCGCCAAGCGAAGCATTGGCGCCTGGATCAATCGGAAAGAACAGCCCCTGGTCACGCAGGTAGGTGTTCAGCGCCTCCCGCGTCACACCGGGCTGCACCCGGCAATCCAGATCGCCTGCATTGACCTCAAGCACCTTGTCCATCTGGCTGAGATCGACCGAGATGCCCCCGGCGGGCGCGTTGACATGCCCCTCCAGCGAGGTGCCGGTGCCATAGGGGATGACCGGCACCTTATGTTCCGCACAGACCTTCACGATCTCGGAGACTTCCTGCGTCGATTGGGCAAAGACCACACCATCGGGCATCTGGTTCTCGATCCAGGTGGTGGTATGGCCGTGCTGTTCGCGGATCGACTGGCCGGTCTGGAACCGCTCGCCAAAGCGCTGTTTGAGCACGCCCAGAACCGATCCGATCCCGTCTTCGTTGCGCGCCAATGTGGTTATTTTTGCCATATCGTTCCCTTTTCCGCCAAGCGCGGTCCCTTATTGTCCATATGCGATGCCCTCGCGGCGCGGATCCGCGCCACCCTGCAGGTCATCGCCGATAGCGATCAGATGCAGACCCGAGGTCAGCTCCCGGCTGCCCACTTCGAACCCCATCGCGCCCAGCGCATCTGTCAGTTCGACCGCCGCAGTCCCCTCTTCAAGATCATAGGCCCCGAACCGGTTGACGGCATGGGGGATGCCTGCAGCCTGCTGCACATCCAGCCCCCAGTCGATCACGCCGATGATCGCTTCGGCCACATAACCGATGATCCGGCTGCCGCCGGGGCTGCCAACCGCCAGCACCGGCTTGCCGTCCTTCAGCACGATTGTGGGCGCCATGGAAGAGCGCGGCCGCTTGCCCGGCTCCACCCGGTTGGCGATCGGCACGCCTTCGCTGTGGGAGCTGAAAGAGAAATCCGTCAGCTCATTGTTCAGCAGATAGCCGTTCACCATGATCCGGCTGCCAAAGCCGTTCTCGATGGTGGTGGTCATGCTGGCAACATTGCCCGCCGCATCGACGATGGAGATATGCGAGGTCGAGGGCAGTTCGAGCGAGATATCATCGGCCCAAAGCAGCGCATGGTCGAATTCCGGTTCGCCCGGTGCCACCTCAGCCAGCGCCGCATCGCCTGACAGCAGGGTCGCGCGCTGCGCCAGATAGGCTTCATCCAGCAACCCTTTCACCGGCACCGGCACAAAATCGCTATCCGCCAGATAGCGCCCGCGATCCGCAAAGGCCAGCCGTGCGGCATCCCCCATCAGGCGGCGCACCTGCGCGTCCTGCGGTCCCGCGCTCAGGTCATATCCTTCGAGCAGCCCCAGGATCTGCCCCACGGCCACCGCCCCGGAAGAGGGCGGCCCCATCCCGCAGACCTCATGACCCCGATAAGGCGCACAGACAGCCGCGCGTTCCTTGACCTGATAAATGCTCAGATCCACGGGCGAGAGCATGCCCGCCCCTTCCATTGCGCCGTTGACCGCATCGACGATGGCCTGCGCATTGGTCCCCGTATAGAAGGACGCCGCACCGCCGTTCAGCATCCGCAGCGTTTCCGCATAGGCCGGGTTCTTCAGCAGGTCACCCGCCGCCAGGGGTGCGCCCCCCGGCATGAAATATGCCGCTGTATCGGCAAAACGGCCCAGCCGTTCCTGGTCGCCTTGGATCAGCCCGGCCAGCCGGGGCGAAACCGAAAATCCTTCTTCGGCCAGGGCAATCGCCGGGGCCGTCAGATCGGAGAAAGGCAGTTTGCCCCAGCGTTCATGCACCGCCTCCATCAGCGCAGGCGTGCCCGGCACCCCGACAGAGCGCCCGCCCACCACCGCGTCAAAGAATTTCAGTGGCGCGCCATCCGCGTCCTGGAACCGGCGCGGTGTCGCGGCCAGCGGTGCTGTCTCGCGCCCGTCCAGTGTCGTCACCTCGCCCGTCGCGGCATCATACCAGACCAGAAAGGCCCCGCCGCCCAGACCGGAACTTTGCGGCTCGACCAGCCCCAGCATCACCTGCACCGCCACCAGCGCATCCGCCGCCGTGCCACCCGCGGCCAGCGCATCGGCCCCGGCCTTGACCGCATGGGGATTGGCTGCCGCGACCATCCAGTTTTGCGCCTTGACCGGCTTGCCCTGCACCTTTGCCGCCATGGCGCCGGCATATTCGGGGCCCATATCCTCGAACACGCCCGCCCCCGCCGCTTCCGGTGCCACCGCATCCGCAACCTGCTGGGCCGACACCGCCCCCGCAAACAGGACCGTCAGAACTGAAACCACTTTCCACATCGCGCAACACCTCTCTCTTTTTGGGCTCAAATATCCCAGGGAGTTTGAGGGACAGCGTCCCTCATCCCCAAATAGATCGCGTGCGGCACAGCCGCGCCTGCGGATCACGCCCGCAACGGATCACAACATCGACGGCACCACCTGATCGGGCGGACGATGGCCGTCGTCGAAAGTCTTGATGTTGATGATGACCTTCTCGCCCATCTCGATCCGCCCCTCCAGCGTGGCCGATCCCATGTGCGGCAGCAACACCACGTTATCCAGCTCGCGCAGGCGCGGGTTGATGTCGGTGCCACGCTCATAAACATCCAGCCCCGCGCCCTTGATCTCGCCCGCGCGCAACATCCGCGTCAGCGCATTCTCGTCGATCACCTCACCCCGCGAGGTGTTCACGATCACCGCATCGGGCTTCATCAGCTTCAGCCGCCGCGCGTTCATCAGGTGGAAGGTCGAGGGCGTATGCGGGCAGTTGATCGAAATCACGTCCATCCGTGCCACCATCTGATCGAGGCTTTCCCAATAGGTCGCATCGAAACTGCGCTCGGTCTCGGCGTGCAGCCTGCGCCTGTTGTGATAGTGGATCTGCATCCCGAAGGCGCGGGCCCGCGTGGCCACCGCCTGCCCGATGCGCCCCATGCCGAGAATGCCCAGCCGCCGCCCGCTGATCCGCCCGCCCAGCAGCGCCGTGGGGGCCCAGCCGGTCCAGTCGCCCTTTTGCATCAGGGACATGCCTTCCGGCATCCGGCGTGTCACCGCCAGAATCAGCGCCATGGTCATGTCGGCGGTATCCTCGGTCAGCGCGCCGGGCGTGTTGGACACAAGAATGCCGCGCTGCCGGGCTGTCGCCACGTCGATATTGTCGACCCCCGCGCCATAGTTCGCGATCAGCTTGAGCTGCTCGCCCGCCTGGCCGATCAGCGCCGCATCCACGGTATCGGTGATTGTCGGCACCAGAACATCTGCGCTTTTGACCGCTTCGGCCAGCTCGGCCCGGGTCATCGGCACATCATCCGTGCGCAGCGTCACGTCAAACAATTCGGACAGCCTCGTCTCCACCGCATCGGGCAACCGTCGCGTGACTACAACACTCAACCGTTTCTTTGACATTTCGTCCTCCCCAGACTTGGCGACCTTCGTATTCCCGCGCATGGTGTCCCAAGCAGCGACGAGGCACAAGAACCTCGCGGTGTAAAAGAGCAAACAAAACCAAACAGAAGACAGTGCAGGCAGCACCAATGATCCTTCTATTCAAAAACGCCGCAAAGGCGTTTGCAGTACTGACGATTCTGACGGCGCCCGTGCTCAACCCCCCGGCCCTTGCCGACGGGGTCGGGCCCGTCACCAACCTTCCCCTGCCCAGATTCGTGTCCATGAAGGCCTCCGAAGGCAACGTGCGCCGCGGCCCCTCGCTGTCGCATCGCATCGACTGGGTGTTCAAACGGCGCGACATGCCGCTCAGGATCACGGCGGAGCACGGCCATTGGCGCCGGGTGGAGGACCGCGACGGCATGGGTGGCTGGGTGCATTATTCGCTGTTGTCCGGCACCCGCACGGTTCTGGTTGAACAGGACATGCTGGCGCTGCACGTGCGTCCGGACCCGAATGCACCGGTCTCTGCCGCGCTTGAACTGGGTGTGGTGGCCAAGCTGGGCGAATGCATTCCCGAATGGTGCGAATTGCGCACGGGCGGATTTTCGGGCTGGGCACCCAAGGCCCGGATCTGGGGCGTATCAGCCAGCGAAGTCCACGACTGATTGCAACCGGCCCGGGTACCTGCCCCCCGCTGATTGCCCGTGATCAGGTTTTGCGTCACACTGCCTCTACCCACCATGAGGATCACGGATGCAGGCCATCACCTATGACAGATTCGGCGCGGCACGGGATGTGCTGCGCCTGCAGGACATCGAAAGCCCGCCCCCCGGCCCCGGCGAGGTCCGGGTGAAACTGGCGATTTCCGGTGTGAACCCCTCGGATGTGAAGGCGCGCGCGGGTCTGCGGCCCGGCGTCACCAAACCCGATTATCCCCTGATCGTGCCGCACAGTGACGGTGCCGGAGAGATTGAGGCCGTAGGTCCCGGCGTGGACAGGGCCCGCATCGGCCAGCCTGTCTGGATCTGGAATGGTCAATGGCAGCGCAGCCACGGCACGGCGGCCAGCCACATCACCCTGCCCGCCCATCAGGCGGTCCCGCTGCCGAAAGGTGTCGGCTTTGAGGTGGGCGCCAACCTCGGCATTCCCGGCCTGACCGCCTGCCATGCGGTATTCGGCGGCGGTGGCGTGGCCGGTGAAACCGTGCTGGTGCAGGGCGGCGCGGGAACGGTCGGCCTGCTGGCGGTGCAGCTGGCCAAATGGGGCGGGGCAAGGGTGATTGCCACCTGCAGCGACGCTGACCGTGATGTCGTCACTGCAGCCGGTGCTGACGTGGTGCTGAACTACCGCGCCGGAGATCTTGCCGCGCAGGTGCTGGCGGCCAATGGTGGCAAACAGGTGGAAACGATCGTGGAGGTCGAATTCGGCCTGAACATCGGGACCGATGCGGCGCTGATCGCACCCAACGGGCGCATTGCCCCCTATGGCTCCGCCAAGGAGATGGAACCCGCGCTGTCCTTCGGCGCTCTGCTGTTCAAGGCGGTGACCATCGACATCATCCTGATCTACCTCTTGCCCGCAGCCGAACGCGACGCCGCAATCAGCCGGTTGCATCACGCCCTGGAGGATGGTGCGCTGACCTGCCCGACCGAGCGGATTTACCCGCTGGCCGAAGCAGCCGCCGCCCATGAAGCCGTCGAAAGCGGTCGGCGCAATGGCGCCATCCTGATCGACTGCCAGGGCTGAGCGACGGGCAGTTTCCCGAGATAGCGACGCGGTTTCCGGCAAGCTCCGGCGTTCCTGCCCCCTTTCCGCATGATTGCCAGGGCAGCGGCACCGGCCTAGGGTAGTGCAATTGCACCACCACGGATTTTCAGATCATGCGTTTCATTCCCCTTCTGCTCTGCCTTTTCCTGCCATTTGCCACCCTCGCCCAGACCAGCGATCAGCCGACCGGAACCATCGCGATCCAGGATGATGCCGCATCGGACGCGGCCATCGCCAACCGCATCCGCGACATCCTGCGCGAGCTGGAAGGCTATGAGGATATTTCGGTGACCGTCTCCTCCGGGATCGTGACCCTGCGCGGCACAACGCTGGACATGGCCTCTGCCACGCGGTTGACAGAACTGGTGGGCCGGGTCGAAGGGGTGGTGGCCATCGAGAACGAGGTTTTCGAGACGACGGATGTGGCACGGCGGCTCAACCCCGCTGTGGAGCGGTTCAAGTCACGCGGCTATCAGTTTGTCGCCTTCCTGCCGCTGGCGATGATCGCACTTGCGGTGTTCTTTGCCGTCGTTCTGTTCGGCTTTTTCATTGCGCGGCGCAAGCAGCCCTGGGACCGGATGTCGCCCAATGCCTTCATCGCCGACATCTACCGCCAGATCGTGCGGTTGTTCTTCATCGTGGCCGGGCTTGTCATCGCATTGGACATCGTGGGCGCAACGGCGCTGCTGTCGGGCATTCTGGGCGCTGCGGGGATCGTGGGCCTGGCCATCGGTTTCGCCGTGCGGGACACGGTGGAAAATTTCATCGCCTCGATCATGCTGTCGATCCGCCAGCCGTTCCGTCCCAATGACACCGTGGAGATCGAGGGCGACACCGGCAAGGTCATCCGCCTGACCAGCCGCGCCACCATCCTGCTGAGCTTTGACGGCAACCACATCCGCATCCCCAATGCCACGGTCTTCAAGAGCCGGATCGTCAACTTCTCGCGCAATGCCGAGCGGCGGTTCACCTTTGCCCTCTCCGTGGCCTCGGATGCGGACCTGGACCAGGCGCGCCACATGGCCGAAGACACGTTGAACGCCCTGCCCTTCGTGCTGGACAGCCCCGAGGTTTCGGTCTGGATTCAATCGGTCGATGACTTCTGGGTCACCCTGAACATGGCCGCCTGGATCAACCAGAATGACACCTCCATCGTGCTGGCCCGGTCGGAGGCCATCCGCCTGACCCAAGCCGCGTTTGACGCGGCGGGAATCGCCGCCCCCCTGCCCAGCTACCGGATCGAGAATCTGCCGGGCGCCCCCACCCCCGCGCAAGAGCCCGGGCCTGGCGCCCAGCGGCAGGATACAGCCGCCCCCGCCCCGGTACAGGACGTAGAGGCAACCGCAGAAAAAGAACTGGAAAAGATCGTGGATCAGGAACGCGCCGAACTGTCGCGGCGCGATCTGTTGAATGTGAACGCAACAGAGGAATAGGATTTTTGCCAAAACGGGTCTTGCGTTGACCGCCCAAGGCCCTTAATTAGCGGCTCACGTTGGGATGTAGCCAAGTGGTAAGGCAACTGTTTTTGGTACAGTGTACCGTAGGTTCGAATCCTACCATCCCAGCCACTTTTCCTGAAAGTCTGTATCGCCCGCTGCGCAGCTGTAGCGCGCAACAAATGCTGGCAGATTAACGCACCTCGGCACATAGATGCCGTCGGGGGCGGTCACATCATCAAGGCCTGTCAGACGCGACCATTGAAATGACGATTCCCTCATAGGTCTTGAACACGCCCGCATCGACTCGCGACCAGACCGCAACACACCTGTGCCTCGACAGTCACAGGCGTCTCAATCAGCGGCGGCGGGCCTGCTTTGCCCTCCCCCGCGACCGGTGCCGGTCAGCTCGGGGACATGCCCCGCAGCCGCTCGGACCGACGGCGCAGCAATTCCAGCGTCGTCAGCAGCAGGACAGAGATCACAACCAGCAGTGTCGCGACCGCCAGAATGGTCGGGCTGATCTGTTCACGCAGCCCGATGAACATCTGCCAGGGCAGCGTCTTTTGACCCGCTGAGCCGACAAAGAGCACGACCACCACCTCATCGAACGAGGTGATAAAGGCAAACAGCCCGCCGGAGATCACGCCAGGCAGGATCAGCGGCATCTGCACCTTGAAGAACGTCCGGATCGGCGAGGCCCCCATGTTGGCGGCGGCCCGCGTCAGCGAACGGTCAAAGCCCACCAGGGTCGCCGTCACGGTGATGATCACGAAGGGAATACCAAGCGCCGCATGGGCCAGTACCACACCGATGTAGGTGCCCTGCAGCCCGATGCGGCTGTAGAAGAAGTACATGCCCGCCGCCGAAATGATCAGCGGCACAATCATCGGAGAGATCAGGATCGCCATGATGGCCCGCCGGAACGGCACATGCGGCTGGCTCAGCCCGATGGCCGCCAGCGTGCCGAAGCCGACCGACAGCAGTGTCGCGGCCGGTGCGATCATGACCGAGTTGCGCAGCGCATTCTGCCAGTCGGAACTGTTGAAGAAGGCGCGGTAGTGCTTCAGCGAATAGCCCGCCGGATCAAAGCGCAGCATCTCGGGCGTGAAGGTGAAAAAGTTCTCGGCATTGAAGCTCAGCGGCATGACCACAAGGATCGGGGTGATCAGGAACACCAGGATTGCCCCGCAGATCACCCGGAAGGCAAAGTGCCACAGCACCTGACCCGGTGTCAGATAGGGCGGCAATTTGCGCCGGTAACGTCCTTCGTAGAGCCAGAAGCTGAACCAGGCAAAGAACCAGCCGAACAGCGCGCCGATGACCAGCGCCGGGATACCGCCCAGCAGGAAACCGATGACCGCCAGCAGCACGACACTGCCCCAGATCCCGGGTTTCTCGGCCTTGATGACCTGCGTCAACACGAAAGCCAGCGCGCCCATGGCGATTGCGCCGATGATGATGCCCAGCAATCCGCTGCCCTGTGCGGTGCCCACAAAGAGCCCGGCCAGGGCCCCCGCAGCAGCCACGACAGAGGCATAGAAGGACACCGGCGTGCGGCTGATCGGCGTGAGTGCAGTCATGGTCCTAGCCCCCCAGTTTCACGTTATCGATGCCGACGATCCTGTCGTAGGCCCAATAGAGCGCCAGCACGACCGCCAGCAGGATCGCCCCAAGTGCGGCCGCGAGGCCCCAGTTGAGCGAGCTGGAAATGTGATAGGCGATCCGGTTCGAGATAAACGTGCCTGTCGTACCGCCCACGATTTCGGGTGTGATGTAATAGCCGATGGACAGGATGAAGACGAGGATCGACCCCGCACCGATGCCCGGCACCGACTGCGGGAAATAGACCCGCCAGAAGGCCGTCCAGTTGGTTGCGCCAAGGCTTTTGGCGGCGCGCAGAAAGGCGGGCGGAATCGTCGCCATCACCGAATAGAGCGGCAGGATCATGAAGGGCAGCAGGATATGCGTCATCGCGATGATCGTACCGGTCTGGTTGTTGATCAGCGCCAGACGGTTCGCATCGGACACGATCCCGAGCCAGACCAGCGTGTCGTTGATCACACCCTGTTGCTGCAACATCACCTTCCAGGCCGAGGTCCGCACCAGCAGCGAGGTCCAGAAGGGCAGCAGGACAAGGATCATCAGCAGGTTCGCGGTGCGCGCGGGCAGGTTCGCCAGCAGCCAGGCCACCGGATAGCCCAGCAGGATGCAACTGCCGGTGATCATCAGCGACATGAACAGCGTCCGCAGGAACAGCGTGCCATAGATACGCTGGTTTTCGGGGCGCAGTTCGGCGCCGTCCGGGCTCTTTTGCATATCGACCGCATTCAGGAAGTAGCCGTTGGTGAACGGGCCCGAATAGGTCTGGATTGTCTCCCAGATCGGGGTCTCGGCCCAATCCTTGTCGATCTCCGCAAAGGCGGCGGCGTAATCCACGGTCTCGAAACCTGCGGCGGCAGCCGCAGCCGCCTTGATCTGCGCGGCGGCAGGGCCGTCATATGCCGCGATCTGTGGCGCGGTGGGGCCGGTCAGGTCATCATAGAATGAGGAATAGATCAGCGCCCAGGGGTCTTCCTTGTACAGGTTGTCGCCATCCTCATATTGCACGAAGGCGGCAAAAATCTCGTATTTGGCAGCGGTCTGGGGGAACAGCTCTTCCATGCCGTCGCGCATTTCAAAGGCAGGCTGGTCATCGCCCGAGGCCTTGTCCCATGCCTGAATCTCGGCCAGCCATTCGTCGGAGCCGAGGAAGGCGTTCCAGTTCTCGCCCTTCTTCCAGAAATCGTCAAAATCCTCGAACTGGTCCTGATAGACCTCGCCCATGTCGCCTACGCCGCGTCCGGATTTGCGGAACAGCGAGGATGCGCCGGTCAGTTCGTAATTGAGTCGGGAACCGAGACGGGTATGCAGCTTGCGCTCCTGCGCGATGAATATGTCTTCGTAGAGTGCCTTGTAGACCGGCGCGCCGGGGGCCTGCCCGGACCCGGCTTCCCAATCGGCCAGCGCTTCGGTCGTGCGCGGCAGGGTCTGTGCGACGATCTGGTTCTCGACCGAGCGGAACAGCATGTCCGCGATCGGGGCGATGAAGGTGACCAGGACAAAGATGAGCAGCGGGGCGATCAGGATCAAGGCGCGCAGCTTCTGACGCCGCAGGGCGCGGTTCAGGCTGCGTTTCAGCGACGTGCCGTCCGCGGCGCGAATCTTTCCGTCAGATTTTTTGCCCCCCTGTTCGGGAGAATCCTGGGGGATCGTCTCGGTCACATCGCTCATCGGGCTGTCCTTCGCGGGGAATTCGGGCAGGCCGGACCAGGGATCCGGCCTGCGAAGGGCGGGCCATCAGCGGCCCGCCCGGGTTCAGTTTATTGCGCGAGCCACGCCTGGAATTTCGCGTCGATGTCGTCGCGATAGTCAGCCCAGAACTCGTAGTTGTAGAGGAAGGTGTTGCCAGCGTTTGCCGGATCGGTCGGCATGTGCTGCTTCATGTCCTCGGGCACCAGCGGTGCGGACGACAGGCGTGCCGGACCATAGGAAATGTACTTGGCCTGATCAGCCAGACGCTGGGTGTCGGTGGCGAACTTGATGAAGTCCTTCACACGGTTCAGGCGCGCTTCGTCCAGGCCTTCGGGGATGATCCAGCCATCCAGGTCAAAGACCTGAGCGTCCCACATCATGCCGACGGGCTGGTTCTGCTCTTCGATGACCGAGAACAGGCGACCGTTGTAGGTGGAGCCCATGAAGACTTCGCCGTCTGCCAGAAGCTGGGGCGTATCCGCACCGGCCGACCACCAGATCACGTTGTCCTTGATGGTGTCGAGCTTGGCCAGCGCCTTCTCCTGACCTTCCGGTGTCGCCAGCACGTCATAGACTTCGTCCTTGGCAACGCCGTCACACAGCAGCGCCCATTCCATGTTGTTGATCGGACGCTTTTCCAGCGCACGCTTGCCGGGATAGGTTTCCAGGTCGAACACCGAGCAGATTTCGCTGGGCGCCGCAGCACCTTCGGGCACCATGTCTGTGCGGTAGCCGAATGTGGTCGAATAGACGATCTGCGGGATGTAGCAGTCGGAGACGATCAGGTCGCCGAAGTCATCTTCTGCGGATGTGCCGTCGGCGCCTTCGGCCAGCAGCTCATTGGGTTCGTATTCCATCGCCAGACCTTCGTCGCAGAGGCGAATGGCGTCAGACGCCACCACGTCAACGAGATCCCAGGTGATGTTGCCCGCTTCGTTCATCGCGCGCAGCTTGGCCACGGCTTCATTGGAGCTTTCATCCCATACGACATTCACTTCGGGGTGCAGCGCCTGATAGGGCTCAACATAGGCCTTCAACTGGCTGTTCTGATAAGCCCCGCCCCAGGACACGATGGTCATGTCGTTGGACATTTCCTGTGCCAGGGCAACGCCTGCGACTGCGCTGAGCGCGGTCGAAGTTAGTAGGATTTTGGTGAATTTCATTTGGTATTCTCCCAATTTTCTTCCCGTTTTTTCAAGTAAGGCCAATAACAACGGGTTTAGTTACGGGCTTCGTGTTCATCGCGGGCTTGCGCCCGCGACATGACACGCGCGCCTATGCGTCCAGCGCGCGGCAATCTTCTGCCTGCCAGCCGATCTCGACGGTCTGGCCCGGCTCCAAGCGCACCTGGTCGGGCGCATTGCGTGTCTTGACGATGAAGGAATCGTTCCCCGCGACCCTGAGCCGGGTGCGGAAGATGTCCCCCATGTAGATGAATTCGAGCACCTCGGCCTGCAACGTATGCGCACCGGGGTTGAGACGCTCCATGTTGAACTCGACCCTTTCGGGCCGGATCGACAGCTGCGTGCGCTCGCCTGCCTTGTTCACGTTGACGGGCATCGCGTCGATCAGACTGCCATCGTCCAGCTTGACGACCGCCAGCCCGTTCTTGATTTCCTTGACCTCGCCCTGCAGCGTATTGTTCTCGCCGATGAACTGCGCCACGAAACTGTTGCAGGGTTTCTCATAAAGCTCGTCCGGCGGGGCAAGCTGCTGGATGCGCCCGTCTTCAAAGACCGCAACGCGGTCCGACATGGTCAGCGCCTCGGTCTGGTCGTGGGTCACATAGACCACGGTAATCCCGAGGTTGTCGGCAATGTGCTTGATCTCGAACTGCATATGCTCGCGCAGCTGCTTGTCGAGCGCGCCCAATGGTTCGTCCATCAGCACCAGATCGGGTTCGAAAACCAGCGCCCGGGCCAGCGCCACGCGCTGCTGCTGACCACCGGAAAGCTGCGCGGGACGACGGCCGCCGAAGCTTTCCATCTGCACCATGCCAAGGGCGCGCGCGACTTTCTCTTCGCGCTCGGACTTGCCCATCTTGCGCACTTCCAGCGGGAAGCTGAGGTTCTCTGCAATCGTCATATGCGGGAACAGCGCGTAGTTCTGGAACACCATGCCGATGCCGCGCTTGTGGGGCGAGATGTTGTTGATCGGCTTGCCATCCAGCAGGATGTCGCCATGGGTCGCCGTCTCGAACCCGGCCAGCATCATCAGGCATGTGGTCTTGCCGGAGCCCGATGGCCCGAGCATTGTCAGGAATTCGCCCTTGCCTATCGACAAGTTCAGGTCTTTGACCACAAGCGTTTCGCCATCGTAACTTTTCTGTACGTGATCGAACACGACGAAATCGCCGCCAGTGGCTTTCTCAGACAAATCGCACCTCCCCAGGTGTTATGTTTGTTCCCGCCAATTCAGCGAGTGTTTCCACCGTTTCGGCAGGTTGGCTTTTAGACAACCACATGCCTCAGGGCTTTGCAACCGGGCAGGTGTGGCAAGATACGCTCTGGGGAAAGTGCGATTATTCTTTATGCGACGCCTATGACCTCAACGACCGCTTGGGTTGTTTTTGCGACAATCTCGTCCGCTTCTGCCTCGGTCAGACAGAAGGGCGGCGCGAAACCGATGATGTCGCTTTGCGGCATCGCCCGCCCGATGACCCCGCTTGAGAGCAGCGCTGCCGCCACCTGTGGGCCGATTTTCCTGGCCGGATCATAGAACGCCCGGTCGCCCCGATTCTCGACCAGCTCCACGGCACAGAGCATCCCGGCACCCCGGATGTCGCCCACATGCGGGTGGTCGCCAAGCGCCTCCTGCATCTTGCGGTGCAGATAGGGCCCCACGGTGGCGGCATTCTCTACCAGTTTCTGATCCTCGATCACCTGCAGGTTTGCCACCCCGGCCGCCGCCCCGATGGGATGCGCGGAATAGGTCCAGCCGTGGCCGAGCGGGCCGTTTTCATCCGTGCCCTGCTCAAGCACTTTCCAGACCCGGTCGGACACGATGGAACCCGACAGCGGCGCATAGGCCGAGGTGAGGCCCTTCGCGATGGTGATGAAATCGGGTTTCAGCCCGTAATGATCGGAGCCGAACATGGTGCCCAGACGGCCAAAGCCCGTCACGACCTCATCGGCAATCAGCGCGATGTCGTGCTTTTGCAGCACCGCCTGGATGGCATCCCAATAGCCCTCCGGTGGCGGCACAATGCCCCCGGTGCCCAGAACCGGCTCCCCGATGAAAGCCGCGATGGTATCGGCCCCCTCCCGGTCGATGATCGCCTCCAGGTCGGCCACGCAATGGGCCACGAACTCCGCCTCGGTCTGGTCGAGGTTCTCGCGGCGGAAGAAATCCGGCGCGACCGTATGCAGGACCCCCGCCATCGGCAGATCGAACTTGGCGTGGAACAGCCCCAGCCCGGTCAGCGAGCCGGTCATCAGGCCCGATCCGTGGTAACCGCGCCAGCGGCTGATGATCTTTTTCTTCTGCGGCCGGCCCAGGATGTTGTTGTAGTACCAGAGCAGCTTGATGTTGGTCTCGTTCGCGTCCGATCCGCCAAGCCCGAAATAGACCTTCGACATATGCGCAGGCGCGCGTTCCATCACCATCCGGGCCAGCGTGATCGCGGCTTCTGTCCCGTGACCGGCGTAGGAATGGTAATAGCTCAGCTCATGTGCCTGAGCGGCGATGGCATCGGTGATCGCGCGCTGGCCATAGCCCGCGTTCACGCAATAGAGCCCGGCGAACCCGTCGAGGAGCCGGTTGCCGTCACGGTCGATGATGTGACTGCCCTCGGCCCCCTTGATGATCCGCGCCGGGCTTTCGCCGCGCGCATGCTGCGCCAGATGTGTGGACGGGTGAAAGAAATTCTCGCGGTCCCATTTGTCCAATACGTCGTTCGTCAGCATGTTGCGCGTCCTTCTATGCGTCGATGATGTTCGCTTCCGGGCCATAGGCGAAATTGGTGATATTCTCGACCCCGTTGCCGCCAACCACAAGGATGTCGTGCTCGCGGTAGCCACCTGCGCCGGCAATGCCCTGCGGCACCCAGATCATCGGCTCCATCGACACCACCATGCCCGGCTCCAGAACGGTATCAATATCCTCACGCAGTTCCAACCCCGCCTCCCGGCCATAGTAATGCGACAGGATGCCGAAGGAATGGCCGTAGCCGAAGGATCGGTATTGCAACAGCCCCTGGTCCGCGAAGAAGCGGTTGATCTCGTCGCAGATCCCCGAACAGGTCGCACCGGGGCGGATCAGCGACAGGCCCAGTTCATGCGCCGCCACATTCGCCTCCCACATCCTGCGGCTGGCCTTGTCCGGCTCGCCCAGAAACAAGGTGCGTTCCAAAGCGGTGTAATAGCCCGAGATCATCGGAAAGGTATTGAGGCTGAGGATATCGCCCCGCTCCAGTTTGCGCGTCGTGACAGGGTTATGCGCCCCGTCGGTGTTCAGCCCCGACTGGAACCACACCCAGCTGTCGCGCAATTCGCTGTCGGGATGGGCGCGGGCAATCTCAAGCTCCATCGCATTGCGCCCGGCCATGGCCACGTCGATCTCCCGTGTACCGGCCCTGATCGCGGCGCGGATCGCCTCTCCGCCATGGTCGGCAATGCGCGCGCCTTCGCGGATCAGGGCAATTTCCTCCCCGGACTTTATCATCCGCGCGGCCATGGTATCGCCCGCGATATCCACCAGTTCGGGCGCGCCCAGCATCTCGGCCAGCGTGTCGCGCGCAGCGAGGGTCAGGTGATCGGCCTCGATCCCCAATCGCCCCGCGCCGCCGATCAACCCCGCCACCGCACGCCAGTAATTGTTCCGCGCCCAGTCGGTGTAGATGACATTATCGCCATGCGACCGCCGCCAGGGCTGACCCGCGTCGATATTGGCGCTGACGGTGGTGCAGGTATCCTGCGTCACCACGCACCCGTAAGGCCGCCCGAAGCTGCAATAGAGAAACCCCGAGTAATAGGCGATGTTGTGCATCGACGTCAGCAGCACCGCGGGAATGTCCCGCGCCGCCATGATCTTGCGCAGCCCGGACAGCCGCCGGTCATATTCGGCCGCCGAAAAAGGCAGCGGTGCCTTGTCGCCGTTGTGGCTGGTGAAGGTCTGCGGGCGGTTGGAAAGATCAGGCATCGAAGTATCCTCAATTGGATCGGACGCGCAGGGCGCGGCCAGGTCAAAGAAAATATCCGGGCGTACAGGATGGGGAAAATGGCCGGAAACTGCGACGCCATCGCGGGCCATATACAAACTGGCTAATGTATTGTGTGCCGCCCTGTCAACGCGTAGCCTCCGCTGACAACTGCAGGAGGCCCCCTTGACCCTGACCGATCCAACGCCGTTTTCACCACAGGAATATGAGCGCCGCCTGAACCTGACCCGTGCCGCCATGACGCGCGCAGGGATCGACGTGCTGATTGCCACCGATCCATCGAACCAGGCCTGGCTGACGGGTTATGACGGCTGGTCCTTCTACGTCCATCAGGCCGTGATCCTGCCCATTGACGGCACGCCCTTCTGGTGGGGCCGCAGGCAGGACAGCAACGGCGCCCTGCGCACGGTGAACCGGGCCGTCACGGATGTGGAATTCTACACCGATGATTTTGTGCAATCGACAGAGCGTCACCCGATGCAGGATCTCTCCGCCAAGCTTGCGGCGCGCGGGCTGGCACGGGGGCGGATCGGCGTCGAGATGGACAATTACTACTTCTCCGCCAAGGCCCATACGACCCTTGTCACCTCTCTGCCCGACGCGACAATCGTTGATGCCACGGCCCTGGTGAACTGGCAACGCGCCGTCAAGTCGGAGGAAGAGCTGACTTTCATGCGCAGGGCCGCGACGATCACCGAAAAGATCATCCAGCTGGCCATCGACCGCGCCGCACCCGGCCTGCGCAAGAATGAACTCGCGGCAGAGATCATGGCATCGGGCATCACAGGCGTTGGCGAAACCTGGGGCGATTACCCCGCGATTGTGCCGCTGATGCCCTCCGGCACCGACGCCGCCGCCCCGCATCTGACCTGGAACGGCGATGTGATGAAGACGGGCGAGGTGACCTTCTTTGAACTCGCCGGCTGCTACCGCCGCTATCATGTGCCGCTGTCACGCTCTGTCATGCTCGGCACCCCGCCCGACCACATCAAACGCGGCGAAGAAGCGCTGATCGAGGGGCTGGAGGCCGGGCTGGACAAGGCGCGCGCAGGCAACCGGACCCAGGATGTCGCCAACGCCCTTGGCGCCGCGATGGACAAGGCCGGTATCGAACGCGGCGCGCGCTGTGGCTATTCCATCGGCCTCAGCTATCCGCCCGACTGGGGCGAACGCACCATGTCGCTGCGCCCCGAGGACGAAAGCGTGCTGAAACCCGGCATGACCTTCCATTTCATGCCTGGCCTCTGGATGGACGACTGGGGGCTGGAGATCACGGAAAGCATCCTGATCACCGAGGACGGCCCGGCGCAGCCCTTCTGCGGCATCGAACGCAAGCTCTTCATCAAGGACTGACCATGCGACCTCTAGACTCCACCACGGCAATCCTGTCCGATCTCATCGGCTATCCCACCGTTTCCTCGGACAGCAACCTTGCGATCATCGACGATCTGGCCGCGCGTCTGGAAGACGCAGGCGCGCGGGTGGATGTGTATCACGACGACAGCGGGGCCAAGGCCAACCTTTATGCCACCATGGGGCCGGAGGTGCCGGGGGGCATCCTGCTGGCCGGACATACGGATGTGGTGCCGATCACCGATCAGATCTGGGCGAGCAATCCCTTTGCCATGACCGAACGGGACGGCCGCCTGTACGGGCGCGGCACCTGCGACATGAAGGGCTTTATCGCCGCCACTGTCGCCCTTGCCCCCCTGTTTGCGGCGAAAGCCACCCGCCGCCCCGTTCACTTTGCATTCACCTATGACGAGGAAACCGGCTGCCTGGGCGCCAAGGCGCTGGCCGACCAACTGGCAACGCGCGGCGACCGTCCTTCGCTTGCCATCATCGGGGAACCCACCGAAATGCGGGTGATCGAAGGCCACAAGGGCTGCTGCGAATATTCCACGCATTTCACCGGGCGCGAGGGCCACGGCTCCCTGCCGCACCTTGGCGTGAACGCGGTGGAATACGCCGTGCGCTACATCACCCGGCTGATGGAGCTGAACGACGAATTGAAAGCCCGCGCGCCTGCGGGCAGCGCCTTTGACCCGCCGCACAGCACCATCAACGTCGGATCGCTGCACGGGGGTGTGGCGCATAACGTGATACCGGGGTTTGCATCGGTGGAATGGGATATGCGCCCGGTCCAATCCGCCGATTTCCACCACATCAACAAGACAATGCAGGACTATGCCGCCAAGGTCCTGCTGCCGCGGATGCGCGCGGTCTGGCCAGACGCCGATATCGTCACCGAAGTCATCGGCGAAACCATCGGGCTTGAGGTCATGGCCGAGAACGCCGCCCGTGACCTGGTGATGGCGCTGACCGGCGCGAACGGGACCGATGTGGTGTCTTTCGGGACGGAGGCAGGCATTTTCCAGCAGCTTGGCATGGCCGCCGTTGTCTGTGGGCCGGGGTCCATCGAACAGGCCCACAAACCCGACGAATACGTCGCGATCAGCGAACTTGCGGCCTGCATCGACATGCTGGAAGGGCTGGCAGACCGTTTGGGATAGTGCTGCATCGGCATCGCCCGAATGTCGGCACAGCGGCATCTCCACCCGTGCCAATGGGCGCATGCATAGCACCCTTGCGCTTGTATTCCCGCCCCGGCAGGTTGTAAGTGGCCCGCAATTGCCTATTTCCCTGAGGGTCGCCGAAACGCGGGCCCAGCCACCGTGGCACAAAACAAACCCAATCATGTGTCAGGTGTCGCCTTGATCCATTTCCAGATTCACACCCCGGCCCGCCCCGACGCGGGACATGCGGGAACAGGCCGATGACACGCGTACTTGTCACCGGCACCGCCGGCTTCATCGGCTTTCACCTTGCCCGCCGCCTGCTGGCCGAAGGGTTCGAGGTGCAGGGCTATGACGCGCTGACCGATTACTACGACGTCACGCTGAAGGAAAAGCGCCACGAGATGCTGCTGGAGAACCCCCGTTTCTCGGCCACGGTGGGCAAGCTGGAAGACGAGGAACTGCTGTGGTCCGTGGCAGAGGCGTTCCAGCCCGAGATCATCGTGCATCTCGCCGGACAGGCCGGCGTGCGTTATTCGCTGGAAAACCCGCGCGCCTATCTCGACAGCAATGTGATCGGCACGTTCAACGTGATGGAAGCGGCGCGCAAGCTGAAGGTCAGACATCTGCTGATGGCCTCGACCTCTTCGGTCTATGGTGCCAACGAAGAAATGCCCTTTGCCGAGATGGACCGGACCGAAACCCAGCTGACCATCTATGCCGCCACCAAGAAGGCGAATGAGAACATGGGCCATGCCTATGCCCATCTGCATGACCTGCCGACGACGATGTTCCGCTTTTTCACGGTTTACGGCACCTGGGGGCGGCCCGACCTTGCGCTGTTCAAATTCGTGGATGCCATTCTGGATGGCCGGCCCATCGACATCTACAACCACGGTGACATGTTCCGCGACTTTACCTTTGTCGACGACCTGGTGCGCGGCATCATGCTGCTGATGGAGGCGGTGCCCCAGCGCCCCGCCAGCAAGGACGACATTCCCGAATGGGACAGCCTGTCGCCGGTGGCACCCTTCCGGGTGGTGAACATCGGCAATTCGCAGAAGGTGCGCCTGCTGGATTTCATCGACGCGATCGAGGCCGAACTGGGCATCGAGGCCAAGCGCAACTACATGCCGATGCAGACCGGCGACGTGCCCGCGACCTGGGCCAATGCGGAGCTGCTGCGCAACCTCACCGGTTACCAGCCCCGGACAGATGTGCGTGACGGCATCGCGCAGTTCGTGGCATGGTTCCGCGACTATTACGGCAGGTAAGGTGGCCAGGATGGGTGCCGGGGCGGAAAAGATCGCGATCATCGGACTGGGCTATGTCGGCCTGCCGCTTGCCGTGGCCTTTGGCAGGCAGCGCCCCGTGGTCGGCTTTGACATCAGCGCCGAGAGGATCGCGGACCTGCGCGCGGGCCGTGACCGCACGCGCGAGACCTCGGCGGAGGAGCTGGCAGAGGCCCGGCACCTCGGCTTTGCAACCGATCCGGCAGAAATTGCCGATTGCACCATTTACATTGTCACCGTGCCCACCCCCATCGACGCCCACAAGCGCCCCGATCTGGGGCCCCTGCGTGGTGCCGCAGAGACCGTCAGCCGGGTGCTGAAACCCGGCGACCTCGTGATATTCGAAAGCACGGTCTATCCCGGTGCGACCGAAGAAGACTGCGTGCCGATCCTCGAACGGGGTTCCGGCCTGCGGTTCAACGTCGATTTCTTTTGCGGCTACAGCCCCGAGCGGATCAATCCCGGCGACAAGCTGCACCGCCTGCCCGACATCCGCAAGGTCACCGCCGGTTCGACGCCCGAGGCGGCGGACCGCGTTGACGCGCTTTATGCCCAGATCATCACCGCGGGCACCTACAAGGCCGAAAGCATCCGCGTGGCCGAAGCCGCGAAGGTGATCGAGAACACCCAGCGGGACCTGAACATCGCCCTGATGAATGAACTGGCGATCATCTTTGGCCGGATGGGCATCGACACCGACGCGGTATTGCGCGCCGCCGGAACCAAGTGGAATTTCCTGCCCTTCAAGCCCGGTCTGGTGGGCGGACATTGCATCGGGGTCGATCCCTACTACCTGACCCACAAGGCCGAGCAACTGGGCTATGATCCCCAGATCATCCTGGCGGGGCGGCGGCTGAACGACGGGATGGGCGCCTATATGGCGGGCCAGCTGGTCAAGGCAATGATCAAGCGTGACATCGCCATCGGCGGCGCGCGGGTGCTGGTGCTGGGACTGACCTTCAAGGAAAACTGCCCCGACCTGCGCAATACCCGCGTGATCGACCTGATCCGCGAATTGCGCGACTATGGCGCGGAGGTCGATGTGCATGACCCCTGGGTCGATCCGGCAGAAGCCCAGCGCGAATTCGGCATCGACATGGTGCAAACCCCCGCCGAGGGTGCCTATGATGCGGTTGTCCTCGCCGTTGCCCATGCGGAGTTCAGCGAGGCCGGAGCCGCCGCCCTGCGCGCCCATGGAAAAGCCGCGCAGGTTTTCTACGACATCAAGAGCGTCTTTGGCCCCGGGGACAGCGACCTGCGGGTCTGAACCTGCCGCGCCCCCGCGAGACGCCCCGATATTTCGCATAGCCAATTGACAGATTTCGATTTGCTTAATCTGAAAACTGGACTCATAAGATTATCCGCAAAAACGCCGCGGCTGCATTGACGCGGCACATCCTCCAGATGCACAGATTAATTGCGACTTCTGGCAGGCACCGCCGGGACGCTCTCTGACAGATCGCCAGAGGGCAGCCCTTCCGGACATGCCGTTTTCTGAAAACTGCAAACAGGAATCCCCATGGCCCGTGAATACCTGAAGAAAGCCACGCTGACCGCAAAATCGGATGCCTCCGAAGTGCATGAGACGGTCAAGACGATCCTTGCCGACATAGAGACGGGCGGCGATGCCAAGGCGATGGAATACGCCGCCAGGTTCGACCGCTACGAAGGCAATGTGCTGATGACCCCGGAGGAGATCGAAGCCGCCTGCGCGCTGGTGCCGGAGAAACTGAAAGCTGATATCCGGTTTGCACATGACAACGTGAAACGCTTTGCCGAAAAGCAGAAAAGCACCATGTCGGACATGGAGATCGAGATCGTGCCCGGCCTGATCGCGGGGCAAAAGGCGATTCCGGTGGATGCGGCGGGCTGCTATGTGCCCGGCGGGCGCTACAGCCATATTGCCAGTGCGATCATGACGGTGACCACCGCCAAGGTCGCAGGTTGCCGTCACATCACCGCCTGTTCGCCGCCGCGCCCGGGTGTCGGCGTGGCCCCTGCCATCGTCTATGCCGCCCACATCAGCGGCGCGGACCGGATCATGGCAATGGGCGGTGTGCAGGGCGTGGCCGCGATGACCTTTGGCCTGTTCGGCCTGCCGCCTGCCAATATCCTTGTCGGTCCCGGCAACCAGTTCGTCGCCGAGGCCAAGCGCATCCTGTTTGGTCGCGTGGGCATCGACATGATCGCCGGCCCCACGGACAGCCTCATTCTGGCCGATGCGCAGGCCGATCCGATGGTGGTGGCGACCGACCTCGTGAGCCAGGCGGAACATGGCTACAACTCTCCGGTCTGGCTGGTCACCGATGACCGTGCGCTGGCGGAGAAGGTCATGGATCTGGTGCCGGGGCTGATCGAGGACCTGCCCGAGGTGAACCGCGAAAACGCCTTTGCCGCGTGGCGCGATTATGCAGAGGTGATCCTGTGTTCCGACCGCGCCGAAATGGCCGCCTGTTCCGATGGTTATGCGCCCGAGCACCTGACCGTCCAGGCGGATGATCTGGATTGGTGGCTGGCGCATCTGACCTGCTATGGTTCGCTGTTTCTGGGCGAGGAAACCACCGTGTCTTATGGCGACAAGGCAACCGGGACCAACCACGTGCTGCCGACCTCCGGTGCGGCCAGCTATACTGGCGGGCTTTCGGTCCACAAGTACATGAAAATCGTGACATGGCAGCGCGCCACGCGCGAAGGCTCCAAACCCGTGGCGCTGGCCACCGCCCGCATTTCGCGGCTGGAGGGGATGGAGGGACACGCCCGCGCGGCAGACGTGCGTCTGGCGAAGTATTTCCCGGACGAAACCTTTGATCTGACCGCCGATGGCTGATCGCCCCACCCGCCGCATGTTACAGTGCGTACCAGACCTCTTCCCGTTAATCGCGCGCCCCGGCGCACCCACCGAAAGGCAAGACAACCGATGAACATCGACAAGAAGATCGCGGATGATCTTGTTGCCAACGACATCTCCTTTGTCACCACCGTGCCCTGCAAGCAGCTGGCCGGCGTGATCGCGGAGATCGACGCGCGCGACGACATCTTTCACATCCCCGCCAACAAGGAGGACGAGGGCATGGGCCTCTGTGCCGGGGCCTTCATGGGCGGCAAGCGGCCTGCCATCATCATGCAGAACACCGCCATCGGGGTGACGATCAACACGCTCGCCACGCTGATCCAGTATTACCGGATGCCGCTGCCGATGATCATCTCCTACCGGGGCGAATTGCGCGAACCCGTGGCCTGTCAGGTGGAGATGGCGGTGCACACCAAGGCGCTGCTGGCGCAGCTCAACATCCCCATCTACCACTTCCACTGGCAGAAGGATGTCGAGGAGTTCGACAACATCCTGAAATACACCTTCATGTGCAACAAACCCGTGGCGATCCTGACCGATGCCAATTTCTGGGGAGGCTATGGCGACCAATGATCCGTTCCGAAATCCTGAAAGAGATCGCACCGATCATCCGTGACCATCTGGTGGTCTGCAACATCGGCATCCCAAGCCAGGAGCTGCATGCCATCGACGACCAGCCGACCAATTTCTACATGCTGGGCACCATGGGGCTGGCCTCCTCCATCGGGCTGGGGCTGGCGCTGGCGCAGCCCAAGCCGGTGATCGCCATCGACGGCGACGGTTCCGTCCTGACCAACCTCGGCACCCTGCCCACCATCGCCAATAACGTGGCAGACAATTACATCCTGATGATCATCGACAATGGCTCCTATGGGTCCACCGGGGATCAGCCGACCTATGCGGGCAAGAAGACCAGGCTTGAGAAAGTGGCCGAGGCCTGCGGCTGCGAAAACGTGGTGACCTGCCAGGGCGAAGATACCGGCAAGGTGCTGCAGGAGGCGCTGGTGTCGGGAAAGATGACCGTGATTGTCGTCAAATGCGACAGCGGCAATACCAGGCATCCGGTGATCACGATGGACCCGGTGGTGATCCGTGACCGCTTCATGAAGGCCGTGCAGGCATAAGGCGCAGCCCTGGGGGACCTGTCAGGCGCATACCACCCTGGCCGCAAGGAGGACTTTCATGCAATTCCATCTGAACGGTTTCCGTCCCGGTGACCCGGCAGTGGCTGACCATACCGCCAGGTCGGCACCGACCGATACATTGGACGTGCTGATCGTGGGCTGCGGCCCGGCCGGGCTGACGCTGGCCACACAATTGTCCGCCTTCCCCGAGATCGCCACCCGCATCCTGGAACGCAAGCCCGGTCCGCTGGAAGTTGGTCAGGCCGATGGCATCGCCTGCCGCTCGATGGAGATGTTCGAGGCATTCGGATTTGCCGAAAAGGTGCAAAGGGAAGCCTATTGGGTGAATGAGGTCGCCTTCTGGCGGCCCGGTCCCGATGGCAAGGAGATCACCCGCGCCGACCGCATCCTGGACACGGAGGAAGGGCTGTCGGAATTCCCCCATACCATCCTCAATCAGGCACGGGTGCATGATTTCTACCTCGACGTCATGCGCAACAGCCCGACCCGACTGGCACCGGATTACAACCGGTCACTGGTGTCCCTGACCCGGACCGATGATGCCGATTACCCTGTCCGGGCCGTCTTTGACTGCCTTGACGCCCCCGGTACGCAGGAAACCCTGCGCGCCCGCTATGTGGTCGGATGCGACGGCGCGCGCAGCACGGTCAGGGCCGGGATGGGCCTTCACCTCAAGGGCGAAGCGACCCGGCAGCTGTGGGGGGTGATGGACATTCTGGCAGTCACCGATTTCCCCGACATCCGTCTGAAATGCGCCATCCAGTCCGCGGATCAGGGCAGCATCCTGATCATCCCGCGCGAGGGGGGATACATGGTGCGGATGTACATCGAAATGGACGTGCTGCATGGCGATGAGCGCGCCGCCGACAAGAACCTGACCGCCGAGGCGCTGATCGCCAGGGCGCAGGCCATCATGGCCCCCTACGCGCTTGACGTGAAACAGGTCGCCTGGTGGTCGGCCTATGAGATCGGGCAGCGGGTCTGCGACAGTTTCGACGATGCAGCTGAAGGCGGGCAGGCCCCGCGCATCTTCATCGCGGGTGACGCCTGCCATACCCATAGTCCCAAGGCGGGACAGGGCATGAATGTCTCCATGGCCGATGCCTTCAACCTGGGCTGGAAGCTGGCCGCCGTCTTGCGCGGACAGGCGGATGCCGCGCTGTTGAATACCTATTCTGACGAACGCCGAGCCAAGGCGAAGGAGCTGATCGACTTCGACCGCGACATGGCCCGGCTGTTCAGCGCCAAACCGGCCTCCCCTGCCGAGGCCGCGCAGTTCCAGCAATATTTCCGCAAGCATGGCCGTTATACCGCAGGGGTCGAGACCCGATATGACCCGTCGGTCCTGACGGCGGACGGGACGCATCAAGCCCTGGCGACGGGTCTGCCCATCGGGATGCGGTTCCATTCCGCCCCGGTGATCCGGGTGGCCGATGCAAGGCCCCTGCAGCTTGCCCATACGATCAAGGCCGATGGCCGCTGGCGTCTCTTCGCCTTTGCAAGCCGGGACGATACCGGCGCTGAGGGCGGGCCGATGGCTCGGCTTTGTGCGGGGTTGGCGCTGCGGGTGCCCGACGGGGAGCCCGACGGGATTCTCGACGTCAGGGGTGTTTTCCAACATCCCCACCGCAGCCTGCAGATCGACAGGATGCCTGCCCTGCTCTTGCCCCGCAAGGGACGATATGGCCTGATCGACTATGAGAAAATCTTTGCCGCCGATCCCGGAACGGGCCGGGATATCTTCGACCTGCGCGGCATCGACCGTGACAGGGGCGCGATGGTGCTGGTGCGGCCCGACCAATATGTCGCGGCTATCCTGCCGCTGGGCGATCTGGCGGGGTTTGATACCTTCCTTGAAGGCACGACCCTGCGCTGGGGTAGGCCTTAGAGTTCCCGCGCCCAGGGCGGGTTCGCGCCCGCGCGGGAGACGGTCACCGCCGCCACGCGCGCGCCAAAGGTCAGCGCATCAGTCACCGCCTGCGCCGTCAGCCCGCGCAGGGCATCTTTGCTGAGCAACCCCTGCTCGGTGAGGCTGGCCAGAACGCCCGCGTTGAAAGTATCGCCGGCCCCCACCGTATCGACCACCTCGGCCCGCAAGGCGGGCACGGTCACCTCGGTGCCATCGGCCAAATAGGCCGTCGCCCCTTCCCCGCCGCGCGTCACAATGACCAGCGCCGGCCCGTGACCCAGCAGCGCCCTGACCTTGTCCGGCACGGGCATTGGATCAGGATGAAGCCAGGTCAGATCCTCGTCAGAGACCTTGACGATGTCCGCCTGCCGCAGCATCGCCCCCAGCCGGGTGCGAAAGCGGTTCGCATCGCGGACAAAACCGGGGCGGATGTTCGGGTCGATCATCACCGCACGTCCCGTCCCCGCCTGCGCCAGCAGATCCGCATAGGTATCGGCACAGGGCTCGCAGGCCAGGCTGATTCCGCCAAAATAGAGCGCCGTCACATCATCGCCCACCTGCGGCAGTTCCTGCGGCGACAGCATCCGCCCGGCAGAATTCTCATCATAGAACATGTAGCTGGCTTGCCCGCCGTTCAGCTCGACAAAGGCCAGTGTCGTCGGGCGGTCGGCATGGACCACATGGGCGGTGTCCACCCCGTTTGCCGTCAGCGCCGCCGACAGCAGCTTGCCGAAGGAATCGGTCGAAATGCCCGTCAGCATCCCCGCAGGCACGCCAAGACGCCCCAGCGCGATGGCCGTGTTGAAGATCGCCCCGCCCACATGCGGCGCAAACCCGCTGCCGCCCGATGGGCCGGGGATTGGCAACATGTCAATCAGGGCCTCGCCCGCGCACAGGATCATGAACTTTCCCCCCGGAATACCGCCGCGCCCACGCGCGGCCTTGCCCCATAGGGGATGAAAGCCTGGCCTCCGGATGTCAAGAATAATAAATCAATCTAGTTTATTAATTCGGCAAATCAGGCAGCGCAGCACCGGTTTTCCGTTGAGGCCGATGGATGTCGGCCCTATTCGGATCAGGTGTGGTGCTGCATCGCGGCACAGGCCGGAACCCTTTCGTGCCGCCGGGTGTTCCCTGACAAGCGTGGTTACGCCGGCCTGCTCAACCGCCCCTTGCACGGGCCGCCAACTTGCTGTCCGATGCGGCCAGGCCAATTCCAGACCGAAGAACAGTTAGATTAAGACAAAAGGTAATTTCATGACGACACTCACCCAGGACTGCACCCCTTTCGAGGGGCAAAAACCCGGCACTTCGGGCCTGCGCAAGAAAACCCGCGTCTTCATGGAGCCGGGCTATGTGGAATGTTTTGTCCAATCCGTTTTCAACGCCATCGAAGGGGTCGAGGGCAAGACCCTTGTCATCGGGGGGGATGGCAGGTTCTTCAACGCCGAGGCGATCCAGACCATTCTGCGGATGGCTGCAGCCAACGGGGCAAAACGCGCCATTGTCGGCAAGGGCGGGCTGCTCTCCACGCCGGCTGCTTCGCACCTGATCCGCAAACGCGGCGCCTCCGGCGGGCTGATCCTGTCCGCCAGCCACAATCCCGGTGGGATCGACGCGGATTTTGGTCTGAAATACAATGTCTCCAACGGCGGCCCGGCCCCCGAGAGCGTGACCGCCGCGATCTATGACGAAACCAGGACCATCCGCAGCTACAAGACGCTGGACACCGACGACATCGACCTGGGCGATCCGGGCGAGACGACACTGGGCGGCATGACGGTCGAAATCGTCGACCCGGTTGCCGCCTATGCCGTGTTGATGGAAAAACTCTTTGACTTCGACGCCATCAAAGGGCTGTTCCAGGCCGGGTTCACCATGCGCTTCGATGCCATGCATGCCGTCACCGGCCCCTATGCCAGGGCGATCCTTGAGGAAAAGCTGGGCGCGCCCGAAGGCACCGTGCTGAACGGCGTGCCCTCTGTCGACTTCGGCAAGGGCCATCCGGACCCGAACCCGATCTGGGCAAAGCCGCTGGTCGACATGGTGATGGCCGAAGACGGCCCCGATTTCGCCGCCGCCTCGGATGGGGACGGGGACCGCAACATGATCCTCGGCCGCGGTGTTTACGTGACCCCCTCTGACAGCCTTGCCGTGCTGGCGGCGAATGCCCATCTGGCGCCGGGCTACAAGGAGGGGATTGCGGGCGTTGCGCGCTCGATGCCCACCAGCCGCGCCTGTGACCGCGTGGCAGAGGCCATGGGCATCGCCTGTTTCGAAACCCCCACGGGGTGGAAGTTCTTCGGCAACCTGCTGGACGCGGGCAAGGTGACGCTCTGCGGCGAGGAAAGCGCCGGCACCGGCAGCAGCCATGTGCGCGAAAAGGATGGGCTCTGGGCGGTGCTGCTCTGGCTCAACATCATCGCGGTGCGCGGCCAGTCGGTGCATCACATCCTCAAGGATCACTGGAAGGAATACGGCCGCAACTATTACTCGCGGCATGATTACGAGGCCGTCGACGCCACTGCCGCAGCCGGGCTGATGAGTGCGCTCGAAGCGGCATTGCCCGACCTACCCGGCCAGCGCCCTGCCGGGCTGATGATCACGGAGGCTGACCAGTTTTCCTACCACGATCCGGTGGACGGTTCGGTGAGCGAGAACCAGGGCCTGCGGATCAATTTCGAAGGCGGCGCGCGCGGCGTGCTGCGCCTGTCCGGCACCGGGACCGAAGGGGCGACGCTGCGGGTCTATCTGGAACGCTATGAACCCTCCGGGGGCGATCTGGAGATCGAAACGCAAGCAGCCCTGGCCCAGGTCGCGGCGGCGGTGGCGGAACTCAGCGATCTGGAAAAACGCACCGGCAGGACAAAACCCGACGTGATGACCTGAGCGCGGCGGGTGGTGTGACCTGAGGCGCCGCACCGTGCCCGTTCAGAACAGGTCTTTCAGCGCTGCGAACAGTTCCGCCTGCGAGGAAATGTCGAGTTTGCGGTAGATGTTGCGCCGGTGCACCTTGACCGTTGCGCGCGCGATACCAAGGTCAAGCGCCGCCGACAGGTTGGAATGCCCCTGCAGGATCAGCGCAGCCAGCTGCGCCTCCCGCCGGGTCAGGACCGTGCCGGACAGGGCGGTGACGTGATCGCGGATGATCGTGTCCAGCGGGCTGTGGACCGGCGGCTGGACCCTTTCGCCCAACTGGTCCTGACGAAACTCGCAGTACTGGCGCAGCAGCTCCAGCATGACAGGGCTGAAATGGCGCAGGCATTGCAATTCCTTGCGTTTGAAACGCCCCTGCCCGGCTTGCCTGCTCATCGACAGATGGCCCGTGGCACCGCCCTTGAGATCGACCAGCAGACCAACCTCGTCGCAGATTTCGGTCTTGCAGTAGTACTGAAGGTAATATTCTCCGGAAAAGAACCGGTCCGGCGCGATCTCGGACAGCCGGTACATTGCACCGGGCGAGGCCCGCTTGCGCATCTGGAAGAACGGATCAAGCCGATAGGATCCGTCGAGGTAATGGCGCGGATAGGAGGTCTTGAGCGAGCAATCCGCCAGCCAGCTGTCCAGCGCCTGCGGCGTGCCGCTGTCGCTGAACCGCAGGATCAGGAAGGTATCAAAGCGCAGTCGCGCGCGCAGCAGCCTGCGAAAATGCTCAAAGAACGATTCGTCCTTGCAATGGGCAAATGCCCGCTGGAGGCGAAGCACATCACCCTCTCTGAGCATCTCTGTCATTTCTAACCCCCAAAAGACCAAACATTAGTCATTTAATACCCCCGTGGGGGTATTTTTTCGCCAGACTATTGCAGCAATCATTCGATTGCATGGTGTTTGCCCAAGTCTCGGGCGACGTTGAGAAGACCATAACAGGGGGAACGCTAAAAGTGGCGACAGCCATCAGTGTACGCAATCTGCGCAAGGTCTATCCGGGACAACCGCCCGTCGTTGCGCTGGCGGATGCCAGCATCGACATCAAGGACAACGAATTTTTCACCCTGCTGGGTCCGTCGGGCTGCGGCAAGACAACCTTGCTGAGGATGATCGCCGGATTCGAGCACCCGACGGCGGGCAGTCTGACCATGCATGGTGAAAACCTGCTGGAGCTGCCGCCCTACAAGCGGCCGGTGAACACGGTATTCCAGAGCTATGCCCTGTTCCCGCATCTGACCGTGGCCCAGAACATCAGTTTCGGCCTTGAGATGCTGGGCAAACCCAAGGCGGAGATCGGCCGGACCGTCGACGAGATGATGGCGCTGGTCAAGATGACGGAGATGGCAGACCGCCAGACCGGCCAGATCTCCGGCGGCCAGCAGCAGCGCGTGGCACTGGCCCGTGCCCTGGCCCCCAAGCCGCGTGTGCTGTTGCTGGACGAACCGCTCAGCGCGCTGGATTTCAAGCTGCGCAAGGACATGCAGCTGGAACTCAAACGCCTGCAGATGGAGACCGGGATCACCTTTGTCTTTGTCACCCACGATCAGGAAGAGGCGCTGACCATGTCGGACCGGATCGCGGTGATGAACGCGGGCGAAATCCGGCAGATCGGCAACCCCCGGCAGATCTACGACCAGCCCGCCGAGCGCTTTGTCGCGGATTTCATCGGGGATACCAATTTCCTGCCCGCAGAGCTGATCGAGACTGCCGGGCAAACCGCCACGATACGCCTGTCATCCGGCAAACAGATCGCGGCCCGCGCCGCCGAAAGCGGATCGCAAAAGGGCAAGGTCACGCTCGCCGTGCGGCCCGAACACGCCAGCATCGGCCCCGAGGCCGAGGGCCTGCTGGCCGGCACTCTGGGCGAGGTTGTCTATTTCGGGACCGACACGCATTACCATGTGGCGCTGGAGGACGGGACCGGTTTCGTGGTGCGTCAGCAGAACCGCCCGGATGCGACGGCGCAGTTTTCCTCCGGCGACCGGGTCGGCGTGCATTTTGCACCCGGCATCGGTCAGGTCCTGAAGGATTGACCTGATGGCCGATCTGTCCTCTGCCGCCGAGACTCAGGCCAGCCGCCGCCGCTGGCTGCTGCTGGCACCTGCCCTGTTCATCCTTGTCTTCGCCGCAGCCGGACCTTTGCTGATCACGCTGGTCTATTCCTTCCTGACCCCCGGCGATTACGGCGGTGTCGAATGGCAGGCTTCCTGGCAGGCCTGGTTCAACGTGGTCATGGAACGCGACATCTTCGACGATACGCTGGGCTGGTCCGACGCGCATCTGAGCATCTTCTGGCGCTCGGTGAAACTGTCGCTGATGACCACGGTGCTCTGCCTTTTCTTCGGCTTTCCCACCGCCTATTTCATCGCGACCCGCCCGAAAAAGCAGCGCGATCTGTGGATGCTGCTGATCATCATTCCGTTCTGGACCAACCTGCTGATCCGCACCTTCGCGGTGGTAGAGTTGATCCGGGCGGAAGGCACGGTCAACACGCTGCTGATCTGGCTGGGTATCATCGACACACCGATCCAGATGCTGTTCACCGAATTCTCGATCCTGCTCGGCATGGTCTATGTCTATCTGCCCCTGATGGTGCTGCCGCTCTATGCTTCGATGGAGCGGCTGGATTTCAGCCTGGTCGAGGCCGGATACGACCTTTATGCTACGCGCCTGAAAGTGCTGCGCCGGGTGATCCTGCCGCTGGTCAAACCGGGGGTCATCGCCGGGTCGATCCTGGTCTTCGTGCCTTCGCTGGGCGCCTACGTGACGCCCCGCGTCATGGGCGGCGGCAACCAGCTGATGATCGGCAACCTGATCGAGCTGCAGTTCGGCCAGGGCCGCAACTGGCCGCTGGGGGCGGCGCTGTCGATCACGCTGCTGGCCATCGTGATGGTGGCCCTGATGGCCTATGTCCGCGCCGCCGGGAACCAGGAGCCGCATCGTGTCTAAGGCATTCAACGTCAGCCGGCAAAACGGCTTCACCACCATTGCGATCACCTGTTTCGTACTGCTTTACCTGCCGATCATCCTGCTGGTGGTCTATTCCTTCAACTCCGGCACCTCCGTCGCGATCTGGGAGGGGTTCTCCTGGCGCTGGTATCAATCCGCATGGCAAAACGACCAGGTGCAGGAGGCCACCGTGCGCAGCCTGATCATCGCACTTTGGGCCTCTGCCATCTCGACCACCTGCGCGGTGCTGGCCGCCCTGGCCACAACCCGCACGCGCAAGTTCAAGGGACAGGCGGCGGTCTTTGCCATGATCAACCAGCCCCTGATGGTGCCCGAGATCGTGACCGCGGTGGCGCTACTGATCTTCTTCGCGATGATAAAGGTCGCGACCGGCTATACCGGGCTGGCCTATCTGATCGTCGCGCATTCCGCCTTTTGCATCCCCTTTGCCTACCTGCCGATCCGGGCGCGGCTGCAAGGCATGGACCTGAGCCTGGAACAGGCCGCCGCCGACCTCTATGCCACCCCTTTCAAGGTGTTCCGCCGGGTCACCCTGCCCCAGCTCTGGCCGGGAATTCTGGCCGGGGCGATGCTGGCCTTCGTGATTTCGCTGGACGATGTGGTGATCACGGAGTTTGTTAAATCCGCAGGACAGGATACGCTGCCGACCTACATGCTCGGCCAGTTGCGGCGGGTGGTCACGCCAGAGGTCAATGCGATCTCGACCGTACTGTTTGGCATCTCGGTGACCTTCGTCATCGCGTTCACCGTGCTGGGCAAAATCAAAAACTAAGCCAACGGGAGTAAGACAATGAAAAAGACACTGACGGCCCTGACACTGGTGCTGGCCACACCTGCCTTTGCCGAAGGGCAGCTGAACATCTACAACTGGGGCAATTACACCAGCCCCGAGATGATCGAGAAGTTCGAGGCAGAAACCGGGATCAAGGTGACGATCACGGATTACGACAGCAACGATACCGCGCTGGCCAAGATCAAGGCGGGCGGTCACGGGTTTGATATCGTGGTCCCCTCGGGCACCTATGTGCCGATCTTCATCGGCGAGGGGCTGCTGATGGAAAGCAAGCCCAACGAGATGGAGAATTTCAAGAACATGGATCCGCAATGGGTCGATGTGGAATTCGACCCGGGCCGGAACTACACCGTGCCATGGCAATGGGGCACTGTGGGGGTGACCGTGAACACCTCGATTTATGACGGCGACATCAATACCGCTGCCATGGTCTTTGACCCGCCCGAAGAGCTCAAGGGCAAGATCAACGTGGTCCCTGAAATGAATGACGTGATGGGCATGGCGATCCATTATGTCGGTGGCGACCAATGCACCGCCGACAAAGAAGTGCTGAAAAAAGTGCGCGATACCCTTGTCGAGGCCAAGAAGAACTGGCTGTCGATGGACTATGGCATGATCGAGAAATTCGCCAAAGGCGATGTCTATGCCGGGGTGAACTGGAACGGCGCCTCCATGCGGTCGCGCAACCAGAACCCGGACATCGCTTTCGGCTATCCGCAGGAAGGCTATCCGGTCTGGATGGACAATGCCGCGATCCTCACGGATGCGCAGAACGTGGAAGAGGCCAAGACCTTCCTCAACTTCATCATGGACCCCGAAAACGCCGCGATGCTCTCGGCATTTGCCCGTTATGCAAACGGGATCGCAGGTTCCGAGGCCTTCATGCCCGACGACATGAAGACCGCGCCGGAAATCGTGGTCCCGGAAGAGCTGAAAGGGGCCGCCTATGTGGCCAAGACCTGCCCGCCGGAAGCAACCAAGATCTACACCGCGATCTGGACCGAACTGCAGAAGTAAACCGAGAGGCAGCCGCGATCCTGCATCGCGGCTGCCGCCTGCCCCGGAGTTTTCAAAAACTCCGGACCGATTTCTTCAAAGAAATCGCCCCCTCCACGGAGCTATTGAATGACCCCCGACATCATCATCCACAACGGCAAGCTGATGACCTTCGACCCCGATCAGCCCGAGGCGCAGGCGCTTGCGATCACGGGCGGGACGCTCACCGCCGTGGGCACCGATGCGGAGGTGACGGCGCTGGCCGGTGACACCACCCGCATGATCGACGCAAAGGGCGGCACCGTGCTGCCGGGTCTGATCGACAGCCATGTGCATCTCTTCGGGGGGTCGGTCGAACTGGAAAGCCTCAGCCTTTACGGCGTTGAAGGGCTGGAGGCGATGGCCGAAATGATCCGCCCCCATGCCGCGGCCAATCCCGGTGATGACCTCGTTTTCTGCGTCATGGCCGATTACGGCATCCTTGGCACCGGCCGGACCCCGACCCGCCAAGACCTTGACACCATCCTGCCGGACCGCCCGCTGGCGATGTTTGCGCCGGATCACCACACCGTCTGGGCCAATACCGCCGCCCTGCAGGCCGCGGGCCTGTTGCAGGGTGGCGAAGTCGATGCCGGATCGGAGATCGTGATGGGCGACGACGGGCTGGCCAGCGGTGAACTTCTGGAACCCGGCGCCTACAGCCCGGTTCTCGCCCTGACCCGTCACGCGGGGCGCGAGATGATGGGGCTGACCACGGGCAAGGATCCGGTCCCGGCCCCGACGCCCGCGCAACGCGAAATGGACAAGGACGTGATCGCCCGGGGCCTTGCACATTGCGCTGCGCAGGGCATCACCGGGCTGCATCTGATGGACGGCAACCTCTACCAGCTGGAACTGCTGACCGAGCTTGAGGCCGAGGGCCGCCTGCTCTGTCGCTGCATGGTGCCCTTCCACTTCAAGGGCACCGATCCGATTGACCGCATCGCCGCCGAAGGCGTGCCCATGCGCGACCGCTACCGGGGCGACAAGGTCTGGTGCGAGCATATGAAGATGTTCATCGATGGGGTGATCGAAAGCGGCACCGCGCTGATGCTGCAACCCTATCCCGGTGATCTGGGCAAGGATGGCAACATGGGTGATGAGGTCTTTACCCAGGCGCATTTCGTCGCCGCCGCGCAGGAGGCCGACCGCCACGGGATGCAGATTGCCGTCCATGCCATCGGTGACGCAGGCGTGCGCCGCACGATCGACGCCTATGCCGCCGCCCAGGCCGCCAATGGCAAGCGCGACAGCCGCCACCGGATCGAACACCTTGAGGTCATGCATGTGCAGGATATCCCGCGGCTGGCCGAACTGGGCATCGTTGCCTCGATCCAGCCGGGCCACGCCCCGCGCGGCCATATCTTTCCCCCCGGCGCGGTGGGACAATATCTGCATGCCGACCAGATCGCCGGGGCCTATGCCTGGCAGGACATCCGCAACACCGGCGCGCGGGTCGTGTTTTCCACCGACTGGCCGGTGATCCCGCTGGATGTAATGCCTAATATCAAGGCCGCGATTGCACCGCTGAACCTTGGCCCCGAATGGCGCGACCAGACCCAAAGCCTGCATGACACGCTGGCCAGCTATACCCGCGACAATGCCTGGGTGGAGTTCAACGAGGACCGCAAGGGGCAGATCAAGGCGGGCATGATGGCCGACATCGCAGTGATGAGCCATGATCTGAACACCCTGCCGCCGGCAGAGATCACCCGGGCGCAGGCGCAGGTGACAATCTGCGATGGCAAGGTGACCTTCGAACGGGGCTGACCCCAGGTGGAAACCTGCCTATAAGGTCGCGACGCAAGCCAATCAGACCAGCCGAGGGACCATGCCAGAGAACAGAGTTATCATCGCCGGGGCCGGTATCGGCGGTCTCGCCCTTGGGCTGACGCTGCACCAGATCGGGGTGCCCTTCACCATTTTCGAATCCGTCAGCGCGCTGCGCCCCCTCGGCGTGGGCATCAACCTGCAACCCAATGCGGTGCGCGAATTGTTCGAGATGGGCATCACGGCCGCGGAGCTGGACAAGGCCGGGGTGCCCGCGCGCGAATGGGCGCTGGTGGGCCAGCAGGGACAGGAAATCTATGCCGAGCCGCGCGGGCTGGAGGCAGGATACAACTGGCCGCAATATGCGATGCACCGGGGGCAGTTGCAGATGCTTCTGGCACAGGTCCTGATGGACCGGGCGGGTCAGGATGCGGTGCAACTGGGCAGCCGTGTGGCAGGATACGAAAAGACGCCCGGCGGCAGGGTCAGCGCCATCGTGACCTCCGCCGACGGATCGGAACGGCGCGAGGCCGGGGCGCTGCTGATCGGTGCCGACGGCATTCACTCCTGCGTGCGCGCGCAGATGCACCCCGACCAGCCGCCAATCCATTGGGGCGGTGCCGTGATGTGGCGTGGCACCAGCATGGCCAGACCCGTGCGCACCGGATCATCCTTCATCGGGCTGGGCACCCATCGCCAGCGCATGGTGATCTACCCGATCTCGCCGCCCGATCCCGACACCGGTCTGGCACAGGTCAACTGGATCGCCGAAGTCACCATGGACGATCCCGGCGCGCGCGATGACATCGGCTGGTTCCGGCAGGTGCAGATCGACGACTTTGCCCATCATTTCGACGATTGGGTCTATGACTGGCTCGATGTGCCTGCACTGCTGCGCGGCGCGGATGTGGCCTATGAAAACCCGATGATCGACCGCGACCCGGTGGAGACATGGGTTGACGGGCCGGTAGCCCTGATGGGCGATGCCGCCCATGCGATGTACCCGACCGGGTCGAACGGGGCCAGCCAGGCCATCGTCGACGCCCGGGAACTGGGCGCGGCTTTCCTCGCCCATGGGGTGACACCTGCGGCGCTGGCGGCCTTCGATGCGAAACTCTGCGCGCCGATCTCCGCGCTGATCCTGCGCAACCGGGGTGCCGGGCCCTTCGGGCTGCTCAACATGGTGAACGACCGCTGCGGCGGCAGTTTCGACAATATCGACGAGGTGATCCCGGCCGCGGAACGGGCAGAGTTCATGGCAAAATACAAGGCCGCCGCCGGTTTCGCCATCGAGGCGCTGAACAGCGCCGCACCCACTATCCCCGAAGGCGCGCAGGTGCATCAGCACGCCGCCGAATAGCGCTAACGCGCTCCGCCTTTAACTTGAATCGCCGATACCGGGTGTTTCAGGTCAAAGGCGGGACGCCGTAGCCAGCCAATGCCGCGTAATCGCTGACCAGCAGGCGGCGGGGGGCCACGTCTTCTTCCACCTTTGAGAACCGGGCGATCGGTTCGCGAAAGACATTGTCGGTCTCATCGTCGTTCACCGTGCTGACCTCACCGATCAGCACATCGCCCCCCTCACCCCAGAAAGCATGCCAGTCACCGGGCCGCAGGGTCACGCTTTGCCCCGGTGCCAGACGCAGCTTTTCTCCCGGCTGATAGGGGCGCAGCAGACCGTCGCACATGACCTGGCCGCCCCGGTCGGGGGCAAATGCCCCGGTCTCGTCCGAGCCGAAAAGCTCGACCACCAGGGTCGCACCGCCCCGGTTGATGATGTCTTCGGCCTTGATCACATGGGTGTGCATGGGCGACAATTGATCGCGCTTCGAGATCAGCAGTTTCTCGGCATAGCACATGCCGCGCCCCGCGGTGAGATCGCCCGGCAGACCATTGCGCAGGGTGAACAGCACCAGCCCCATCTCATCGAAACGCCCGGCACCGTAGTCGGTCACATCCCAGCCGCAACGCGCGGTGACGACATGGGGCGCGGCGGCGGCGCGTTCCGGGAATTCTTCCGGTGTCCAATCGGCAAAGGGCGGCAGGACAAAGCCGTGACGGCGGATCATTTCATCTGCCTCGGCCAGCAGTTCGTTGATGCGGGAGCGTTTCATCTAGGCTCTGGATCCATTAATTCTATATACTCAGCGGCGATTTCGCGAAATTTCAAAGGTTTGGGGCGTGCAGCCAATAGTGGTTCTATTTGCAAGCGACCCAAGACGTTGAAATGAAGTGAAATCGCCGCCCGTCGCTCCGAAGGAGCGCCGAGTCATGTTGGCACGCCTTTGGCGTGA